>Ga0308168_1000476_pt1 | contig 48315 bp, 66 predicted proteins | sample PhyCR2_FD_202133 | JGI IMG/M metagenome (GOLD analysis project Ga0308168, IMG submission 202133) | Phyllosphere microbial communities from UC Gill Tract Community Farm, Albany, California, United States - DLSLRC.R2 | ecosystem: Host-associated > Plants > Phyllosphere > Unclassified | place: USA...
TAGCTTAACATATTAACGATCGCAGGAGGGTAATGAGGGATTGACACCAAGACCATTAAAAAATGGAATCGGTGTGCGCAAAAAGCTGAAAGTTGAGAAAAGATAAAGTAATCCGGCCAGTCAGACAGGCAGCCATACTGGCCGGATAAGGATTATTCAGCCGCCACCTCGGCCGCCACTAACATCAGCGCCAGCCCCGCATTCTCGCTATCGTAAGCCTGCATTGCTGCACGAATATCCGCTGAGCAGGCGATCACTTGTTGCTTCTTATCGGCTTCAAGCTGGTCAACTGCATGGCGAATAATCATTAGACTTGCTTCTTCTTCTTTCATCATTTATCCCTGGATTTGCCTAAGTGGTGCGCAAAGGAGCCAAGAATAACGTTTATTGATAAGCAAAGTCACCCTTTTACATTCCTGTTGCTTAACGATTAAACAAATCTCAAACAGAAAGCGTAGTGGAAACTGCTATGATTAAGTCATTAGTGGCGCCGCAGGAAAGACGCGGTGTCATAAAACGCCCAGGGATTGAAGCAGGTAGAAAATCATGATGCGACTAAGCATGTTTATCCTCATCACGATGATGACTGGATGTTCATCTGGCCCGAAAGGGGTGGAGTGCCCAGGTGAGGTCTCGACAATTTATGGTCAGTCGATGGGGGAAACTCAGGGCGTGATTTTTGACCTGGTTAACAGCTTCACGGTGACCCGTGAGAATGTCAGCGTGAAGAGTGGTCCGCTGCAGTCGCTGGATCGATTTAAATATGTTCCCTCCGCCGTTACGCCTGAAGGTTACTATGCGCAACGCTTGTCAGATAAGCAGTTCCGCCTGATTAATCCTTATCAGGACACCCAAATCACCTGGACCTGTCCATAGGGGATGAATCCTGCTGCCAGATCGTTTATTGTCAGGAAACGTCAAGCAGCAGGTCCCTCCGATGGAAAAGCGTCTGGATAACAACGGTTATATTGACTTCCCCTTCCCCGCCACCCGCAACGCAGATGGCTCAGTGAATCCGTGTGGTTTTGATTTGACGCTGGAAACCGGTCGGCTTGAGGAGATCGCGGTGCTGAACCGCTCAGTAAATCTTCGGCGGCTGGTCGAAGAGATCAATCTGCAGGAAGGGCTGTTTATGACGCTGGCTTGTGACTGGCAGCAGCAGGCTGATGCTATCTGCGGTTTTATCGATGTGGCCTTTCGACCCGATCTTCCGCAACACGGGCACGAGGAGGCATTGCAGCTGGAGGCGAGCTTCTACCGTTATCTGGCCGGGCAGGAGAAGCAGCATCAGATGCCCGCAGAGAGCCTGGTCAATTATGCCCGTTCTGTACTCGACTGGAGCTGGTCACCGCTGCGCCAGCGTCAGCGCGATTACGAAAAAATCACTATTCAGTTCTATTGTCCTCAGGCGGATGACGCCGAATGGTGTTTTGATCATCTTCGTCATTTTCTGGTGAGCGTCTATCCGGCCTGCGTTGCCGCTCGTTCACGCTGATCCCCTTTGCTTCCGGAGTCGCTATGCGTTCTGCTGCGCTGTCTGCTTTTACACTCGTCTGCTCGCTGTTTTTTGCCGCCGCTGCCCAGGCCGATCGTTGCCAGCAAATTCGCGCCGGCCTGGATATCGGTTCTGGCACCACGAAAGTTGCGGTTGCACGCGTCAACGTCTGCCAGCTACGCATTGAAAAAGTGCTGTATCAGGATCAGCGCGCCGTGGCCTGGAACGATGCATTAGCGCATTCAGCAGATAACCAGCTCAATCCGGCGATAACACAGGAAGGCGTAGCCGCACTGCAGCAGCTTGTTGCGCACGCAAAGCGCTTTCATCCACAGCGAATCAGCGGCGTCGCCACGGCGGTGTTCCGCAACGCCAGTAACGGTCAGGCAGTCATTGAACAGTTGCAGCGTCAGACCGGTGCGGAAATCAACATCATCTCGCAAGAGCAGGAAGCGAAACTCGGTTTCCTTTCCGCTAAAGCCGCGCTTAACGATCCGGCAATCCGTGATGAGCAGTTACTGGTCTGGGATATTGGCGGCGGGTCGATGCAGATGACCGCCTGGCGACAGCAGTCCGGCAAGCTGGTAGCCGATATCTATCAGGGTAAGCTGGCCTCGGTAACGTTAAAGAACTTTATTCTGACGGTGCTGAAGAATAGCCCGCAGGTCAGCTCCCCTAACCCGATTGGCTCCTGGCGGCCGTCGGTGCTGCGCTTTGTGCAGTTTTACGCGACGAATGAGGTCAGCCCGCAGATTAAACAGGATGTGGCGGGTCGTCGGGTCATTGGCATTGGAGGCGTACACGGTTTTTCGATCCGCAATCAGTTACCGGGAAAACCCCATCGCTATACGCTGACGGAATTACAGCAGCTTTCGCAGCAACAGGTCTGGAAAGGCGACAGTGAACTGTCGGGTGACTACCGCGCCACCGACGTCAGCAATCTGTTACTGGTGGAAGGGTTTATGCAGGCGCTGAAAATAGATCAGGTCACCCTTGTTGAGGCCAGCCTGATTCAGGGCGTGCTGCTGCAGTAGCGCGGCGCTCCCCCGCTATACGTCGGGTTTGACCAGCCGGATGGCATGATCCAGCCTCCGCTGTTCATCCCGTTCACTATGGGCGCGCTGCTGGCGCGTACGTTTTAGCAGGTCATAGATTTCGCCACGGCGGGTGTCATGACCGCGCTCCATCAGCACAATCACCGCATCGCCAATCACCCGGCAGACTTCTTCATAGTCATCATCATTCAGTGTATCACGTTTCATCGCTTCTCCTCCGGCTGTGGCTTCCTGTGCCGCCTTTTCAAAGGCCAGACAGGAAATGGCTGGCCCGCAAACACCACGCCATTAACAGCCAGAAATGATTTCTTAGCCCTAAATCTCCCGCTGGAAGAGCAGAATTCACTATCTTTGCTACGCTTTGAGGGTCTCACTCATAACCAAGGAGCAATAAATGTCAGGAAAAATCGAAGATAAAGTAAAAGAAGCCGCTGGCGCAGTTCAGGAACAATGGGGTGCAGCAACCGGTTCATCTGAGCATCAGGCTAAAGGCGCAGCACGCCGTTACACCAACCAGGCAACCTATGCTGCCCGCGACGCTGCTGAAACTATCCGCGATCAGGTTCAGTCTAATCCTGTCGCCGGTCTGGCCGTTGCTGCAGGCGTTGGCGTATTTATCGGCTTCCTGCTGGGCCGCAAGTAAACCCGCTGAACGCCAACAGAACGGAAGCCGCGCGCTTCCGTTTTTTTTGCTCCGACGCGTCTCGCCAGCTGAGATATATCTGAAAGATAAGCCTTTTCAGGTCAGCGTGCCGGGAGACTCAGCGTTGAGTTACGTTCTGTTTCTGACAACATCAAGGTGACCTTATGAAAACACTTTCTGCTCTGCTGCTGGTTGCAGCGACGTTTACCTCTCTGGCAGGCTGCTCACAGAGGAGCGACGCGATTAAAGCGGATGGCCGTCCTCATGCGCCAAGCGGTCAGTCTTCACCGGGCGGTACGCTGGGCGCCGGACCCGTGGGGCAGCCTCAGTCATAATTCCCAGCCCCGGCACCTATGCCGGGGTTCATTCATGGCGTTGTATTATTCCTCAGTCACATAAAATATCTTCGCTAATGATTAATCTGCTAGTAGTCCTGCCTGAAATTAAAACCTGCCTAATTCATTAATAAAACTTCCCAGAAAATTTCAATTTGATCACAAATAATTAAATTGCATTTTTATTTAAGTAAAAAAATCGGCCAAAGTTCAAACGAAAATTCAACGGCTCAGAAAAACATTCCGTATTAATGAACTTTATCTGTAGCGTCAATCTCTAACACTCCATAATATTTTCATTTTAATAACATTATTAAGTTCAAGAGAATTCTGACGTGAAGAAAAAAAAGATTTATCTGATAGACCGACTTTTAACGCTTTATTCTCGATTTTCCACCAGAAAAAAACCTCAGGACCTTAAGACGCTGACGCCCGATACGGTGGTGATCTACTCCACGACAGCGCTGGGGGATTTCCTGATGAACACCCCGGCTATCTGTAGCCTGAAAAAGCACTATCCTGAGAGCAAATTTGTTCTGGTCTCCAGCAAGAAAAATAAAGACCTTGTCAGCCGTTATGATTGGTTTGACAGGATCTATATATGGGATAACAAAATTGCGAATTTCCTGCCGCTGTTTTTCAAACTGCGTCGCCACAAACCTGACCTCTCAGTCATATTACACGCCCATTTCCCCTACGATATTATGAGTTCAGTACTGACGGGCAGTAAGGTCATTGTGCGCGACCATTATGGCAGCGAGTCGCCGGTGTTAAATAAATATCTGGATCACTATTCAGGCTATTTTGACGACCATACCATCAAGCGTAAGCTGAAACTGATTGAAGCCCTGGGTGCAGAGACCGAGCAGACCCGGATGCATCTGCCCGAGACGAATAGCAGCCTGCCCCCTAAAGCTAACCATCGCCGTATTGGTTTTCAGTTGGGCGCATCGAAAGATATTCGCCGCTGGCCGCTGGCCTCTTTCCAGCAGCTGGCAATGACCCTGCTGGAACGCTGGCCCGACACTGAGATTATCATTACGGGTACCGCCGCTGAACAGCCGCTGGAGCGGAAATTTATCGAAAGCCTGCCGCTGGACTACCGTAAGAATGTTACATCCATGGCAGGGAAAACTAATCTCAGTGGGTTGATTAACCTGATTCGCACACTGGACCTGCTGGTCACCGGTGATACCGGTCCACTGCACATCGCCGTAGCAGCGCAGACGCCAACGGTTAGCCTGTTCTCAACCGCCAATCCTCGCTATACCGGCCCCTGCCAGGACAGCGATCGCCACATTATCATTCATCGCCCGGATAAAACGGCGTCACAGCATCCGATGGCAAATATCAGGGTCGAAGAGGTCGGGCAGGCCGTGGCTAAGCTGGTGGGTTAATGAACGATTTTTCTCAAGCCATTGTTGCGCTGATTGAGTATCACAATCAGCCAACCGCGCTGGGCTGGTTCCGGAAAGTGGATCGGAGAAATTTTCATCTGCAGCAATTACCGCTGAATGAGGTAGAGTTTGCCCTTCTGATGAGCGATTTCTTTAGCACTTTTGGCGTCAGCGCAGAGCACTACAATGAAGCGCGCTATTTTCCGGCCTCTGCCCCGCGGCGCTTCCTGCCTGACCGGTGGTTCAGCGCAGGCACATATTGTCCATTAACCGTTGCCATGCTGTGTGAAGCGGCCAGACAGGGACACTGGCCTGAAAATGATTAGGGAATAATGGTCTGGACGAAGGCGTCATAAACTTCGCGACTGCTCAGCGCGTTGACCTCACGTGACGCTGGTTGCAGAACCTGATAGTTAACCTGCCACGGATGCCAGCACGCCGGATCGCTGTCGCCAAACAGCGCCACCACCGGTAATCCCAGCGCGGCACCAATGTGCATTGCCCCACCATCACTGCTCACCAGCCCCTGACACAACGACATGGCTGCAATCAGCTGCGGCAGGCTGGTGGTTGACACCGCCTTGATCGGCAGGTGCGGGCAGAGCGCCATAATTTCATGCGCTTTTTCGTCATCACCTGGATGACGCGGATTATCGCGACTGCCGGGTGACCACAGCAGCATAATCTGACAGGCATGCCGCGTTGCAATCTTTTCAGCCAGTTCGGCAAATCGGGTGGCTTCCCACTGCTGGCTCGGCTTACGGGCGCTGATCTGTAAGGCATAGACCGGCACAGTGGAATCAATCGCACAGGTATCACGCAGGCTGGCGGCAATTGCCGTATCCGGCAACAGCGTCAGTTTGCCCGGCGCTATGGCGCTGAGACTGAAGGGCCGCCCCAGACTGAACAGGGTTTCGCTGATATGACACGGAGACTTGCCCGGCGGGGGCAACAGATCGGTAATTAGCGGATGCGACTGTTCACCTAAAGCAATCACTCTGGTGGGCCGCACCGTTTTAACCCACTTCATACCGTGCTGATCCCAGCGGCTTTTTGCCAGAATCACAGCGTCATAACGTTGCTTTTTCAGGGTCAGCATCAGCTTCAGTCGCTGTAAAACACAAGCCAGCCGGCTCTGCCCTGCCTCGCGGTGATGCAGCTTGGTGTAAAAGAAGAGCTGCCGGATATCGGGATTATGCTGCAACACGGGCGCAGCGTAATTGTTGGTCAGCACATCGACCTGATGCTGGCCAGATTGCGCCAGCGCACTAATGAGCGGCGTGGTCAGTAACGTGTCGCCAATATTATCCCGACAAATAATTAAAACCCGCATATCTGACATCCTCTGCGCACAGGCTACGCCGTACTGGCTGAATTAAAGTAAGACTTGCCCATTCAACGTTCTGAACGCGTTAACGTAACGGCACAAGTCAGCAAATTAGTCAGCGCAGATTGAGGTTGGTTCAATAGTCACGATATTCTGGAAAGACATTGGCCATTTTAAAATCCCGTTCTCTGACTGATTCATTAGCCGGACTGTTGATTGAAAAAGTAAATAACACTTCAAAACTCAATGCCGACAAACACGCAATGAATTTTTTCAGACATGACTTCATGACTATGAATTAATTACCCACTTATAACGCCGGCAAAACCTGAGCAGAAAAAAGGCGAAAGATATTCAGCGTCATTAACTATTTAACGTTCTGAAAACTTTTCTCTGAGTACGCTATTTCATTAATCATTATTCAGATGATGCTGGAGGGAAGATTGACGATCGCGGTGTTTCTTTTACCGTGTAATCAGGCAGAGGAACGTATAGAAATATTACCGTGATACGCAGCGATAAATGATTCATCCACACACTTACCTGAAAAGACACCTGCAGCATGCGGTGCGAAAGCAATAAATGTCGTTGGGTTTTCTGCGTCTTTAAAGCGTGCGTCTGCTGAATCTGTTATGACTAAAAATGATGCGGAAGAAAGCGCGAGGGGTGAAAGCAGAAACAAAAAAACCAGCACAGCGTTGAACGCTATGCTGGCTCAGGCAGACATTACATATTTTCGATGATCGCGTCACCAAACTCTGAACATTTCAGCAGCTTAGCGCCATCCATCAGGCGTTCGAAATCGTAAGTCACGGTCTTGTTAGCGATAGCGCCTTCAACACCTTTAACAATCAGGTCAGCCGCTTCGAACCACTCCATGTGACGCAGCATTATTTTTGCAAAACAATGTTATCCGACTGATTTAATTGATTAAAAAGTAAGAAAACATTGCTTTACATGTCCTTTGTTAACAAAAATAAACGCCATAAAATCCAATAGGTTGCACTGAGTTTTGGGGAAGGCTTTTATCGCAAACCTGTATGAATTTCACTCATTAAAATCTCAGATTCGCGGTAGTCACAGGTTAGTAACAGCTACGCTCATTTTACGACTGGCAGGTCTGCAAAACGGGTCGTGTAAGCTGGTGAAAGCATCTCTCGCTTCATGGCCCATGACCTTTCAATCCCCTGCCCGGCAAAAAATAAATTGGCCTTCCCGCTCTGATTTAGCCCATCTATTACTCGCATCAGAGCTTCGCTATTGGGCTGTGGCCGGTACTCATCAAACAGATTGAGCTGAGACACACCCTGGCTGAAAAAATCGCCTAACATCACTCCTGCTTTCATATAACGGTGTCCGTCTACCCATATGTCATCAAGTGCATCCATAGCAACACGGATGATGTCGCGAGTATCGTTAGAAGGTGTAAGCAGCTTTCGCGAAGCCTGATTTCCATAAAAGACCTCACCCTCTGCATGCGGGCTAGTTCGGACAAATACTGCTATCTGCTTACAGTACTGCCTTTCTTTTCTCAGCTTTTCGGCTGACCGCTCTGCGAAAGAACAAATGGCCTGACGCATGTAAATGTATTCAGTGATGCGTGAACTGAATGAACGTGAGCACACTATCTGCTGTTTGGTTGGTGCAAATTCTTCGAGCTCCAGGCATGGCTCCCCGCGCAACTCTCTTACTGTGCGCTCCAGCACCACGTTAAAATGCTTACGGATGATGTAAGTGCTTTGCTCCGACAGATCTTTCGCTGTAATGACGCCCATAGCATTCAGCTTCTTGCTTATTCGACGGCCAACACCCCAGACATCCTCAACCGGCACCAGCGCCATGAGTTTCTTTTGACGCTCGATATTCGACAGGTCAAGCACGCCGCCTGTCTTTGACCACTTTTTTGCAGCGTGATTTGCCAGCTTCGCCAGGGTCTTGGTTGGCGCAATGCCAACACCTACGATGAGATGCGTTTCTTGCTTGATACGCGCCCTAACCCGGCGTCCGAAGTCTTCCAGTGGTTCAATACGGCTCATGCCGTCGAGATTCATAAACGCTTCGTCGATTGAATAAATTTCCACAGCTGGGGCCATACCTTCAAGCGTGGTCATAACCCGGTTCGACATGTCAGCATAGAGTGCATAGTTCGAACTGAAGATATGGACGCCGTGCTTTCTGAATTCATCTTTAAGCTTGAAGTAAGGCGCTCCCATTGGCACCTGCAACCTTTTCGCTTCTGCAGAACGCGCAATGACACACCCATCGTTATTCGACAGCACGACCACTGGTTTGCCGCGCAGGTCAGGACGAAATACCGTTTCACAGCTTGCATAGAATGAGTTCACATCAACCAAGGCGAACATCACATACCGCCGTTCGGATTAAACACCTGAAACACACGCTCATCACCGTCTATAGTTGAAATATCACGAAACGTGGTTGTATGTGTCTCTATCCACTCATTCGCAGAATTGAGAGTGTAATTCCAGTTCATTCGACCAAGCTCTTTTACAAAGTCGAGTGTACTGATGGTGAATCGTCCTTCAGCATCGCGTCTAATCGCTTGCCTGAAAGCCATCATAATTTCGTAATCGCGCGGCATAATAAATCGCTCAAGACAAATACTGTATGTATAAACAGTAATATCAAAGCGTGGATTTGATCAAGGCGAAACGCGTCGAAAAATTGTAAAGTTGATGATAATGCTGGATTTCCAAGATTTAGCGGATTAGGTTACAGGCTGCTAATCTCAAATTCCTTACTCGCAGTCTGCAAAGATAGGCACCGTCTATACCTACCACGCTGCTGGTGCTTTTTTTATAATGCTGTTCAGTTACGCTATGATGAATAAGCGGACCGTACAAGCCGTGAATGGAGTTATGGAGTTATGGAGTTATGGAGTTATGGAGTTATGGAGTTATGGAGTTATGGAGTTATGGAGTTATGGAGGGGAGTCTATCATCCAACTTCTAAACCTTGAGTAAATACTTATTTCAGTTACACATACTGCTCAAAAAATTAAATGGACAAAATCAGGAAAAGCAAAGATTCTCCTATAACAATCAGCTAAAAATGCAAAGAAATTATCCGCATTACTTTTTTGGTAAGGCTAATATTCTCTAGGAGAGATATTATGAATTGGAACCGAGTAAACGTCTGGACCCGTACCCTGTATACATTAGTGCACTCATTGCACATGGCTAAAGAAGTTAATTTTGGTGATAAGTCATCACTTGATGAACGCTTTAGAGATGCGAAAAATTGGATCTCACCAATTTGTTCTTACTCCACGACTCTTTTACCATCTCATACTAATAACAAAAAGCTTGAGTTTAGGAAAGATCCATCTATGCATTTTGACGAGATCTCTGGTCAAATAATCAAGATGCTTGTTCAAGATTTGACAGTAATCTTCGATGAGATGATGGCAGATGCTATGGTTAAGTTAGATATCAATCCCATTAACTTCCCTCAATCAAAAGTCGAAAAGCTTTCAACACTACTCCATGCTGACTACGAGTGGTCAAAAAAAGGTTGTCTTGAACTAATTGCTGTTAGAAATTCATTGTGCCATGCTAATGGCCTTTGGAATGCTAAGTCTCTTAATTTAATATCAGGATTTATTAATCCAATGCCTGTAGTTGGCGATAAAATTATTCTTAGTTTTGAAATGCTGTTTAATTACAGAAAAGCAATTCGTACCTTTTTGAATGATGTTTGCCCCCCAGATAAGACACCTAAATCAAAAAAAAGAAATAAGAAGTCTTCGCCATCTAAAAAACAATTAAAAAGAAAATTTAAAGAGGAAAGGAAAATGCGTGTTAGGGAAGCAATGAAAGCCTTGTTAAAAGAAGCAAAACATTAATGGTTGTGGAGTTAGACAAATAATCAAGTAGCTAATAATGAAAATTGAGATCTGAGTGTCATATGGACATCTTTATCTTCTTCAAATCTGCCAGCTTGTTACTGGCAGTTCATCGCTCGGGCGGGAAAGATGACTAGCCAGTCAGCGCTATGCCTCAAAAACCTCGCTAGTCTTTAGCTTAGGGTTAATTGGAGTCAAAGACAAAAGGCCTTAAGCTATTCAATATAGACGATGCAAATCACCCATTAGCCAAAATTCTCTTTTATCAGCTATAGTTTACCTTATTAAGGAAATAAAAATGAGCAACCAGAATATTACGAGGGAGATTGATAACCTCATAAACAAAATATGCCAAAATGTAGTTGGCGGGGAACTAGTACAACTTGGTGCATTGTTCACACCATATTTTCTTGATGAGCTATCAAAAATAATTTATGAAAATGAGCGTCTTAAAAATCCCGCATTAATTATCGATGTTAACTCCCAGCTATGCTGGATTGACAAAGCACCTTACGCACAATTATGCAGCCGAACTCCATTCAGTAGGAAAGTGGAACTTGGTGATGCAATGTTTATCTTTGATGAGAAGTTTATCGATGCCAGATTACAAAATGTATTGAATGAAAGTAATAAAGCATTCATTTTACAGGCAAAAGTGACAAATGACGAAAGTAATATCTGCCATGTTCCTGTTACAACCTATAACTCTTTAAAGAAAAATAGTACTTACAAAGAGTTTCAGCTTTACAATCAATGGTCAAATTTTGATATCTCATATTCTTCCAATACAAAAAAAATTGAAGAAAGTAATGTTAACTTGATGAATGTTCAAAATTCTGACACCTGCCGATTTGCTTGGTATGGGGTTGCTGCCTCGACGAGAAATACTAACTCTTCATCGGGCTGGCCCTGTCGATGGATGGTTGGAAAAGCTTTAATGAATGACCCATGTGATAAAACTCTAGGTGAGTTGCTCAATAGTTTTTACCAAGGTAACACTATAAATGGCAGTCAGGTTGGTGAGTATTTTAATAAAAGCAAAAACTTTAATTCCGACTGGGAAAGGGTTGTTTACCATGTTCTAGTCCGCAGCCAGCAACTCGGAAAACCGTCTTACTTCCCTGCAGGTGTTATAACTCAAAATCGATTGATATCATCAAGATTGGTCTTCCGCGCCCCTATGCTAATAACTCTATTTACGTCATTTGGCTTGAATGGAAATTTTGCTGTAGGTTATTTAATCCATCTTCAATCATTATACCCTCACCTTCCTTTTAGCGATTTAGTCGAACACTTACTATTGAATATGGTTTCACCACAATATTTTAGAATTCTATTTAACTCTGTAAACGCTATTTTGCAGATTTCCTCCCCTGTCACAACAAGTGTAATTGGGACATACAAACCAAGAAAGTTTCCAATATTACGCGTAGAGGTAACTCGCCAAGTAAATGAAAAAAAATACACAGTATTATAAGAACTAATAAGAACGGACCGGTGCCAGGTTGATCAACAAATTTTGGTTTCAGTTATGTCCGCTTCTCATACAAAGCGGACATTCATAGGTTTAAAGTTTAGTTCTGCATATAAGACCCTTTAATTGTGATTTTCATGACTGTAAAAGCACCGCCAATGCAATGCTGATCGCCAGGTCATCACGACGCCCTGAGAGCTTCAGAATCATATTAGCGATAGCTTCTGGCGTTACTGCTTCCTCCGAACTCACAAGTTGCCAGACAGCCGCCCCCACTGCCATGTATGCTGCATCGTATGCCTGTTCCTCAAATCCATTTCCCATAAAGTTCCTCCTATTCAGTACAACCCGAATGTAACCCATTCAATTGCTCTTAGAATAATAAGAACTCAGATTTGCGGCACATCTTCCAAATAATATTTATTGGATGCTCTGCATAATAAAAAACCCGGCATAAGCCGGGCTGGTGTTGGCAAAATCAGATGATGAAGCAAATTGAATATAGGTAATTGAATATTTTATTCAAACCCAGAATAGTAACTATCCAGATTAAAGCGCACCCCGTTAGCATCATTTTCCATACAGTTTCCCTTTGCTTAATACGTTAGCCTCCCCTAACAGCACCAAAATATACCCCCCTTCTCCTCAGTCATAACTGGTTGTACCGATCAATAACGAAGAATTGATCGATAGAGCAGATCAATCGCCTCAACTGAATGAAATTAAACGATTTATAAATAGAACCGACCTTATTTAAGCTACTGAAATATATGTTATGGTATGGTTCCAAACATATTCATTCATATTGTTATTTAAAGGTAAACGAAAGGTATTAAGATGGAGCTTAATGAAGAGGAAACTGAAGTGATCGCACTTTTCCTTAGCACTTACTGGGTTGAATTTTTTGAGAGCAGTCAGGAATTCATGTCTATCGTTGCCCTGCATCGACTGGCTGAGAAGTTTAGGCTCAGCGAGCAGAACAGTGAGCTGTGATTATTCCCCAAACAATTTTAGCTTACGGTCCGATTGTTAAATCAGATATAGCTGTAAACATTCCATTTACATACTTATATTTCCCCAGAGGATCGGCTGGAATGGTATTAGGGTCAACTTCATATAGCGTTTGGCCCTCCACCATAGTGAAAAGCTGAACCTGCATTGGGGAACGTGCAACGGAACAAACCAGACCATTAGCATCCACTGCAACTGCACCCACCCAGCCCTGCCGGGTCTCATACCAGTCACGCCCCAGTTCGTCGCAGAAATACGCGGCCATATAAACACCTTCATCATCCAGCGGCTCAGTTTTATAATTTTTGACGTTTTTGAACTCATTCATTATGCAATATCTCCTGCCTGCACCCAGCCAGAGCTAGGTGTGTAGTAATACATGGCACGGAAATATAGGCCCGCCTTTCTCCCGTCACCACCCTCGTTAGTGTTCATCCCTGTCATAAAACATCCTGCCGGTGCCTCCCAATCGGCAATCCAGTCACCACCAACTTTGTGCTGCCTCCCCCCGCGTGCTGTCGCTCTGACGCAGTTATTGCGGTCGGCGTTCATGCTATTTAGTTGGTTGTTTATTGCGACATTAAGCGCATTGATCTGTGCCACTATCCAATTATTTGCATATCCGCCCCAAACGGGGCCATAAAGATTGCCATCTGGTGCAATGAATCCTTGTCCCGCATATAACGAGCTCGGAGCATGCAGGCTGCCATCATTGCGAAATTCAAATGATTTTACGCTGCCATAGCCATCAATCAGTATTTCAGCGAACGCATAATTGCTGACAACCTCGACCATACGGAAACACGCGCTCGCTCCATCTTTGAAATCCATGTCTCCGCCGCGATTTTTTATGCACGAGCGCCACATAGGAGCGTAAATAGCCTGACCGTCGCTTGCGGTTTTTAGGCTGGAAATAACGGTTGCGCTGGCTTCTTCTTTTAGATATCCCCCATTCATAGGATATGCGCCAGTCTGCGAGGCTGTAGGAGGATTTTGAGTAGTAAACAACTCGCCGACGTCCGTTTCATCAACAGTTATATATAATTTGCGATCACCATCATTCCAATCCATGTAAAGATGATGCTTGCCGGACGAATGTTTACCGCCATTAGCCTGCACGGCTTGCCAGTTACCGACAAGATTCAACCCTAAATTTTCCAGAGCCTTAGCAACGTTATTCAGGTCACTTAGATTTGCGTCCTGCCTCAAAAACAGACCGTCACCAGTGGCCACCTTGAGTTCAATGCTGGCGGTTTCATTAACGGCCAGACGAAACTGCAGGTTGACGTTGATACCGCTGACCGGCTTTTCAATAGCAGCGCAGTTCGCTACTGCATAGAGTTCCCCGGCATCGGTTAACAACCCCACCTCACGGATGGTGAACCCGCCCACATCAGCCGGAACTACGAGATGAGCTACCCACTGGTTAGATTGCTCCTGAGATACGTCCAGCTTGGATATAGCATGGCGGTATACTTCACGAATCAGTGCAGTTTGTGCCGGGTTTGGCGTTGCGGCCTTCCCCTTACCATCACCAATCACAAAATCTTTGATGATGACCGGCGTGCCACTTGCTGACGACGCCGCCTCCAGCTCTTTCCCCCGGTTAGTGAGGATGCTGTAATATTGCTCTGCCACGATCATTCTCCAGTCCGAATTACAACGTCGATGTATGCAGTCACCGCACCGCCTGTGTAGTATTTACCTGATGCTCCTACGTCAGCGATCACATCAATACTGCTGAGGTAGCTACGTAAGTTTTTAGCTTTATCCACCTGTCGCCTTATGCGGCTATACAGGCTGTCGTCTATGCCCTGCTGGCTGTAGACCTCAATACGGAACGTGTATGGCGCACTGCGTGGGTTTTCCTGCCACCACTCAATAACAGTAGTGGGCAGGCTCACCGCCCCCAGTGCGCGCCGTACAGCACCAGCAGTGCCACGATGCTGATGCACATAAGCAGCATCGCGGCAGACTTGCCGTTTTTCTTCTTCAGTCCAGCTTTCATCCCAGAAATCCACTGACAATTCCCATGCCAGCCAGGGCAGCAGATGAAACGGGCAGTCATCAGCATTTTTGACTTTTCTGACCATGCCGGTATCAAGGGCGAGAATCTGTTCCCGGCCCGCCTGCTCCAGCGCTCGCTCCTGATGAATGGCATTCTGAGGTAACAGCGAACGAAATTTATCAGCCATTTCCCGCCCCTTTTATCGTGACGTTGATTGCCTGACACCAGGGTGCTTTACCTATCTCAGCCTCAATATCAGCCGCAGGGCTTGTCAGCCTCACCCTGACCACGCCAGGCTGTTGTAGGGCGGCATATACGGCGGACAAAGGGATGACTGTTTTAATTCGGTGAGAGAGTGCTGCGTAACTCGTTGCAACGCTGATCGCATTATCCAGCACCGTCTTTGAATCAGGACCATCGGGAATTTCCAGCTCTGCTGTGATGGTATAACGCCGTATGATCGCGCTTTTAACGCTCACGAAATCCGTCAGCGGGCGGACCTCATCAGCACTCAGGTTGGCTGACGTTTTATCCAGGAGTGTCTGAGGGGCTGTGCCGTCACCCGTTCGCGACAGCACGTATACGTCCACCTCTCCCGGGCGGCTGTGATCCTCAGGCCCATATGCATCTGCATCCAGCACATCAGCATCTGCTGACCGCGCATGAAAACGGTATGCGTTACGCGCCCCTGCGGTATTCAGCTGCGCCCATGACAACTGGATGCGCTCCCGATAGGCATCATCGTCCTCCAGCTCAGCATCTACAGGAGGAACGGCGTCAGGATCAGCAGGGATGATGACGTAGCGTTTAACATTGAAATTTGCCCCAATCTGATCGAGGTCCGCGCCTCTGGCACTTGCCAGAAATACGGCGCGCACGGCGTCATTAACGCGCTGAAATGCCAGGGTGAGCTGATAAGCATTTGCCTCCCCCTGCTTATAGGCCGGGTCTGATTCCACCAGCGCATCAAATTCAGGGTCGAGTTCGCGCAGGCGTGCCAGCCAGCGGGAAAAAATGTCTGACGCGTCAGGCACGACAATGGCGTCCGGAACCTCCAGCTCAGACAGATTGATAACATCAGAACTAATTGCCATTGATGGTTATGTCTCCGGTAGTTGTTACTGTGCCGCTTTCTTTGTTGATTCCCTCAACATCCACAATGAATGTGGACTCATCATCAGGCAGGGAAACCACCACCCGCGTTATCTGCAGTCGTGGTTCCCAGCGCGCCAGGGCTTTTGCTGTGGCCGCAATAATCCGTAACCGGGTCAGATCGTCACGAGGCGCATCTGCCAAATCCGGCAACTCACTGCCGTAATCGCGAACTAATACACGACTGCCTTTTGGCGTGGTCAGGATGTCGCTGCACGACTGGCGCAGATGCGCCGAACCCGACAGGCGTTTGCCCGTCCGGATGTTTACACCGTTCATGAGAGTTATCCGTTGAAAGAGGCTATCTGGAGGGTTAACCGAAATAGGCCGGCCCGGTTTTATCCGTGCTGCCCTTTTTACCTTTCTTGCCCTTAGCGTTGATGTTAACCACCAGGTTATAAGTGAAACTGAGGCCCGATGAAGTCAGTGAGAAAACAAGCGATTCCACCAGCCAGGAGCGATCTTCCCTGGAACCAAATCCGGACGTCGTAACACCAGACTAAGCCGTTAAAGCAATGTATCTGGGACGGCATGGGCCAGTGAGCGTCATTTTCTGTTCGTTACGCTGTGCCTGCGTTTTGCGGGCTTTGGCCTGCTGGTCTGCAGTGGATTTTCCTGGCTGGGTATAGGGGTTGGTGATTGACGGTCCATCATGATCAACTGTGGTGGTTTTCGTCCTGCCATCAGCTTCATCGTAATAGCGCACCCCGACTTTACCACTTGCTTTGCCATCACTGCCTGTAGCCTTGCCGGTTGTGCTGCCGCGCTGGCCCTCGCTATAAGTCCAGCTGGATAGTTCATCAGGGGTGATGGTGATACTTCCTGCCCCCTTACCGGCAGCAGTTTTCATCGCCCCCTGCACCAGAAACAGCCAGTATCCACCAGCAGGTTTACTGATGGCATTGTAGGTTCTCGCCAGCCGTGACATCAGATTGGCATCTGACTCTGCAACCTGGTCGATGTGATCGATGTGAATATCGGCCAGCTCAGCTGCAACTCTCGGGGTCAGCCCGTTGTCAGTAGCCACGGTTTTAACAAGATCGGCCAGCCGGATATCATCCCAGCTGCGCGTTTTATGGCTCAGTACATTGCCGGGGTGTTTCTGCGCGTTCATCGGTGCCGCAGTGGCATAGATTTCTACGCGTCGGGGTGGCCCACTGCTGCCCACCCCCGAAACAACAAACCACCCCTTATCGACCAGCTGATCATTAAATCCCAGCGCCACCCTCATACGCGCCCCTTTAGATGGCAGCGGCAGCGTTGCAGAGATTAGCGTGATTTTCAGTTCGTCGGCTTTAGCCGTTGCGCCGCCATTATCAGTCAGGGTGAGTTCAGCCAGGCAATCCTGCAGAGCGCGGGTAATGTCCTTCCCCTCTGCGCTCACGCTGAATGCTGGTGTATACTCTTGATTTACAATCTGTTCAGTCATGTTAATCCCACAGGCTAATTGCAGAATCAGTAACCGGCGTTGACAGGTCAGGGAGAGTAATGACTAATCCAGCAGGCAAAATGGCATCCCTGTCTGCGAGCCCCCGATTTGCCTCCAGTACCGCTGAAACGCTGGAGGACACATTTGCAGTGCCATAGTGATCTGCGCAAATGGCATCCAGCACATCGCCATCACGGGTTTGATATATCGTCGGCATAATGTTTTAACGTCATCGTCCAGTTTTTATTACGGTGTCCGCCTCCAGGCAGGAAGCGATCCGTGGTATCGCTGAATTGAGTTACCGCCCACCAGCCCAGCACGTCACCCTCACCACTCACCAGCAACTGGGGCTGAGCTAAATCAGCCAGGTCGTACAGGTCATTAACTGCATCGACACCGTTACGAAAAAACGCATGCGCCTCTCCATCGAGTCGCACCGTCCGTCCGGGTTTTCCTGTGTACTGCAGGAGACTCTGTTTGCCTATCCTCTCCTGTTCACTCCAGTTCCAGCTGGCCTCACGCGAGAGCGATTTATACGCTGTGGTATCAATGGAGAAGGCAAAGTCACCCAGCATCAACATGACCCGTGCAGCCTGACCGCCCCGGATCGCAGACTGCTGCGCCTGCCCGGAGGCCTCAATTAAGGGGATAATTTCACTCACCAGATAGCACCTCCATCAAGCATGCTGTTATCGCCTGTGAATGCCGGGTTGGTTTTGGTTATGGCCTCCAGCTCGTCGGCAATCCCGCGCTCGCTTTGTCCCTGCGCACCGTTAATCTCAAACCGGTATTCAAATTTTCGGTTATCGGTCATCTCAACCTGTTTCTGCTGGGCATCAGCAGAATCTATGCGCCCACTTAGTTCATCCCAGCTTCTGCCCGACTGGGGGTCTGACGTGGCTGAATTGTTTTTCAGGGCATCAGAGAAGTCAGGCAGGCTTTCTTTCTTCGCAGTCAGATAGGGATCGAGCGATTTTTCAAACGCCTCATCGTCATCGTTGAAAAAGCCACGGGTGGCGGTAAAAGATTTTTTAACCTGTTCCGGCAATTTCGGGTGCTGCTTCAGCTGCTGATCAAACCACTCTTCCTGACCGTTTCGTTTTGCCGTCAGTCTGGCGATATCGACAGAACCCGTCATCGCCAGCGATTTCAAAACATTTTTTTGATCCCCCCGCTCATCGGGTAGCAGCCAGGAGAGTTTTTTAGCCAGGGCATAAATGATTTTTCCGACATATACCACCCCCTGACCAAACGTCAGGACGCCGGGATAAAGGTCATTACGGAGAAAATTCACTACCTTGGTGATACCACCTCCCTTAAACCACTCAGCCAGATCGTCTGTCAGGCTCCTGATTCCGGGTGCCAGTTGATTACCCAGCTGTCCCGATATCTCCGCACCCGCGCTAAACAGGACGGTTTGGAGGTTTTCCACGGCCTTATTACCCTCAACCGCGCCATCAGCGCCCGCTTTGGTGACAAGGTTATAGCGGTGCTGCTCATCCATTAAATCGCGATAGCTCCTGCCGGATTGTTTTACCAACATCAGCAGCTTGCTGGCCTCACCACCGAAAAGAGAATCCAGGGCAAAGGAGGCTTTTGACTGATCTTTCAGGCTTAAGGCGCGCTCGATAATTTTACTGAACTGCGCCATGTCGCTAAGACCGGCCATATCACCTGCTTTAAAGCCCAGCGTATCGAATGCATCCTGCAGGGAACTCTGCTTGCCGTTCTGTTTGTACTCGCCGGATTTATGCAGATACTCCTCAAACAGGTCGCCAAAATTCTCACCGGTCATGTCGTACTGCTTTGCCAGTGAATCCCACGCATTGTAGGTTTCCACATCAACACCATAGCTGCGCGCCACTCCCGTCTGCCTTGCTGTTTCCGCATTTGTGGCCGCCGGTGCAATAAGGGATGCCAGCGCGGTCGATACCATCCCACCTCCACCAATCCCCAGCCCAGGAGCCACCATGCCACCGAGATTGCCACCGACGCTTAACCCGCGCCTGAAAAGCCCGCCCGCCCTGCTTTTGAATGCATTGATTCGTTCGCCTCGCAGAATCTGACGGTTCAGTTTTTGCTGTTCGGCTTCGGTTTTGCGTATCTCACGCGTCACCGAACTGTACAGACGTTTCAAATCGCTGATGCTGTTTCCGGCCAGCTTGGCTTTTTTGATCTCGGTGGCGAGTTTTGTCTGGTCCTTAGTAAGACGCTCGGATTCTTTTCCCACCGCTTTCAGGTTCTTTTGCAGGTCGGTCGCTGAGCGTTTCCATGAACTGTCGATATTGCCGCCGAACGTTATGGTGGCTTTAAGGTTTTGACTTATTCCGGCCACGGTTTAATGCCTCCATCTCGTCAAACAGAAAATCGGAAAACGTGCTGAACGGCATATTCAGGTAGTCCCCCATCGGGAAATGCAACCGCCTGCCCAGAAAGCGCATAGCCCGGATCAACTCTCCTTCGGTCGCTCTGCGGGCGGGAGCATAAAAACGTTGAAGGCGTCCGTCAGCTGCGCATAATCCGCCGCTGTCAGCAGCCAGATATCCTGCTCGCTGAGGTTACATAGCTGCGCAATCATCCGCGCCTCCTTCTCCTCTTCATTGCCGCGATCTTTTGCATGTGCAATGCGGTCGCGTACCAGCGGTTCGCGCATGTGTAAAACGTTTAACTCTGCGCCACCCTCCAGCGTGACGGGGGTAAACAGTTTGATGGTTCGTGTTGAAGCGGGAAAACTCATCATCAGCTCCTGAAATAAAAAAACGGCCCGGAGGCCGTTATGAGTGAAGGATTAAAGGAGGCACATTACAGGCGGACTTTTGATGCCAGTCCGGCCAGCACGTCAACGCCGTTGACACGTCGGGCAAATCGCTCGGTGTCGATTTCAAACAGCTCCTGACCGTCTTTAGTCTGTTTGTAATAACTGACCGCAATGTCAACCGTGATGGCGTTCTCTGACAGAGTGTCTTTACCCCGCGCATCCGGCGTCACGGTATGCACAAATCCCTCGATTTCCTCAATCGTTCCCAGCGCGGTGCCGTTAGCCAGATAGCCCTGATAGGCAGTGAAGCGCGGGCGGCTGCCACTGACGAAACCAAATGCCGTCAGCATGTCGGTATCGATGCCATAGAATTTAATCTGACATGTCAGCGCCTCCATGCCGTCATCAACGGGTGTCGGTGCGTCCTGTGCGCCGGTACGTAGATCGGTTTTGACAATCGCCAGTGTCGGCGGCGTGAATTCGTGTGCGCCCTGAATGCGCACGCCCTGTCGGAAAAACGTCCAGGCACGTAATGTGTTTTTAGTACTCATGCGGCCAGCAGCTCCTCAATTGCGTAATTGTTATTAACCCGGACGCGCAGGCTGATCAGTTCTGTTGGTGATTTCGGACCAAAATCGTAATTGATATACAGCTCACCTGCCGCCAGCATTTCAGCAGTATTCAGTTCCTCATCCAGCCAGGCTCTGCCACCGAAAATCGCACCGAGGCCAACCAGTTGACGCATATAGGCATTAATAGTGCCGATAATGTCATCCGCGTTTTCACGATCCAGGGGGCGGTCCACATAGGGCAGCATGGCCTCCTGAATGCTGTCCTCGATGACGTCCGCCGTTCGCCGCACCGATTCAAAATGCCACTGCGGATCATCTGCGCATAGACGGTTTCCCCAGTGTTTAAATCCCGAACGACGCACGATGGTTGAGACGTTCTGCATATTTAGCAGGTTGGCATCACAGTTTCTGTCGCCGAGGATAAATTCATCAATCTGCTCAACCCCGAGGATATTGTTGATGTCCTGATTGGATTTGCTCCACCACCAGCCCTTTTCGAAATCAATGCGCGCACGCAGTCCGGCAGCAAAGGCGGAGTAAGGCCTGTAAACCAGCTGGCCATCGGCGTTGCTGACCTGAACGCGCGGACGCAGCAGTTCAGTGCGTGCGCCATATGACTGGCGGCGCTGGACCACTTCCTGCAGGGTCGCCCCTGATTTGCAGTCTACATATGCCACCGCACGCAGTTTTCCGGCTACAGTTTCAAGCCCCTTTCCGACCGCATCGTCTTCGCTGAATCCGGGGGCAATCACAATGCGCGGCTGATAGGAGTTCACCGATTTACTGGCGGAAAGTTTTTTGATGCCAGCCAGGACGGCAGCGCGCTGGTTTGTGGCGTCAGCATCCTCAGCGACACGAACAACCACCGTCAGCGCATTACGCTGGTCGTTGATTTCCGACAACGCCTGCGCCAGCGTTCCGGCATTGCCGAGGCGTGACAGCATCGTCGTGCCAACAATGGTCACCGGCGTATTGAGCGGAAACGGCTCATCCTCTCCGCCGCTCAGCTGAATACTGAAAGGAGTAACGATGCCGGTTCCGGTAGCCACGGCGGTCACTTTTACATCTGCCAGCGGCTTCAACGCACCCGCTATCTGGGAGGCTGTAGCTGTGGTTGCGCCCTTAGCATCACAGCCCAGCGTAATGCTGATTTTCAGGGAAGAGGCATTCCACTCTACAGATGTTGGAATCGCGGCGGGTTTTGCTGCATCCGGAACAGCAGCAACGGCCTCAATGGCGATCACGTTTCCGGCCCTGCCGGGAACTGTGGCCGTAAAATTAATCACATTATCCATAATGGGCGTGCCGGTAGTTGCACGGGCTGGCGTACCGGCGGATGCATCAGGTGCCGTTCCCACCAGCCCGATAATTGCCGTCTGAATCGTCGTCACAGCAACGGTGCCAGACGTCAGCTCTATTGTTTCAACACCATGTAAATCAGCCATCTGTTTTCTCCAGGCATAAAAAAACCTGCCGAAGCAGGTTACATTTTCTGATTAGGTTTTCCGGTCGTTCCGCCGCTGTCACCGGGATGGTCGTGGTCGTTATGCACCTCACGCATCGCCCCCATAGTGCCGGTGCCATCACTGATATCGCCAGTTGATTCGATGTCGCTGTTGACCTGCGTTTTCCCCTGCACCGTCAGCGTTTCAGTGATCTCAACAGGGCCATCCAGAGTGCCTTTACCAACAATTTTATATGATCCCCCTGCCGCGATTTTGATTGTCAGTGCATGGGCCTCCCGGTCATATCGGATTTCGGTGCCATCGCTATAGCGGGTGATGTGCTCGTTATCGCTACCCTCCGGTACGGGCATCGCTCCCGTATTCCAGCCCGGAAATACCCGGCCATTGTTCAGTTCCCCGGCCTCTGACAGTACGGTCACGGCATCACCCACCGCGCAGGGGTTTGAGTCGGACCGGTTTGCACCTGAAAAACCCTGACAAAGCGGCAGCCATGTGGTGACAATATCGCCGAGATCGACGCGGCATTTTGGTTGTTTCTCATGGCGCACCGAGTGAATCACGCCACGGCGGATGAGGTTAGCCAGCCGCCGCTGCAGGTCTCCACTGATATCACTCATCGGCTTTTGACTCCCAGACCAGCCGATAGTCATCGACGTGCGCACGCCCTACATCAGGCGATTTACCCAGCCACACCTTACGCAGTGGCATACCTGATGGCGCAAACGGATCAACGCCAAACGCGGCAGACTGTGTAAATGAAATCCGCCAGACCAGATAGTCATCCATGCGCGGATCAAATTCATCACGCTCTGCAGATATGAATTCTGCTGGCTCAATATGCCCCAGACCGAACTGCTGACCGTTAACCCATTGCGTGATATCTGCTGCTGCGGTTCGACTAAAAATCTCAGGTTTACTGGTGCTGGCTCCATCAGCGTCCACAACAACAAACAAATCACAGCTCAGGGAGATAGCCAGTTGGCCCTCATTCCCTCCGGCCTGTTCCCAGCTGTTAATTGTGAAATACACTGCGGGCGTGGTTAATCCAGTAAATCTGGGAATGTTTTTTTCGGGATAGGCATCAGCATCCTTTACCCAAGATATTTTTTTCAGCGCCGAAATAACGGCTTCATGGTACTGCCCCATCATTAACGGTTCAGCCATTGCAAACCTCACACAGAAATCCTGGCCTTAACACGGCCACGCAGATCACTCTCGAAATGGTGCATGAAAATCTCCATGACCTCCGCAAACGCGTTGTCCTCAACGTAGTTCAGCATCGGTTCATAGATATCAATTTCAGCACCACGGGTGCGGCGCGTTTCCGGGTCACGTATTACTATCGTGCGTCGGTTGTCACGGCGACTGCGTGCGACCTCCCCATTCTCAAACGTGCGGGCTGACAGCAGGTTTCCTTTGGGGGTAAATCCCACGGTACTGGCCCGTCGCCGCGATTTAATAAACCGGCCCGTATTTTTATCGCGCTGATTATGATGAGGCCGCACACGGCCAGAGATTTTCCCTTTCAGGTCTTTCACCTTTACCGCGTTCAGGCCAAACCACAGCCGGAAATTATCCAGCGTGGATGCCGAGGCTGGCTGAACACGGAATGAGAGGAGACGGCGGCGCACCATGTTCATGCTGCGAGGCGAAAGCCCATCTTTCAGATCGGCAAGCGCCCGCTTTCGTAGCGTGGCTCCTGTTCGGGACAGTGCCCGAGAATACGCGGCCCGAAACTGTTTTTGTGTGGCTCCGATTTTCTCCGCAATCCGCCAGATAGCGGTAACGTCGATATCAACGGGCAAATCCCGCCGCAAGCGCGACTCACGTGCCATATCAGCTGCTCCAGTGATTTATATCGGGCTGAGGTTTCCCTGGCTCACCGAACGCCAGTGAAACGCGGGTACGACCCTGCTCATCGGTTCCCACGTGAATGACGCGGTAATTCACCCCATTCACAATGGCCCCGTCGCCTTTGGAAAGACCGGCAATATCAGCCGTCATGGCGCTGAATGCTGGCGAGTAGTCCTGCAGCTCACCGCCGCCAGGCACACTGACAGGTGAATCAGGAGATTCAAATATCACCACCACCGGGCGTGTCTCATCCCCGATTAGCAAGGTGGCGGGGGCTTCCTCAGCAAACGCCCGGTTAATCCGGGCATCTGCTCTTGCCAGCCGAGAACGGAAGCGGTTCATCAGAAGCCCAGCCGCACTGCAACAGACTCATCACCGGCTTCAGCATCAGCCCAGGCAGTACCGGCAAGAGGATTGGGCGCTGAGGCTTCACCTGCTTCAGCTGTCACCTTGCCGCCTGCCAGATAAATTTTCTGGCCCGTGAGAATGGCCTCTGCCGCTTTTGGCAGCACAAACACACCAGCCGTATGAAGCACACCCCATAAACCCGCCAGAATATCGTCATGCGCTACGCCCACCAGCGCGCCCACAACGACTGCCTCGCCGGACTGGATTTCAGTTTCCCCGGTGTTCTGATAATCAATCGTTCTGCCGTCCTGCTGATAATTCGTTGCCATCGTTGCTCTCCAATGAAAAAGGCGGCCTGCGCCGCCCGGATAAAAGAAAGTCGCCCGGAGGCGGCTTATTTGTTAGTGACTTTAACCAGACCCCGATGATCCAGCGGTGCAACACCGGCATCAATGCGAACTTTGAACGCTGCGCCATCAATGGTGAACCCCTGCTGCTGTTCCAGATACGGGGTATCAATGCCGTCCAGATAGGCGACCTCAATAGTGTCACGGCCCTGTGCTGCAGCCAGGTAGTAATCAGTCGCGCTGCTGTCATCCAGACGCGCCTCCGACATGACCTCGACAAAGTTCTGAATCGGGTTATTGATGCCGCTGTTAACATCAGCACCGGGCACGCTGGCAGATTTGATCAGCTGGTTGGCGCGTGACTCGATAGCGACAGGTGCCAGCATGAACGCAGGGCGGATATTCAGGTTACGCTCACCTGATTTCTGCAGCTTCATCGCTTTGCGTGCTGTGTCCAAGCCTTCAATGTCCAGACCGGCTTTAATCAGGTTGCCGTGATCGGCATGGAACAGCGGCTTACCGTCTGACATTTTCGGATTGCTGGTCAGGACGGCCCAGACCAGATCGCCTACAGTGGCTCGTGCTGCACTTCCCATCGCCTGCGGAATCCCGGTCAGCATGGACAGATCATCATTGATAATGGCCTGACGATCGATGCTGAACAGGTTGCCGTAAGTTGCCAGCGCAATCGGCTCGCCACGATCTTTGAGCGTGACATACTTATATTCAGCGCCCGGACGCACCTTGCTCAGTGTCGGGAACGTCTCAAGGCCGACGCGGTGCGCCGTTTTGAAATCAGTCAGAATCCCCTTGCGGGTCCATTTATCAAAAATTTCCTCGGCCTCATTCCAGCCCATCAGCGCCGCTTTATTAGCCACGTCCATCAGGATGTTGCCAAAATCACTGCTGCTGTGGGTAAATGCCAGACCCACCATGGCCATCGGGGTCTGATGACCGGTAATACCGATCCCGCGATCAACAAGTGAAGCGCGCGCCAGCTCACGCAGGGTATAGCCTGCGTATGCGTTATCTTTTTCTGCTTCCGCATAGCCCACGCGGGACATGATTGCAGCGCGAACTGAGTCGCCCACCAGATTGCCGTTACCCGCGTGCAGATGAACTGCACCCGGCCCGGCAAGAGGGGTTGTGCCTGCCGCCAGTGCGGTAAGCAGTTTGCCGCGAGCAACTTCCGCTGAGCAGGACATATCGCTGATACATTCGGTACGCAGAGAGGCAAATGCCGGAAATGCATCAAACACTGCACTAACGGCATTAACGCGCTCAGCGTTCGCCGTCTGCATCTGCTGCTGCAACTGAACAGCCAGTGCGCCGATATCAATGTTGCTTGCCTGAACCGGCGCTGGCTGAGTGCCTGATGCCTGCGGGGCAGGAATCTGCGGCGCTGGCGTCTGAATGTTTGGGTTTCCTTCAGCACGCGGCATAAACAGTGATTGGAGTTGTTGAGGCATGTTGGTGTAGTCCTTCAGTTTGTTTTCATTCATACAGGCTGCTGCCTGCAGTTCAGGTTCAAGGGTATCGGCAAAACCTTTTTCAACGGCTTCTGCACCACTCAGCCAGGTTTCGGCTTTAAGCATTGCCTCCAGCTCCTCCCGCCCAAGCCCGGTTTTATTCATGTAGGCGTTAAGCATCAGCGCCTCATTACGATCCAGGAAATCTGCGTAATCGCGCATCTCATCGGAATCGCCAGCAATGCCGCCCCAGGGTTTATGGATCATGATCCAGGCGTTTTCCGGCATGTGTACGTTGGCACCCGGCAGGCAGACAATCATGGACGCCATACTGGCGGCCACGCCGTCTACCCAGATATCCATCGTGGCTTTGAGGCGCGAAAGGGTGTTGTATATGGCAAAACCCTGCATAACATCACCACCAGGGCTGTGAATATGCAGGTTAATGGCGCTGGCCTCGAACACTCCAGCCTCTCTGCAGTCGGTCACAAACTGCTGGGCTGTAATGCCCCAGCCGCCGATAACGTCATAGAGATAAATTTCTACCCGCCCCGTTGTCAGTGCGCGGATCTCATACCAGCACTGGCCGTTTGCCGCATCGACACCGGCCAGAGAGGCTTGAGGGTTAATCAGTTTTTGTGTCGTCTGGCTCTCTTGATGTTGCATCTAACACCACTCCTTTATCGTTGGCGGCGTCGGAATCGAACACCAGCCCATGCTCCCGGTTGTACTCGGTTTCGCGCAGACGCTGGCGCTTAACCTCCTGCGGATTTTTGCCACGCGCACGCGCCCATTCCGCCTCAGTACTGGCACCGCCACGCACATTGGCTTTCCACGCCTGCGCCTCTTTAACCGGATCAATCCATGGCATCACCGGCCCCAGATAAAGCGCGTTATAAAGAGATTTGCGGTCAACATCAGGAGGAATTTCAATGCCGCTCAGGAGCGCCATCGCCAGCCATGCACGGTACACGGGGCGACTGTGCTGCCCCACAAACCACTGCTGCAGCACGTTATACCCCTCAAAACTTTCCACCAGCTCCTGACGCTGTGAGCTGTATGTACCGTTGTAGTCGCGGGCAATGCTGGAATAGCTGCCACGAGTACCGGCAGCAACGGCCCGCATCTGCCCGTTCCTGAACTCGTAGAGGTGAACGTTAGGACGGTTTGATTCCACCATGCCCAGGTCTTCACCCGGCTTTAGCTCGTCATAAATCATGCCGGGCGCGATGTTGTAGAACCGCTCCCCGCCCGGCTCCGAAAATTCACCGCTGTCATCCAGGGACTGCGCATCACCGCGCCGGATGTAGAACCCCAGTGCAGCAGCGATGCGCGCCGCGACCCGTTCCGACTCTTCATAGTCTTTGATGTCTGACAGACGCGTAATAACGCCATGTATCAGGCTGATCCCGCGTAATTGATGCAGACGTTTTCGCTGCGCCAGATGCAGCATGTTGTCTGCAGAGATAGTTTTGAATTCAGTGTTAAAGCCGGTAAATGAGGCCGGATGGTTTTTATAGACCTTGTAACCAGTGGGTCGCCCCCATGCGTTAACGACGATGCCCTGCCTGATTTGCTGCCCTGTCGTGCTGTTCAGGGTGTATGGAACGAAATCAGCCTCCAGCATTTCCAGCGAGAACGGCACTGATGTGGCGTGCTGTAATCCGGCTATGTTGCCGCGAACCAGTTGAGTGAACACCTCACCGTCACGCAGTGCCGAACGCAGCAGCAGCCGTTCTGCCTCGGGGCGGGTAAACATCCCGGTCACCTCCGGGCGCACTGACCACTCAGCCCATAATGCTGATAGCTGGCTGGCAAAATCGCCGTGCAGATTGCCATCAAGGTCGAGCGGCTGTGGTTCAACGTGGATGCCGTGCGCCCCGATAACCCGGTCCTCCATTTTGTCGAAAAGGCCGATGACCAGATCGTGGTTTTCATCCAGCCAGCGCGCCTGCTCACGAAGTGAGGTTCCCGCTGCAAATACAGCGGTATCCGCTGAGCGGGATTCACGCTTACTTTTATGTAGCCGGGAGGGATGAGCGGCTTCATACGCCTGCAGCCGTAGGCGGTTTTGCGCACGTGCAGCGGCCCACCCTGGCGAAATAACGCCGAGTGTTTTTTCAAAAAATCCCATATTGGCCCTTAATTAAATCTGGCGAGTTTGTACGAACCGCCGCGACCGCGTGCAGCGCGCCAGCGTTTTTCCCAGTAATCCAGCTCGGTGCGTAATGCCACTGGATCATGGTTGGTAATGGCCCGACCGTTAACGCCGGTAAATGAAACTGATTTTCCATCCAGCGAATCGGTGTACGCCTGACGCACCGTGAGGAGCATCTGGTAAATTTCACTTCTCGTCATTACAGCCATCCTCCATTGCCAGACGTCCCGGCCCAGCCATCTGAAGAGAGGCTATTTCGTGGCGCTGGTTTGGGAGCGTTTTGCTGTTTGGCTTTAGGTTTTGATTCAGTTTTCTGCAGAGGCTGATCGCCCGTCACGATACCGGGGTTGGCATCCTGTTCCCGCGCCCACGCTGGCGGGTTTTCCCAGTCGCGGATTTTTTCATACCCGCGCAGAACGGCTACGGCCTGCGCATAACAGAACAGGTCAAACGCCTCGTTATTACCTTTGCCGGGTTTGCGCCATTTGCCATCAGCGCCGCGCTCCTCATAGGTCAGTTCGTCGTAAAACCATTCGCCCAGCCAGTCAGGAAAATGGATGTAGCCTGCGCCGGGTGTCTCGCGTGAGAGGTTGTTGCTCAGCTGGTCTTTGAGCGTATCGGTCTGAAGCAGATAGACAGGGATCTCCCCCCGAACCTCAGCACGCCGATCTGCCCTGCCGCTATTGTCCGGAAATGTTTTTGTGATCGTTTTCTGGCGTTTGGTGCTGTCGCCCTTAATGAGATAGATGCGTCTGGCCAGTCCGTCCCGGCGACACTGCCGCCAGAATTTATACGCATTACCGGTCACTCCCTCCTCACCGCCGCTGTCCACCGCCATTGCCATCACCGTCATCCGCTGCTCTTGGTTGCTCTGCAGCCGGTATGTTTTATCCAGCACATCTGAGACCAGCAGTTGCCAGTCCTCCGGATAGGCATCAGGCCGAATTGGCAGAGCCTCTCCGTTTTCATCATGTCGCATTGAATAGCGGATGTTGTAGCGGTCTATCAGCCAGCGCTCCCCGTTTTCGCCGTACCCGATGATCTGCACCACGAACCGGCGCTTTTTACCGCCCTGCACGTCAACTGCGGCCAGCAGGAATCGCACTTTAGGCGGCACCAGCCGTTTGCCATAATCCTCAGCACGTTTCATCAGGACGTCTGACTGGCGCTGTTCAGTGGCGGCTCGGGGAAGGTAAGGAAGCCCCCAGTCGGTATTAATGACGGCCCTGAGTGTTTCTTCACTACCGGTCGTCTCGTATTCTTGCTCAGCGGTCAGCAGCTTATAAACCAGCTGCGCCCACGTCTGATAAGCGGCGGCTGGCCCCTCCATCCAGAACGAGGCAATACGTGAGCGGCGCGATTCGCCAGTACGCTGTCCGGCAGCATCAATTTTTTCGCCCTCACGCAGCCAGACACCGGCAATATTCAGCTCGCGTTTCTGGTCAGCGGTAATGACGTTATTACAGTGAGGACAGCAGATGTGCGCCGCTTCGCTGGCTATAACCGGATCGGGGTCATCACGATAGCCAGTCATCACTTCCATAGCGGGCTGAAAATAGTCGGCGCAGTGCGGACAGGGCCAGTACCAGCGGCGGCGGTCGCCGCGATTATACAAAGACAGAATGCCCGTTGATGGCGGCGCTTCGTGTGGTGACTGCCTGCGCCATTTACTGTTAATGACTTCCCTGCCTGGCGAACTTTCTACCAGCGTCATGCCACTGGACATGAAGGTGGTGGTGCGTTTTGATGCCAGTGAAAATCCGTCGCCCTCCCCGTCAATATCATCAGGCCAGCGATCATAATCAGTCAGCGCCACATATTTATAATCAGACGACGACATGATGTTTATCGATGGCCAGCCTATTTTCAGGTAGTTGCCAGCGCGAAACGTTTTGTCGTGAACGTTATTATCATTTGAGCGGGGACTCATTCTTTCTGCTACAGCGCGACTGACCCGAAAGGTACGATCAAGACGTTTTTTTGAATGTTCACGGGCTTTCTCTTCGGTCATCTGTATCAGAAGAAAGTCAGCCGGATCACACACGATGGAATAAACAATCCATCCATCAATGAGACCAACCGTTTTACCGGTACGAGCGGGACCAACAAAAACAACCGCGTCATATTCACGCGATGCCAAGCAATTCATCGGCTCAATAATATAAGGCGTCAGCCCTGCCTCCCATGGAAGCGAACTACCTGCCCCGAGCGGCACACGCATATATTTTGCCACCGCATCAGCTACAGGCATCCGCCGTGGCGCTTTTAGTAATGCGGACACATCTCTGCGAATCGCACTTACTGATGCAAACATTTAGTCGTCCTCATAATCTCGAATGTCTGCCGCCAGCGCCTCCCTGATTTCGTCGATAGCATTCTGAGCTTCGGCTATCTGATCCGGTCTCCACCCCCTGTCCCTTTCCAGCTTATCGGGCCAGGTATCGAGTACCTGAGTAATGATTTTTATCATCAGCGCCATTTCTCTGTGTGCATCTGAAGCCGGAACAAGTTTCTTCTGGGACTCTTCCAGCTTTACGCGTTCATTCTCAGACTGAAACCAGTCCTTACGGTCTTTAGGCGACATTTTAGAGGGATCGTGAATATCATCAGGATCGCCCTGTTCCTGCTTACTAAACAGCAGAGGACCGACATCTTTTAACGCATAGACAGGATTACCGCGCACCATACTGGCGATAGGGGCATTAGCCTCAAGCAGACGCTTTTTTACTGTTCCGCGATTCAAGCCGAAAGCCTCAGCAATTCTCGCTACGCTCCAGTTGTAAGCGTCGCCCAGATTGCTGACATTTGACATCGGCACCTCACGTTGTCAGGTGGTTTTGCTTATTACTGAATGAAATCAATACAATAGAAGTGAGTGAGGTGACACGGCAAAAAAGTTTTTGTCACCAGAATTGATGTTTAATTCAATATAATCAGAAAGTTAAAAGACCTGCTGCTGACAGCATGAAAATTCAAAAACCAGCCGTTTTCCGCGTGTCGCCGCCCCCTCGGTAAGCAATCTCGCCGGGAGTACCTTTTAGAAATGAGAATCAATATCATTTATCAGGCACTAGTGGGGTCATATGACGAAACCGAGATGGCTGAGCCTGCGAGACGTGTTTTCACCCAGACCAGTAATTCCCCGCTGAATTTCAGCCATTTTCCGGCGTTGACTGTATGTCCTGCCTGAATCTCATCATCGGGTACGGTATCCGACAGGCAGAACAGGGCTGACCCGATTTCAACCAGAACATCATAATCCTGCAGGTCGTCTTTAATCAGCACCCAGCGCTCACTGAGTTCTAAATATTCAGTTTTCAAAATTCCCCCTAATTCAGCTCAGAACGATTGCCTGTATATATCTGGTCCCCCAGTCAGCTTGCTGGCTGACCTGAAGAATCGTTGAGTTTCCCGTTGCTGGAAATGATTCCCCATAGGATCCGGAATAACGCACCGTAACCGTCCTGTAATCAGTGGTGTCGATTGTCACGGTCTGAGCAGTCCGTGAAGCAGTATCAGACTCTGTAACTATGGGTGACGTGGCAACGCTGCCGGTTTCAATCTGGGCAAACCCTGATGGAAATGTCACGCCGTCACCCGCCCTGACAAACCAGCTCATTGCGTAATCACCGGCCACCAGCCATTTTGCATAGTCTACGCCCTGCGTCATCCAGATGGCCGGAGTTGAGGCGCTATAGTTCTGCCCGTAACGGATACGAATCCGGGATCGTTTTGTCGTGCTGACAGCAAACGCCAGTCGCTGCCAGTCTGCTGACAGGCGATAACGTGTTTTCGGAACGTGGGTAACATTATCGACATCCTGAGAAATCAGATAGGAGTCGCAACCAATAGGGATGAGTCCAATAGGGCCACCATCAGGCGCGCCGGTCGCATCAGTGATTAAATTAATATCATCACTTACCACCAGAAATTCTGAGGCAGTCAGCCCCCGACAAAATGGTTGTAAATTAGTGGCTGCAGGTTCTGGAGCATGACGCCCTATCGGATTTCCCCCCCGATACTCCAGAGGCCACTCATCAATAGTGCTCATTTCCAGAGTGCCGGATTTATTCCAGTAGCAGTGCGCTGACCCATTGAATTTAAGTCGGGGATGAAGCGTTTCGGAAAGAAGATTGATTGTTATGGGTGACCTTGATGGATTTGCCAATTGTCCCATGAAGGTCGACCCGGGAACGGATATACCTGACATACTGGTGCCACCAATGACAGTGGCATCGGGTGTTATAATCATTGGTTGCTCCAATAAAAAACCGCCCGTAGGCGGTTATTTTTTTATATTATCGAAAGTTGCGTCGACCATTTCCTTTCCAAAGTCCCCCATATCTTTATACATGGTGCGGAGGAATTTTAGGGTGTTAGCTGCAGCTCCATCTAGCTTCCAGCGACAATCATAAAACTTGCAACCTATTAAGTTTACGTTTCCTGTGCCCTTATAAAGGATGTCACAATCTCGAAAAATGCAATTCTCATAAAGATGATTATCAAGGGTGACAGTTGTAGCTTCGAAGGTACAGCTATGGCTTCTGTTCATTAAAGATCGAATCCTTGCGCGGGGACAGTACTCTCAACTGCATTATTGGCTACTACGCTATTGGCTCGCATGAAACCATTATCGTCTTTATAATCACTTGGAGCATAAAGCGAAACGTGATTGAAATTGAGTGTAACGAAAAAAACCACTACCAGCCCTGCAGGAAAAAGCATCAAAAACCATACATAAGTGCTTTGCTGTGCAGGCTGCAAAAAAGGCAAAACTAAGTTCGCTGAGACTTCAACGATACCAGCAAAAATGCCTATTATCGTAAGCGGGTTTTTAATATGACTAATATTCGACACTTTTAGACTCCCTCAATGGACTACTAATGGTAATCCTTAGAGTAGGAGTTGTCATCAGGCGCACTCGCAAATGCGCCTTGTGATAATCATTCTTCGTGAGAGTCTGCAGGTTTAATCTCACCCTCTTCAAACCACGCATCCATCGCACGACCATCAGCAGCGCAATAATGGATTAAATACTGGTTGCAACTGTTAGCATATTCGGCTCGGCCTTTCACATGACCTTCTTCTCCACTAACAGTGACCTGCACAACCTGATCTAACTCATTCTTATAACCCATAACATTTTCCTTCTGCTGTGAAATATCCGCCTGAGCGGATCGGTTAATAATTTTGCTCAAGACAATTTTTTTCCCAGGTTTCGTTGTGGGTGAGAATTTGTCGCTGTGTAGGGGTGCTCATAACGTCGATATCGTGATCATTCACGTAGATGGGGCGCACCCACTTACAGCCGGTATCAATCGCCCTGACGCCGCCACTGTTCCCGCAGCCGCTCAGAGACAGTAGCATCAGACTGACTGTTAATATCCTGCTGAACATCGACAGCATTTTTCAGCACCTCAATATGTTTTTCCAACGCCTCAGCCTTTTCAGATGCCCGCTCAGCTGCTGCTGTAGTTTCTGCTACATTCTTGCCTCTGTTACGCCCCAGCCCGAACGCGGCCACAACCAGACCGGCAATGATGGCCAGCACAGTTAATATCGTCTGCATCAGATCAAACCCTGATAGGCGTCATATGTTCCGGAGCGCATGACTTCCGCATGACGGCGTGCACGGTCAGGTGTCTGACGCGCCCACAGACTATTCAGCATTCCACCGGCTGCACCGGTAAAATCACCGCGTGCAATCATGCCCAGCGTATTAGTGAAACCAACCAGACCGGCCACCCCCATTTGATAGGCCATGCTGCAGAGAATATCGCGACGTGCGTCGTTACATTGGGCCAGCGCGGCCAAAATTGCGGGCTGCCGATTCATTGAGGCGGTTTTCGCATCTACCAGGCATTTTTTCCACACATCGCCAGCAGGACGTGGCACGGTGAACTGATACTGACTGATTGGTGCGTTTTGCGGCCCGATCCTTATACCACCGGCAACCGTCGGAAAATTGCGGGTATCCCAGTAGGGAGCTTCGCGGTAACCCTCCTCAAAATTGAGGATTTCAATGATTTTATTCATCACCTTTACTCCGTGGTGGGCATGAAACAATGCTTGCGACATTACCTTTCGCCGCAAATACAGCCGCGCAGATCAGCGCGTTCGCTACAACTACCGGCCAGCCGCTGGCGTGGTATTGCCCGAACAGCCATAACAATGCGAAATTGCCATAAAACAGAATCAGACCCGCAGCTATCCATGAAATACCGCGTTTATGTGTTCGCCCTGTTTTGCTGAACGCCATCAGCCGCAACGCAATAGCCGCACAAATAGCTACATCAATCACTGTCAGGAAATCGCTACTAATCATGATTTCTCCCCCATCCATTTTTTAACGAATGGCAGTTTTGAGACGCCACCATTTTTCATCCAGAAATAACCTTGCACCGCTGCGGCTGAGATAATTACAGCCGCCAATGCGTCCAAAGGCTTTTCGCGGTAGTTGAGATAGTCCTCTACTTTGTCAGCTACAAATCCGGCTCCAAATACGCCAGCTGCATAGCCAAACAGGAAATACCCGAATATCTGCTTTCGCGTCAGATTGCTGGCAGTGACGATAAAACACATCGACCCAGCAAATGCGCCGAATGCGGTTGAGTAATCTACAAAGGTGATGAAACCCACCAGCGCAGACGTGACAATGCCCCAGCCAGCTACGGTTGCCGTAGCGCCGGTGCTTAATGGCTCAGCCATTAGCGGTCCCTCTTAATGATTAATAAATTCTGATTTACTCGATTAGCTGATTCAGTTCGCTAACCGTCTGCCGGAATCGTTCCTCTTCCAGCTCAACACCAATTGCAGAGCGGCCCATCTTTAGAGCCGCCTTTATCGTTGAACCTGACCCCATAAAGAAATCAGCCACCACGTCACCCGGCCTGCTGCTGGCGTTGATGATCTGCTCCAGCATGTCGGCAGGTTTTTCGCATGGGTGTTTACCGGGGTAAAACTGAACCGGCTTATGTGTCCATACGTCTGTATAGGGAACCGCTACCGTGACGCCGAAATACCTGCGCAGGGATTTGTACTCCTCCTGAAGCTCAAGATATTTTCGATTCAGTGAGTGATACGTGTCCACCAGCTGGTGGTGCGGTGTGGCTAACGTTCCTGATTGACGGCGTGCAATTGCTATCTCAGTGAATAGCGCCTGCAGCTTCAGGTAATCAGCCTCGCTGGGTAGTTGCCACTGACTGGTGCCGAACCAGTGTGACACCATGTTTTTCTTGCCCGTAGCCGCAACAATCTGTGCAGCAGTTATACCCAACTCTGACCGGGCATCACGGAAATAATCAATCAGGGGTGTCAGCACCTGCAGTTTCAGCTCATCGCATTTCCGAGCGTAGGCATCTGGTTTGTACGGCCCCTGATAATGCTCTGCAAATAGTATGCGTTCGTTAGAGGGAAAGTATGATCGAAGACTTTCTTTGTTGCAGCCCTTCCAGCGTCCATCAGGCTTAGCCCAGATGATGTGGTTGAGGATGTTAAACCGGTTACGCATCATGATTTCGATATCTGATGCCAGCCGATGTCCGCTGAACAAATAGATGCTGCCATTGGGCTTCAGCACTCGCCAGAACTCTGCCAGGCAGCTATCCAGCCACCTTAAATAATCTTCATCCCCTTTCCACTGAATGTCCCACCCGAGCGGCTTAACTTTGAAATACGGCGGATCGGTAACAATCAGGTCAACTAAATCGTCTGGCAAGGTTTTCAGCACGCGCAGACAATCGGCATTGAATAATTCAATGCCGGGTATCGATATTTTTTGCATCACATTTATTTCACAATATATATAGGTAAAAACTAGGAATAAAAAAACCCGCTCTGAGGCGGGTATTAAAGAAGGGGTTGCTTGCGGATGCAATCGTGCGAAGCATACAGTTATTTAATCAGTCGCTGGTTCATTATTCAAGTAAAATCTTTGGCTATTTAAGCCGAATGCATCGCTCATTGGTTGGTAAAGCATATATTCAGCAACACATATCCAAGTTTTTATACGGCGTCGGCAGGTTGAATAACTCCATGCAGGGTGTTCCTCATTTAACTCCTCTGCCAGTTCACGCATGCTCATCCTGTGTCGGTAATGCTTCTCAACTATGCGCCGCAGTGGCTGATCGTTGATAAATACTGCGGCAATCACTCTATCCATTGTTAAGGCTTCGTCGTCTGTACAGAATATTAGACTCGAACGCAGGCTTTCCTGCATCATGTTTTCCATCCATGACTTAAGCTCTTTTGAGCAGCCTATTCTCTTTAATTTCTGGTAAACCTTACTCAAATCGTTTTTCGTGATGATGTATTTTTTGAATATTTTTCTGAACAAGTCTGGTGCTTCAGGGCATTCTTTAATAGCTGACCACCGCCCCCACATTTTTAATTTACCATGCAACCATGTTTTCTCTAATGTTTTTAGCTGCATTCCGCTGTGAGGCATATTTATGAATGATACATTAATCATAAAATCACCCAACCAATGAAAATAATTTTTAGCTTTATGAATCTTGAAAGGTTACGCATATTAGTCTCCACACTTCTCTATCTAACTGAAAATAATTAACACATACTCTGCAAAGCATGTGTGAAGACATTATACCTTTTAACTCTTAACAAAAAAATAAAATAATGCTTTGCTTGCTGAACTTAAGCAATGGAATGATATATGGAAGTAAAACTCATCTTTTAAAATTAAGCCACATGAAAAATTATGCAGCTTCGATTAAAGATGATAACTTCAGGAGCGCAATATAAATTATAAATAAAAAAATCAATTGATCTCTATGCAGTAAACTTCAGTTTGAAAATATAAGCTTAATCTATTAGAGACATACCAACTCAACAGCAAATTAATCACCCAAATAGGTTATAACATTTTTAATTGAAACTTGATCTTCACCACCATCCCAGGTGATAAGGTTTTTTTCACGCAACGAGAATAATTGAAACGTGATTTTTTCGTCATATACACCATACATATCTTTCATTAACTTTAAGAGCAACTCTACGGAAATACTCTTATAATCCTTTATAATCCTCATCATCCTCCTTCTTAATACGATTAAGGAGGTGCTAGGCTCGCTAACCTTTTCCTCGAGACTGCTTTGCAATATTCCATTTATAGAAGATTCAAGCTCTTTAATTTTATTGCTATTTTCACCGAAGTCTTTAAATTTTTCGTCAATAATTTCAATTATTTCTTGAGTTATACTTGATTTTATTTCTCCTACCTTATCATCCTCCTCCTTGAAATCCTTAACATGCTCCGGCCTCTTCCAAATATGATGCCTCATGTCAGTGACAGTATCTTTCATCATAGAGAAAGTGTCTGAATATAATTTATCAAAAATCTTCTCTAATCTTTCTACGCTAGATTGAATATCTTTCGCTGCTTTAGTGGTTTCTTTTGAAGCATCATTGGACATTTTATAAAAAACAAATGATAACCATATTGCTCCGATAGCAAGAACCAGTGATGCTATCGTTGCTATAAAACCTACAATAGTTATTACTACATTCAATGTACTTAATGTTGAGTTGTCCATTAGACCTCTTTGCTTAGCGCTCACCCAGAAAAATTATATCTTTTGTAAAGACAACTCATTAGTGAATTAACATTTATAGTTTTATGGTCGCCGCTTCTTTAGATCTTTAAAATATGCTTCGAGCGACATGACATCTTTTTCAACTTCATCATAGCATGGGCAGTCAACAGATAATCCATTAGCATTATCATGTCCATACATGAAAGTACTGCACTTTGACATAGCTGCATTGATAATGTCATTATCTGCTGAAGTTATATTATCAACTATCACTCTAATACTTTGCGTTCTAACCTCACGAGCAAAACGCTCAACAATTTTTCTCAACAACCACTCTTCAACAAGACGCTCCCAAGTTTCTCGCATCAAGTTGTAAGTGTGTTTGGCTTTATACTCATACTCAGGAGAGCCAGACATTTCCAGCCTTTTCAGTTCAGGTAAAGAGTTCTTGAGGACTCCGATTCTTGAAACAGTATTTTTTGCATCCCATGGTGGTTCTGAGTAAGTAAAACCTGCAGATTTACCGTACTTAGCTATTGAAACGATTTTTATTTCAGATCTAGCAATATCACTAGCTTCCTCTAACATCTTTAAGAAAGGCATATCATGAGTAAATACAATAACTTGTCGAAATAAAGATTCTTGTGTAATTCTATTAGCAAATTTTCGCCGCCACTTATGATCTAATGAGTTGATGGGGTCGTCAAAAATTATGGCTGACTTTCTATTATCTAAAATAAGTTCGGCAAAGAAGCTAGCAAGAGCAACACATTTTTGCTCGCCTTCACTCGCAATTTCCAGAATGCCATGCCCTTTACCAGGCATATGAAGCTTGAGCATTTGTTTACCACGCAAACCGCGAGTCTGAGTGTCTACATCGAAATTATTAAAACCTAACCTCTTTAGTTCTTCTCTAAATGTCTCTTGAAGGCGGCCTAATGCACCACTCTTAGCTATTGAATTTGTCAAATTAGTAATTAGAATGGTTTGGCAGGAACCAATCACCTTATTATATAAGCTTAGTTTCTTAAATCGCTCAATCTCAGCAAGGATAGTTTCTCTTGCAGAACTAAACAATTTCCTATCTTCCAAATCCTGAATTAATAAACTAAGATCAGAAATCTCTTTATCTAATCCCTCGTTTGTTGCCACAAGGATTTCTTTCTCTTTCCAAGATTTAATTTGTGCACTCATCCACTCCAACTCATTGAACTCAACTTTTAAATTATCAATTTCCGGTTCAGCTTTAGTGAGTTTGTTATAAATTTCTTCAAGAATTGAATTAAGATTAATTATACTTTCAGCATAATCAGCATTATGTTCACGTATTGAATCTAATGCAAAATCATACGGTTTTAGTTTGAAGCTGAGTTGCTTGACTCTAGCTATCATGACATCGAAATTTTTCTTTGCATTTACAGCATCGACTTCTGATTTATTTATAAGATAGTCGTTAAAATTTCTCATCTTCCGAGCTGAACTTCCCGTAATTAGCTGGAGGCATGCAGGACATGGATCCCCTTCACTTGGAGGAAACGCAAGCTCTGGATTATGATGCTCTACATAAGATTTTACATGCTCCCACATTAGCTTCCATTCTGGTGAGCAGATTCCCTTGATCTCATGCCCATCCAAAAACTCTGAGCGTATCATTTCTGCTGCATTTTTCTTAGTTAGATAATCTTTATATACAGAGTTAATTTTTTGGAGGGATTCGCTACTTAACTCCTCTTTTAATCTAAGGAAATGATCTAAGAGTGGTTGTAAAATTTTGCAGCGTTCTTGATAACCCTTGCGTAACTGTTCTGGTGTACTGCTCTTGAGTTTAATTAATTCTTCATTAAGTTTTTGAATTGAGCCCTCTTGTTCTTTATTTATACATAACGCATCAATACTTTCACTACTAGTATTCTCAGACAAAGATGAAATAAAAATCGAAGCTGCACACCCTGTTCTAAATAGCGGCAAATTTTTGGCTATAGTATGTGGTTTGCTTTCAGTATCGCAATTGTTTTTGACAAAGTCACAGGCAAGCATTAACTGTGAAAGTAATTTCATTCCTGCTGGTTTGAATTCGATACTATCTTCACTTGAAATGTAATGGGTAGCTGATGTGTTATCGAATATACGGATAGACTTCAAATCTTCGTGAGCTTTACTTGATAGTTTCCAATCGACTTCTTGATTTGTGTCATTAATTATTATATTGATTTGAGCTGAAGGCTCGCCTTTAATTTCGCCATATATGTTTGATAAAATTTTCGGTGTTCCGCCGCGTGTAAGGCAAGCATTCTTAAGTATTTTTGAATAGCTTGATTTACCAGAACCATTATCACCATACACTGCTGTTAGCCCTGTAGGTGAAAATTCAAGCACTGATTCAGATACTAGTGCTGAAACATGAGCCACTTTACTAATGCTTTTTAAATTAACTGCATTTTTTTCCTCCCCAAAACCTGTGAGATTTAGAGGCGAAATGTGCTCACTATATGACTCAATCTTTTCCTCAAGACCATGTTCCATTTTAGCAATTTTAAAAAGAAGATCGTGATCGTCCCTAACAAGTTCACCTTTTTCTGCAGCTAGCCTTAAGGCATGCAGCCACCAAAGATTTTTTTTTAATCCATTGGCCCAGTTAACCACGCTTTCAATCGACATTTTTTCCTCCACTGAACTGCCTTTATTGAATGAATAAACACATTATCAGTAGTGGAATTAACATGAAACTTCTTTTTACATTTTGCATCAATTATTTGCCGCTCTAATCCTGAGCGGCACTTTACTAAATCTAACTATTCAAGAGCTTTCTAAGTAGGCTTACATTGCATAAAATGTATGAGTTCTTTAACTCACCATTAATTAGTTATTTAAAATTAAATCCGTAGAATTTTTAACTGAAAATATGATTGACGATAGAATTTTTCCCTTTTTTTAATTTATTCTTTTCTACTGTTTAGAAAATCTTTAGCACTGTATAAATGCCCACTATTTTGTGGGGATTTCTAGAAAACAGACATCCTAACTGTCTGTACTCTACTAATCATACATGTGGTTTGGCATTCAAACTTGGTAGTAATCTTTGGCTAACTGGATAACACTCATCACTTCAGCCACCTGCAGATCAGATTCAAACGTCAGAGTAACGCGTGCGCCCTCCTCATTCTGCTCTGCTTGGCAATGTTTGGCTAACAGCTCCACCAGCTGGCGAGACTGTTTGGCACTGAATTGCGGCAGTGCGGCGGCTTTGGTCAGTTTTTTCTTGCCGGTGGCTTTAGCCTTTTCCAGTTCCGTTTTTGCTACCCTGCCAGCTGACGCTCCATGCTCACGAACCAGCGCGACTGCCGTAGTGGCGGCTAGCTCTTTATTTTTAACCAGTGCGATCAGCTCATCACCAGACGTCAGCAATGCCAGGTGGTTTTCTACGTCAGTGATCGACCGTTTTACTTTTTTGGCAATCTGCGCCGGTTCCCAGCCCTGATTAATCAGGCGCTGATATGCAGCTGCTCTCTCCAGTGGTTCCAGTGCGCGCCCCTGACTGGATGTGACCATGAAGGCGATGCGGTCAGCCTCACTGCCCACGAAATCTTTGCACTCCAGGCGGATATCATAACCGGCCTCCTGCGCCAGTTTCGCGCCGTAGTAACGGTGGTGGCCATCGATGATTTTTATGCCCTGCTCTGTTACCTGCACAGCGAGCGGAGGCACATGCTCACCAGCGATGTAGGCATCGCGGAATTCCTCGACATGGGTCTGGTCGATTTCCCGGATGTTGTAACCATTCTCGACATAGAGTTCATCAATGCCCAGCAGGTAGGTTTTGCGGGTAGTGATGTTTGTTTCAGTTTTAGATTTGTTGTCGTAAATTTTCGATAGCGTAGTCATTTTTGAAATCCCTTAACAACCGCGAAACCCTTCTGGGATGGCGTAATCAACTGGTGAAATGTCTGTGATTGACCGCTGAACCGGACCGAGCCTTACCACCAGCTCATCCCATTTTTCGCGGAGTTTAGACGGGCTGAGGATGTTCCGGCACCAGAACGGATCGCTCTGAATGCGTTTGAACATCTTGCAAATCTGGTAGTGAGTGCGTTGGTCCTGTGAGCACATCAGGCGCACGTCGTTAGCCCATGCGGCCCAGTTCGGCTGTTTGGGTCTTGCCAGTTCTCCATCAGTCTCGGCGGCCTGTTCGTAGAGCCTAGTAATCTGCCCCCAAATCCATTCGGCGCACTTCAAATCCTCATGGCTGCCCCAGTGGCGTTTCTTTTCGCTGTAAACCACCGCGTCGGGAAAGTGAGCCAGGAATTGATCAGGGTTATCCACAGGCGAGTCGTCTGGCCGCGAAGCGTCCGGACAAGAGAGGTTTTTATCTAATGGATCATGTTTTGATCTTACTGAGGGATCGTCGCCAGATTCTGGCGGGTGAAAACCCGGTTTTTTGCCAGATTCCGACGGGTCAAAATTTGAGGGGTCAGAATTTGGCGCATCAGAATTTAATGTGTCAGATTCTGACGCGTCAGAATCTGACTGGTGGGCATAGGCAGCGTCACGTAGTTTCCTGACGTTCAGTTGATACATGTTCGACGTATTACGGTTTCCCTTACGCCGTGTGGTACTTGTCAGCCAGCCATCGGCCTCAAGCTTGCGTATCGAGGTGCGCACAGTGCTGGAGCCTGCGCCAATCTGACGGGCTATGGTGGCGATAGAGGGCCAGCAGATGCCCTCATCGCTTGAGAAATCAGCCAGCCGTGCCATGATGGCCACGCTGGTGATTTTCATACCTGACGCCGCGCAACCGTCCCAGACGTATGCAGACAATTTAACGCTCATCACTAACTCTCCTGAACTTCTGACCCCATATGTTACGGGGCTGGACGCAGACGTACGGATAACCTGGACGCCTGAACAGCACCCTGTGGTTCGCTACATCAACGCCTATGGTTTCAACAATAACGCCACGTGGATCGGCATAGTGCGCGACCCACCGCTGAATAATCTCGTCTAATTGCTGGGGCATTTAGCCCCCTGATTTACGATGTTTTTCATTGGCGTTACCCACAGCCCACTCAACGAAACTGTGGTTAACGGTTTGAGGACCTTCAGGTAAATTGAGCGAATAACGGAATGGCTGCTGGCTAGTCCCGCCTGTCATGGGCAGGCACCGGAATTGCGGAAAATCCGGGGATCTGTTTAAATTATTCACGCGATTATTTCTCCACACTAATTGATGTAGTCGCCGAAAGCGCCGGGCTGCAACCTGGCGCTTTCACTTTTCTGAAGCACAGAAAACTCTGTAAACCAGCGTCGTGTGCTCCTGTAGTTTGGTAATGGCACGATGTAACTCCTCGTCAATAATCTCGCGTTCGTGCGGTTCCACCACTCCATCCTCAATGGCTGCTCTGACTTGCTGTGAGTAACGGGTGATCTGCTCGATAGCCTCCAGCAGTCGCTGATTGATATCGCCGTAATCCACTAGCTCGACGTCCGGTAGTGGCACGAACACGCCCCCAGACGTTTTGGCTATGGCGTTTGCTATGTGATGATTACCAGCTGCCTGCTGCAATACCATCGACCAGCCAATCGGAAACAACTGATCGCCACCGCTGCGCAGCCTGTTATGAACAGCGTCCTCGGTAACATCCAGAATCTCAGCGGCCTCGGAATATCCACCAGCCAGAGCGGCAACAGTTTTCCGGATGGCTTTAATCAGCCACGCTGGCTGTCGCTCAGCTTTCCATTTCGGTTCCTTACCCACAGTGCAAGGCCTCCAGCTGTGGTTCATATAAGGGCGCTAATTGCGGATAATCACTTCTGCTAAAACTAAGTTCATCTTTCGTAATCTCGGCGATCAAAAGTGCATATTTCCAAGGGATAGGGTCAGGCCATCCGCTAACGCTGGATTTTGCGATGTTCAAAAATCGTGCTGTTGCAGTAACTCCACCGTAGTAATTTAAAACCTCTGCCTTTTTCATAATCATCTCATCCGTAAAAGCGAACAGTGAGAGTTTACCCACAAAGACGCATTTTGGTCAATAATTCAAACAACTAAAGTTCAACAAAGCGAACAGCAATGAACAGTAAATATCATCAGACGATGAGTGAGCGCATAGTTAGCAGAATGCAGGAACTTAATCTGAGAAGCAGGGATATAGTGGCAGGAACTGGAGCATCTAAAAGCACTGTGAGCCAGTGGGTAAATGGAAACAATAACCCTTCCGCAACACACATTCCCAAATTATCAAAGATTTTAAACGTTACAGAGGCTTGGCTAATAAATGGTGGTAATCATTCACAAAGAAGTATTCACAGTGAGGTGGATCAAAGGCCACTCGAGAAGGTGCCGCTAGTCTCTCTGGCGCAGGCGGGGGACTGGAGAAATGTGATGAAAAACAATCCTGAATTTTCAGAATGGACTACCGTTACTGATGACGTATCCCCCCATGCGTTTTCTGTAGTAATGGATAATGACTCAATGAACGGCCTCATTCCGGAGGGTGCTATTGTCATTTTTGATCCTAATAAAGTGCCCAAATCAGGCCAGATTGTTCTGGCTAAGATCGGTAATGCAGCTGTCATCAAAAAGTTAGTTATAGACGGTCCTAGCGCATACCTTGCCCCGGTAAACTCTGGATATAAGACAATTGAGTTAGAGTCTCTCACTCAAATCATCGCTACTGGAGTGTCAGTTCAAACGAAACTTCCTTAACCCCTTCTATTTAATACCTCAATAATGGCCGCATTGACGGCCCCTCCCGCTTGTGTTCGTATATACGAACACAAGCTATTGACCATTAAGTCCGTAAATGCGAACATTTGTTTTAACTTATCTCATAGAGGTAAACGAGATGGATGAAGCATACGAAGAGTATTTCAATGGTCTGAAAGAAGGCGAAGAGGCGCTCAGCTTTGCTGAGTTCGTGGAAAGCCTCTCTTAAAAATTTTTAGTGTGGAGATCGGCGGTGGGCTATTGCAGTAGCCCACCAGCCACAATCGAGGAAAGGATTATGAATCAACTTATTGATGATCTGATTGCAGAACTTTATGACGAACACCCCCAACCACGCATCATCTGTAGCACCCCTGGCGATTACACACCGAGACTGGTTTCGCAGCTCAAGCTGAAACGCATAGCGCGCACCAGACTGACCCCAACACGCTCACTTGTATGTTGCCGCCCTGCTCAGCAGGAGCCACAGCTATGAAGAAGGTGGCCCAATATCGCCGTAGCAACGGCCCGAACGCCGGATTCAGCGAGAAACTTGCCTGGCAACTCTCAAAGGGTCCGGCGACAGGTCGTGAGCTGGCGGCACGCTTTGGTATCACCCTGCGTGAGTTCAATCGCCTGATCAACAGCACGCTTAGACGTGGCGGTGAAACATTACAGGTTGAGTCCTCCCATCCGGTCTGCCTCGGTGGCAACTCTATCGACCGCACCTACACGCTGATCAGGAGTCCACGTCGGGTTGCCCCACAGGCATTGCCGCCAATGGTGATCAACCAGAACAATGACCGGTCCGAGGAGGCTATTCGGCAACATCGTAATGCAGCCAAACGACGCGCCCGACTGATTGCCAGCGGGGTTTACATGGAAAGTATGGGATAAGGGTAACGAGATGAACGTAACTCAAGTTGGAGAAATTCATAATTGCGACTGTGGTAACTCGCGGCACACCGGGAAAAGTGGTTCGCATGAATCCGGCGAAGGACTAAGAAGGCAGATTGCAGACCTCAAGGTACATCATGACACGCTGGCGGCTGAGAATGCCGTAATGCTGAAGCTTCTGACCGATATCAGTGAAAATCATGTTGAGTATTTCTCTAAAGGCGAAGGTTACACATTTGCTGACGTCCCACTGGATTATGTATCTGAAATCAACATGTATGTCAGTCGAGATGTGAACGCAGAAAACCCACTACCAGCCACCGACGACTACCTCAACTCTGTGCGGGCTGAGGGTGTTGAGATATTTGCAAAGTACTGGGAAAGCAACTGCGCTCACGATGACACGTTTGTCGGCAAAAAGGCTAAGCAGTTCGCCGCCAGACTCCGCGCCGGAGGTGATGGTGAGTATTACACCAATGGGTCATCGATTTCATCCACCAGCTCAGAACCTTGATTATGGATATTACCAACCGCCTTAGCTACGGGATGCCAGCTGAAGTCCTTTTCAGGGACTGCTGCGTCATGCGCGATCTCCTGAGCACGTTCCGGGCTGGTTTCAACACTGAGCCACTCACGCACAGCGTCGGCTGTGAGTACCAGCGGACGTCTGTCATGGATATCAACCATGCCTTGGTTACTTGCAGAAGTGACAATGACGAAACCCTCATGGCCGTGATCTTTACCGAATGGCGCTTTACCAATGGAAGCAAAGAACAGCGGCTGCTTTTTCTTATGGTGAATGAAGTAAGGTTGCTTCTTATTTCCCTCTTTCTTCCACTCGAACCAGCCATCCGCAGGCACGACAGCGCGCCCATGCTCCCAGAGTGGTTTGAACATGCGACCAGTGGCAGCAGTTTCTCCGCGCGCGTTAATCAACGGTTGTTTGTTCCACCATTCAGGGCCATAACCCCAGTAAACAGGGTCGAGGTGCAATTCATCATCACGTTCGTTAAGCAGCAAAACGTTTGTGCCTGGTGCCACGTTAAAGCGCCCTATCGGCTCAGGGTCATAGATGACTTCATCAGGCTTAACCCCGAGGGCTTCGAAATATTCATCTCTGCTGCTGTACTGCGCAAATCGTCCACACATGTTGTACCTCCTGCAGTAAGCATAGTGCAGGGTGAGGACTTGCATGCATGCCTATAAATGCACTGGCATTTCTAACGTTAAGAATTGCTGATTTTTGAGAATAAAATTTTCTCGGTCAACCTGAAATGAGGTTGGCCTGTCATGAGGTTTGATTATGTCCAGAATGGTTAGTCTTCAAGATTGGGCTAAGGATGAGTTTGGGGATGAAGCGCCAAGCGAACGCACTTTGAAGGCGTATGCGAAAGGCAGAATGATGGCCCCACCAGCAGTAAAGGTTGGCCGGAAATGGATGATTGATCGTGAAGCGCGATTTACCGGGATTCTCGCCGCACCGAAATTAGCACCGACAGCAAACCCAAAATTGAGAAGGATTATCGAGGATGGCTGCAAGACCGCGCACCCATAACATTACTATCCCCAACCTTTATTCAAAGCTGGATAAACGTACTGGTCATGTGTATTGGCAATATAAGCACCCTATCACTGGCAAATTTCACAGTCTGGGAACCAATGCTGATGAAGCGAAACAGGTCGCAAATGAAGCCAACGCCATAATTGCAGAACAGCGGACCCGTCAGATACTCAGCGTTAATGAGAAGATCGCAAAAATGCGGGAATCGCGGGAATTTATTACCGTCACAACCTGGCTTGATCGTTATCTTGAAATACAGCAGGAGCGACTTGAGTCTGGCGAGATAAAACTAAACTCGTTAAAACAGAAAAAGAAGCCGGTCGAATTGTTACGTCAGCATTGCGGGATGATGTATTTAAAGGACGTTGGCGCGTTTCAGATCGCGGAGATAGTCGATGCTGTTAAAGCTGAAGGCCATAACCGAATGGCGCAGGTAGTAAGGATGGCGATCATCGATATGTTCAAAGAGGCCCAGCACGCTGGGCACGTTCCCCCCGGCTACAACCCCGCGCAGGCCACTAAACAGCCACGCAACCGGGTCGTACGTCAGCGTTTGTCACTGGACGAGTGGCAGGCCATATTCAGCGCTGCAGAGGATCACCCGCCCTATCTTCAGTGCGCAATGCTTTTGGCTCTGGTCACCGGCCAGCGTATTGGGGATATCTCTAATATGCAATTTTCGGACATCTGGGACGACATGCTTCATGTTACCCAGGAGAAAACTGGCTGCCGTGTTGCCATCCCTCTGGGCTTGAGGTGCATTGCCATTGATATCTCGCTCAGGGAAGTTGTCGCCCAATGCCGCGATGCGGTTGTGAGTAAATATCTAGTCCATTTCCGTCACTCAACCTCGCAAGCCGTCCGGGGGGATAAAGTGTCTGCCAGCTCAATTACAACGACGTTCAAAAAAGCCAGAAATCACTGCGGTCTCACATGGGCTGAAGGCGCTGCTCCCACCTTTCATGAGCAACGTTCGCTATCAGAACGTCTATATCGTGAGCAGGGTGTAGACACTCAAAAATTACTTGGACATAAGAGCAAAAGAATGACTGATCGTTATAACGATGATCGCGGCAAAGACTGGATCGTGGTAGCTGTGTGAAGGCGATTTTATAAACAGTTTTGGGGAAGAGTTTTGGGGAAGTTTTGGGGAAAGAAGGCGTGAAATAAAAAGCCAACACGATTTTTACATTCGTGTTGGCTATATGTTACGTAATGCGGATTACATATTTTCGATGATCGCGTCACCAAACTCTGAACATTTCAGCAGTTTAGCGCCATCCATCAGACGTTCGAAATCGTAAGTCACGGTCTTGTTAGCGATAGCGCCTTCAACACCTTTAACAATCAGGTCAGCCGCTTCGAACCACTCCATGTGACGCAGCATCATTTCCGCTGACAGAATGACTGAACCTGGGTTCACTTTATCCTGACCAGCAT
>Ga0308168_1000479_pt1 | contig 48208 bp, 83 predicted proteins | sample PhyCR2_FD_202133 | JGI IMG/M metagenome (GOLD analysis project Ga0308168, IMG submission 202133) | Phyllosphere microbial communities from UC Gill Tract Community Farm, Albany, California, United States - DLSLRC.R2 | ecosystem: Host-associated > Plants > Phyllosphere > Unclassified | place: USA...
CGGGCATCGCGCTAAATGATGTGATGGTCGATCTGCAAAAGTCTTCTATCTCTATGCAGATGGGCATTCAGGTGCGTAACAAGCTGGTCAGCGCCTACAGCGATATCATGAATATGCAGCTGTAACAGCTTATTGGTTTGAATTTATTGGATAAATCTATACTGCCTGTTTGCTGTAGCACATATGAAGCACATAATCGTTCAGCTTCTGGTTGAGTAGAGCGAGTTGCTCAGTGTTGTTTTCCTGCATCCAGGAACCATAGACCTGAAAAACCATTTGCGCATTGGCGTGCCCCATCTGTGCTGCTACATAGTTGGGGTTTGCGCCAGCGGCGAGTGACCAGCAAGCGTATGTATGCCTTGATTGATAGGCTTTACGATGACGCATTCCTGCACGCTTCAAAGCGGTATTCCATGACTGTCCGATCGAGTCGACAGCATAATGGGCGCCAGATCGGCCATTTACCGTATGAATTGACGGATTAAAAACGAACGTTTTTTTCTCAGGTATTACTTCCTTATATTCACGGGTGTGAAAATCAATGGATGAAGGAGGGCAAAGGCGGGTCAATTCCATCTGATCGCGGATAGCGCTAATTGCACCATCTACAAGGCAGACGATCCTGTTATTGCTGGCAGTTGTTTTGGGTGGGGTAAACAGTCCCTCACTCGTCAGATTTCGGGTAACCGTAATGGTCTTTGCCATCAAGTCGATATCCTCCCATGCCAGTGCGCACATCTCGCCATGACGAAGGCCGGTTAAAATAGCGATCTGCCAGAAATTTGCTATCTGCCGATTCGAGCAGGCGGCAATCAATCGAGGAAATTCCTCTTTTGTTATTGGGTCCGGCTTCTTTAATGACTTCCTGAGCGGTTTAACGTTAGCCATGGGATTCGATGCAATATATCCGTTACCATGCGCAAAACTGAATAACGCCAGCAAATCCCGCATACTGCCATTAACAGACGCCACCGATCTTCCTTGTTTTTCAACATTATAATTTCTCCCACTTGCATGAAATCCTGTCAGCAACTCATTTCTTAGCTTCAACAAGTTTTCCTGTTTAACACTCCTGACATCGACATTTTCGCCAAGCATTTCGACTGTTATCTTTATCCTCCTTTCATATGACTTGTAAGTGCTAAAGGCTAACTCTGGCTTTTTCAGGTTGAGCCATGTGGTTGCGATTGCTCGCATAGACATCGCTCTGCCTGGAGAATGATCGAGATTTTTAAAGGTCGGCGACTCCGGAAACTGCCGCTTGTAATCAAAAGCCCCCGTTTTAATCTGATAAACGATATTGTTTCTCAACTCGCCAGCCATTTTTCTGTTTTTTGGGGTGTCAGACACCCCCAATGATTCCCACATTCTTGCACCTCGGTACATGAACCATATTCGGAGGCTCCCCTTATTAGGAGCTACGCCCGTTGGGTATTTGATCATCATTTTCTCCTGTTTGAATGTCGCAATATTTAAGCAGATTTACGGCGGGGGATCGCTGTTGGCTGTTGGTCTATCCATTTTTCGATAGCTTTCCAGTCATAAAAACACATGCTGTTATCTCGCGGCGCACCGTCGGCAGAGACATGTTTATATTCACGGCCTTCCATCCACGACAACTCGCGTGCAGTTTTAATCGTGTTTTTCTTCATTCCGGTAATAGCCATCAGCACTGATTCCGATACCCACTTGCTTGGAGTGAGACTTACAACGTTTTCCATAGCTACTCCTCTGGCGGCCTGCCGCCGATGAATACAGTGATAATTGAAAGGGCGAGTCCAGGCCATAACCAGAACTTAGCCGGGGTAAAGCATGGGGTGGTGTTCATGATGATTTAGTCAGAATGCTGAATGCAGTTGCAGCCACTCGCGGAACTTGTCCATTTCCAAGGGCTTTAAGTCTGTCCACCCCATAGGCCACATCATTAGCCACTCGACGTAATCTGGGTCGGCATTCAGGCCAGGGACTTCCTCTCCGCCATTCTGCAGATGTTGCCAGCCCAACCAGTCCTCCAGATTGTGCCGATGCTCCCCCTTTCTCGCCCTGCACCAGGCTATGCCATGCGTCGCCATGCTTGCGCGCGGGGTAGGCAACAAGCCAGATTCGGTCGCGGTTATGGGACGCCCCGCATTCAGATGCTGAAATACAACACCATTCCGCATCAAACCCCATCGAGGTAAAGTCACCAAGGACCATGGCAAGACCTCTTCCCACAAGCAGAGGTGAGTTTTCCAGGAGGACGTAGCGGGGTCGAACCTCATCGACGATTCTTGCCATTTGCCTCCATAGTCCTGACCTTTCACCTTCAATGCCTGCGCCTTTTCCTGCTCCTGAAATGTCCTGGCAGGGAAATCCTCCAGAAACGACATTAACAATTCCTCTCCATGGCTTTCCGTCAAAACTGCACACGTCAGACCAAATCGGGAAAGGTCGGAGAATTCCATCATTTTGTCGTTGCGCCAGAACTTGTGCTGCGTAGGCATCACGCTCAACGGCGCAGACTGTTCGCCATCCAAGGAGGTGCCCGCCGAGCACTCCGCCACCAGCGCCTGCGAAAAGAGCCAGCTCATTCATGATTCCTCTCTGTATTCATTTTTCTCAGACATAGTTATTCCTCACGCAGGGCGCGATAGTTAAAGTTGATGGATTAGTTAGATGTACTGCGCGGAGTCGGCAGCGAGCAGGGTGATAGCTTTACGCATGGCAGCGATGCGGCCGGTAGCGGTGTATTCGATGGTGCGTGATTCCAGACCGTCAGGTTCCGTAACCAGAACCACTGAATCGCCGAAACTGATAGTCATTTCCAGCCGGGCGGCCACAATCATGGCGTGAGCACAGTTGCTAAGCGGATTGAAGTCACCGGGTTCACCACAGGCTTCAAGAATAATTCGATCGTGATAGTCGCCACCGCCAGCCGCTTCAGCTGCGAGCTTAGCCAAGGCAATTAGCCGATCCTTTGGGAACTGGCTGATTTCATCCTGCGTCATTGCGAGACTCCTTATCGACCAGCCGCACATAGTAGGTCAGCCACAATTTAGGCGAGAACGTATTAGGCGGCAGGCACTGTATTTGTTTAGCGTGAAAGTTGAGGATTTCGGTGATGATGGGATCGTGCTCTGCTCGGGGCTTGTCTTTGGTGGCGATGATGATTGCTTCGCGGCACTTGCGCGCCACCGACCGGACTGCATTTTCAATCTGAGGCTGCATTCTCCGTTACTCCATTCCGCTGCAGGCAGTCATTCCAGACATCTTCTGCAATGCGTTTCTTGGGCTCGCTCCATACCAGCCTACGCTTTTCCATTCGTTCGCCAAAAGCCGGGTTGGGTATGAATTCGTCCATGTATGCATTGAAATCCACTGAAGCTTTAGGAGTGATATCAGGAACCGTGACTCCGAACATGGCAGCCAAGGCACGATAATTAATTTCAGAGTGATATCTGCCTTTGCAACGCACCAATTTTCTGGCTGCAGCTTCGATTACTTCCAGCTCGGCAATGCGAGCCAGTAATTGGTTTGCATAGTCATTGGTACTTACGCCCATGCTTTTCTCCTCTGCTGCTGCGCCCACTGATAATGCTCATGGTCATCACGGCAATCGCTGTTGCAATACTGCCCCGCAGCAATGCTCTCTTCACACCATGAGCACTTACCGGTGAATACGAAATTCGGCTTCTTCCTGTTAGCCAGGGCTATTTCAATATTGAGCATCTCCAGCTCAGCGGCATTATCAATATCGTCTGCATGCATGGTGGTTACTCCGATTTTTGGCGTAAAAAAACCTGCCGAAGCAGGTCGTCTTTAATCAATATTTATTAACCAATTGGCTTGGGGTTGTATTTAAAAATAGCTTTCACTATATCTTCATCAGATGGGTCATCCCCACAGACACCAATTAGATACCCGCCTCTTTCTTGATAGACAGTTTTAACAATAAATGTAGCGCTATAACTACTGCAAGATAAACGAGTTCGGGATTCGTGGAGTTCTATACTGGAGCTAAAAGTTACCTTTTCCACTCCGGGCGCGACTTGTTTTTTCTTTCCATGATGCCCGGCACCAAATAACATAATATCATTCACTTTTGCCCCTCCTCCTTCTGATATGCCGGGTCAGTGCCGCGCGGGAACTGAAGCGCAACGTTCCTGTAATGCTGCAATCTCTCTTTGAAATACTCCCTCAGCGCTTCTGGCTGCTGTGAGGTTGACACGAACGCCCAACCGCAAAAAGAATTTCACGAATATCTGGCTTTAAAACTGTAGCTTCTTGCTCAGTCGAAAGGGAAAGCGAGTAAGTAACCTCCTCACCTTCAATAATGAATATAAGCTCATTACTACATTGTTCGATGATTACTTTGGGCATGGCGATGCTACCTTACACAATTATCTTGCGCTGAGGATTTATGATAACCTATAAGCGACTTTATAATTCAGCCTAATTATCAATCCTCTAATCCAATGGCTTGTTTTAATGTCCTTTTTGGAGGATCGTTAGATTTTCTGCTATTGCCATTTCCGTTTCTTTCTCTAATTAAAGAAATCGCTTTTATGGTTTCCCTGAGAGTGTTTGTTTTTCCATTAGGTAGCGCTCTGATTTCCGAGTTTTCTATTAAACGGTTGATTTCTTGAAGCATATCTTGCGCGTAACTAAGATAATCATCCTGCTCCAGAATTGAATAATGTAAAATATTATTCAGGTTATCTTTTTCTTCAATTAAAAGTTCAATTTTTTCATTAGCCTGACGAAGTTGTTCATTGCTGTCATAAGATTCTTGCTGATACTGTTGTGCCTCTTGTTGATATTTTTCAGCTAAAGCTTTTAGTTGGTTTACGTTTAGAATTGCTTGCTGTGCGATTAAGTCTGTCTCATTACTCATAACAATCTCCCTTCCATCCATGTAATGTGAATTAGTAAAATAGCTCAATTATTGAACTATTTTCAACCAGTTTTAACCTCAGCACACTCAAGTTGCACCGTTGGCCGCCGCTCCAGTATCCGCACCTTCACCGCCTCACAAGCTGCCAGAGTAGGGTAAATCCTCTCACTAACTGGCATAGCATAGATGGTGGAAGTGATAAGTAGAACAAAGCCGGTTAGCATGCTGTTGGCTCCACGCCCTGAATTATCGGTAGCATGGCTGCCTCTTCACGAACTTTCTGAATAGCCTCATCCGAATAACCCCAGATGTTGCCGTCATAAACATTGCGGCGCTCCATCCCTAAGTAATAAGGATGAATAGGGGTTCCTTTAATGATGTATTCACGCATCAATTCAACGAGATTGCGTAGTGTGCCGCCATGGGAGAAACCTCGCCAATTATTCGTCCAAGTGGTTTTATGCGTGAATATACACTTAAGGGTGTAATCATCTAAAAACCAGACGCGACCTCGCTGATCAAGCAGAAGTTTTGACGTTAACTTCCTGCTGTCGTTATAAAAAAAGCGGCGACCATGTGCCGCAATTACCTGAATGAGCTGATTAGCATGCTCTAGGCGTTCAGCTTTTGTCGCCATATCCCTCTCCTTAACCGCCGTAGTTTATGTCTGATAATCTGCGGTGATTAACACCGCATATGATGGTTACTCTTGCTTCTCTGACCAGCCAGCACCGTGGATGCGGTTGTGATAGTCGCCGAACGTGTCACTAACCGGCCTGGTCACAACGATGCGCGGCAGCTCCGGCCTTATCGATGTCTGGTAGCAGTGCTCGCGCCTGTATCGCTGGGTCGTCCTGTCCACCGTTGAGCAGATTTTCTCGTGCTGCTCTCCCTGCTTCAGCGCCTGAATAGCCCCGACAGCACCTGCAAGCGCCCGCTCAAAGTTCTGCTTCTGTACTTCCTTCAGGCGTAACAATTCCGCCCCATATTCCTGAGGTGTCTGCATGTGGTGCTCCGGGGATTATTTATTAAAAGGGAGTAAAGCCGCTGTCGTCGCCGTTGAACTGATAGTCGTGCTGTGCTGGCTGTCCGCCGCCTTTTTTACGCTCATCCTTGTCTTTCATTGTCGCAACCATGCGATCTACCGTTTCCGCGTTTTTTCCGGCGGCTTTTTCCTGAAGTGTCTGCCGAGTCTGAGCAATAAATGGCATACGGATTTCAAGCCCGTAGGTGTCCGACCCATCATTCTTGCTGCGCAGAATTTTCTGGAGAACCAAGCCAACTTTTTTCCCTGCAAATTCCGGAGCCACAAAATGGCTTGCATCGCGCATTTGGTTGGTTAGTTGCTTGATGCCAGCGCAGCCCATGATGGCGTGGATCATGTTTACGCCGAATGCGTTCTCTGAACCGTCCTTTTTAGTGACGTAAACGCTGAGGTATTGCACCTTTCTTCCATCATCGGCCTCACCTGAGAACTCAATGGCCTTAGCTCCCCCCTGTGATGTCGTCAGGGCTGCTTCGGTTATTGTGAGAAGGTGAGCGCCCGTCTCATTAATAAAACCGCCCATGCCGGCGGTTAATGCAGCTTCTTCGTTGTAAGTAAAAATCACATTGTTCATGCGGCGTTTTCCTTGAGGTTATGAACATTTGATAAGCCCCAGTATTCGCAGATGGTGTGGTCTACGAATGCCAGGTCATTGTCTATTTCGTTGGTTTCAAACATGCCCATCGGTGACTTCACCGTATCGGCACCGTTATTTTTGGTGGTGAAAAAGAATTGCTCATCGCGAGTGAGGGTGCGTAGAACAATGGTGAACATGCCCTCAACGGTGATTTTTTCGTCGAGCATTTTGCCGATCGTCTTCATTTTCACTCGACCCATCTGCGTCTCTTCGGTATGAGCCATGAAGTAAACGCGGAGGTCATCTGGCGCATCCTGAGCAGCCTTGATGATGTCCCAGGCGTGCCGTCCGATTTCAGTGAATTTATCGAAGGACTTTTCATCAGAACGGCGCATGAACTCGTTACTCATCACATACTGGAAGTCGTCGATGATTACGATCCGCTTTCCAAGGTGATGCGCCCACTTAATGACATTCACGATGGCATCCGACTTGTCGGTTGCTACGACAGTTCCTGTCTTTTTATCCTTATCCCACGGAAGCCATTCTTTTGATTTAAATGGCAGAGGCTTGCCAACCGGCTTAACCAGCATCGCAATACTTGGGTCAATATTGCGCAGGCTGGTCGATTTACCAGTGCCTGATTCACCCAGAATTAAAGTTGCCGTTCCCATCAGTCGACCCCCATCATTGCTGTCTGCTGCTCCGTGCGGTGGTCTGCAATCGCTTCCTGTGCGGCTTGCTCGTCTGTCATGTGCTGCTCAAGGTAGGGCGCAATGACCGCTTTCATCAGTGATACAAAAAACTCATCGTCGCTTTTCATGCTGCGGCCTCGTGAATGGTGAAACCCTGCTCGTTAAGCCACTCCATGACGTCTTTAACGTCCATCTGGCCGAGCAACTCTTTGCTGTTAAATTCCATCAACTGCACTTCATCTGCTTCGATGACCATCATTCCGGGACGATAAGCAGCGCGTGTGGACATCTCGCCGCACTCGATTTTGATTTTCATCGCTTATCGCCTTCGCTGAGCTTTTCCAGAAACATGCTGATGAAGTCGAAACCCTCAGCCTTGGCGCGCAACTCTTTGCGCTGCTGCTCACGTTCCTGTGAGCGCTGGCTACTCTGCTGTTGTGAGTGGAGCTTTGTTGCTGCGGTGACGGTCATGGCTGGCTCTCCAGTAAGTTGAGAAGGGTGCGCCAGCCAGTACGGAGGCGGCGGGTGATTCGGTCGAGTTGTGACGTGTTAAAACTGAAGCCACCCATGTGGGTGGCCCCAGCGACGGCGTAAGTCTGCATGGGTGATTCCTTGGTGTTGGTTAAGTTGGTAAATCAGTAGGTGATGCTGGTATGCGGGATATTGCCGTCCTTGATTTGCATCAGGACATCGATGGCCTGAACGCGGGTCAGTCCGGCGTGAGCCATCAGGGCATTTACGACTGCTGTTCCGATCGTCTTGCGATGTGCTTCATTGGCAGCGCGCGCAGCGGCTTCATCAGCGATCCGCTTCTCTTCAGCCAAGCGTGCCGCTTCTGCTTCAGCTGCCTTACGGCGCTCGGCTTCAATGGCTTCCTGCTTTTCACGCGCTGCACGCTGTAGCGCTTCGGTGCGCTGGCGCTCGGCGAGTTCTTCTGCGGCAATCCGATTGCGCTCTGCCTGTTCAGCCTGCGCTTTCAGAGCTGCTTCGCGGCGCGCAGCCTCATCACGTTCACGTTGTGCGGATTCTTCAGCTTCGCGTCGGGTCTGCTCAACCGCCTGACGCTTTAGCTCTTCTTCACGGGCCACGCGCTGGCGCTCGGCTTCTGCTGCAGCATCAGCTGCGTCGCGGTCAAACTTATCGTTGAGCAGCAGGGCGATTTCATGATCGCTTTCAGCCTGCTTTTTCAGGGCTTCAGCCGCCGCGGCAGCTTCTGCCTCAATGCGAAGGCGCTCATCCTCAGCAGCTTTCTCGGCGGCGATGCGTTCCTGCTCGGCTTCCCACTCGGTCAGCGGGCGACGCACTTCATCGCGCAGCGTGTCGCACTCGGTGACGAACCGGCGCAGCTCGTTTTCAGCAGGCTTCACAGCCTCTTTGAGTTTGCGGAGGTAATCGCGACCAGGCTTTTCAACAGCTGTTTTGCTGCGGGATACCTGAGCTGCCAGAGAAGCAACGCGCGCACGGCCTTTAGCAGTGCTCAGGTCTGGCACCTCATTGACTGACTGGCGAATCTGGTCGAGAAACTTGGTCAGGCCGTTCTCTACATACAGCGTCGGTGCCTGCTCAGGCAGAACCTCAAGCACTGCTAAATCCGTGACTTCGCTCATCAACTTCTCCTTTTTCAGGCAAAAAAAAGCCACCAAAATTGGTGGCAACTGGTTCAATTCACATTGGTCTTTCTCTTCTGCCTCTCAGCAAAAGCGAGTTTGGTGCGTAGCACCTCAAAGCCGTCTAAGCAGACAGCTTTACGGTGTCACTCAGTTGGAAGTGAAAACCACGGAGTCCAGTGCGAAACCTGAGATGCGAGGAATCCTTCGTGATAGTCATCAACGCGTGAGATGAACCACAAGTCGCATTCCCCTTCATCGCTCTCAATTTCTTCAACAGAGAACGCCTCAAGCTGCACTTCTCCATTTACAACAACAGCGACTGCTTCCTCGTCATTTGGCATTTGCTCACTGCACTTAATCCATTCCATCCTCTCACTCCTGTTAGTGGTTACTGGCCCCGGGCGCGGAGCATTGCGTCGGCAATCGCATATGATCGTGATGCGATGTTATCCAGAAAAGTTGATGCACCTCCGCTAGCCAACTGACCCTGCATCGCCTTAGCAGCAAGGTAATCGCGTAACGTCATGCCTTCTTGACCTTCGACCGTTTCACTACCTAACGGCAGTGGGAATGCTGTACCGCCTGTATCTTTTTCCATCTCAACCTCCTGCTATAAACCCCAGCACCATCAGCACGCCAATGGCTATCCACCCGATGCAATAATCACTGTTGCTTAACATGGTGCCTCCAGATATGAAAAAGGCTGCGGGTTAGGCAGCCGGCTGTGTGTCTTCTTTGATATAGGCAATGCCAAGGGATAGCATTCTTTCAATCGACTCAGGCGTAACGCTTCCATCAGGGAACCATGCGCCGTTATTTGATGACCACCACCAAACGTTGACGCCGTCAGTTTTGAATTCGATGTTTATGTAAGTATTGAAGATTCGCATCACATCACCTCGCCGTTACGATGTCTTTTGAGTTGCGATAGCCCGCTGCAAAAATAGCTATCTCCGGTAAGCACTGTGATGTGCTCTCATGCTTATCACGCAGAGAGGGAGCGCTGGTTGCTCTGGCTACGTTTAAACTGCAACCCTCAGAAAGCTTTGTGAAGGCGCGATCAATCTTGCGGGCGTAATTGCTGGCCTCGCGCTCCTCAACCTCTTTACGAGCGTTGTAGGCAGCCATGCGGCGTTGATTCCTGTTCATGCCGTTTCCCCTGTACAGCGGCGGATGTCATCCAGCTTCAGCCAGACGCGGATTGATACGGGACGATCGCTTGGCAGGCACTTAACTGCCAACGGGTAGTCGTCTTGAATGCGACTAAAAGCCTGCTGACTTGACTGACGAACCGCCTGTTTACAACGAAAGCGATACTCGCTACGCATATGCTGAAATTGCTGCTTGTTCATGGGTATTCCTCAATGAGTGCTTGGGTGCAAGAGCCGGAACCCGTGACGTTTCCGAACTTAATAGGCTTCTCAGGTCCACCTTCCTGACTGGCGTAAGCTCCACCTATCTCTTGCCCGAAGCACTCGCCTCGGCCTGTGTATTCACAGGGCCATATTGTTAAAGAGCTGATATCCGTTTCTTACTGCTTCAGCGTCCTGCTGTGTGATAAATATTATGCGCATCACGCATATGCGTCAAGCGCATATTTTAGTGCTCAGTTGTGATTTGTTGTGTTTTTGATTTATGCGTTTGAAACAGAAAGGGAAATAATTTTTGGTGGGATTATGCAACAGGCACAAAAAAGCCCGCACATCGGCGGGCTTATGTAGAAGGGGAGTTATCCGTGTCGTCGGAATTGCTGAGACTGACTAAGCATTACGCGTCCAGCTACATGAAGCATATGCATTTCTTCCTCAGATATCGTCCATTCACGATAGCGAGGGTTGTCAGAAATCACGATCAGCTGGCTCTTAACTTTCTGCAAACGCTTAACGAACATATCGCCGTTAAAGTCGAATACGTAGATGCCATCACCATCGAAGTTAGCCACGCCTACATCTACAAAGATAAGGTCGCCCGGCTCAATAGTACCTTCCATGCTGTCTCCGCGAACGTTAATGAGCTTCACGCTCGATTCCGGACGGTTACCGAATATGACCCGCGCTTGATCGGGAACATATTCAATAGACCTTATGACTTCGACGACATCTTTTGAAGGTGAACCGTCACCCGCGCTTGCTGAAACATCAAGAACATCAATCCTGTACACATCTTTTCTCCCCTTTTTTATAATTGAACTAACACTGTATGTTTCTACAGTATCACTTGAATCATTAGAAGAGAATAGTTCAGAAACAGGAACTGAAAGCGCCTCGGCAATTTTTTGGATGAGGGTTTCGCTGTATCCCTGCATGCCGCGCTCAAGGCGTGACAGGTTCCCCACGTCGCTATCTACGCGCAACGCGAGTTCACTAAGGGTCATCTTATTCGCTTTGCGAATCTGTCTTATCTTATCGCCTATTTTCATGGCGGATATTTAACCTTTTTTTATGCGTGACACGCAAAGCGTCTTGCGCATATTTCTTAGTTCGCATATTATGCGTATAGCGCATTAAGGAGGTGCATTATGCCAACGCCATTACGGAAAATGCGTGTAGAGAAAAAACTAACAATCTCTGAAGTAGCCATCGCAACACAGTTAGATGTTGGCAACCTGAGCCGAATTGAGCGGGGGATTCAAATTCCATCTCTCGAAACGGCAGAGAAGCTCTGCAAGTTCTTCAAAGGGAAGATCACAGAGATGCAGATTCTCTACCCGCAGCGATATATGAAGTCAAGCGATACAGCCGCTTAAGAACCACCGCTCTTTATCAATCTGACCTCCCTCGGAATACCAGGGAAAAACCCAAGTGACTTGCTCACCGCAATGTCACGCAACTTATTCAACGACAGGCATTTTAAATCATGGAAATTGCAAGCTATCGCAAAAAAGCGAGAGAGATCGAAAGTCAGTTACTGAACAAACTGGCTGAACGTGGACAGGGACAACTGGCGGAAGTGCTAGGACTAAACGAGGCAGCAGTGAGTCGCATGAAGCGACCTTCAGGAATGCAGAAGTACAGCTTCTTCCAGATGATGAGTCTGGCAATGGCCTATCTGGAAGTGGCATCGCCGGAGTCAGAGGTGGCGAAGAGTTTGCTGCGTATTGAGCAGCTACTCACCAAAGAAAAAGCGCCGAACTGCGGGAACAGTTTCGACGCCTGATGCGAAATGACTGGATCAAATCACAGGAGTAATTATGAGTTCTTTATTATCGCTTTACAAGGCTAAAGAGAAAAACGGCACCGCCACAACGACCAAGAAAACGTTCCTGGTGCCACTGGCAGAGCTTTACGTCGAACCGGGCTACAACGTCCGCGAAATCGACCAGGAGCACGTTGCCGAATTCCGCGATGCGTTCGTTGCCGGTGAGTTTGTGCCGCCGCTGGCGGTTCAGGTTACTGAGCAGGGCATCAAGATTATCGACGGCCACCACCGCTATTACGGCGCGAAAATGGCGTCTGAGTCAGGGCATGAAATCGCGCGCCTTGAGTGCAAGGACTTTGCCGGTTCAGAGGCGGACCGCATCGCGTTCATGGTCACCAGCTCACAGGGTAAGGCGCTGTCTCCTCTGGAGCGTGCAGCTGCCTATCAGCGCCTGCTTAATCAGGGCTGGACGCCCGCGGAGATTGCCAAAAAGGTGAAGCGCTCAACCGCGGATGTCGATCAGCACCTTCAGCTACTGGAGTGCGGTGACGGCCTGATCGCAATGGTCAAAGCTGGCGAGGTGGCGCCGACAACGGCTGTGGCACTCTCACGTGAGCATGGACCGAAAGCGGAAGCCGTGGCGCAGGTTCAGATGGAGAAGGCCAAAGCCGCTGGCAAAACCAAGCTGACGCGCTCTGCTGCTATCCCACAGTTCAGCGCCGCCAAAGCCCGCCGTCTGGCAGAGCTGTTGGTTGGCGCTGATTACCTGCATGAGGATGGCTTCGGCACGCTTCGCCTGACGGAGGGAACCGATACAGAAATCAACCGCATTCTGGCGGATTACCGCGCCGGAATCCCTGCTGAAGTGGAGGCGTCATGAGTCTCGCCACCGTTATCAGCTTCCCCATAAAAACCGATCAAACAGGAGGTCACATGGCCGACCTGTCCAACGGGTATACCAAGGTTGCCAACGAGATTCAGAAGCTCAAGCCACGCCTGAGATTATCCGGGCGTGAGTGGCAGTGTTTTGAGGCGGTGATATGGCTTACCTACGGATGGAATAAAAAACAGGACAGGGTGACGAACACTGTGATCGCCGAGCTTACGGGCCTGGACGATACGCACGTTTCCAACTCCCTTAAGGCTCTCGCCGAACGAAAAATCATATTCAGCCACAAGCAGGGTGGGATGAAATTAGTTGGCGTAAATACTGAGCTTTCCGCATGGATTTTGGACAAACCGGAAACGGTAAGAAAGTTACCGAAAACGGTAAAAAGGTTACCGAAAACGGAAAAACTCTTACCGGAAACGGTAGCCACCCAATACAAGAACAAGAACAGTAATAAAAACACTACGTCAGAGAATTCTGGCGAATCCTCCGACACCCCCACGAAGACACTCCCTGCTTTTCGTCCTGAAGCTGCCGTCCACTCCCCGAAAGGCGACAAGTGGGGAACAGCTGATGACCTCAAAGCCGCAGAGTGGATTTTCGGGAAGGTGCAGGGTATCGCTCCAACGGCTCAGCAACCCAACTGGCCCGCCTGGGCAAATGACATCCGGCTGATGAGAGGCTCACTGGAGGTAACGCATCACGATATCTGCGAAACCTTCCGGTGGGCCAACGCCGATCACTTCTGGCAGACCAATATCCTCAGCCCCGCAAAGCTTCGGGCCAAGTGGCAGACGCTGAAGGCGCAGATGAGCCAGCCGGGCCGCAACAGAACGCCAGCGCCTCAGCAGCCCGCTGAGCACTGGAACAGCCGCACAGCATGGGAGAACGATTTCATATGAGAAACCTTGTAGCAGCAATTAAGAGCCGCGACGCTGGCGCACTGTCCCGCATGGCAGGCGACGGCCCGCAGCCGGTTGAACGTGGGGTGCATGAGGGCGTTGAGCGCCTGGTTGACGCGCTGTTCGCCAACCTGAAGCAGGTATTTCCCGCATCGGTCAGCACCGCATGGCGAAACCCCGCTGATGAGGCCGCAGCAAAACGTCAGTGGATCGCCGCCTTCGCCGAGAACGGCATCAGCAACAAGCAGCAGTTGTCCGCTGGCATGAAGCAGGCCCGCGCCAACGGCTCACCGTTCCTGCCGTCGCCCGGCCAGTTCATCGAGTGGTGCAGGCAGGGTGATTACCTCGCCGCCGGTCTGCCGGATGAGCAAGCGCTGTATGACATGTTCCGGCTTTTCTGCCGTGACCGTGGCATCTACGACAGCAGCGAAGAGTTTCCGTGGCAAAGTCCGGCGTGTTTTCACATGGTGACGGCGGTATTCAACCAGATGCGTTCGTTCAACCTGTCTGACGCCGAGTGCCGTAAGCGCCTGGCTGACGAGCTGCGCAAGATGGCGCGCCGCATTGAGGCAGGCGAGGTCATTCCCCCACCGCGCAGGCAGATTCCACACCTGCACCTCCCGCTCAGCAATGACAAAGGGCTGGACAAAATCGCGGAGATTCGCAGCCGATTCGGCATGAAACGGAGGGCATCATGAGTGACGCACAGCGAAGCCGGTTTGAACGGCTCTACCGCAGCATGTACGGCGACAGGCACGACATGACCCGCACCTACCTGGGCTACGCCTCTGAGGTTGTGAACCGCGCGTTTTTCTTCTGGCAGTCAGGTCTGGAATCGGGGGCGGCATGACACAGGTTATTCAGATGGTCATGGAGCAGCCCGTAATGCGTCAGGCGCGCAATCTGCAACTGGCAATTATCGACCTGGCTAAGTGTCGCGACTTAACGCCAGCGCAGTTTCGGCAGCGTATGGAAACCATCGACATGCTGGCTCGGGAGGCGCATGACACGATTATTCAGGCTGAGTTCCAGCTAAAGGGAAAAGCAAATCATGTATGAACCCATGCAAGTAGAACCATCCGACATCCTCACCATCATCAGCTACAAACGCGCCAACCAGAGCCACCGCGGCGCAGTAATTATCGATATGGCTCAGCTTGGAGTGGCCTCAGTAGCCTTTTCCAAAGTGATTTCAGAGATAGCCATCATGAAGGCGATGGAGAGCGCAGCAACTATCCGGCAGAAAGGAGAGTGATATGGCAACGCTGCAACTTGCAGTGAATGGTGAATATTTTGATGCCATGAAGCGAGGCGAGAAGGTGGAGGAGTTCCGCCTGGTGAATCCTTACTGGGGACGCCGTCTGTTTGGCCGGGACTATGATCGACTCATAATTACCCGCGGCTACCCAAAGCGCGAAGATATATCCCGCCGAATCGACATTGCCTATGAAGGCTTTGAAATCAAAACAATCACTCACAAGCACTTTGGCCCCGACCCGGTGAAGGTGTTCGCTATCAAAGTGAATATGGAGGTCGCATGAACAACGTAATCCCCTTAAAACGCCCAGAACACGTCATATCAGACGCCGAACTGGACAGGCTGGCAAATGACATCAGCCGCTTCGCCCAGAAGCATTCGGGCACACTCAGCCTGAGCCATGGCATCAGGAAATTACTTAGCGACGCACTAAAGCGAGAGAAGCCCCAAACCTTCGCCGATGAAATTCTTGAGAGAAGCATGGCGTCGTGGCGGGCAGACCTGAAGAAGGAGCAGGGTGATGGAGAAACAAACGTACCTGTTGCATAGCAGGAACATCCAGCAGAGCTGTATCGAAGCCATTAAAACCCTCCAGCCAGACCCGAAACGCCCTCTCGAAATAATCATCCAGGAACGCAAGCGATCAGGCGATCAGAACCGAAAACTCTGGCCGTTGCTTCACGATCTTTCCCACCAGGTGGAATGGTTCGGTCAGAAGTACAGCCCGGAAGACTGGAAGGATTTGATAACCGCCCTGGTAGCAAAAACCAAAAAGCAGGAACAGCGCACCGCACCGGCAATAGGCGGCGGGGTAGTCATGTTCGGCTCACGGACAAGCAAGATGCGCGTAAGCGAGATGGTTGAGGTTATCGAGGCGATCTACTGGTTCGGCACAGAACAAAACGTGAAATTTAGCGATGAGTCCCGGCTTGAGCTCGAATGGGCGCAGCGGTGGGGCGAACAGAACAGGAGTTAACCATGCATTCTGATGAAATACTGATGCTCGCTTTAAGAAAGCAGCCCTCCATGACCTCGCGTGAGGTTCACAAGTGTTTTACGAGAAAGCGGATGACCGAGAAAGCCGCTCAGCAGGCGCTCGCCCGAGCTTACCGGTCCGGCGCGATTCGGCGCAGGAAGGCACCGGGAAACAATGGCTACCAGTATCAGCTGGCCGCTGTTGATCCGAAATTTGGTGAGAGCTATGAGGAAGAGGTGGCATTGCGAAAGGATGGTGTCATTGAACAGTGTCGCTCCACTTCGGCACTGGTCGAGTTCAACCGGATGATCGCCAGCACAAGGAGCGGCCATGAAAACCTGGTTCGTTCATGACCCCGTAGACGCCGAAACCGCAGCAACCCTCATCGCCAGTTATACCGCCCGCAAGATTCAGACCCAAAAGACACTCGCAACCGACCCGCGCCTCTGGCTGGTCAGTGCGCTGCTGCCTGAAAGCGTGCGCGAACCGAGGAGGGACAGGACTTATGAAAACAGCGTCTGGAACTGAACGCTGCTGCCGGTGTTACGTAACTCTCACCACCGAAGACAAACACTTCTACGGAGCCAACTGTGAGCCGTGTGAACTCGACAACATGTACGAAGAGGCCGAGCGGCACAGCCTCATCAAGTCTGCCTACTGGCGCTGGCGAGCTATCTGCTTCTGCTTGCGCTGGCTGTGGTGCTCAATTGCAGGCTATCGAAGTCTACGCCTGTGGCTCATGCCTCGACCTGTGGCTACTCCTCGATCCGAACTTCGACATGACAGGAGAAAATGATGGCTAAAGGCACCAAGCCGAAGCCGCCGAAGCTGAAGAAATGCAAATGCTGTCCTGAGAAATTCACTCCCCGCACCACCACCCAAACAGTCTGCTCCCCAAATTGTGCCATCCAACTCGCTAACCAGCTGTCCAATCGCAATCAAAAGCGCCGGGAGAAAGCTGAGCGTGCCGCATGGAACAAGCGCAAAGCCGATGTGAAGCCGTTAAGCCACTGGATGAACATGACCCAGCGGGCATTCAACGACTACATCCGGGCACGGGACGGGAACATTTGCATTAGCTGTGCAAGCACAACGGCGGTTAGTTACCACGCAGGGCATTACAGGACGACAGCAGCGGCTTCACAACTACGGTTTAACGAAGACAATGCGCATTCACAGTGTGCAGCTTGCAACGTGCATCACTCCGGCGCCATTGGCCCGTATCGTATCAACCTCATCACCAAAATCGGCCTTCAGCGCGTTCTGGCGCTCGAATCCAACAACGAATCTCACCGATACACCAGAGAAGAACTGGACGCGATACGAGCGCGTTACAGGGCTTTGCTGCGTGAACTGAATAAGCAAAGAGAGGCAGCATGAAACTAACCCCAAAACAACGTGGTGTTTTGCGCATGAAGTTTGGCGGACGTTGCGCATATTGCGGCTGTGAACTGCCGGAAAAAGGCTGGCATGCCGATCACGTTGAAGCGGCATTGCGTAAATGGGAATTTGGCCCGCGCCGTCAGGATGGTACGCGACGAACAGTAGCCACGGGAGAGCACTGGCGGCCTGAAAAAGACGTAATGGAAAACCTGTTTCCGGCATGCGCCCCATGCAATCTCTTTAAAGCCACATTCACTCTGGAAACATTCAGGGAGCAGATCGCCGAGCAGGCTGAACGGGCAAGGTTGTATAGCGTCAACTTCCGCACCGCCGAGCGCTTTGGACAAATTAAGGTAACTGCATCACCAATTGTTTTCTGGTTTGAGCAATACCTGAAGGAGCAGGCCGCATGACCCAATTCCTCAAAGATAAATGGCGCCTTCTGCGCATGTTCAAAGCCCGCCGCATGTACGAAATCAACTATCGAATCATCCGCAACACAGCAAAGATAATGGGGAGAGCCGCATGAACAACGACGCCTTAGCCCAGCTCGCACAGGTGATGCGTAAATCCGATCTGAAAAAGCGATACCTGAAGCCGGTCAGGCTGATTACTCCTTTGCAATCTGCCTGGGTACGATGCCTGCTGGATGTATGGGGGGAGAAGTACGGCGGCTCAGTGGGCCCGGACAGCGGCAAATCGAGCGTGATAGGGCGCCTGATGATACGCAAGGAATGGAATGACCGGGAATCGGAACGGATACTGGAAGTGGTCGATAACCTGCATAAGCAGGGCTATAAGGGCAATGAGCTGTTTATCAAAGCTCAGCAGCTCATTAACCCTCAAAACTCAGTCAGCAATCTTCTCGACCGCGCCAACGAACAGGAAGATGCCGACATTGTGGAAGCTGTTATCTGCAGGCTGTTTGAACCGGCTAATCCGATCCGCCATGTAGCCATTAAATACTATTGTGAGCGCAAGTGCGCGCAAGACATTGCCTATGAGCTGTCGCGAGTCACCGGCATTCACCCGGAGAACGCAAAGACGCGCATTAAGTGGTGCCGACAGCTACTTGAGGCAGCGGTGTATCACGCTATCGTTGCCGATATTGACGCTAACAAGCACCAACTTGCTGCGTAAATGCGATAAGTCGCAAAAATATTTTGATATTCGCTTGAAAGCGTCACTTGGAACCAGTACATTTCTGATATGCTCGTGACACAAGTAGTTGAGCAACACAATTAAGTCAGATCTATCGATTTGTAATAGTCAAAGCGCCCTGCGGTCTCACCAACTGCGAGGGCGTTTTTTTAATTAAAGTTTTGTGTGAAATCTCCGATTCCTTCTTAATGCGTAAGGAGGAAAAATGATTACAGATGCACTCAAATGGTTTGCCGACAACCCCGAAAAGTCTATCCCCTTAGTTTTATCAGCTACAGCGCTGATTTTTGGCGGGATGTGGACAGCTCTAACTTTCATACATAAAGCTATTCTAGAAAGTAAAGACAGGGAGCTTGAGGCATATCAGAAGGTAATAGTGATATTGAATGATGGCAAAGATGGTAGGGTTTACATTGATTACCAGTTGGACAGTGTTTTTCAGTTAAGATTTTTTACGCGCTATTTTCCTAGAAGCCTGCGGCTTATAGACAGATTGATCTCAAGATGGTCATTACATCCAGCATACCAAAATATGCAAATTATTGAAGAATTAAAGAGCACAAGAAATTACATCAAGCGAAGACGCTCGCCCCTAACAAGAATAATTCTAGGGATGATTGGTTTAATCTGGCCATGGTTCTAATTTCCTAAATTCAACTTACTAAGGTCGCCATCAGAGCGGCCTTTTTTCGTTTCACGTCATCCCTGAGTTTCTGGATTTCCTCCTGTGTGTTGTGGGGTGGCGTGTTTTTTACCCATAAAAAAATCCGCTCAATGGCGGATTCTTCAGCGTTGACTACCCAACGGCAGGACGGTTCTTTTTCTCTCGACAAGGAAAAGACTAGCCGGACTTGCTCAGTTCAGAAAGTAGACAATTCCTAATTGAGCACGTCCCCGTAACAGGGGGTCACATGAGTATTGATATGAGCAAACTGGCATCAGGCGCTGCTTATGGCGCATCTGCCGGGACGATTGCCAACGGTCTCCTGACTCGGCTCAGTCCTGACGAGTGGAGTGCTGTAGGCGTGCTGGCCGGTATTCTGGTGGCGCTGTTCACACTTGGCATCAACTGGTACTACAAACGCAAGGCCACACTGGCGCAGATTAAGGCGCTACAACGCTGGCCCACCGCACCAGACATTACAGAGGGTTAATCCATGGCTATGTCAAACGGCCTGCGCAACAAGCTTATCGCTGCTGCGGGTGGCGGAGCCATGCTTATCGCCACTGTATTCCTTGGTGGTAAGGATGGCGTTGAGGGCAGGGTGTACGAGCCTTACAAAGATGTGGCAGGCGTCTGGACTGTCTGCGACGGACACACCGGCACCGACATCATCAAAGGCAAAAAGTACACCAACCGGGAATGCGATCGCCTGCTGTGGAATGACCTGCAGCCGGTCAAGAAGTCTGTCGACAGTATGGTGAAAATCCCGCTGGGCGAGTATCAGCGCGCCGCCCTCTACAGCTTCACCTACAACGTCGGCACCAGCGCGTTCTCAAAATCATCGCTGCTGAGGAAACTCAACGCCGGAGATGTCGACGGTGCCTGCGAAGAGCTGCGCCGCTGGATTTACGCGGGTGGACAGAAATGGCGTGGCCTTATGAATCGCCGCGATATGGAGCGGTCTATGTGTCTGGCGGAGAACGCTGATGAACTGGCTGGCAAATAACTGGCGCTCGGTGCTGGGGTTCCTGCTTTGTGCCTGCATTGTTCTGTTTGGTTCGGTGGCCGGGCATTACCACAACAAATACACCGAAGCAGCCAGCCTGGCGGAAACGCGACAGGAAACCATCAACGACATGCAGCGCCGACAGAAAAGCGTTGCTGCTCTCGACCAGAAATATACGAAGGAGTTAGCGGATGCTAAAGCCACTATCGATCAGCTACATGTTGATGTTGCTGCTGGCAAGCGTCGGTTGCAGCTCAATGCGACCTGTCAGAAACAGTCCGCTACCGGTACCCCCGGCATGGATGATGCAGCCGCCGCCCGACTTACTGACGCCGCTCAACGGGATTATTTCACCCTCAGAGAGCGAATCGAAGTTGCCGGAAAGCAAATAGCTGGCTTGCAGGAATATGTTCAAGAGCAATGCCAATAATGAAAAGTCGACAAGAAATGAGTAATATTTGACTTCCAGTGTTCATGCTAAGGGAAGTTATGAAAATTTTTCCAGTGGGAGTGTTACTGACAGTTGTTTATTTTGTAGTGCTACTAATCTCAATGCGGATTTTGAATTTATCTCATGTCAGTTCATATAATGAGTTGGGCGATTTTCTGGCGGGAGTGTTTTCACCAGTGGCGTTTTTGTGGCTTGTATTGGGGTTTTTGCAACAACAGAAAGAGCTTCAGCAGAATACAAAAGCACTTAAATTGCAGGCTGATGAGTTAAAAAACTCAGTGGAACAATACAAAAAAATGGTAACCATTGCCCAAAATCAGTTGGACGCTGATCTTACTGTCGCCCAACAGGAAAGCATTCGACGTGAAAACGAGCTTAAGCCATCTGTTAAGTTGAAAGGACTAAGGTTTATCTCTCACGTGAACTACATTTATACATTCGATACAGAGGTTTTGGTCGATGGCCGCGAAGCTAAAAACGTAGAGATTGAGTTTGTTAATGGTTTTGGTAAATATAATCATTTCAAATATGATTCAATAACTAAAAGTTTTACTTTGGGTTCAAACCCTATAAGTAGTAGCGATCTTCCTCAAGAAGTAGTCGTTTTAATATCTTTTGAAAGCATAATAGGAATAAAATATAAACATCAATATAAGTATTACGACTTACTAGAAGGAGGCTATCAAAACGTTCAGCATCAACAAATTATTGTGTAAATTAACCACCTCACGGCAGTTTTTTATTGACATCACAAAGCGCATTTGCGAGTACGCCCGATGATGATAAAGTCTCCTCTTTGCACTCAGCAAAGAGGGGCTTATGCAGCAATACATTGTTTATTTCAAAATGAAAGACAGTGCTCTTCAATGGTTAAAGTTTTACGCACGCGGCAACTCGGAATCTGAAGCCCGTGCGTACTTCAATGAAAAGTATCAGCGCATACAAGTATCTAAGGTGCTGGGAGTAGTTCATCCTCGCGATGAGCGAGAATTCAAAGCTCGCCACGGAATAAATTACTAACCGCCTATGGGCGGTTTTTTATTGGAGCTAGCATGGCTGACACTTACCGCATCACCGTAACAACAAAATCAGGCGAAACTCATTTAGGCCTGATGAGCCGGTCACAGCCCGAGATCGTTAACGGCTTTATCGGCATTGCTCAGGAAGATGGCGCATGGGTATACCTCGCGCCTGATGACGTGCTGAAGATGCAGTACGTGCCAGAAGCTACTGAGAAAAAATAAAGCTCAGAATCAGATGCACTACGTCTGCATAAGCAATAGCCAGATCAATCAACTTACCTATCATAAATCCTCCATAGGTTATTCAACCTGCCGTGAATGGTGGTTGTTCTATTGTGAGGGTTATCCCCCTATAGCGATGAATTAGGAATTCGCTATGGCATCACCAGATTGGGAGGCCATCGAGTCGGCTTACCGTGCTTTGATCACTCACTGGGTTGGGTTATGATTTGTAAGTCAGGTGCGCGAGATGGCCGAGCGAAAGCTCTGACGGGACAAAGCGTGACATGAGCTACATCAGGCAGTGGTGCACGTGGCCGATACTGCATGAACGTGGGTTCGAATCCCACCCTGACAAATGACCGCCTACGGGCGGTTTTTTCTTGGAGTAAACATGGCGACCCAGGATAACGATATGAGCAGGCCATATCCTCCAGCTGAATTGGTAGAAGAGTTCACTCCCTACATCAAACTCATGCCCGCCACTGGAATCCACGAGTGGGTCACAGAGCAAATCCTTGATGGTAATGGCAGCCTGCATAACCCCGACCATTCTCACCTAATTGATGCTGACATTGCATTCATGTGGGCTGCGTCTGCCTTCAGCAAAAAAGGTCGCACCGTACTCGGCCAGGCTGAGGAAGTGGCAATGCGCGCAGGTGGCTGGCAAAAAGCCAGAATGGAACAGCAGATGTATGAGTGGTTCGGTCATAAGCCGGATTACATCATCACTCTGGCGGCAGACTTCTGTTCTGAATGCAGCGATTTAGAGTTTTGCGCCCTGGTAGAGCATGAGCTTTACCATATAGCTCAGGATACTGATGAGTTCGGCGCACCTAAGTTCACCCGAGACGGACAACCAAAGCTCTGCATGCGCGGACACGATGTAGAAGAGTTCTTTGGTGTGGTTCGCCGATATGGTGCCAGCGCTGACGTGCAGGAAATTATCGACGCTGCCAGCCAACCGGCTGAGGTGGCAAAAATCAACATAGCCAGAGCATGTGGTACGTGTCTCATGAAGCTGGCGTAAATAAGACTGACTGAGACGAGTGGTGATTTATGGCAGCACTTAAACCTGACGTGAAAGCATTCATCGTTCAGGCTCTCGCCTGCTTTGACACGCCGTCTCAGGTTGTAGAGTCTGTCCAAAAAGAATTCGACATCAAAATTACCCGGCAGCAGGTCGAATCTCACGACCCGAATAAAGCCAGCGGTAAAGCATTAGCCGCGAAATGGGTTGAGCTATTCAACAATACTCGCGCACGTTTCCAGACCGAAATAGCTGACATTCCTATTGCTAACAAAGCTTATCGCCTGCGCATCCTCGACAGGATGATGACGAAGGCTGAGAGCATGCGAAACATGGCCCTGGCCGCCACGCTAATTGAGCAGGCTGCGAAAGAGTGCGGTGATGCGTACACCAACAGGCAAAAGGTTGAACATTCAAGCCCTGATGGAAGTATGACGCCTAAGCCGACTGTTATTCAGCTTCTCCCTGTTGAGCCCAAATCATGAGTGAAGCCGTACAACTTCCGATCCCAGCTAAGCTCGCGCCGCTATTCACTGCCGTCAACAAACGCTATCGCTGCTCACATGGTGGGCGTGGTAGCGCCAAGACGCGCACGTTCGCCCTGATGACAGCCGTGAAGGCATATCAGGCAATGATGAACGGGGAGAGTGGCGTAATCCTGTGCGCGCGTGAGTTCATGAACTCGCTGGAAGAGTCGAGCATGCAGGAAGTAAAACAAGCGATCCTGTCGGTACCGTGGCTGGCTTCCAACTTCGACATTGGCGAGAAATATATCCGTACCATCGACAAAACGGTGACGTATGTGTTCGCTGGTCTGCGCCATAACCTCGACAGCATCAAGTCGAAAGCTCGAATCCTTCTCTGCTGGGTGGACGAAGCTGAGTCAGTCAGCGAAATCGCCTGGCAGAAGTTGAGCCCGACAGTGCGTGAAGAAGGCTCAGAGATTTGGGTGACGTGGAACCCTGAGCGTGACGGCAGCGCCACTGATAAACGCTTCCGCAAAGAGTTTGGTGACGACTGCATAACCGTCGAGATGAATTACACGGATAACCCGTGGTTCCCTGATGTACTGGAAGGTGAGCGACTAAACGATTTTCGCCGCCTTGATCCGGCAACCTATGCATGGGTATGGGAAGGCGCTTATCTCGAAAACTCCGATAAGCAGGTGCTTTCAGGGAAATACCGCATTGCTGAATTCTCGGATGAGCTATGGAAAGAGGCTGATCGCCTTCATTTTGGCGCAGACTTCGGTTTCGCTAAGGATCCTAACACGCTCACCCGCTCATTCATCCTGCATGACCGGCTTTACATCGAATACGAGGCATACGGGCAGCAAACCGAGCTGGACCATATGCCAGAGTTGTACGACACCATCCCCGGTTCACGTGAATGGCCGATCAAGGCCGACTCCGCACGACCAGAAACAATCAGCTATCTCAGGCGACAAGGATTCAATATCTCAGCTGCTGAAAAATGGCAGGGAAGCGTAGAGGATGGCATCGCCCACCTGCGCGGCTTTGACGAAATCATTATCCACCCACGCTGTAAGAACGTGGCACGCGAGGCCAGAATGTGGTCCTACAAAACTGATCGCATTACCGGCGAGGTATTACCGAAACTGGCTGATGGTAATGAACACTGCTGGGATGGCATAAGATACAGCCTCAATGGCCACATCAAACGCAAGGCTCAGACGATGGGCATGATGATTCCTAAGCGCCTGCAGTTGCGATAATCTAAAATGATAATGCATATACCTATTGTTGATTTAGTTAGTTGAGTAAGGCTGTCAACTGATAGCGTCATAATCTAGGTTGATGCTGCACTAAGTGACTTTTCGAGCTATGTTTACCTAATACTTATCAAAGAGCTTTCTGAAGGTAGTCTGGTGCACTACTATTTATTAAAGCTAAAAATTTATATCGGTATGGAAGCTAAAAATCTAGCCATTTTTAAGCTCGATTTTGAGTTGGTTCTTTCAGTTTCCCGTGACAATGACCTAGTAACTGATAGAATCATCAACTAATGTTCATGGATGTACATCATTCAAAAAATAAAAAACCATCAACTTCAAAGAGTAAGCTTATAAAATGCAGGCACAAGCTCAGACTAAACACGAAGAGTTGGTCGATACGCTGCTATCATATATAGATTCAGGTACTCCACTAGAGGAGCCGCACCTATCTGCCATAAGGCGTGATATCAGTGCCTTACCTTTGGAGTCACGCTCTTACTTGACGGCTTGGCTCATGGTAGCGCTTGACAAGCATGATGATGCTGTTGAATGGTTCAAGGATGCTATAGATACCTCTGGCGAAAATGCTTCTACTGTTGCTGGGAACTACTTGGGATATTTGAGTGTCTCAGCACATAATTTGTTTCATAAACAAGAAGTTTTTCGTCTTGCTAAGGTTTTCGGCACTAAGAGAATCAGGACGCAAGCAAGGAATGCAGCAGTTTGCATGGGAAGTGAAAAGCTTATCAAGCAATACACTCTTATGTTGAAAGCTTTACTTGACGGCGAAGAGCGATTCAAGATTGAACAGGAGGGTGAGATAATGGTGGAGGCTATCAGTAATTTTAAGGAAGCCACTAAACTAACCTCAGCTGATATCGAAAAGTTATGTGATGCTGCCGAACAGATTGCGAACAGTCATGGAGTTAATTGTGTTGGTGTTGAGTATTTCCTTAGTGGTGATTGCGACAACGCCTTAATTCTCTCTGCTCAGACCAGCGACGCCAGCACTCTTACTACTATAAATCTCGAACTAATGGATCTTCTTACTGAAGAAGAATACATAGATAGACCTTTTACTTCATGGTTCAAGAGTGAAAAAGTTAAAGGACTCAATGATTTGAAGGATGTGGAGCTATGAGTGTTGGCGGGCAAGATTTCATCAATTTCGCTGAAAAATGCCTTGAGCTTATCAAGGATGAGATAGGTTTTCGTAATACTTCTGGCCGCGCCTATTACGGCGTTTATCACGAAATCTGCAGCAAATTAGAGCATTGTTATGTTACGAATTCTCATGAGGGAGTGCGTGATTATTTGTTGAGTGCGGCTAGTTGTAAAAATGAACCTTTCGACAAATCAAAGCTCAGAAGTATCGGAGCACGCCTTAAAAATCTTCATGTTCAGCGTAAGTGGGCTGATTATAATCTTAGCCGTGATATGTATGAGGCGGATGCCATGTCAACGCTCAACATGGCTAAAGCAACAATGATTGATATTGAGGCCATGTATCAAGCTGTCTACCCACCTCAAGCATCATCTCCAGTTACACCACCTGCTGCATAATGCTTAGCCTTCTATAAACCCGCCTCGGCGGGTTTTTTTGTGCCTCAATTCCACCACCGGACAAACCATGACAGATAAATTAACTCTGGCCGTCAACCATGCGTTGAGTGATGTCAGGCTTGCCCGCGCGCGAGCGATGGCGCTCAACCCCGGCATGGGGCTTGATGCAAAACGCAGCTCGGCATGGTGTGAGTATGGCTTTAAAGAAAACCTTACCTTTGACGATCTCTACAAGCTCTATCGCCGCGGCGGCATTGCCAATGGCGCTGTGAATAAGCTCGTCACGAACTGCTGGAGAACCAACCCTGAAGTCATTGAGGGTGACATCTCTGATGAATCCCGCGAAGAGACGAAATGGGAGAAGGCCAGTAAGCAAGTTTTCACCCACCGATTCTGGCGAGCATTTGCGAAGGCCGACACACGGCGCCTGGTTGGCCGATGGGCTGGCATACTGCTTCACATCAAAGACAGCAAGAACTGGAATGAGCCTGTAATCAAAGGCAAGGCTCTGCAAAAGATAACGCCGGTATGGGCCAGCGCTTTGCAGGTGGGAAATCGTGACAGTAACGGCAACATTACTCACTGGCAGTACACAGAAACGCTCTCTGATGGCAGCACGGCGCGCCGCGATATCCATCCCGATCGCATCCTGATTATCGGCGATATGTCCGATGACGAAATCGGCTTTCTGGAACCCGGCTATAACGCATGCGTCAGCCTGGAGAAAGTTGAGGGCGGTTCGGGCGAGTCATTCCTGAAGAATGCCGCACGCCAGCAGAATATTAACTTCGATAAAGACATCGACTTTAACAATCTGGCCTCAATGTATGGCGTCACCGTTGATGAACTGCAGGAGCGCTATAACGAGGCCGCCCGGGAGATTAACCGCGGCAATGACGCGCTCCTGATCACGCAGGGGGCGCAGATTACATCGATGGTCTCTGCTGTATCAGACCCCTCGCCAACGTACAGCGTAAACCTTCAGACCTTCAGCTCATCGGTGGATATTCCTTCGCGGATTATCGTCGGCAATCAGTCCGGCGAGCGCGCCAGCACGGAAGACCAGATTTACTTCAACGCTCGCTGTCAGTCGCGGCGCGGCGACCTGTCTTTCGATATTGAGGATTTGGTCGACAAGCTTATCTACCTGCAGGCGCTGAAACCCATATCCAAGTTCAGCATCGTCTGGGATGAGCTAAACGAGCAGTCACCATCCGACAAGCTCGATAGCGCGGTGAAGATGAGTAGTATTAATCAGACTTCGCTCGCATCTGGTGAGGCGGTTTTCTCTGGTGATGAGATTCGTGTTGCCGCCGGTTACCAGCCGCTGGGTAACGACGTATTAGGCGAGGATGACGAAGAGGATGAAGAAACTTAAACCAGCAATCCTGCCCGGAAATAAGCAAGACCCGACAGGAACAGACCGGCTTGAGCGCAGGGCGATGAAGGATTTCGCAGTGCGAATGAAAAAGGTCGTCGGCGCCTACATTACCGCTCTTGAAAGATTCCCGGCAACACTCGCAGTAAACGCCAGCTACGAATATCAGCTCGATCCTCTGCTTCTCAATATGACACTCAACGACGCCAGCATGCTGGTTGATTCTGTCCTGCTTGAAGGGGACCAGAGTAACAACTGGTTCGCTGAAACCTACGTTGAGGCGGCGGTCGTGAGAGGAACGGCGCAGGCATTCGCCAACCTGTCCCAGCAGTCAGCGACATATCTGGCCGACAGGCAATCCCTTCAGGCGCTGTTGTTAAGCGATCCCTATCAACGCCGCATGGCGCTGGTAAACGCCCGCGTCTTTGAAGAAATGAAAGGGCTGGCCGCTGAGACCAAAAAGAACATGGCTCGCGTACTGACTGACGGGATTGGCCGGGGGTTAAACCCGAAGGAAGTAGCCAGGAACCTTCGCGCACAGGCTGGTATTGAAAAGCGGCGCGCAAACACGATTGCCCGTACAGAGCTGACCACTGCCTTACGCCGTGCCAGATGGGATGAGGCTGACGAGGCAAAGAAAGACCTCGGCCTGACTATCCGGCTGATGCATATCTCTGCGCTCAGCCCAACAACCCGTCAGTCGCATGCGTTTCGCCATTATCACCTCTATACGGTAGAGGAGGTCAGAACGTGGTATGCGACAGGGGCCAATGCCATCAACTGCAAATGCAGTCAGGTTGAGGTGCTGGTCGACGCTAAGGGGCAACCACTTAACCCCAAAGTGGTCGAAATGGCCCGCAAAGAGTTCCAGCAATGGAAAGGCATTGCTGCCAACAAATCACACCACTGCTGCGGCCATAAGCATGCCGCTTAATTGAGAGATATCCCAATGCCCATGCAGGTAAACGTCACCACAAAGGTGAACAGTCAGTCTATCCGGCGAGAGGTGCACAACGGACGCGATCACATCGTCATCCCGAGCTACACGCTGCCGGCCAACGTCGTTATGAATAACGAGCTTTATCCTGAATCAGAAATCGATGCCCACTATAAAGGGCTTGAGGGCACGCTGGCACCGCTCGGCCATCCGACTGTTAACGGCCAGTTCGTTTCCGCGTTCTCGCCGGAAGGCATTAACGTCGGCTATGCAGGCGCATGGAACCGCAACGTTAAGAAGTCAGGTAATCGCATCTACCTGGAGAAATGGGTGGACGTGCTGAAGGCCAATGAGAGCGAGAACGGACGCGAGCTGATTGCACGCGTTGAGGCCATTGAGCGTGGCGAAGACGTCCCGCCTATTCACACCAGCGTTGCGGTATTCCGCGATCAGCTTCCTGCTTCCGATGAGCAAAAGGCGATGGGTGCCAACCATGTAGTGAAGATTCACGCAATGGATCATGACGCCATCCTGCTGCATGAGGTTGGCGCAGCGACGCCGGAGCAGGGCGTTGGCCTGATGGTTAACGCTGACCTTGCTCGGCCACTCAGAACAAACTCGGGCGCGCTTATTGGCGAAAGCTACCGCGAGCGCGAGCGCCGCATTGAGAAGGCGGCACGTGACCGTTTTGCGAGTGGACAGGATGAGTATTGCTGGGTTGCAGATTTCACCGATTCGCAGGCCGTCATCATCCGAAACGGCGGCGATGCCCAAATCTACGGATACACCTCTGAAGGCGGGAAGATCACATTCGACGACGCCGGAACACCGGTCGTTCGCTCTGAATCGTGGGTGTCCCTCATTGGCAACAAATTCAAGGCACTTTTCAATACGCAGGAAACCCCTGCAACCAACCACCAAACGGAGGGCGACATGCCTTTAACCACTGAAGAGAAACAAGAGCTGATTACGGAAATCGGTAAAGGTCTGGCCGCTAACTTCGCTGAAGCGCTCAAGCCGGTCACCGAGCAAATTAACCAGCTGCAGGCGAACCACAAAGAGCTGTCCGACTCGCTGACCGCGAACTCACGCGCCGAAGAGCAGACCATGCGTGAAGCAGTGAAAGCTGTTCATGGCGAGCTGATCGCAAATGCCCTGTCTGGCGATGCCCTGAAAGAAATGTTCAGCAAGCTCGGCGTGGCGGCTCCTATCGGTGCTAACTCCGCGAGCAATCCGGCAGAAACAGGCGCCCCTGATTTTAAAACCTACTTCGGAGGTGCTGCGTAATGGCACGTTATCGTCGAGTAAATATTGACGGTCAGTCACTGTACAAGACCGAAACCCGCGCTACCGCAGCTGCGTTGCTGCCCGGTACCGCTGCTGTGATCAACGGCGACAATGAGTTCGCTCAGGCCGCCACGTTTAAGGGCCGACTCTACGTTGTCGACGTCGCCTACCATCAGGGGCTGAATATCGACGAGGCAATCCCCGCCGGTGACTCTGCAGTGGGTAATTACGTGGAGGAAGGTCGCGAGCTGGCCGTGCGCTGCGTGCCTGGCGCATACAAAAAAGATTCACCGATCACTCTCGGCGCAAATGGTCAGTTCAAAATCGCTGCGGCAGACACTGACTCAGTGATCGGCTACAGCCAGGACGAAGCAACCATCGCTGCGAGCACCACAGACCTCATCCGCGTGCGTATGCGCGCTGGCACCGTTGCCGCAGCCGCTGGCGCGTAATCAGGAGAATTAAGAATGTATTTTACCGCTGAAACTTTGGCTGCAAACAGCCGACTGCGCGTGCAATGGGATTCGTTATGGGCTCAGCGCAACATGTTTAATCGCTCACATGATCTGATGGTAAACGCCTATCGTGGCGTGATGGATGCTGAAACCATTGCAGCCAACGCTGTTGGCGGCTTTACCCGTGATTTCTGGGCTGAGCTGGATCGCCAGGTCATTCAGATGCGCGATCAGGAAATCGGCATGGAAATCATCAATGACCTGATGGGCGTCCAGACCGTCCTGCCAATCGGCAAAACCGCCAAGCTGTATAACGTGGCCGGAGATATCGCCGATGACGTATCAATCAGCATCGATGGTCAGGCGCCTTATTCCTTTGACCATTCCGATTACGATAACGATGGCGACCCGGTTCCTGTCTTTACTGCGGGCTACGGCGTCAACTGGCGTCATGCTGCCGGGCTGAGTTCCGTGGGTATCGATCTGGCTCTGGACTCTCAGGCCGCCAAGATGCGCAAATTCCATAAAAAGCGCGTCAACTACTACCTCAACGGCAGCGACAGCATTTCCGTAAATGGCTACAAAGGCCAGGGCATCCGTAATCATCGCAACACCGCCAAAATCAACCTTGGCAGCGGCGCGGGCGGTGCCAGCATCGATCTGACCACCGCAACTCCGGCTCAGTTGCTGGCATTCTTCGGGCCGACCGGCGCATTTGGCGTAACGGCTCGCCGCAACAAAGTCACCGTTTATGACAAGCTGTGGGTGAGCGCTGAGATTTACGCCAACATGGCTAAGCCTTACCTGATTGACGTCAATGGCGGCACCAATGCCATGGTGAGCGGTACCGTGCTGGATGCAGTTTCCCGGTTTATTCCTGCCAAAGAAATTCTTCCTACCTATGCGCTTACCGGCAATGAGTTCTTCGGTTATCAGCGTCGTCAGGACGTAATTTCTCCGCTGGTCGGCATGGCGGTTGGGGTTGTTCCTCTGCCTCGCCCAATGCCGCAGAGCAATTACAACTTCCAGATCATGTCTGCTGAAGGCCTGCAGATTAAGAAAGATGGCGAAGGCCTGTCTGGTGTCATCTACGGTGCCAACCTGGCATAAGGAAAAAGGCATGACTGATAAATACGAAGTAATTCGCCCGTGGCATGGCGTTGCAAAGGGTGACGTGGTTGAGCTGGAAAAGCTGCACCCTTCACTGAAATCGCACGTTCGCAAGCTGTCAGATAAGGCTACCGCTCAGCTGGCTCCGGCCACGCCGAACGCGACCTCGGATAAGCAGGCGCGCAAAGAGGCCATCACGAAACGCCTGGATGAACTCGCCATTGAGTACAAAGGCAATCTTGGTGCGGATAAGCTGGCAGAACTGCTGCCGCAAGGCGAGCTGGAAAAGCTCTTTCCTGCTGAATAACAGCCGCCGGAATGGCGGTTTTTTTATGCCCTGTTCCGGCAGGGCTGAGAGGTATTCATGGTCACTCAGGAGCAGGCAAAAGAGTATCTGGTGAGCCAGGGTATTTCGCTGCCAGACTTCATTCTTTCGGCGCTGGTCGAGCAGGCAGGCAGCATTCAGGTGTGTCTGGATGCTAATTACCCGTCAGCTACTGCACTTTTGATTCAGATGTACCTACTAGGACTGATGGGGCTGGCACAGGGCGATCGTTATATCAGCTCTCAGTCAGCTCCGTCTGGTGCGTCGAGGTCATTCCGCTATCAGTCGTTTGCCGATCGCTGGTCTGGTTCTTTATCCCTGCTTCGCGGGCTGGATAAGTACGGATGTGCAACAGCGCTTATCCCTCCCAATCCGGGCCAGAAAGCATTTGCAGGAATATGGATTGCTAAGGGCGGATGCATGTGTGGGGATAAGTAATGGACTGGCATGCTGCACAGCAGCTACCCAAACCATTCGAGCGGGTATGGATTAAAACATCTAATGGCCGGGAAACGACGGGGTATGTGAACAGCAGCGGCGAGTGGGTAATTAACTGCCCGCGCATAGCCGCGCAGAAGCCTGCCGTGACGAGCTGGAGGAAATAGCATGTCATCACTGGCCAGCTGGTCATACACCGCACAGGCGACGATCTGGAAGCGCTCAGGCGCAACCAATGATTATGGTGACCCGTCATTCGATCCGCCGCTTGTGATTGCCTGTGATTATCAGGGCGGGCTGTCAAAGCGGCTCGGGGATATCGGTGGCGAGAAGGTGGTTAAAAATACCGTCTGGACCGAATACTCCCTGGCTGACACGGGCGACTATCTGCTCATCGGCGTATCAACCAATCCTGACCCAATCGCAGCCGGTGCTGACGAGGTAATGCAGGCCATTCGCTATGCAGACACCTTTGAGCGCCTGACTGACGATTACGCCATTCTTACCGGAGCCTGAGCATGGGTGTAAAAGTGAAGGGGGTTAAACAGGTAGCCAGAAAAGTTAACCGGGCCATCGATAACATTCAGGATCGGAAGGTTGTCAGGGCATTAACCAGCGCCATGATTATCGGCGGGTCTCAGGCGGCAATCTACACGCCAATCGATACTTCCTACCTGATAAACAGTCAGTTCCGCGAGATTGTGGTTAACGGTACCAGAATAACCGGCAGGGTTGGCTACACGGCCAGTTACGCGGCGTACGTGCATGACCCTTCTATCCCGCAGAACTTCCGGCGCTCAACTGCTCAGAAAGAGTTTCTCACCAAAGGCTTTGAAGATGAGCGAGAGCTTATCGACAGAACCATCGCAAGGGAGATGTCACTTTGAATCCTCCAATGCATACGCGCGTGCTTAATTACTTTTCTGATGCTGGCCTTATAGGTAGCTTCACTCCGCAGTTGCTTATCTGGAACGACACCGGTAATGCAGCAGACAGCTTTATGGTATTCCGGCCCAACGGCGGCTCTGCTGTACGGAATGGCCTCGGGTCGGAGTATTACGTGATGGTTGACGTGATCGGCTCCAAAGGCAGCAACGGAGCTACTGATAGCGCAGTTCAGGTCATCATCGATCACGTTCAGGAAAACCCTATGGCGGACGAGTGCGTCGGCTATCTCCAGAATCTCGGCGGCATACCCGCACCTGTCCCAACCTCCGAGGGCCGCCTGGTCTATCGGCTTCAGTTTGTCGCCACATACGGCGCTTAGTTAAACGTCAAAGAGGAATTAAAACATGGCTAATTGCCAGAACAGCAACGAACGTTTGTTCGGTGGCGCCGTTGTGCTTGAAGTGGCCGATGGCTGCCCGGATCAGGTACCGCAGGAATCAGAGTGGAAAGCGCTCGCCGCCGGCACATCAAAGGGTTTCGACTTCAGCCCGAATACGGTAACCAGCGATGCGGATGATGGCGGCGGCTATGTCGAAAGCATCATCACCAACTCCGATTTCACCATCAGCTTTGAAGGTGAAGTACGTAAAAAAGACAAGCTGGACCAGTATGGTATTGGCCGGTTCATTCAGTATTTTGCAACGGAACTGAAAGCGCGCCGTCAGCCGGGTATCTGGGTTCGCATGGAATACGGCCCGGTAACCTTTCAGGGTTATATGGTAGTGACCGCGCTGAGTTCTGACGGCGGCACTAACGACATCGTATCGCTGTCCACTGAGTTCAAAGTAGGCGATGCCAGCACGATTCAGGTAACCGACTCTGATGAAGTTGTCCCGGCTACTGGCGTCACAGTGACGCCAGCAACCACGTCCATCGTTGTTGGTGCGAATCGCCAGCTCACCGGCACAGTTAACCCGGCTGATGCTACTGACAAGTCAGGCACCTGGACAACGTCTGACGCGACGAAGGCGACGGTTAACAATGTTGGCCTGGTAACCGGCGTTGCCGCTGGCTCTGCGACGATCACTTTCACATCGCGAGATGGCGTCTTTACCGGCACCACCGCGGTGACCGTCACCACGTCTTAATTGCCATTTCAGGGGCTTCCTTGTGGTGGCCCCGAAAATGACATTTAACGGATGATGCAATGACACCTCTGAAGGAAATAGGCGAGTGCCTCATTAGCGACGGAGAAAATGATTATTTCTTTCGCCCATCGTTCATGAACATGGCGAGCATAGGCTCACCAGAAGACATCGTGACGACTTTTCACGAGCTGCATAATGATGAGTTGAAGCAGTTAGTGGACCGCGCGACCGAGGCATACAGCTCTGTTCCTGACTGGCTGAAAAAGTATGTAGCAAGGCCGCAATTTTCTAAACCGACCATCTATGCAGCAATGCGCGTGCTGGCTGCCTGCTGTGACAATGACATAACACCCCTGACGGGTGAGCTGATCCCCGGCAAGTCAGGGAGGTGGGCTTTCGTTTATCGGTCCGGAAAGATGAATCATGCCGATATGGTGCTGATCGCCCGATCACTTATCGTGCATGGCATCATTGGCAAAGCCAAGGTAAGGCAACTACAGCGCAATGCAGGCGGGCAAGCATCAACCGAATTTAATGCGTTTGAGTACATCAATGCCGCGCGTAATCATTTTGGCATCAGCAGGAAGGAGGCGGAGCAGTTAACAATGACTGAGTTTCAGATGCTCCTGTCTGCCAAGTATCCTGACCAGAAGGGCCTCACACGTGAAGAATATGACAGCGTTCAGGATGACTTCCTTGAGCGGCAAGCAAGAAGGCAGGCTAAATCAAATCAATCTTCTCAACCTATAAGTTGAAAAGGGCTAAAAAAACGACTCTAACTTACAAATAGACATAAATAACTTTAGTTAGTATGCCAATACTGAAATCAAAGGGAGTGATTATGAAAAAGTTATTGGCTATAGCCCTCGGAGCAATGATTTTATCGGGATGCACCGTGCGTGTTGCTGACATGACTGTCGGTAGTACGAAAAATTATAACCTGAATGCTGCTAAGTTTGAGAAAGGCGCCCGCGTAATTGGTGAAGACAAAGCTCCAATCGTGATTTTTCCACTTGGCATCCCTAGCGTCAAAACCGCAATGGATCGTGCAATTGAGAAGGATAAGTGTGCTGTAGGGCTTAGCGACGTAGTGATTTATCAGCTAAATCATGCCTTCCTTTTCGGAACCTATGGTTATCGAGTAGAGGGCACGCAAATTATCGATAAATCCCAGATGGGTTGTGAAGGCAAGTAACCCAAAGCTACCTGTGGATGGGCTTTTATTTTGCATTGTCTTGCGTCCGTACCATGATAGGGTTTATCTCATCAATTACAGGTAGGTATAGGGATATGAGAGCTTTTATCTTTTTAGGTTTGCTTGCCATGGCGAATGTTGCCGCCGCCGCGAATATGGATGTGCAGAGCTTTGAGCGAGTCAATTACGCTATCTGTAAAGACAGCTCAAACACCAAGCAGTGCAGTAATATGGTGTACAACTTGATGTTTCAGGTGAAGTCCAATACGGAAATAAAGATGATCTGTGATCAGCTTGATGAGAAGGGTGGTGATTCATCATCCAAGCCAGCATGCGCGGCCGCAAGAAACGTCGACAGCTACATTACAAACAAAAAAGACGCCTCAAACTAAAAACTATCAAAACAAAGAACCTCGCTCCGGCGGGGTTTTTTTTCGCCCGGAGAACAGTAATGGCAGGTTCAGTTAACGCAGGCAGTATCATTTATGAAGTTGATATGGACACTGCCAGATTGCTGGCTGCGCGCCGGGAGGTTGATGCAGCATTAAATGGCATGGGTGGCAGCATGGGCAGGCTGGAGGCCAGTGTTAACCGTACCGAAAGATCTGTAGCGTCTGCGTCACAGGCGTTGTCAGGATTGAGTGCCGTTGCTAAAGGCGTGATCGCAGCACTGTCCATACAGCAGGTCGCTCAGTATGGAAACGAGTGGGTTACAGTAAATAACAAGCTGGCAAACTCCGTAAGAGCCAATGAAGACCTTGCCCAGGTAACTCAGCGTGTATTCGACATCTCGCAGAATACGATGAGCAGCTTGTCGGCAACGGCGACTCTTTATGGACGCCTTGAAAGGGCAACCAGAAGCGCCGGCACCAGCACAGAAGATCTGGTGAAGCTAACCTCGACCATCAATAAAGGCCTGGCGGTCTCTGGTGCTACCACTGAAGAGGCCAGCTCAACGATGACGCAGTTATCACAGGCGTTGGCGTCAGGGGTTCTGCGCGGAGAGGAATTTAACTCTATCTCAGAAAACGGAAGCCGCTTAGCTGTTGGCCTGGCGGACTCTTTGGGTGTCACTATCGGTCAACTTAGGGCGATGGCAGCCGAGGGTAAGTTGACTACAGAAGTGGTGGTCAACGGGCTGCTAAAGCAAAGCGATGCCATTGCAAAAGAATTTGCCAATACCGCCATGACCATGGGGCAGGCGCTAACCATCGCCACTAATAACATTACGAAGTTTGTCGGTGAAAGCTCCACTGTCAGTACATCCATAAAGGCCTTCAACACTGGCGTTATCTCGGCATCAGAAAATCTAGAAACCATAAGTTCAGTTCTCATAGCGCTGGCTACAGTCATGGGTGGAAGATATGCGGCGGCTCTGTCATTGGCTACCGCAGACAAGATTAAGCTCACAGCTGCCAGCATAGCTGAGGCGAAGGCATCTGAAGTTTCAGCGAAAGACGCTGAACTGGAAGCTGCGGCAAAATTGCGACTGGCTGAGGTAGAAAAGACGGCGACTATTCAGGCGCTCAATTTGGCTGAAGGTCGCCTGGCAACAATGCGAGCCACCCAAGGTTCAGTTGCAGTAGAAGTGCAGTTGGCTGAAGCAGAGATGGCTTCTATCCGGACAACAATCTCTCAGATTGAAGCTGAGAAGACTCTCGAAGCACAGCGCCTGAAGGCTCAAATAACCGATCAGGGGCGCGTTGCAACAGCTACCCGAATGGCCCAGCTCCAGCAGGCTTCATCATTTTTAAATCAAAGGCTTGCTGCAGCAGAAATCGCGGCATCGCAGGCAAGAGCTGCCGCCATCTCTACAGCAGAGGCTCAGGTTAGTGCTGCCCGCCTAGCAACAGCTGATGCAACAGGAGTTGCTACCGCGGCAAATGGTGCGTACCGGGCCTCGCAAGAAGCCACCGTTCTGGCAACCAGGGCAGCATCAACATCGCTTGGCCTTCTCAGAAGTGCCATGAGCCTCATAGGTGGGCCGGTTGGTGTGGCTGTTATAGCTGGGGCGGCAATTTATTATTTCTGGCAACAAGCACAGCAGGCCAAAAAGGAAGCCATATCTTTTGCGGATGGTGTCGACAAGCTCAACGCTTCTATGAAGTCCATGAGCAATACGTCATTGAGAGGGACTATCGCGGATGCTAATACTGCGATTCGTGGTCAGCAGGATGCCGTGTCTGATTTGAGGCAAGAGATAACTTCCCTGACCGCAGAGCGGGATAAAGCGGCGGCATCAGGTCAAAGGTATGGGACAACCATTGAGCAGGGTAATGGTCTACTAAAACGCGCATCCCAGCTAACCGATCAAATAAGCCAGAAGCAGCGGGACCTTGAAAGCATCGAAAGTAAGCTTTCAAACACCACCAAGCTTCGTGATGACGCACAGGTGACGCTAAGCAACAATATGCTTACTGCCATGGGTATCCATGACAACCTTATCCAGAAGGGGACAACACTTGAGCGTGTTCAGGGTGCAGTTGCAAAAGCTTTTGGGACTACTGCGGATGAAATAAATCGTGCCAATCAGGCCGGACAAAACTTCAATCCAAAAGCTCTACAGGTTTCCCCTTCAACCAAGGAAGGTGACACGCTTATTTCAAACCTTTCAGAGCAAAATGAGCTATTGAAAATTAACGATGAGCGACTAAGGGCGGTAACGAAGGCAGGATTGGAGGCAGAAAAGGCAACCAGCAACCCAAATCAGATTGCAGACGCTAAACGCCTGGCCGGTGAAAACTTTGACCTGCAGAAAGCAGAAGAGGCAAGAAAGAAAGCCGCCTCTGATGCTGCATCTCAGGCTAAGAAGTCGGCCAACGCGAGTGAGTCTGTAGCTCAGAAGCTGGCTAAGTTAAAAGAACAATCTGAGCTTGCCGCCGAGTCAACGCAGGAGCTGACGCGCGAGAAGGCCATCCTCAACGCTCAGCAGTCGCTTGGCAAGGGCGCGACCGATAACGATATCCGGCAGGCTGGCGAGTACGCTGCTAAAACCTTCGACAGCGCCAAGGCAGTTCGCGATCTGGCTCAGGCTGAGCAGGGCCGTAAGTTTGCCACGCAGGAAATAGCAGCGGCCAATGTAATGCCTGATGCAGTAACCGGCGCCGTCGTTGACCCGACTGCGCAGATTGACCTACAGGAGCAACAGAAGCTGGCAGCACTTGCCAAGTATCAGGCCATCGATACCGAGAACACGCAGATTTACGAGGATGCCAAAACCGCAATTCAGCGGCAGGCTTCCAATGCACGGCAGCAAATCATTCAGGATGAAGCTGACATGCAGTCTGCGGCCATATCCTCAATTATCGGGTCTGTGGCTCAGGGCTTTGACGGGCTGGCTAATCTTGCGGCCGGTGCAGCAGGCAGAAGCAGTGGCGCTTATCAGGCCATGTTCGCGCTCAGCAAAGGGTTTGCTGTAGCTCAGTCAGCCCTCAACCTGCAGCTGGCAATCTCACAGGCTATGGCCGACCCAACGGCGCTTACTCCAGCTCAGAAGCTTGCCAACTACGCGTCAATTGCGAGTGCCGGTGCCGGAGTTCTGTCGACAATAGGCAGTATTTCCTACGGCGGCGGCCGCGAGCATGGTGGCCCGGTTAACGGCAATTCGATGTATCGGGTAGGTGAAGGTGGCAAGCCTGAAATTTACAAGGCCAGTAACGGCAACCATTACATGATCCCGGGCGATAATGGTCGAGTAATTAGCAACAGCGATATCGGTGGCAGCAGCTCTGGCAGCATGCCGGTAATAAATCAGGTCAATAACTTCACCTTCAACAATGCGAGCGGCGATCAGCAGCAGATGGTCACCACTATTGCGAAAATTGCTTATGAGCAATCTCTCCGTGCCATGAAAGATCAGCAGCGCCCCGGCGGCATGCTTCGCAAATAACAGGATTAACCCATGCCAGAAACTTTTATCTGGAGTCCTCAAAAGGGCTTCACGGCTGATCGCACGCCAAATGTGGCAGTAGTGAAGCTTGGAGATGGTTACGAACAACGACAGACCAAAGGCATTAACCCGCTCATGGACAAATACTCACTGGAGTTTGTAGGGGTGGACGATGCGAAGTGTTCGCGTCCAAATGTGGCAAAACAGGCAAATGCTTTTCTCAGGGCGCGCATGGCAGTGGAGTCCTTTTACTGGACGCCATCGGATACCGGAACGCAGGCGTTGTTCATATGCAGATCATGGTTGCTCGTGAAAACCGGAGGCCACTACAAGCTTTCCGCTGACTTTGAGCAGGTACCACGATGAGAGACATTCCGGCAGAGCTGATTATCGAAAGTGTTGATGCTGGCGTTGGCGCAATGCTTGACCTGTTTGAGGTTGATTTGCAGGCGTTCGGTGGGGATGTGATTCGTTTCCACTCAGGGACAAACGGCTATTACGGCGATGTTGTGTGGCAGGGAAGAAAGTATTCAGCGTATCCGATCGCGGTGGAAGGGTTTGAAACCAAATCTGAAGGGACGTATTCGCGCCCCACGATGAAGGTGGCAAACATATCCGGCCTGATTACAGGCATCAACCATGACTTTGATGATGCGCTTGGTGCTGTGGTAACTCGCCGTCAGGTTCTGGTTAAGCATCTGGATGCGGTCAACTTCCCCAATGGCAATGCGAATGCAGACAGCACTATGGAGGCCGTTTCAAGGTACGTCATTGAGGAGATGACGGAAGAGACCTTTGAGACCGTTACCTACAGCCTCGCCACTCCCGTGGACTGCGACAATGCGATCATCCCGGCTCGCACGATACTGGCAGACGTTTGCCAGTGGGTTTACAGGGGAGATGGGTGTGGTTATAGCGGCCCACCGGTAGCTGACGAGAAAGATAATCCGACTTCCGATATGTCCAAAGATAAGTGCTCCAAGCATCTGACAGGGTGCAGGTTGCGCTTTCCAAAACCAAGCGCGCTACCATTCGGTGGCTATCCCGGCGCGGCCAAGGTTTCGTGATGATTGAACAAGAATGCCTTTTGTATGCTGCAGCGTCAGCTGATGAGGTATGCGGCCTTATTATTGATGGCGCCAGGCTGATTCGTTGTGAGAACGCTCACCCTGAACCAGACAGGAATTTCAGGATAAGCGATACAGACTGGATGAATGCAGAAGCGGCGGGAGAAATCACCGCCGTTTTTCATTCTCACCCTCAGTCAAAGTTGGTTCTTTCAGGTGCTGACCGCCAGTCGCAGATTTCCACGGATGTTGAATGGTGGCTTGCCAGCGCCGGAGAGCTGAGGAAGTTCAGACCGGTACTGCATCTTCTTGGACGCTCGTTTGAGCACGGCGTAATGGACTGCTACACGCTTTTTCGGGATGCCTACCACCTGTGCGGAATCGACCTGCCAGACTTTGAGCGCTCAACGGGTTGGTGGGTCAGAGGGGAAAACCTCTACATCAAAAACATGGCTGCCAATGGCTTTAGTGAGGTTGATGCGCAAGCCATCCAGCCCGGTGACGTCATCATCCGACGGGCGTTTGCAGAGTCCGATCCTTGCCACGCAATGATCTGGCTTGGTGATAACACAGTGCTCCATCACGAGCAGGCCGGGCGCCTGAGTCGTCGCGAGCCATATCGACAAGCCTACGTAAAACTTACCCATTCAATCTGGAGGCATGAACAATGCTCATCTTTAGATTTGCGGGGAATCTTCGACGACATTTCCGCCAGATCACTTTAAACGTTGACACCCCTTCGCAGGGATTGAGGCTACTACTGGCGCAGTGCCCTGCATTTAAGCGTGACTTCTATAAAACCCGCCTGCGCCTCCGCGTAGATCGTTCAGATGTGGCAAGCGATGAGCTTGAGTTTCATATGAACCGTCATCTTAAGGATGGCTCAACTGTCCTGTTTGCACCTGTTGTTGAGGGTGCAATAACCGCTGCAGCTGCGGCGTGGATCATGGTCGCAGTGACGGTGGCTTCGGTCGCTTACTCGCTTTACATGACGTCCCAGATGAAAACCAAAACATCCGCGGAGGATGCCTCAAACAATTCGCTTACCAATAACTCCTTTACCAGCGCCGAAAACCGCATTGGGCAGGGTCGGCCGGTACCTCTTTTGCTTGGCGAAATGGTTGTTGGATCAAACGTTATTTCTCTCGGTATCGACACATCCAACAATCAGGATTGGTCCATTTCAATTAGTTAAGGTGAAAGCATGAGCTCAGGTGGCGGTGGCGGAAGCACTCCAAAGTTGGTCGATGACAATCTAAAATCAAAGCAATTCTTAAAAGTCCTCGACTTAATCAGCGAGGGTCCAATTTATGGCCCCGTTGACCAGAATCACCTTTCTTCATTCATGCTCAATAAAACCCCTGTCACTGATGCTGCAGGCAACGTGACAATCAATGGTGTGAGTATTGCCTGGCGCCCTGGCTCAGCATCTCAATCTCCCATATCTGGATTCAATGCCATTGAGGCAACCACCGTTGTAAATGCTGACGTCACTCAGAGTACGCCACTGGTTCGCACGGTAACCGATAGTGATGTGACGCGGGTGCGCATGAATATTGGTGTTTCAGGTCTTTTGAGCCAGGACACGAAAGGGTCACAACACGAAACTGCTGTCACCATGGTCATTGAAACTCGCGCAGCGGGCGCAGGTTCATGGGATATCCGGAAAACCGTAACCATCTCCGGTAAAATCTCAGGTGAATACCTTGAAGCTCACCTTATCGACGCGCCTGCAACAAAGCCGTTTGATATCAGGTTTCGCCGGATTACTGAAGACAGCACCAGCGATTTGCTAACGAATGGCACTCTATGGAACAGCTTCACCGAAATCACCGACGATAACCTTTCATATCCGTATGCGGCTATTGCCGGTGCCGTCATTGACCGTGACCAATACACAGACACGCCAACGCGTACTTATTTTCTGCGCGGGCTAATAGTTGACGTTCCGGACAACTATGACCCCATAAAAAGAACTTATTCAGGTATCTGGCAGGGTGGATTTAAATCGGCCTGGACAAACAATCCGGCATGGCTTTTCAGGGCATTAATCAAGAACACTCGTTTTGGTCTGGCAAAGCGTGCCGGATACATTGATGTGGACGATGGCAGCCTGTACGTGCTTTCACAATTCTGCGATCAGCTGGTTGATGATGGCTATGGCGGAAGAGAGCCAAGATTTACCCTGAACGCCTACGTTACCGAACAAAAGAGTGCGCGAGACCTCCTTGACGATATAGCTGGCATGTTCCGTGGGATCGCTCTGTGGGATGGTATGCGCTTCTCAATCATGCTTGATAGTCCACAGGACCCCATTACTGCAGTGACCAATGCCAGCGTCGTAGATGGCCTGTTCACATACAGTTCGATGAAAAGGTCCGAGAGATTCAATGCAGTTGTCGTTTCGTGGACCGATCCGAATAACGGATGGGAGCAGGTTAAGGAGTATGTTTCCGACGATCAGATGATTGCTGATCAGGGTTACAACGAAACAACGATAGAGGCATTTGGATGCACCTCACGAGGACAGGCGTTCCGCACGGGTAAGTGGTTACTTGAAACAGCAAAGAGGGAGACCAAGAAGGTTAGTTTTAAAATGGCGCGTGATGCTATCGGATTTATGCCGGGAGATATTATTGAGGTCATGGATAACCAGTACGCGGCAGCACGATTAGGTGGCCGGGTCATCTCTCACAGTGGCGCTGCTGTGACAGTTGATGCAAACGTAGCTGACATTGTAGGTGCGGACGACATAATGTCGCTCATGGGCTCGAACGGTAAGTTTATTAAGCATGAAATTCGCTTTGTCAGCGGACGTGTTATCACGCTTAAATCTGCACCTGCATGGGTAAAGGATGGGACGATATTTGTCATTTCTACTGGTGAAGTTTCCACTCGCCTGTTCAGGGTGATGGGGGTTACCGAAGATGATAACAACTCCGTTTACAGCATATCCGCAGCGCAGTACGACCCAAACAAGCAGGCTATCGTTGATGAGGGTGCTGTTTTTGAAATCCCCAACGACACTCTGAACGGGTATCGCGTACCCAATATTGAAAATCTCCGCATCGTTAACGTCAACAGCGAAACCATTCAGGTCACCGCCACTTGGGAGACGGCCACCCTTACAAAAAGCATTGTTTTTGAGCTCTATGTTTATACACAGGACGGCAAGGTTGTCGCTCAGTACGAAACCGATCAGTACCGATATGATTTCTACGGCCTGAATGCAGGCAATTATTACTTGGGCGTGCGTGGTCGTAATGAGAATGGGATGAAAGGTGCTGAAACGCAGGTTAGCCTGGTCATAGGCGCGCCTTCCGCCCCTTCTTTCGTTCAGTGGACTCCGGGCATATTCTCTGCTGACATCGTTCCTGTCATGAGCGTCAGCGCGACAATAGACACCACTTTCGAGTTCTGGTTTACCGGTGAAGTTAAAGCAACCAGCCTGGCATCTGTGGAGGATGAGGCGCAATTTCTCGGCCGCTCATCACAGTGGACGTTGCACGATCTGAAGGCTGACCATACCTACTACATGTACGTTAGAACCAAGAATGCATTTGGTGTGTCGCCCTTCGTGGAAGTTTCCGGCCAGGCGTCTGCTGATATACCAGGAATGTTTGATTATATCGATGAAGCTATTAGGAAATCTGGTGCTTTTGACAGGCTTAGTAGTCAGATAGATACAAACATTGAGGGCATGCTTCAGAACGCCCTGGATAATGATTCCAGCGTCAGCCATCAGTTTCGTCAGTTTGGCGAGGTGAGGGCGGATATAATCACGGTTCGCACAACCATTGCCGATGTTAATAAGGCAATGGCTGAGCAAAATACTTTGGTACAGGCTCAAATAGGCGGTCTGACGTCGTCAGTCAATGAGAAGCTAACAGCGACTGTTAATTCCGATGGAAGCGCCAGTGCATTTTACGATGTTGGCCTGCAAATAAAGCGTGACGGCCAATATTATAAAGCCGGCATGGCAATGGGGATCGAGCCCGCAGCAGGGGGGTATAAGTCAACCATTGCATTTAGTGCCGATCAGTTCGGTATTTATTCAGGGAACAACCCGGGAAGTTATCAGCTAGCTTTTGCAACGCTTAACGGTCAGGTTTTTATAAATGATGCATTTATTAATTACGCTGCAATTACGCTGGCGAAAGTTGGCTCATGGTACTCATCTAACTATGTCCCAAACCAGACGGGAACAATCATGCGGCCTGATGGATCATTTGAACTAAATGGCTCTGTCCCCGGCCAGGGGCGGTTCATTGTCGATAACCGTGGCGCCGCCTGGTATAACGCAAGTAACCAACTGGTTTGTTCAATGGGGATGCAAAGATAATGGCCGGATTTCAGGCATTTATTAACGGAACCTCTTTTGATGCGGTAAACGCCATGTCCTACAATTTTATTGCGGACGTGGCGACCGTATCAGGTTCAGGAAGCAAAACCTACAACCTACCCGGATTCACGCTTTCTGCTGCATTGCTTGGAGGAAGGGAGTCCTATGGTTCTGGCCCGATAACCTATACAACTTCTGTTTCCGGTCAGGTGGTGTCATGGAACGGGGTTGATACTGCTTCAAAGCTTATTGTCACGGCCACGGCCAACACTACTTTGAATTATGCGGGATTCGTATACAACGACTACACGGCTAACCCACCAACATTTAAGCTAGCCCCTAACTTTACCCCGTTCAATCTTGTGCAGGTGATCGATCTTACCCCAGCGTTTGACCAGATAGTGCAAACCAATGTCCCGGCAGGGCTATCTATGATCGCCTTTCACCGTGGACTGACCGGGGCAGGGTTCAACCATGTATGGTGGAAAGAGATTAATCAGAACGGTTACTGGGCTTTAAAGTTCCGATCTAACTTTGGTTCAGCAATGACGGCCACCAGGATATATGTTTTCTCCAAAATGATGGTCAATGTGCCTCCCGGCGGGTTCTTTATGTATAACAATGGTCAGATGGTATGGCACAGCAACTGCCTTCCATTGCAGATGCAAGTCGGATCAATTATGAACTCATCAGTTCCGGTTGCTTCAACTAGCGGTATTTCCGTTGTTACAAGCATACCGTTTGATCCGCAATTCCCCGGCGCGGGACAGACCAGATATAACTGCTATAGCGGAGGGGTTAATGCATCTGGCTCATTTGAAGCCAGTGGCGGAGATTTATATGCGGTTGCCAATTACAGCATTCCTACACCAAGTACACCACCACCATATTCGTGCAGCCCTCAAGGAACCATATATACAAATGCATATGATTCTTATTACAGGCAGGCTTTAGGTGTGTAGTCCTATTGAGTTATACCGAGCTTATCGCATGATTTCGTATTCGTGAAGTTACCTTTCGCAGTCCACTGATACGCGAATGGCCCGCCAGAAAGATACTCAACGGTTTTAACATCCTTTCTTATTGAAAAAACCGGAATGTCATATGCCGTATGGCTGATGACCGCCTTGTTATAGCAAATTGGCGGCGTATTCGTCACGCAAGATACGGATGAAAATACGCCAATAAAGATTGCTAAGTTGCGAATGATTTTCATTGCTAATCCATTAGTTATGTTAATGGGAATAATCCTAATACAACCTTCGGTGCATTGCATCGGATTTCCATTTGCCGGAGAAAAATATGCCAGCAGGCACTATTGCTTTAACCAATAACTCAGCCGCAGTAACAGGTACAGGAACCAGCTTTACCAGCGAGCTGAAAGCTAATGATTTTGTTGTTGTAGTGGTTGGAGGCGTGACTTACACGCTGGGGGTAAAGTCTGTTGAGTCAGCGACTGCGCTTACCCTGATCACTGCTTACGGCGGCGCAACAGTATCGGGCCTGTCATGGACGCCCGTTCCCAATGCAACGCTGGTTGGTATTACAGCTCAGGTTGCTGCGGATGTAGCAAAAGCGATTCGCGGGCTTAATCTGGACAAGGCCAACTGGCAGCAGATATTCAGCGGAGCAGGGAATGTGACGGTCACACTTCCTGACGGCACTTCGTGGAACGGCCCAGGCTGGTCTTATATGGCTTCACAATATGATAATAAAGCCGACAAGACTTCCCTGGATGCTTATGCAAAAAAAGGGGCCAACAGCGATATCACCAGCTTAAGTGGGCTTACCTCAGCATTGCCTATGTCTATGGGGGGGACGGGCGCTAAAACCAGGGAAAGCGCTAAAGCAGCTATAGAGGTTGGATTTATTCGTGACACTCAAAACTGGGGGAATGTTGAAACACTGATTAATAACATTATCCCAGGAGGCGGTGTCGCTTCAATGCGTGATAATGCAGGTAATAATACTATTTATCAGTATTCGACCTCTGTTATTGCTCGCGTATCTGATACGTATTCAGTCATTGATGTTAACCACACTAACGGAAATGTGCTTGTCGCGGCATGGGCCAGTGGAAGCATGCCAAAAGGAAATGCGCTGTGGGGGTCGTCTAATACCACGACCGATGCTAACGGATTTATCAAGCGAGCGTCGCCAGTAATCCGTGTCTTCAACGGAGAAGTTCTTCCTGCCGACTACCTGATGAGTGGGTTTGAGCGGGCCGGGCAGTGCATGGCTAATACTGAAGCCGAAGGTGTCGCGGCCAAGCGGTTGGAAGAGGGCGTCTACGAGGTTACGGGGTGCCTTGGCCTTGCAACAGAAGGCTGGGGCGTAGAGGTGCCACAGAATAATAATGGGTACCGTCAAATTTACGTACAGACTGAATATGAATCTGGTGTATTGACGCTTAAAACGTATCATCGCGTAAATGCAGATGCGCCAAAGTTCCTTCAAAATACCGTTAAGGATAAAGTCGATGGTGATCCAATCGATATTCCTTCAGGTCGGTGGGTGGATTTGCGCCTGAGTATGCCGGATGACTCAATCTACAATAAGCATCTGAAGGATTTGAAAGTGAATACCGAAGCGCCTAAAAATGAAACAGAAAGCTAAATAATAAAGCCGGGTGACCGACCAAGCTTCGAGGCATCTCGCATCTTTGTGCAAGTACGCATGCACAGTAAGGCTGGCACGTATATCGTGAGCCTTCATCATTATGGAGGCATCATGGAAAGTGACTTTGCGAATCAGCTATATGACGCAGCGTGTCAGGAGATAGGTGCCGCAGTGGTGGAGATAGTCAGCTCCGGTCACGCGGTCACAGAGGAGGCTATTAAGCTCATGCTGGCGCGATACCTTGAAGCAGGCGATCAGCTTGCAGCGGACACCGCCATCTACCTGATGCAGTAGCGGACTGACAAATCTCCTGACCCATTTCGCTTGATCGAAATCACCCACAGATATTACTGTTGTTATATACAGTAATTTGACTGGGGGATTTTATGGGCGGCAAGGACAGTAAATTTAAGGTGGTTTACAGGGGCGAGACGCTTGAGAACTTCAGGGAGGGAGAGTGGGTATTCTTCCAGCGCCCAAAGGAGTACGGCGGCGGCTACTGGTTTGGCCGGACGTATGCCTTTTACTTCTGGCTTGAGTTCGGGCAGCCGACTTCACTGGCGCAGGGGATCGACTACCTGCTCGCACTGGAGAGCATTAAGCCGCAGCTGGAAGTGTTCGATGATGACCAGTTTGGCTTGCCGCTCTGAATCACAGACAGGATTCTGGGGTAGCACATATGGAGCACAAAAAAATACCGCAAAGCAGCTTAAACCAACTCAAGTGCTGGAATCTGCTTTGCGGTATAACTCTGTAAAAGCTTAAAGCAACTCACATCAACCTAACTCACTGAGTTTAAAGGTCGGTATCATGAATATGCAGCTGTAACATCGCGCATCCGCAGGCGCGCCGTGTTGCGGCCAGCCTGCATGCCACGCCCTTAAATGAGCACGGCGTACAGGATCGCGGGTGGACAGCCGCCGCGATAATCAT
>Ga0308168_1000480_pt1 | contig 48125 bp, 77 predicted proteins | sample PhyCR2_FD_202133 | JGI IMG/M metagenome (GOLD analysis project Ga0308168, IMG submission 202133) | Phyllosphere microbial communities from UC Gill Tract Community Farm, Albany, California, United States - DLSLRC.R2 | ecosystem: Host-associated > Plants > Phyllosphere > Unclassified | place: USA...
GCTCTCGGTGATTGACCCCATCAACCACAGCCGCACGCTGCGTGTGCGTCTGATGGAGTACATGAAGGAGATTGAGGGCAGTGACGCAAACAATCCCGCCACGCTGGACAGCGTTCGGACCGTGGCCAGCAAAGCGGATGCTGCATTTCAGGCCTATATGAACGCGCCGCGTCTGCCGGGCGAAGAGGCGGAAGCCGACGCCTATAGCCAGGCTTATCAGGCCTATCGTCAGCAGGGTTTACAGCCGTTGATTGAGGCGGCAGAGGCGCACGATCAGGTGCGCTTTAAAAATCAGATCGCCACCGTGGTTCGCCTTGACCGTCAGTATGAAATCATTCTGGACCGGGTGCTGGCCCAGCATGAAACCTATGCCAAAAAGCTTAACAGCGATGCACAGAGTCACTTCACCTCCGGCATTACCCTGCTGGGGCTGTTTGGGGTGCTGTTTTTCGCCATCATCGTCGCGATTTACATCTTCATGAAGCGCTATGTGCTTTCGCCGATTAATGATGCGCAGGAACACTGCAAGTTGATTGCGGCGGGCGTGCTGGATACCACGGTGCCAGTCAAGGCCGGTTCGCGTAGTGAAATTCAGATGCTGATGGGCTCGCTGGAGCAGATGCGCAGCGCGCTGACCGCCATTATTCTCCAGGTGCGCGATTCAACCCGCTCAGTCTCCACCGCCTCTCAGGAGATTGCGGCAGGCAACATCGATCTCGCCTCGCGTACCGAACAACAGGCTGCCGCACTGACGGAAACCGCTGCCAGCATGGAGCAGCTGGGCGCAACGGTGAAACAGAACACCGAAAACGTCTTTGAAGCCTGCCGCCTGACCAGTGAAGCGGTGAAGAACGCGGAAAGTGGCGAAAAAGTCTCGCAGGAAGTGGTGACATCGATGGCGCTGATTAATTCCAGCTCAAAGAAGATCGAGGAGATCACCACCGTTATCGACAGCATCGCCTTCCAGACCAATATTCTGGCGCTGAACGCGGCAGTCGAAGCCGCCAGGGCGGGTGAACAGGGCCGCGGTTTTGCGGTGGTGGCGGGGGAAGTCCGTAATCTGGCCCAGCGCAGCGCTACCGCAGCTAAAGAGATTGAGGGGCTGATTGCGGAATCTGTCTCGATCATTCACGCCGGTTCCGATCAGGTCAGCCGGACCGGTGAGGCGATGAGCGCCATTATCTCCTCAGTCAGCCGTGTGAATCTGCTGATGGAGCACATCTCAACCGCTTCTGATGAACAGAGTCGCGGTATCGGTCAGATTGAGCAGGCGGTTACGGAGATGGACAGCGTTACACAGCAGAACTCGGCGTTGGTGCAGGAGTCTGCCGCGGCATCTGCCTCGCTGGAAGAGCAGGTGCACTATCTGACGCAGTCGGTCTCCACCTTCCGTCTGGCAAACCGTTAATCAGGGCTCTCCGCGCTGAGTTTATGCAGCGCGGAGGCCTGATTCCCGATGCTGAGCAATGCGCGGCAGAGAAGGAAGAGTTTGATTCAGTGCCTTGTGGCGCAGGGCTAATCGGCGGATTATAAGGCTTTCCAACAAGTATGGGGTGGTCATGCTAATCAGCACGGAAAGTGCCCGCAGCAACAGCGCGGATACCCGACTGGCCTGTACGCTTGCCGCTGCCGCAGGCGCACTGAATACCGCAGCCTTTGAGATCGTCGGTTTCTTTTCAGCCAACATGACCGGGAATATCTCGCTGCTGTCCGATCATCTGGCAAAAGCGAATCTGGGGCCTGGCCTTTTTTTTCTGTCGATCGTGCTTCTGTTTATTGCGGGTTCCATGTTTTCAACGCTAATCATTAATGCCGGACACCGCAGAAATATCCGCACTATCTATGCTTTTGTCATCCTGATTGAGGGCAGCGCGCTGATTGCACTGGGGGTGATTGAAAATCACTTTCCGCCGCGGTCGCCCGGTGTGGTGTTGATAATGAGCCTGAGCTTTTTAATGGGGCTGCAAAATGCGGTGGTGACGCGAATCTCCAATGCCCGCGTTCGCACCACCCATATCTCCGGCACGGCGACCGATATCGGGATTGAGCTGGCAATGCTGTTTGAGGTGCTGCGACGTAAAGCGTCACCGAAAGAGGCGCCGCTCTATCTGAGCCGGCTGCGACTGCACTGTCTGACTCTGCTTTCTTTCCTCGCAGGAGGCATAGCCGGAATCGGGCTTTACCGACTGCTTAGCTACGATTTCCTGCTGCCAGTGGGATTCGGGCTAATCTGTCTGGCGCTGAATGCCATCTTTACTAAGCCAGCAAAACAACAGGGCGCGATAATTTAAGTGCACAATCCTCACTGATGCTTAAACCAGGGCGGCGCGGAGTCCTGTTTTCATCGATCCGCCTGTGCAAATGAACCGTGCGGTTAAAACATCCGAGCCTGCGCGGGGTAACATTCAGCCTTATACTCTGGTTGATCCTGCGAACGAGACAGTAAGGCGAACAGCCTTCAACCTGCTGATGGATAATTAACATCGACATTAAACAACTGATCTACTTATGGAATTAATTGATAAATAACGCCATATCCCTCAGCATCCCTTCGCATCACCAACTCTCCCTGCGTGCCAACACAAAACAACTCATTTCAGTCCTTCATGTTCACTTCCACTCACTAATCATCCCGACGCATCCCTGTGATTTATGTACATGCTGTAGTACAGAAAATCGGTTAGTCTGCGATCCTCACTTTTTTATGTACTAACGAGGATGACATGGCGCTCACCGACAGCTACCTGCGCTCTATTCATGGGCGCGAGCATGAAAGGGTCTTTGAAAAGACGGACAGGGACGGCCTTTCTGTACGGGTGTCAAAAAAGGGAAAAGTGGTTTTCCAGATGCGCTACATGTTTGCCGGCAAGCAGCGCCGTGTAGACATTGGCAGCTATCCGTCGCTCGGACTCAGAGAGGCGAGGGATGAGATTCTTAAGATACGCAGATCTCTTGATGAAGGAGTAGACCCTCAGCTTTACATGGCTGCCAGATACGAAAAGAACGTCAGCGCAATGACAGTTGAGAATGTTATGCGGGAATGGGTCAGGGTTTATGCAAGCGTCAATATAAAGAACGCCGCCAATATTATCCGGTCTTTTGAAATCCACGTATTTTCACGGATTGGTCATCTGCCGCACGACTCTGTTAACACACACGCCTGGATTGAGATTATCGAGGGCGTTCAGAGTAATAAGCCCGGCATCGCCAGAAGGCTGCTGACAAACGCAAAACAGGCGCACTCATGGGCGTTACGCCGAAAGCTGGTGGAGACAACGCCCATCGAGGGACTCAAGCCGCATGATTTCGGCATGAAGGTCAACATTACCCGGCGAGTGCTGAGCGACGATGAGATCCGCGTGCTATATGAGACATTTGAAAATACCGGAATGCGCAGAAAAAATGCGCTTCTGATGCAGCTGATATTACTTTTTGGCTGCCGGTCTGGCGAGATGATTCAGAGCAAAAGGGAGCACTTCGATTTTGATAACGGCATATGGACTGTTCCACCTGAAAACCACAAGGGCGGCAACACAGGCAAACCACTAAAAAGGCCGATCATACCAGCAGCGCAGGCGATGATTGAGGAAGCAATGTCGCTGAGTTCGCATAAGGAGTTCATCTTCCAGAGCGCACTGAAAAAGGACAGAGAAAGGGCACTCAACAGCGCATCTGCGCTGGGCCTGCCTAAGACGGTGATGGCATATTACCAGCGTACCAGGGGTGAGATTATGCCGCACTGGTCGATTCATGATTTGAGAAGAACTGCGAGGACGCGGTGGGCTTCCATTGCTCCACCGCATGTGTGCGAAGTGATGATGGGGCATGCATTACCGGGCATCTGGGCGGTGTACGACCATAATGATTATCTGGATGAGCAGAGGAAGGCTTACACCGCCTGGTGGGCGCTGGTAATGAAGATAGTGAATGGTGAGTCGAAAGTTCGCTCAATCGTGACAAGCTAGCTTACCAAACTTCTCAATTTCGCTTTTCAGGAACAGTCCGTGATGAGCCGGGTCGGGAAATCCGCACATGCGTTTTTCACCAGTACGGCGGTCGCGGCTGTTCCAGTTGCGAATGGTTTTAACTGACCGGCGGAAGAATGCGGCCGTTTCCTCAAATGTCATGTATGGGGATTCCATATCTACTCCTTATACGGCCAGTTCCAGACCAGCACGATGCAAATAAAAACGACGATCCACAGAGTGAACTCGCCGGGGGTGATGTCGCAGATGGTGGTCACAGAACGCCTTTACGGTACTCCGCTTCGATGGGGTGCTCTTTAGCTGCGGCCTCAATGACTCCTCCCAATATCCGGCGATTAACCTGTCCGATTGGTGAGTCTGGATGGATGTCGAGACCGGCCAGCGGCATCAGACGTGACGTTTCTCGCTCAATGAGATCGGCGCGCTTCGCATCGACAAGCTGGATGACCTCATCGAAGTGATCTCCACAGGCTACGAAGCCGCGATATTCATATGCGCTGTAGCCATCAAGCTCTGCTTTGCAGCGGCAACACTTATATTCAGACATAACAACTCCTCACGCAGAGCGCGATAGTGAATAGGGTGGGTGGGGGTTACTTCAGGGTGATGTGGGGGATTTTGCCAGCGGCGATGGCGTCAAAGACTGTTTTTGCTGCGCCTTCCGTCATGCCATATCCTGTACCTTTCAGGCATAACCGCATGGCTACCTCTGCCTCTTCGCGTTTACGTTCTGCTTCGGTGCGGATGGGGCGGAAGCATTGCTCAACTGCATACGCCAGCATTCCTCCCCGGCCTCCATCGGCTTCATAAAATGCGACAGGGCAGCCATTGGTAAAACCGCTTCCGATGATTTTCACTTCCTCACCATGCTCTCCAACAAATTCAGGGAAATCGTTACCGTAGAAGTTTACCAGCTCACACTCGCAACCAATCGGCGGCAAGCCTTCGCCATTCCACTCAATACTCATGCGACTCTCCTCTGCTGTTTAGCACGCTCAATACGCTGGAAGTCCTCACAGCACTCCGGGCAACAAAAGAAGCCTTTATCTACTGACTCCTCGCAGTTATAGCAGGCACCGGTAAACTGCATTTCCGGGCGTCTACGGTTCGCCAGGGCGATAGTTCTTTCCAGTTCCTCAAGCGCTGCGGCCTGGTCTAATTCGTCAGACATGTTCTACCTCCGAAATTTGGGCGTAAAAAAAACCACCGCTGGGGTGGTTATTTATTTAAATATTGTTTGGCTCAGGGATGTCCACAGGATCTTCCAGGTCAAGGATTCCTTGAATCCTTCGATACAGCGTACGCAAATCCTCGTCAGTTTTAGACATTCCAAATTTGAGTAAGACATAACCATGTTCAAACTCTCCATTTATGCCAGGTCTTAATTGCCTGATGAAGAACTGAATTAGCATATCCATATCTTTTTTATCTAAGTCAGAGTTTTCTATGGCAAGGAATGCATAATGACACGCTGTTACAACCTCGTTAATGCTTTCGATGTTTTCCCTTACATGTCCGTCCTCAGCAAGGCATAAGTTGCATCTTTCTGCGAATCTGACAAGCTCATCCATTAATCTTGAAACTTCACTCTGCCTCTCAGACCTGAGTAAAGACATTTTTGAGATTTCAGTTGATTTCCTTGCTTGGTAAGTAGCATATGCAGCGAAAACAGCTGATCCTAATCCCCCAATAGATGAAATCAGATTGATGTAGTCTCCATGGTGCCAACTCAAAATTCCTGCTCCCTTTGATAAACCGGGTCCGATCCCCGTAGACGGTTCATCGGCTTTTCAGTTTAGAACTTGAACTGACCAAGCAATGAACATCCCATTAAGATGCGCTAGGTTGCTGATTTTAAATGATTAATCTTCAATTCCCAGATGATCATTAATTTTCCTTCTTCTATCCTCGATAATTTTTAACGCTAGACCGTAGTTCTCCTCGTGTTTTTTAACAAAATACTCATAGGGATCTTCAATTCCCATGCTAGCTATATGTTTTTTATGCTCCTCTTTGATGCAGTAGTCTACATACTCAGATTCGCTCATACCCATTACATCCGCGTGAGCGGGAGCCTGTAATCTTGCTTTTTTCAGGATGTCGTAATTACTGCGCCTAAACTCATCAACATCCATCTGGTAATAATCTTTCATTTCCCTTCCTCTTTGAAGTAAACCGGGTCAGTGCCGCGCGGGTACTGCAGCGCAACGTTCCTGTAATGCTGCAACCTCTCCCTGAAATATTCCTTCAGCGCTTCAGGCTGCTGCATCTCCACCTCCATGGCGATAACCGGCATATTCATACGCTCCTTGTACGCTACTCCTGACGCGGCTAAATCCAGGTTAATCCTGTCGCGCTCTTCTCTGCTGCGTGCTGCTAAGTTGTGTGACATGGCGATGTCCTCCTGTGGGGAGTATATCGCTTTAAAGCAGGGCGGGCTTGACGATTAGTTGACGAGTTTTGACTCCGTACTTTTTACAGTCTTCATAATGCGACTTTGTTACTGAAGACATTACGCCGTTAATCTCTGCCTCATAAACGGCAGTCTCAATAAACGCCTTACGCAGCGCCAGCAGCTCCTTAGCCATAACAATTACTGCCTCGACAGATACCTGCTTAGCGAAATCAACATCGGTCGCCGCTGACTCCAGGTACAGATTGCTAGGGTATTGTTTTCCTGTCATCTCGCCTCCTCAATGTTGCGCAGGATGGCGGCGCGGCAGGCGTTCCATCCAACAACGATAAATAACGCATTCTGTGGGGAGGTTTGATATTCATTCGCTATTGATGCCAGGCTTTTAGTCATTTCACCCGGCACCAGTTCAGCCAGGTCAGCGCGGGCGCGGGGCGGGGTGAGCTATACACACTGGCCCATGCTATAACGTCGAATTCTCCGCCGTCGTGTTTCCAGTTAACCATTCCGGCAGGGTACGGTAGCTTTATTTCCTGACGTTTCATTCTGAGGTAGACCAGATCATCCTTGTCGACCCCAATAGGCCTGGCTATCCCGTCATGAGTATTCCATCGGGATTCTTCCTGCTTCGCCAGTTCTGCCAGCTTCGCCTCTGCTTTCTCTGCGCGCTGCTTCCATTGGCGAACATCATCACGCAACGCCTGTATTACAATCTCATCAATCAGCGCCTGCTTCTGCTCTTCGGTCATGATGGCTCTCCTGCGCGGATAACTGGCTCAGCCAGGCGGAATCTCGATGGTGCCCAGTCGCACACCTCATCTGTAGGGATGTGTCCAAACATCATTGTGCAGCGGCGGCAATGAGCACAGTCACTACATGTCTTTCCTTCAGGCAGATTCATTTTGTTACTGTCATTTTTACGGCGTCGCATTGGCTCACGAGTATCCATCACTCACCATCCGTGCCGGCGCGGAGTTGGTTGGCGAAATCCTCAGCCCGGCAAGCGGTGATCCGGTGGCTACGTTGTTCCTCGCGGCGGGTTAACGCATCTGCAATCACGCGCTGCTGATGTGCGAACTCCTTGACCGCATCAGCCCGCGCCGAGTTTAGGCATGCGTCGGTGGCTGTTTTATTCAATGCCCGACGAATCATTCCGAAGGTGATATTGCATCGCTCTTCAGGATAGGAAACCTTCGCGTCGTCCGGGAATTCTTCATCCGTGTAAGGCCCAAACTCTTTTTCGCAAGCTATCGCCAGCGCCATCATTGAAGCATTCTCTGCCGCCAGTGCCTCACGCTGTGTTTTGAGTTCAGCAAACCTGCGAACCAGATAGGCTGGCAACTCCTCATTGACCCGCATATCTCCCGGCAGACATTTACCTGTCAGCAATCCACGCATTTCATGTTCGGTGATATTCATTCTCTTACCCCTTATGCCGCTGTCAGGCTCAATGCCGCGGCGAAAATAGTTAGTCCTGCACCACGGCACCAAACCGGCCGCGCAGCTCTTTCTGGTAGTCATTCCAGACAACATCAGGCTTCGTCATTACGATGCGTGGAAGCTGCGGATAGAAGGCTGCCTGTCGTGCATATTCCCGGGTGGCGCGCTCCCTGCGCCGTGCTTCCAGTGATTCCTTCGTACGTGATTCAATCCGGCACCGAGCACCGTACCGGGCGTTAATCTGCTGCTGTGCGTCCTGCATAGCCTGCCTGTGAAGCCTGAGTGATTCGGCTTCATCAGGGCGTGCAGAGTCCGCCGAAGGTTCGGTGAGGTTCATGATCGGTGCCTTATTGAGTTAAATCAGAAAGGGATAGAGGTGTCGTAATCAGGTTCGGTAGATTGACCATGCGACTGCTGCGGCCGACTCTGTTGCTGACCGTTCTGCTTTGGCGGCAGATCGATATCCCGCACCAGAATGGTTGGCGTAGATACCTTGGTGCCGTCGTCTTTGGTCCACTCTTCAAGCACAAACTCGCCGGTCACTGTGACCTTGGCACCCTTCAGGATGCCAGCCGATAGCTTCTCTGCCATTGCCCCGAACATCTTGCACTGCAGCCAGGATGTTTTCTCGTTATCGCCAAAGCCGGACTTAGCCGGCAGAGAGAACGACGCGATGTGCTTTCCGTTTGGGGTGACTCTAACGATGGCGTCTTTCCCCACATTTCCTGCAACTGTGATCGTGTTGATTGGCATTATGCTGTGGCTCCTTCAAGCTCAGTTTTGCGAATTTCATAGACTTCCTGTGCCTTGGCCTGCTCAGGCTTGCCATCCAGCATCTGCCAGGCTTTTGCAAATGCAGTTTTCAGCTCAGGAATAGTGGCTTTAAGATGCGCCGCTTCCGTGAAGGCTTTCAGGACGGCTTCAGGTGTTGGGGGTGGCTTCTGAGGCTGCTGCTTTGCATTGTTCTGCTGGTTCTTGTGCTCGTCCGTGTCAGCATCTTTTGAATCATCAATGCCGAACAGGCCATTCAGGCAGTATTTGCGAGCATAGGAGCTGGTAGCGCCGGTAATCTGAGCATCGTCCATACCTTTCTTGTCGACGGCTTCACGGGCCATTGCAGAGGCACTGTGGGTGGTCTCGCCATCGGTAATCGACGCCGTAGCTTTGACGTAATAACGATCGCCAATCAAAACGATTTCATCCGAGATGGACAGAAACAGGCCATTAAGCAGCGGCTTCACACCCTCAAGGATGTCTTCGCAGCTTCGGTAGTGATACTTGCCAAAGCTGTTGTATTGGCCCTTAGGCGCGTTGAGGGTGCGCTGTATCTCTGCCAGCCTGACGTAGAATTCCTTAATCATAGCCAACTCCCATCCTCGCTGCCTGCTGCTCCGTACGGTAATCAGCCGCCGCATCCATTGCAGCCTGCTCATAAGTCATTGGCTCAGCTAACTCGCCAAGCATGCCGCGCATCAGCGCAACAAATTCATCTTCATCATGCTGCATGGTTGTTGAACCTCTTGTTCCAGTCTTCGTCCTGACAGTTGTGCCAGCCCAGGGCAATCTCAGACGCCCATTCATAGGCCTTGTGCATGCCCTCCTGCGTATCCAGGAATACCTCCTCGTAGAGCTTGTTGAAGTGGCTGCAGCCCTGCTGAACCAGAATGGTTCCGTTCACTGGGATAATGGTCATAGCGGATTTCCTTTCTGGTTAAGCGTGTCGATAAGACTGCGTAAGCTCGCACGAAGACGGCGGGTGATACGGTCGAGTTGAGACGTGTTAAATCCGAAGCCACCCATGTGGGTAGCCCCAGCGAGAGCAAAATCTGGCATGGGTGGTTCCTTGAATTTGTCAGGTTGGTGTAAAAAAGAAGGCCGCACTAAGCGGCCAAATCGCATCCTGTTCTGTCTCTATCATTTGAAACTTCACAGCGTTGGTGCGTAGCACCTCAAAGCCGTCTGAGTAGGCGGCTTTACGGTGTCACTCATCGGTAATCAGCTATAACATTTCCTTCGCCATCGAAATATTTGACGCTACAAGTTGGATGACAGTTATGTTTGTATTTGCCGTACTTTTGCTGATTGGCAAAAACAACGTCCAGATTCGCGCTACCATTCATCCCAACAATCGTTCCGATATCGCCATAAACCTCAACCATCATTCCAACGCGAGCAAAGTCGATGCCACGGCAGCGTTTCATGTCATCAATGAACTGCTTTTCCTTTCTCGTCATCTTCTTCTCCTTTAGTGGTTACTGGCCCAATGCCCGGGCGATTGCTGCATTGGCCTTTGCTAATGCGTTGACTTGCGCAGTGCAGCTCTTGATGCCATGGGTGTCAGCGTGAACCAACTCCTGAATCGCCTCCAGCAAATCAGGCGACGCGGCTATTAACTGAGTGTTAGCCTCGTATTCTGGCGTTACTCTACCAGGCAATGTCACCCCACTTACTCGCACGTTCTCTTTGCGACCCCATCCATCGATTGGCCCATGAACAACATTCCCAAACTGATCGCGCTCCCATGGGCCCGGCGTACCCTTAAAATTTTCCATCTCAACCTCCTGCTATAAACCCCAGCCCCATCAACACACCAATAACCAGCCACCCGAATATGTAGTTACCAGTGCTTATCATGGAGCCTCCAGATATGAAAAAGCCGCTCTGTGGCGGCTAGTTATTCTTCGTCTTCACCTGGCTCTTCATCTTCGTCCAGACTTTCCATTTCAAGCTGATCGAACCAATCAACGTACTGCTCGGCAGCTTCACGCATTGCCCGGGCGGCATCGCGTTCCTCTTGGCTTAGTTCATTGATGTTCCCAATATTGCCGATTCTTTCGACACATCGTGAAAAGTCATCTGACGTATTACGGAAAAGGCAGTAGCTCATAGATGCCATTTGGTTATCTCGCTGTAATGTTTTCTGATTTGCGGTGACCCGCATTGAATATTGCAATTTCCGGCAGGCATACCGATGTGCTCTCATGCCTGTCACGCAGAGAAGGGGAGATAACTGCTTTCTCTACTCTCTGGTTGCAGCTGGATAAGGTGCTGACGATGCGGCGCTCGAAGCCCTGCTGTTGCAGCTTCATGGCCCGATGCTCTACTGCGCGTTGCAGCTTCTTGCGTTGCTTGTTGTTCATGTTGCCTCCGGTAATTGGCTTAGGTGATTGGATGGCCGGTGCTGATTTCCGGCATAAGGCGCTTGTTCGGCGGCATCGAGCTTGCTTATTCGCTTGAGCCATCCTTGTGAGTCAGCCACGTCCCACTGCGCATCAGCCTGCGCATTCATCCAATCCCAAAGCCAACTTCACTTTGGTGAGACCGAATCAGTCTCAATCTCTATTGTTAAAGAACCCGCCACTCCGTTCCCTGTGGCCTGCCAGCGTCCTGCTGATGGGATAGATATTATGCGTACAGCGCATATGCGTCAAGCGCATAATTGATTGGGTGTGTCTGTTTTTCATCGATATTGGGTTATGTGTTTGAAACAGAAATGGATTTATTTTTAAGCGGGATATGTTGCAGGCACAAAAAAGCCCGCACATGGCGGGCTAATTTGCGAAAGGGGGGTTATCCGTGACGGCGGTATTGCTGGGATTGGCTAAGCATCACGCGCCCGGCCACATGAAGCATATCCATTTCTTCAGCGGATATAGTCCATTCGCGATAGCGCGGGTTGTCCGATATGACGATCAGCTCGCTTTTGACCTTCTGCAGGCGCTTAACAAACATGTCGCCGTTGTAGTCAAAGACATAGATACCATCACCATCGAAGCTGCTCACGGCGACGTCGACAAAAATCAGGTCGCCTGGCTCAATAGTGCCTTCCATGCTGTCACCACGAACGTTAATAAGCTTCACGGATGACTCCGGCCGGTTACCGAATATGACCCTTGCTTGATCGGGAACATATTCAATAGACCTTATGACTTCAACGACGTCCTTCGAGGGTGAACCATCTCCGGCGCTTGCTGAAACATCAAGAACATCAATCCTGTACACATCTTTTCTCCCCTTTTTTATAATGGAACCGATGCTGTATGAATCTACAGTATCATTAGCTTCATTGGAAGAGAATAGCTCAGATACAGGAACTGCGAGAGCTTCCGCAATCTTATGTATAAGGGAATCGCTGTAACCCTGCATTCCACGCTCAAGGCGTGACAGGTTGCCCACGTCGCTATCTACGCGCAACGCGAGTTCTGTCAGGGTCATCTTATTCGCTTTGCGAATCTGTCTAATCTTGTCGCCTATTTTCATGGCGTGTATTCAACCTTTTTTATGCGTGACACGCAAAGCGCCTTGCGCATATTTTTCAATTCGCATATTATGCGTATAGCGCATTTAGGAGGTGCATTATGCCAACACCATTAAGGAAAATGCGTGTAGAGAAAAAGCTGACAATTTCTGAGGTAGCCATCGCAACGCAACTTGACGTTGGAAACCTCAGCCGGATTGAAAGGGGAATTCAGGTTCCCTCTCTCGAAACAGCAGAGAAGTTGTCCCGGTTCTTCAAAGGGAAGATCACCGAAATGCAGATTCTCTATCCGCAGCGATACATGAATTCAGCCGACACAGCGGCTTAAGCAACACCGCTCTTTATCAATCTGACCGGAGGCTGTTTCGGCCCCCAAAAACCGAAGTGACTTGCTCACCGCAATGTCACGTAACTACTTAACCAACAAACGGAATACTAACTGATGGAACGCGCAAAGAAACGCAACGAGGCACTGCGCATTGAAAGCGCCTTGCTTAACAAGATCGCCTTAATCGGCACAGAGAAAGCTGCTGAAGCTGTCGGGGTTGATAAAGCTCAGATAAGCCGCTGGAAACGAGACTGGATCCCCAAGCTATCAATGCTTCTTGCAGTACTGGAATGGGGTGTTGTTGATGACGAGATGGCTCATTTAGCCAGACAGGTGGCAAGCATTCTCACCAAAGAAAAAGCCCCGAATAGCTGCGTCAACAGCTTCGAGGCCTGATGCGAAATGACTGGATCAATTCACAGGAGTAATTATGCCAAAGAAACACGTTATGTACCAGGCGGAATTGCACAAAAACCTTGCCCGAGTCGAATTCTGCAAAGCGTTCAATCCGAAGGTTGCTGAGAAGTTGAGGCAGATTCTGGAAGAGCACAAAACGAAGAGGGCAGGGCAATGAGTGTTGTACGCAAACTATCAGATTATCGCCCTTCTACAGAGGGCATGGAGCGTCGCGTGGCTCAGTTGGAAGATGGATTCACCCGTCTTGCCAATGCGCTGTATGACGAGCTTATCGGTGCCGATTTGACGAAGAATCAGAGCAAGGTAGCACATGCCATCTGCCGTAAAACATATGGCTTTGGTAAGAAGATGGATCGCATTGCCGACAGCCAGATTGCAGAGCTGACAAGACTACCCCGCCAGAAAGTTAACAAGGCTAAGAACGAGCTTATCGCGATGAAAGTCATCATCCGCGAAGGCAATAAAATTGGTCCCAACAAAGAGGTTTCAGATTGGCGCGTGGCTGGGTGTCACTACACTGGTGATAATGTCACTACATTGGTGACAGAAAATGTCACCAAAGCGGTGACAGGGGTGTCACCAAAACAGAGTCACACAAAAGAAACTCTTCAAAAGAAAAAAGAAACCCCTATATCCCCAGAGGGGAATTCGTCGGTTTCTGAAGAAAAACCAAAACGCAAATCAGTCAGCAAATACCAATTCGATCGTGAACGTCTGAAAGACACTTGGAACCGCAAAGCCGAAACCTTCGGACTGCCAAAAATGGTCAGCGTAAGCGCGACTACCGAGAGCGGCATTAAGCGTCTGTACGACTCCCACCTGAAGCACTGCAAAGAGACCGGACGTCCTGTCCAGCAAATTGATACCTTCATCAACGGGTACATCGAGTACGGATATACCCCGACTCCTTACGCCTGCGGTGACAACCCAGCTGGAAAGAAATACGGCATCGAAACAGCTCTCCGCCAAGAGCGTATCGACAAAATAATCAGCCAGGAGGACTGAAATGGACAGTTTAGACTTCGAGCAGCAGCTGGTTGGCTCGATGATGGTCAAAGGCGATCACATCGACTGCCGTGACATCGCCGCAAAGCTTCCCGCTGAGGCGTTCTCGAATCATCACCTCCGCCAGATTTACACCGTCATCTGCCGGTTCATCAACAAATGCGAACCGATTGACCCGTTCACGGTTAGCGCGGCGGTACCGGAAGATACGCGCGACCACGTTATGACCGTTGGCTTCAAGTGCAACACGGCTGCGAACATCAAAGCGTGGGCAAAGCTGGTTCGCCAGTGCTGGATGCTCCGAAAGGGAGCAGCAGACCTCACGAAGGCCGCTGAGATGCTGGCTAACGCCAACACGCAGAACATCAACGAGAGCATTGCCGAAGCAACCGGCATCATCTCAAAGCTTCAGTTCGAAACCACTGACCGGCTGCCACGCCGCATTGGCGACATGCTGACGGATTACATGCAGGTGCTGGAAAAGCGCATGGAAGGGCAGGAGTCTGGCCTGTATCTGAAAACCGGCATTGAGGCGATGGACGAAGCTTACGGCGGGTTCGATCGCACTGACCTGATTGTCATCGCTGGGCGGCCGGGTATGGGTAAGACAGAGCTGGCAATCAACATCGGGAACTCAATCGGCCGGCAGAAGGGCAAGGGCCTGATGATTTCGATGGAGATGTCAGATATGCAGGTTGTTGAGCGTTTCGTGGCAGACCGCGGCGGCATCGCACTCGGCTCACTGCGTAACCCGCTGGACATGATTGATGAGCAATACACCCGCCTGACAAACGCCTCCGCTCAGCTTCAGGAAGAAGACAACTACGTCCTGGATGAAACGCTTAGCGTTGACGAAATCATCGCCCATGCAGAGCGCATGAACATGGATGGCGGGCTTAGCTTCGTGTCGATCGACTACCTCGGCCTGATGAAGAAACCAAAGGCTGAACGTAACGACCTGGCGATTGCCGAAATCACCCGCAAGCTGAAGCAATTCTGCCTTCGCAACAAAGTCCCTGTAATCCTCCTGTCGCAGCTTAACCGCGGCGTAGAGGCTCGTGCTGACAAGCGACCGACGATGTCAGACCTGCGCGAATCAGGTGCCATTGAGCAGGATGCTGACGTGATTATCTTCCCGTACCGGGACGAGGTTTATCACGACAACAGCGACCTGAAAGGGATTGCGGAAATCATCGTCGGCAAGTACCGCTCCGGCCAGCCGCAGACGTTTTACATGGGCTGGAAGAATGGTCACTTCATCAACATCGATCAGACCGATGTGGCTCAGCAGTATTCCGACAACAAAAACAAAGAGCAGCCGGCCAACGACTGGCGCTATGGGGGTCATCAATGAAAAAGCTAACAGCTGAATTCTGCGAGTATTTACTCAAGGACTTGCAGCGCCAGACCATAACCGGATGCGGAATTGGAAGGACGCAGGAATGCTACCTGCAAGCCCTTGAGATTGCACTCCCCATACTGGAGCAGCAGGAGCGGGGTGATGGCTGGATTGAGTGGGGTGGTGGTGAATGCCCGCTCGAAGATTCCACCACCGTTGACATCAAACACAGAGACGGGCGGGTGGCAGAGGGTGAGATGGCAGGCAATTACATCTGGACCCATGGATATTACCACTACCTCACTAAAACTGGTGCCGACATCATCGCCTACCGCATCATCCCGGAGCAGCCCACCAATCAGAACGGAGAGCAGTGATATGGGTGACTGGATTAAGTGCAGTGAGCGGATGCCGGAATACAATCACATGAATTTTGTTTTGGTGTGGTGTGACAATGCGATAGGCGGGTATTCCTGCTATGCAGATTGGGATAGCGAAAAACAAGAGTGGTGGAGCGATCGGGAAGAGCAACTTCACAGAGTTACTCACTGGCAGCCTGCCCCATCAAAGCCGGAGGCTGTATGAGCAGCTTTGTGCAGTTGATTTCATATAAGCTCGATAAAAAAACAGACAAAACAGAATCTGTTTATTTTGTTCAGCACTCCTCGCGCACTGTTCGTTATGAGAAGCGTAGCGGCGGATTACTTGACCAAGAGTTGGTGATTACTGGTCAGCTATATCGTGGCGAATACCGGGCAGATATGAAATTTGATGGCTTCCCACCATGTGGCAGCGAAAGGGAAGCAGCGTTAAGGCTGGCCAACTGGATGCAAAGGATGGGCGCGGCAATTGAAGATTACTGGAGCAAACCATGAACAACGTAATCCCCTTAAAACGCTCTGAGCACGTCATATCAGACGCTGAACTGGATAAGCTGGCAATCGACATCAGTCGCTTCGCCCAGAAGCACGCAGGAACACTTAGCCTGAGTCATGGTGTCAGGAAATTACTTAGCGACGCATTAAAGCGAGACAAACGCGATGGAGAAACAAACCTACATCCTGCGGGATAACCGAATACGGCAAAACTGCCTAAAAGCCATCCAGCAGATATCAGCGAATAACCAAACCCCTCTCGTAGTAACCATCTCCGAACGAACCAGAACCCTCGAACAAAACGCTCTCTTATGGGCATGCCTGCATGACATATCAGAGCAGGTTATCTGGCATGGGCGGAAGCTGGCACCGGAGAGCTGGAAACACCTCTTTAGCGCGAGCTTAAACGGACAGGAGGCGGTGCCGAATCTGGCAGGGAGCGGCTTTGTAGTCCTCGGTAAATCAACAAGCAAAATGCGCGTCAGTGAGATGCGAGATTTAATCACACTCATCCATGCCTTCGGTGCAGAGCAGAACGTCAGGTTTAGCGACGAGTCAGCGCGTGCGGCTGAATGGGCAGGAAGATTCGGGAGTACAACATGAGCAAAATCAAAGCAGCATTGCTGGGCATTCTCTCAGACGGGAAATGGCACCAGACGTCAGAGCTGATAGGGCCGGTATGTAAGTCATGCCGCACTAATAGGGCCAATGTGTCTAACACCCTCAGCACGCTCTGTGGCGGCCATCACGTTGTAAAAGAGCATATCACCGGCGCAAAACACAATTCATGCCGCTACAGGCTGGCAAACGAGCAGGCAGGCTTTGGCGTCAGTCCGGTCATGGCAGATTTCAATCAACTGCTGAGAGCTGCAAGGGGGCAACATGCAAATGACATGGTTTGTCCATGACCCTGTAGACAATGAAACCGCTAACGAACTTCTTTCCCGCTACGCCTCTCGCAACATCAAAACTCAGAAGACACTCGCAACAGACCCTCGCCTCTGGCTGGTCAGTGCACTGCTGCCTGAGTTCAGGAACGAGCCAATACCGAGCAGGCAGTATAAAAACCCAATGTGGAGCTGAAGATGCAACTCAAGCAATTACGTATTGATGGGCAGCCATGTACAGACTCAGACTTTAACGTTATCAAAGTTAGCCGTAAGCAGGCGGATGCTATCGCCAGAAAGCGAGAGAGGGATTTCAGGCGCCTTCATTGGGGGCGAAATGCGCATGGTTTCGTATTCGAAGCGGCTGAGCATTTTAACGTCACATTAGGCTTCGGGAGGTTAAAGAATGCGTGAACGCTGCTGCCGCTGTCACATAACACTCACCTCAGAAGACAAGTATCACTACGGGGCTAACTGTGAAAATTGCGAGGTCGATTACCGCTATGAAGAACACGAACGGGACCAGCCAATCAAGTCTGCCTACTGGCGATGGAGAGCTGTGTGCTTCTGTTTGCGCTTTCTGTTCTGTGGCGCTGCCAGAGTCGGTGGTTTATTGCTGCACAAGCTGCGAAATAAACCTGATGCAAGATCCACACTTTCGGATGTGCGGAGGGAGCCATGAGTAAATTACGCAACGAGGCGCGGGGCAGGGAATGCCAGGTCAGGCTGCCGGGAATATGCAACGGCAATCCTGAAACAGTCGTGCTCGCGCATTACCGCATGGTTGGTATCTGTGGAACCGGAATGAAGCCTGATGACCTGTTTGGCGCATGGGCCTGCTCAGGTTGCCATGATGAGATAGACCGGCGCACACGTCGCTGTGATGTCACCGAGGCGCGCATAGCCCATCTGGAAGGCGTCATACGTACACAGGACGCGCTGCTGAGGGAAGGGAAGGTGAAGCGATGAACGAATACCGAATAGAGCTGCCGTGGCCGCCCGGAAATAATCACCTCTTCTCAGTATTTCGCGGCAGGAAAATCAAAAGTAAGAAAGGCAGGGAATATACCACCGCAGTAACCAGACAAATCACCGAAGCAAATCAGCAATACCAACTGGCCGGCAGGCTGAAAGTAAAAATCCTCGCATATCCACCTACACGCGCACGGCGTGACCTGGACAACCTATTCAAAGCACCCCTCGACTCACTCACCCAAGCAGGCGTCATAGCTGACGACAGCCTGATTGATGACGTGCGCATGGTTCGCTCCGAGGTGGTGAAGGGCGGCAGGCTGGAAATCATCATCACAGAGATGGAGGCGTCATGACCGAATACCTCAAAGAGAAGTGGCAGAAACTCCGCATCTACAAACGCAAAGGTGGATTCGCGGTTGATTATCAGATCATTCACAACATGGCGAAAATGATGGGAGTTAAACATGGGGCTTGAAGCGACAGTCAAATATCATTTTGCGAAGACAGCGAGCTTTGCTGGTATGCCGCCTGCAACAGCCTCAGATGCCTTATCTGGCACTGACTATATGGCAGCCATGGGAATGACTCAGAGCCGCGCTCCGCTGGGCTACAGTGCGTTTATGGGTAAGGTTGGAGTAAGCGATAACGACGCCCGACGCGCCGTATCGTTATTAACTGAATATGCTTTGAGCACCTGCGATAAGGTTGCCGCCTTACGCAAGCTAGAAACAGATATTAAGCCAGCGGTTATGCAAACGCTCGCAACTTATGCTTACATGGATTATTGCCGCAGCGCTGCCAGCGTCAAGCCATGCGATTGCTGCCAGGCGAAAGGATTCATTGAGGCGGAGGTGTTCACCATGAAGTCGCCGCTATCAGGCGGCACTGCAAGAAGCGTGAAAGAGGTTGTTCGCGTTATCTGCAAGACCTGCAGCGGGAAGGGTGTAGTTTCGTCATCATGCCGTGACTGTAGCGGGCGCGGCCGGGCAGTTGACCGCAAGCTCACTGAAGAGCAGGGCGTGCCGGTCATGGGTGACTGTAAGCGCTGTTGCGGTCGCGGTTATGAGCGCATCCCTTCTACGGAAGTTCATCTCACCATCGAAGGATTTACTGATGCAGTGTCGCTCGACACATGGAAGAAGTCCGTTAAGCCGTTCTACGATGGCCTGATAGGCAAGGTGGAGATGGAAGAATCATGGGCTAATGCCGCTCTGAATCAGGTTACTCGATAGCGCAATCGGAAATAGCTCATTATTTTATCGTGGGCTATTTACTTTTCCCGAAGCTGGGGATATGATTCCTAACAGTTGAAGTTGCGCGCTGTTGTTTAACGCGTTAACCTGAAAGAGTCAGTTCCATCGATTTGTGATAGTCAAAGCGCCCTGCGGTCTCACCAACTGCGAGGGCGTTTTTTATTTCTATACCCTCCCGGGGATAAGATTCACCGCATACCCTGTAGCGGGTAAGTAACACCACTAAACTATTTCAGAAGGTCGCCATTAGAGCGGCCTTTTTCACGTTTATCGCCCCTGCCAATCACTGCGACCTCACGGATTTCCCTAAGTGGCAGCGGGCGACCTTTCTTTTAACAGCAATAGGCCGGTCTTACCGGGTTGCCGGAGACGGCTATGGCGATCACAGAATTACTCTTCTCAAAAGAAACACTTCTCGGTGTCGGTGGTGCGCTATCCGTTGGCCTCAATGGCTGGATGGCGTTCAGTCGCTACTGGATAAGCAGCAAGGCTATCAACGCTAACGATAAGCAGCAGGTAAACATGCTGCAGTTCCTGAGCGACCAGCTGCGAGAAGCAAAGATAGAAAACGGCTCTCTACGAGATGAGATTGAAGAACGTGACGAGACAATTCGTCAGTACTGGAAAACCATCTCCGAAACGGACGCCCGATTAAAGATTATCGAAAGCTCCCAGATGTTTCTTGAGAAGCAGAATGAAGCTCTCAGGCAGCAGGTGAGTGAGCTGACCACATCGAATATGAACCTGGTGAAAGAAATCACGCAGCTTCGAACATCACTGAGGGTTCCGCGATGAGCATAAAGAATTCCTCCGGCGAAACCATTATCACCTGGCAGGTATTGCTAATCGTTATCAGTTCATCGCTTGGCATTTTCTTTGCTGGCGCGTTCTCCGGTTATTTCGTGGCATCCAAAGAGTATTCACTCCGGGCCACTAAGCGCGATCAGGCAGTGAATGAGATTAAAAACAAAGTTGACCAGTTGCCCCAGCAGATTAACCGGGACATCAGAGAGGAAGAGAAGCGATGAGCCAGATTATCCCAATCCTCAATTTTGAGGAGGGCTACGTAGAAACGCCGTATCTCGACACGCTGGGATTCCCGACTGTCGCCGGTGGTATCCGCATCGGGCCAAAAGGTGCATCGCTTAGCAACTACACGTTCAGCGTTCCGCGGAGTGTTGGTGACGTGTGGAAGGCTGTAATCGTCGACGCCAAAAAGACTGAGATGAACAAGCGCCAGAATATTGCCGCAGCGCTGAAGCAGTGCAACCCGGCAAGAGAAGATATTCTTGTGTCGATGGCCTATCAGCTAGGTGTTGATGGACTGGCTCAGTTCAGTAGGGCTCTCATCTTCATATCAAACGGTGATTTCACCAGCGGCGCTAAGGAGATGTTGAGCAGCCTTTGGTCCCGCCAGACTCCTGGCCGCGCGCGCCGTCATGCCGAAGTTATGCGCACTGGCTCATACGACATCTACAAGGGGAAGATATGAATGTTATCGCCTTCCTCGCCGTGGTTATCGTTGTGATCGCCATTGTGCTGCAGGTAAGAAAATACAGCTCAGTTGAGTTTGTCGCTCATGCCCGCTTACTTTTCCGCGCCTGGTCAGTCTGGCTAACCGGCGCCGGTACATTGCTGGGTGTTTACCTCGCCTCTGCTCCTGATGCGATTATTTCGGCCTGGAACATGCTACCACCTGACCTCAAGGCAATGCTCCCGGTCAACATCGCACAGTACGTGAGCTACTTCATCGTGGCACTGGGTGTGATTGCTCAGTTCATCCGGCAAAGAAGCCTGGCAGATAAGAAGCAACAGATGGATGGGCAGCAATGAGCCTGATTGCAAACTGGTGGACAGAGATACTTGCCGGGCTGGCAATCATCGCCGCTTTCGTCAGCGCCTACTTCGGCGGCAAGAAAATTGGTTCGACACAGACGCAGGCTAAAGCTGATGTAGCGGCCGCACAGATTGAATCGAAACAGGTCGCCGATGTGGCAAAGCAGCAGTCAGAGAACACGGAGAAAGCGAATGAAGTCAGGCAAAGCAATGCTGCTCTTACTGATGGCGATCAGCGCGACAAGTTGCGTAAGTCACAGTTCAATACCGACGACTGAAGCTTCCACCAGGACCGTTGATTCTCTCTGCACTCTCGATGCACCTATCAGAACACACGGTAAAGACGCTGACGTGATGGATATCCGCACGGTGCGAGCCATTAACGATCACAACGACCTATGGGTGAAGTTGTGCGGAGATAAGCAGTAAGGCATTACAGAAGCCATTCACTGAGTGGCTTTGATAATGCTTAACAAGCCTGTGGAGGACTCCATGGCACAGCGAGTAATGACTACAGGTGGTTATCCGGTAAAGCTGCCAGATGCAGATGAGATAGCCAGTGACATTACCGGCGACGTAATGAGTCGCGAAATCAGCATCAACCAATTAACCGGCATGAGTAGCGCAGTAAGTGACGTGATTCATGCCAAGTCACCAAAAGACATCCGCGACGCCGCAGGCATTCAGGAATCACAGATTGCCGTGAAGGGCGATCCGGGGCCTGAGAATGTGCTGAGTGTTGGTGAAGTTGAAACGCTCTCCCCTGGCGAAGAAGCAAAAGTCACTATCACCGGTGGCTCACCCGAGCAGGTGGTTAACTTCTGGCTGCCTCAGGCGGAAGCGGATCGCATCACACTATCAGCAGGTGAGGTTCAAACGCTGCCTTACGGCGAGCCTGCCAGTGCGGACATCTCGGGTAAGCATCCTGATTATCAGGTTAACTTTGCTATACCCTCCGGGAAGAACGCAGGTGATGTGAGCCTGAGCGCGGGAAGCGTTGAGATGCTACCGAATGGAAGCGACCCTAAGGTTGTGGTTGAAGGTAACTATCCAGATTTTACCATCAGCATAAAAATTCCATCGGCCGCAGATGGGGTAACGCCAGAGAATCCGAGCATAACGGCTGGCGCAGTAACAACTCTTCAGGCTGGGTCGAACGCATCAGCGAAGGTAAGTGGCACATACCCTGACTTTAAAGTTGATTTTGGCATACCTGCTGGACAGCCCGCAGCTACCAATAAGTTTATCGCTGGCACAGTAACTACATTGGCTGCGGGGGCTAAAGCTACCGCAGAGATAACAGGGCAGGCTCCAAACTTCGTAGTCAATTTTGGCATCCCGATTGGATCTGCCGGCACGAATGCGACAACGACCGCTAATGCGACAGCTACTACTCCTGGCCTGATGTCTGCCACTGACAAAGCCAAGATAGACACATTCAACGCTCCAGCCTTTAACGTGGTCGCCTCTGGTGGTCGTCCAGTCGGTACAGCATTCACCATTGATGCCAACAAGAATGCCAGAGTGAGTTACACCATCAGCTACACCCTGAGCGCCACGCTCACCATCGGACAGACAATTCAGATTGTCGCTTCGGTAGATGGCAAAGAAGTCGCCCGCATGGCTGACGGTATCCTGTTAGGCCTGGCAGGCAATCTGCAAAAGACAAAATCATTCAGCTTTGATGTGCCTGCGGGTAAATCGGTGCTGCTCACCAAAACTGGAACATCCAGCATTGTCGCCACGGTAGTGAGTGGTCAGGAAGTGCTGTACTGAGGTAAGCAATGAAAATTATCGAAGCGGTAAGGCAGGGTGAGCTTTCATATGTGCAGATTAAACACAATGGCGTACTGGTAACCATGCAGAAAGAAGGCGGCATTGTATCGGTAAATCAATGCGGTCGCGGAAACGTGCGATTCACAAAGAGTCAGGCAAAGCAACTGCATCACCTGTTAAACGGAAACTGAAATGGCAAAGCTCACCGACAAACAAGAGCTGTTTGCCCGTGAGTACCTGAAAGATTTAAATGCCACTCAGGCAGCTATCAGGGCGGGCTACAGTGTTAAATCCGCCCAAGAGCAGGCCAGCCGCCTGTTATCAAATGTCATGGTTCAATCTCGTATTTCTGAGTTAAAGGCTGACAGGAATGAAGAGGTTGGCATTGATGCCGCTTATGTGCTGCGTCGCCTGGTGGAGATTGATCAGATGGACGTGCTCGACATCCTGCTACCCAACGGCGAGCTCAAGCCAATTAAAGAATGGCCGAAGACATGGCGCACAACCCTGTCGGGAATGGACGTCACTGAGATGGCTGGCGATGACCCCGGCTTCCTGAAAAAGATTAAGTGGCCTGACAAGGTGAAGAACCTCGAATTGCTTGGTAAGCACGTAACAGTGCAAGCATTCAAAGAGAATGTGAAAACGGAGCAGTCAGGAACGGTGCAGGTGGTGAGCTACACCCCGGCAGATTACGCAGCAGCACAATCGCAGCTGGAGGAGAAACTAGACGGGCTGGACTGATATGACAAAAGTTATCGAATGGGATGATATGTCATTCCCCGAGCGTGTCGCTATCAAGACCAAATCGACTAAATCGTTTCTCAACTTTACCCGGCTGTGGTTTGAAATGGTGCAGGGTGACCGACTGCTGGTTAACTGGCATCACCGCCTGATGGCTTCAAAGATTGATGACCTGATCGCCGGTCGATTACAGCCGCGCAACCTGATTATCAACATCCCACCAGGTGGCACCAAGACAGAGTTCTTCTCCATCCACTTTCCGGCCTACGTTAATGCACTGGTGCAGGAAGGCAGGCTCAAGCGCTTTCGTAACCTGAACATCTCATTTGCTGACACACTGGTTAAGCGTAACTCACGCCGCACCCGCGACATCATCGCCAGCAAAGAGTATCAGGAGCTGTGGCCGTGTGGCTTCGGCGTCAATCAGGCTGAAGAGTGGGAAATCATCGATACACGTGGACGCTCAACCGGCCAGACGGTATCTCGATCCAGTAACGGGCAGATTACCGGTGGTCGTGGTGGTTACTACGGTCCGGACTTCTCCGGCATGGTCATGCTCGACGACTATAACAAGCCGGTCGATATGCTCAGCGAGTCGCGCAGAAACAGCGCCAACACGCTTCTGGTTAATACCATACGTTCACGTCGTGGTGATAAGTCGAAAGACCACCCAACACCATTTGTGAGCATTCAGCAGCGCCTCCATACGGATGATGCAACAGGATTCATGCTCTCAGGTGGGATGGGTGTCAGCTTCCATCACGTAGCCATCCCGGCAATGATTGATGAGAAATACATTCGGTCTCTTGCTGAGCCGTGGCGGTCACTGTGCTGGGAGACGGTTAAAGACACTGACTCTGTTGAGGTGTCAGGCACCAGATACTGGTCATACTGGCCTCAGATGGAAGATGTGAGCGACCTCCTGCAGTTATGGGAGAAAGACCGCTACACCTTCCTGTCTCAGTATCAGCAGAACCCGATGGCGCTTACTGGCGGCATTATTGATACCGACTGGTTCAACACCTATACCACGCTGCCAAAACTTCAGTACCGCGCCGTGTACGTCGATACGAACAGCGGCAAGGTAGAAGACTGGCTCGATTACACCGTGTTCACGCTTGTTGGCATGGGTGTTGATGGCAATCTCTACATCATCGACGTTGTGCGTGGGCGCTGGGACCCTGAAGACCTGCTGAAGAAGGCAGAAGAGCTTTGGGTTAAATGGAGTGCAGCCGGTTCATTACGAACAGTGCCGATGCGTTATGCGGCCATTGAAGAGAAGCAGGCCGGGCAGGGTTTGATTACCACCCTGAAGAAGCGCAGCGCCACACCCGGCCAGTTGAGCATCCCGGTTAAAGAAATCCCGCGCGGTGCCGGTCAGAACAAGCTGGTCCGGTGCCTGAACGTTATCCCTCAGATTAAAACCGGCAAGGTATTTGTCCCTGCAACGCACAACCATGATGGTGCGGCGATCATGCACGTCTATTACGAAGACGGCACGGTTGCTGGAACGACGTCATGGGTGCTGACGGCTATGACTGAATGCGCGGCGTTCTCTGCTGATGACAGCCATGACAATGACGACATTCTCGATACATGGATGGATGCCATTGATGACAACCTGATTTCAGGTCGCGCACCTATGGCTATCGACCCGAATCAACTCAGGAGAATTTGATGTGGTGGTTTAAGAAAAAAGAAATCGCCGCGCCTGAGCCGGTGAAAGAGCCTGAAAAGGTTCAGATGAAGATTAACCCCGAAGCGGTCGCCTCAGTACAGCCTAAGCCTCAGCGTGAATTCCAGCGATACGAGCCACCCAAAGGCGTTATCCCGGCATCGGTTGAGAGAGCCATCCTTGCGATGGACTCCACCGATTACGGGGCGCTGAATGATGCTTACGGCATGGGCTATGGCGCGCTGGATTCATTTCCCGGTTACCCCTATCTGGCGGCGATGGCTCAGAAGCCTGAATACCGCAAGATGGTCGGCACCATTGCTGAGGAAATGACGCGTAAGTGGATAAAGCTCCGCACGGTCGGTGATGACGACAAGTCAGAGCGCGTAAAGGCCATTACTGACGCACTGGAGCGATTCCATGTGCGAGAGAAGTTCAGAGAGGCTGCTGAGCACGATGGTTACTTTGGCGGCGGGCAGATTTATATCGACGTCCTGTCACCAAAAAACGTATCGGCCTGGACGGATGATAATGAGCTGAAGCAGAAGCTTTTCATCTCTGACAAGAAAATCCCGAAAGGCAGCCTCAAAGGTTTGCAGGTGATTGAGCCAGTCTGGACCTACCCCGGCGTCTATAACGCGCAGAACCCGTTAAACCCTGACTTCTACAAGCCGACCGAATGGTTTGTCATGGGTAAGACGGTTCACGCCAGCCGCATGATCGACTTCGTATCGCGTCAGGTGCCAGACCTGCTGAAAGCCAGCTACAACTTCCGCGGGCTGTCACTGGTGCAGATGGCGGAGCCATACGTGAACAACTGGCTGCGCACGCGTGACAGCGTAAGTGACATGATCCACTCGTTTAGTATCCCGGTCATCGGCACCAACATGAGCACCGTGCTTCAGGGTGGAGGTGCTGAGTCAGTGCTGGCCCGCTTGGAATTGTTCAACCGCTGTCGTGATAACCGTGGTGCATTTGCGAAAGACAATGACCCGACCACACCGGAAACTGTTGAGTTCGTCAATGCGCCATTGTCCGGCCTCGACACTTTACAGGCTCAGTCGCAGGAGCATATGGCGGCAGTTTCCGGCATCCCGCTGGTTAAATTGCTGGGTATTACACCGAATGGCCTAAATGCTTCATCAGACGGCGAGATTCGCGTTTTCTACGACTACATCCACTCACTGCAGCAGGCAATGTTCAAAGAGCCTCTGAAGCGCGTGCTGGACGTAATTCAGCTATCAGAGTTTGGCGACATCGACCCGGAGATTTACTTCGAGTTTGAACCGCTGTACGAGATGAGCGCGAAAGAACGTGCAGATATCCGCCTGGTGGATGCGCAGACTGATGCGGTTTACGTCACTCAGGTTCAGGCGCTCTCAGCCAATGAAGTGCGCGAGAAGATTGCTGATGACCCTGACAGCCCATATCACTCACTGGACTTAAGCGATGAACTCGAAATCGAAAATTACCTTGATGATGAAGAGGAGCCAGCCGTGACCGCAGATGATGAGATGCTAAGTAATGGATACGCTAGTGTAAAACCTAGCGCGGAAATGGCTTCGGCAATTTATACGCACCTTGAGTCGCTAGGCATAAAGGATGTAATTGATCCAAGCGACATGCATGTGACGCTTATGTACTCACGCAACAAGCCGATCATGGTTGATGCGGAGCCAGAAAGGGTTTATGAGGCAGAAATTAGTGGCGATATGGAAATCATGGGTAAAGCGCCATGGCGTGCTTTGGTTCTTCATCTTGAAAGTCCGGATCTGCAAAAGCGTTTCGCAGAACTGAAGGGCTCTGGCGCAGAGCATTCTTACCCTGAGTATCGCGCGCATCTTTCCCTGAAATATGACCCTGATGACGGCGATTTGCAGAAGCTGAAGGATAGCCCGATTCCTCTGCAAACGCTTTTCCTCGAGGGGGAGCAGTTTAAGCCCATTAAGGAATGACGAATGGCCGGAAAGAAGAAGGTAAAAACTATCCGGCCAGTCAGGCCTAATGCCGGTGTCGAAGCCTGGTATCGAAAGAAGCTGGATTCACTCATTACCGAAATGAACGACTCGGTAGTGTACTGGCTGAAAGCGAATTATCGGGCATCCGGTGCAATGGCAATGGACGCATCGCCCGCAGTATTCATGCGTGACGCGGTGAAGAAGTTAGCCAGGCAGTGGCAGAAGCGTTTCGATGATGTAGCCGCAAAGCTAGCTGACCGGTTCGCAGGTCAGGCACAGAAGAACTCTGACGTGTCGCTCTATAACGCACTGGAGACAGCAGGCTTAACCGTCCAGTTCAGGATGACGCCAGCGATGAATAACGCATTGCAGGCAACCATCACGGAAAACGTGAACCTGATTACCAGCATCCCTGAACAATACCTGACGCAGGTGCAGACGCTGGTCATGCAGTCTGTCAGCCGCGGGCGTGACCTTTCGACTCTGACCGATGAGCTGCAAAAGCGATATGGCATCACCCGCCGCCGCGCAGCGCTCATCGCACGTGATCAGAACAACAAAGCCACCGCAGTTATGCAGACGGCAAGACAGCAGTCACTCGGCATCACGGAGGGCATATGGCGACACTCTCACGCTGGTAAAGAGCCGCGTCAATCACATGTGAAAGCCGATGGAGAGAAGTTCGACCTGTCGAAAGGGCTTTACCTCGATGGCAAGTGGACTCTTCCTGGTGAGGAGATTAACTGCCGCTGCACATGGTCTCCGGTCATTCCTGGCATTTAGTTGGAATCACTCAAACACTTCAGTAATATTTATATGCCATCAAATCGATGGCTCTCTGGGGTGAGAACAATGTCTAAATTTGATCAGCTTCGTGAAGAAGTAAGCGCAAGAACAAAAATCGAAAAAGAATATTGGGATTCCTTACAAAAAGTTGTGAAAGAGTTTGGCCCTGGCTTTAGGGATTACCTAGGCTTAGAAAACAATGAAATCCATGATGGAAGCGGACACAAGACAGCAATAGTTAAAATTGGCCGAAACAAGGATGGAATGTTTGAAATGTGTGCGCCATGGGCTCACGACAAAGATGGAAAGAAGCTAACATTTGTTCTTTATCTCTTCTTGCCAGACAAGGAGAGCATGGAAGTACAGATGACATCCTGGACTAAGATCACGGTATCAAAGCCTTCCTTTGACGAAGATGCGATAAATATCTCAACGGGAGATATGTATCAACCAGTTTTGTGCAGGCAGGAGAATGGCAAGCTTAACTTAACTCCATTCTATGATGAGTTGTTTTTAGAACTCGTCCAAAAAATAAGCATAGAGTCGCTCTGACAACAAGGTCGCTTAGGCGGCCTTTTTTATTGCCTCAAACCCGAGATAAATATGACTATCGAACGGTTAGCGTTTGACCGCGCATCCGTGCGCTCATTCGATGGTAACGGCCGCCTTCAGATAACCAGGAGCAATATCAGCAAGGCGAATGTCTGCCCCTACTACGGGCGAGAGATTCCAAATGCTGAAGCGCTGGGTTTAGAGCCGGATAAGATTTACCGGCTGTATCGGCACCCTGACGAACTGAAGAAAGCCGCACCAACATTCAACAACATTCCCGTTCTCTGTATCCATACCCCTGACTTCCCCGGTGACCCGCCTCGCGAATATCGCGTAGGTACGACTCACTCTGGTTGTGATTTCGATGGTACCTATCTCTGCAACGGCCTGTCCGTCTGGGATAACTCAGCCATCGCGGGTATCGAGACTGAAGAGCAGAAAGAACTGTCATCGTCGTATCAGTACGTCGCTGACATGAGTCCCGGCGAGACACCAGACGGCGAAGCATTTGACGGCGTCATGCGTGACATCGTCGGGAACCACGTTGCACTGGTCGAAACTGGCCGCGCAGGTAGCGACGTACTGGTCGCTGATTCACTCCCACTGGAGCTTAAATACATGAAGTTAGACCGCAAAGGCGTTGCCGCACGTGCCGCGCTGGGAGCGTTTCTGAAGCCGCGTCTGGCTCAGGATGCTGCACCCAAAGACCTCACCGCCATCCTGAATGCGAACAAATCACCAAAGACGATCGCACAGGCCATTATCGCCAAATACAAAACCAAACTGGCTGCCGACATGGAACTGGAGCCGGAAGAGTTGGTTGAAATCATCGAGGCGTCTGCTGAAGGCATTGAGCCTGAAGAAGAGCCGAAAGTGGCTGGCGATGATGACAACGAGTCGATCATCTCTCTGCTGCGTGAAGCTGGCGTGTCCGAAGAAGTGATCGCCAAGATCGCTGCTGCCCTGTCGCCTGCCGTCGCTGAAGATGAAGACAAAGACGACGACAAGAAAGACGAGAAAGACAAGGTATCCAAAACCGCTATGGACTCTGCTATTCGTCTGGCTGCTGACAGCGCTACCAAGACCGCCGCAGAGAACTTCCGCCGTGTGCGTGAGGCTGAGCAGGCTGTCCGCCCTCTGATTGGTGATGTGGTTGCTATGGACTCCGCAGAGGACGTCTACCGCACCGCGCTTGAGCAGGCTGAAGTGGATATCACTGGCGTGCATCCATCGGCATTCCCTTCACTGGTGCGCATGGCAATCCAGAATAAAGAAAATTCACGTCCTGTTATCGCTCAGGACTCCGCATCAATCAGTGAGTTTGAGAAAGATTTCCCGACCGCTGGCAAGCTGAAACGAGGTTTCTAACATGGCAGGTTTTCAGAGTGTAATTAACCAATATCCAGCCCCGGGTGTTGAGGGTGGCTTTGCCAGCACCAACGAGCACGCAACCTATCTGGCAGGTGAAGCAGCACTGGTTGCGGGCACCAATGGCCTGACAATCGGCCGTTTTGCGTGGGACGTTAACGGCGTCGCATCAAACGCTGGCACCGGCACACCTGCTGGCTTCGTTCACCGTGACGGACAGGCAGTCATCACCACCTGGCTGGGTACGGACTCAAACGTTATCCAGTCTGGCCGCGAAGTGACCCTGATGGTTGCTGGTGACTTCTGGGCGCGTACATCAACTGCCGCCACGCGTGGACAGAAAATCTTCGCATCACTGACTACTGGTCAGGTTCAGACTGGCGCAGCGGGCGCAACGATCGCCGGTTATGTCGAAACCCCATTCAAAGCCGGTAGCGTCGCAGCAGCAGGCGAACTGGTCAAAATCAGCACCTGGAGCAATTAATGAATAAGTTTCAACAGCACTACTCCGCGGCAAGCGGCAAGTACGGCATCGTGCTGCCGGGCGCGAAAGAATATCTGAAGCCAGAGTTCGCGGAAAACTTCGCGCTGGCTATGGATGCTCAGCCAACCATGGTTACCACCGGCAGCTCAGGCATTCCGGCTTACTTCACCAACTATGTTGACCCTGAGCTGATCCGCGTTCTGGTCACTCCGATGAAAGCCGCTGAAATCATCGGCGAAGTGAAAAAAGGTGACTGGACCACGCTTACCGCGCAATTCCCAATCGTGGAATCTGCAGGTGAAACCAGCTCCTATGGTGACTACAACCACAACGGCATGACCGCGGCTAACGTCAACTGGGTTGCTCGCCAGTCCTACCACTACCAGACCCACACCCGCTGGGGTGAACGCGAGCTGGATATGTACGGCGCTGCGCGTATCGGTTACGCAGCAGAACTGAACGTAGCTTCTGCGCTGGTGCTGAATAAGTTCCAGAACAAGTCCTACTTCTACGGCATTGCTGGCCTGCAGAACTATGGCCTGCTGAATGACCCGTCTCTGCCAGCGTCAATCACGCCAAGTGCAACTGGCACCGGTAGTGCGCTGACCTGGTCAACCAAAGACGGACAGGCGGTCTATGACGACATCCTGAAGCTGTTCGGTCAGTTGGTATCACAGACCAAAGGCCTGCTGGATATGAGCACGCCGATGACGCTTGCGATGTCTCCGGCGATGTCTGTGAATCTGGCTAAGACGAACATGTACAACGTGAACGTCTCTGACCTGCTGAAGAAAAATTTCCCGAATCTGAAGATTGAGACTGCCATCGAGTACTCAACTCCGGCCGGTGAAATGGTTCAGCTGATTGCAGATCGCCTGGGTGAGCAGGACACCGCTTACGCCGCCTTCACTGAGAAGATGCGTGCGCATGCAGTGGTGACCGAAGAGTCATCCTGGAAGCAGAAAAAATCTGGTGGCACCTGGGGTGCAATCATCCGTCAACCGCTGGCAATCGCCACCATGCTGGGAGTGTAAGAAATGGCTGAAGTCGTAACTGTAGGGTGCAAGCTGCCGAATGGCCTGGTGATTGATGCTGATGGCGCACAGCCAGTCGTGCTGGCTGGCGCTAACGCATCAAACGTCATCGGCGGCTACGGCCTGACCGAGAATGTCGATAAAGCGGTGTTTGATAAATGGCTGGAACAACACAAAGACCAGCCATACGTCAAAAACGAACTGGTGTTCGCCCAGGCTAAAACCAATAGCGCTGAGTCGAAAGCCAAAGAGAACGCTGACGTTAAGTCAGGTCTTGAAGGCCTGCCGCAGGACAACCCATCTCCGGGCGTCACCAAATCAGACGGTAAATAATCATGGCAGTCGTTGTCTTTGATGTGGACGCGTTCAGGGCGCGTTATCCCGAGTTCAGCTCGGTGAGTGATGACCTGCTGAAGGCGTATTTCGTTGAGGCAGCGGTCTACCTGAATAACACCGATACAAGCCCGGTAGAAGATGTGAATCAGCGGGCTGTATTCCTGAATATGCTGGTTGCTCACCTTGCTGCGATGAACAGCGGCGTAGGTGGGCAGGCATCAAGCGGGTTAGTTGGGCGGGTAACGAGCGCGTCGGAGGGTTCGGTCTCTGTGTCGGTAGATGCCGGGCCGTCCAGCTCAGCATCATGGTGGTATCTGCAAACGCCATATGGTGCGGCGTACTGGCAGGCCACGCTGCCATTCCGGACGATTCGTTACCTGCCTGGGGGGTCACCATCAATGTACCCCTATCACTACAACCGCAGAGGTTCATATCGGAGGTAGCGATGAGTTCATTTTCAGGTGGTGACGCGCTGGAGAAGAAGCTGGCTGAGCTGGCGCAAAGCCTCGGTGATGCCAAAACTCTCCGTGTCGGGTTCCTTGAGGGAGCGACATATCCTGATGGTGAGTCGGTTCCAATGGTGGCTGCAGCGAATGAGTTTGGTGACCCCGGCATGAACCGGCCACCACGACCATTCTTCCGCCGCATGATTGAAGATAAGTCACCTCAGTGGGGTGATGACATCGGAAAGATCGCGGTTGCTACCAACTATGATGTGACCACTCTTTTCTCCCTGATGGGTGAGCGCATTAAGGACCAGTTGCAGGAGTCAATTCGTGAGTTTACTGACCCTGCGCTGGCACCCTCTACGATCGCCAGAAAGGGATTCGAAAAGGCTCTTATCGAAACCTCTCACATGCTCAACTCTGTCGACTATGACGTTAAGGACGGCGTATGAATCTCCATGGAATTGTGCGCCGGGCCATCACCGTTGTTAACCCGGATGTTCCGGGGGTGATGATGGTAAGCCTTGGCACATATACGACAGATGCGGCAGGACATCGTGTGCCTGCTTACGCAGAACAGAGCGTAACCGTGCAGCTTCAGCCACTGGCCTATACCGATCTGATGAAGCTCGACGGGCTAAACCTGCAGGGCATCAAAAAGAAGGCCTACGTTAACGGTAACTTTGAAGGCGTCAACCGACCCAAGCAAAAGGGCGGTGACAAGCTCATCGTAAACGGCGAAGCATGGCTGATTACGCAACCTCTAGAAGAGTGGCCTGACTGGTGCTCCTTCGCTGTCACGCTGCAGGTATCCACATGAGCGCGACCATAAGCATTACTCAGGATGATCTTACAGCCGCCTTGCGCGGTTTTTTATTGTCCCTCGTCGACGCTGAGGTTTTTCTGGCGCAGGAGAACCTGGTTCCTATGCCGAATCAGGACTTCGTCACCATGACACCAATGTTTATCACCGGACTGTCAACAAACCGCGTCGGATACAACGACCCGGGAGTCGGTCAGGGTAGTGAGCTAACCCAGCGCAGCAACCAGTGGCGATGTCAGTTGGATTTCTACGGCAACTCAGCTCAGGAAATGGCCGCCATAGTCGGCACCATGATCCGCTCTGAATACTCCACCAACTGGTTTCGCCAGAACAATATGCCGGTCACCCCGCTTTACGCTGGAGAGCCGCACCAGACAACGATGATTAACGCAGAACAGCAGTATGAAGGCCGCTGGACGCTCGACTTCATCGCGCAATTTAACGCAGTCGTTACGACACCCTTATATTTCTTTGACGAAATCAACGTCACGGCGATTGCAGCAGACCTGAAATACCCACCGGAGAATGCTTAAATGCCAATCCCTTTAAGTAAAGATATTTCCATCATCCCCGGCGTGCTCTCTGCCGGTGGTACAGCACTGTACCTGAACGGGTTGGCGCTTACTGATAGCGAGTATGCCCCTGTTGGCGGTGTTACGGCGTTTACAAGTCCGGATGATGTGCGTAGTTATTTTGGCTCAACATCCGACGAGTATGCATTTGCCCGCATTTACTTTAACGGTTATGTGAACTCGACAAAAAAGCCGGGCGCTCTGCTACTTGCCCGATATAACACTGAAGCCGTCTCAGCATTTCTGCGCTCTGGAACGATGGCGAAAGTTACCATTGACCAGCTTAAGTTAATGAGCGGCATCCTGACGCTGACTGTAGATGGCACGGTAAAAACCTCCACCAATATCGATCTCAGCGGCGCGAATAGCTTTGCGGCAGCCGCAGACCTGATTGAATCAGCGATTGGAAATTCAGTAGTCGTAACCTTCGACACCACGCAGAAAGCCTTCATTATCACTTCTGCAACGACAGGCGAAGGCAGCACAATTACCTATGCCACTGGCTCTATTTCGAACGCACTGAAATTTACCTCAGCAACAGGCGCTGTTATCTCTCAAGGTGCGGAGCCGGCGATTGCTGCGGATGCACTTGCGGCCATTAAAGCCAGGTCTCAGAACTGGGCGCTCTTCACGACAATCTTTGCGGCCGATGAAGCAACGCATCTCGATCTATCTGCATGGGTTAGCGCTCAGAACTACCGTTATGGCTATGTGCCACATGACAACTCTGAAGCTGCGACCGTCAGTGGAAGTACTGACTGCCTGGCATACAAAATCATCACAGCGAATAACTATGCCAGCGTGATTCCGGTGTATGGCAATCACCTCGACGCGGCGGCCGTGCTTGGCTACTCAGCATCTCTGGACTTTGATCGGCTTGAAGGTCGGGTCACTCTGAAATATCGCGAGACTGATGGGTTGGCTGCCAAGGTCGATGACTCAACAACTTACGATGCACTAATCGCCAACGGATACAACTTCTACGGCGATTACGGCGAGAACAATATCTCAGAAAACTACTGGGCTGATGGCACCGTCTCTGGATCATTCAAGTGGGTAGATAGCTTCTGTTTCGAAATCTGGCTGAATGCTGCTTTGTTAGGTGCCGCTATCCAGACAATGAAATCGAATCGCTCATTCCCGTATAACGCGCGAGGCAAGGCAATCATCGAGGCGGGCTTTGCTGACACGTTTGCTCAGGGCGTGGCTTTTGGCGGCATTCGCTCTGGCGTAACGCTGTCCTCTTCCCAGATTTCAGAAATCAACAATGCTGTCGGCGCCGACATCTCATCATCACTGAATGCCAAAGGCTACTACCTGAATATCGGCGACGCTACACCGGCCGTTAGGGCGGATCGTGGCTCTCCACCAATGCAGCTCTGGTATTGCGACGGCGGCAGCGTGCAGAAAATTTCATTACCTTCGACGATGGTCCAGTAAGGAGCCGAATAAATGGCCGGAAATAACACGATCACCAGTGCTGACGCTATTTTTTCGCTCACTGTGACAAATCTTTATCCAACAGCGCAGGTGCTGGAAGGTTACGCCGCCGACGCAATGTTTGCTTTCGGTGACACCGAGATGGCAAACACCGTCCGTGGTGCTGACGGGAAGCTGTCTGCTGGCTTCGTCTTTGGCGAATACCTTCAGACGATTACCGTCATGCCAGATAGCCCAAGTTGGCAGATCTTCGAGACGTGGATGCTCACATCTCTGACTGCTAAGGCTGTTTTCCGCTGTAACGCCACAGTAATCCTTCCTTCTACTGGTCGTAAGTACACCTTAACTAATGGTGTCCTGCAGCGCACCAAAGCCATGCCGGATGCTCAGCGCGTACTTGCAGCGGGCACCTTCCAGATTAGTTGGGAATCGGTAACACCTGAAGCTTACAATCCATAAGGCATAACATGGCACGCAAAGAACTCTACTACACAGAAACTAAAGGCCGCGATGCTGGCAAAGTTTTCTACATCCGCGAAATGTCAGCCACTCAGGCTGAATGGTGGGCCATCCGCGCAGGTATGGCGATGGCTCGCAGCGGCGTCGATTTGCCGGATAACTTCACGGATATGGGTATCGCTGCAATGGCTGGCACCGGACTGAAAATGGTCTCGCAGATTCCGCCGGCAGAGGCCAAGCCACTGCTCGATGAGCTGATGGAATGCGTTCAGTGCGTGCCAGATGCTGCAAACCAGAACATTAAGCGCCGGCTCATTGATGATGATATCGAAGAGATATCAACCCGCCTGAAATTGAGGGCGGAGGTGTTCAAACTGCACGTGGATTTTTTTCAGGCCGCCGCCCAATAGATATTCCTCCAATGATGCATGAGCAGGTTCACGGGCTTGCTGAATACGTCAACGTCCCCAAGACCATAGCTACCGTCCTCTCTTCTGGTAAGTGCTCTCTCACTGAGCTGAGCACGACGCTTGGCGTTGAGGATTTATGGTGGTGGCTGGAAATCATTACGGTAGACAACTACAACCGGATGGTCGTCAATAAATCGCAGGAGTCTAACTGATGGCAACTATTATCGATGCGCTGGTTGTCACGCTGGGCCTCGACGCGACCGGTTTCAAGAAGGGTCAGAAAGACGTTAAAGGTGGGCTGGACGACACCAGAAAGCAGTCGGAGCAGGTTGCTAAAGACATGGAGGCCGCAGGTAAAAGAGCGGCCTCTTTCTTTGGATCAATCCGCACTGAACTGCTGGCGCTGGTAGGCGTAACGCTGTCCGTGCAGGGCTTCAAAAACTTCATCACCGGCATGACCGATAACCTGCAGCAGTTGGCAGTTAACTCTCAGTCTCTGGATATGTCAGCTAAGTCTCTGGATGGCTGGCAGAGGGCGGCGGAGGCGGCTGGATCGAGTGCTGAGAAGATTACCGGCACGCTGAGTGGTTTTCAGAACGTACTGACTCAAATCAGGACGGGTGGTGGTCAGGATAACCCTCTCTTCGCTGCTTTATCGTCCTTTGCTGGTGCGACAGGGGCCAACTTCGACTACCAGAACGACAACTCCGAAGAGGTTATGCGCAAAATTGCGGATAACTGGGGCAAGCTGAGTAAAGATGCACAGCGCCGCTTTGGCGGCATGTTCAATTTCGACAATCAGACTCAGCAGGCGCTGACCAATGGCAATCTGGTCACAGATGCTGACCGGTTCACTAAGATGTCCCGCGCTACTGAGGATGCGACGCGCAAGGCGCAAGAGTTTAACCGCCGCCTGGCGGAAATGAAGCACAACTTCTCTGCAGCGTCTCAGGTGCTGTACACCGCACTGATACCGTACGTTGAAAAGCTGATCCCGCTGATTGAGCGTGTCGGCAACTGGATCGCAACTCACGCGCCAGAAATCAGCAAGTCACTTCAGGATATCACTCAGCAGATAAACGACATCGTCAGTGCTGTTGGCGGTTGGGAAAACGTGCTGCAGGCACTGCTGATATTCGTAGGGGGCAAGTGGCTTCTTGGAATTACCTCGGCACTCGGAGGTGTCAGGGCGGCCATGGTGGCTATCTCTCGCGTAAGCATGATCGCGGGTCTGATTGAGCTTCAGAAATACGCTGCAATCCTCGAAAAAAAGTATGCGTGGCTTACCGACAACCCTGTCGCCAATGCTCTGAACAAGGGTCTGGGTGCGGATAAAACCGCCGAATGGGGGCTTCAGCTTCGCACATGGCTGAAAGATAAAACCGGTATAAACCTGCTGCATGGTGATGAGCCCGGTGCTGAAAAATCAGAGCCAGTGATTCCATTCCGTAATAATGCTGAATCAAAAGGAAATGGCGCTCCGCCTGATACAGCTCCCCGAGGAATTCGCAATAACAATCCGGGCAACCTGAATTATGTAGGGCAGTCTGGAGCGTCTAAAGAGAGCGGTGAGAATGGTCGCTTTGCCGTTTTCGAAAGCATGCGGGATGGAATTTCTGCCCTCTACAGGCAAATCCAGTTGTACTTCAGCCGCGGTGTAAACACGATTGAGTCCGTGGTGAACAAGTATGCACCGGCAGACGATAACAACAATGTTCAGGCGTACATCAAGCAGCTGGTCGGCGCTACCGGCAAGCAGGCTGATGAGAAGCTGTCAGGCGAAGATACCGAGACTGTATTTAAGCTGATCCGCGGCATCATCAATCATGAGAACGGCAAAGGCTACGTATCCGACCAGGACATTCTCAGCGGCATTCAGGTTGGCTCGACGGCTACAGCAATGCGCCAGCAGACCATGCAGCAACAACCATCAGCTAAAACCGAGATTCACATTGGCGAAATGAGTGTGCAGAGCAGCGCCACCTCTGTTAATGCTCTCGGTCAGGATGTACAGCGCAACGTCAGCCGCAACAGTCTGTTGGTTCCATCTATGTCAGGGCAGGGCTGATCATGAACTTCTCTCTGAATGAAACGACGCTACTTAATGCCGTGCAGGGTGGCGGCATCTTCTCGGTAATCAACAGCATCATCGGCCCCGGCTATGGCATCTACTTCAACAGCGGGACGGGCAAGGCGCTGTCGCCTTCGTCTTTCCTCGGTGTTGAGTACGGGGCTGACGCCTCTGTTGTCTCCGCGCCGATTGAGGCTGGATCTTACAACTCCTACAACAAGGTGAAGCGGCCGCCGGTAATCAGGGTGCTGTTTGTGCTTGAGGGCTGGTCTGGATTAACAGGATCGCTTCCAAATCTCACAAAATTCTCTCTGACAAGCCGCGCCGATATGCTTGCCGCGCTCGATGCGATGGTTGAAGACACGATGACGTATGACATCGAAACACCTGATACCACGTATGAGAAGTACGATCTGGTGCGCTACAACTACCGGACATCTGACCGGGACGTCACCCTGCTGACAGTAGAGGCTATTTTCCAGTCTGTACTTGAGTCTGCAGAAGTCACGCTGACCAGCACCACGGCACAGAGCAAGACCACCGCTAACGCAACCAGCCTGGCTCCCAGCGCCGTGACGGAGAAGGTGAACTCATCCACCACTGAGGCCACGCAGAGCGGTGTATCTTCGGCCCTTACCGGCCTGAAGAACTCCGTTTCCAGCGCGGCCACTCAAGTGGCAGATAAAGTTTCATCCACTGTTAATAACATCACACAGACCACCACAGCTTCGATTAACGGCGCGGCCACCTCAGCTATCAATAAACTCTCATCCTCGGTCACAGACCTGGTTAAGGTGCTTACCTGATGCAGACAATCACATTGCAGCCAATCAAAGCTCAGGAGCTTACGGTAAAGCTGGGCGAGCAGTCAGTCACCCTGCGCATCTTCCAGCGTTCAGCCGGTCTGTACATGGATATCGGCTTAGGTGACGTATGGATAGCACAGGGCGTGACATGCCTGAATGGTAACCGGCTGGTGCGCTATCCGTATCTGGGATTCCAGGGTGAGTTGTTCTTCGCTGACACAAAGGGAAGTGATGACCCGAGCTATGAAGGTCTGGGTGATCGCTTTCTGCTGTTTTATGCCACGCCAGATGAGATGAGTGCAGCAGCATGACCTACAAAAAACGCAGTCTTAAATTTGAATTCAAGCTGAAAGAGGGAAAGTTTGACGATAAAGGCAATGACACTCTGACGATCAGCGACATAAAAGCTGAGGTTGAAATAGGTGCTTACGGTGGCGTATCCGGCTCCACCCTAGAGGGGCGCATTTTCGGCTTGAGCATAGATTTGATGGCGAAGCTCAGCTATAAGGGCATTCAGCTAAATGGAGCTAAGCAGAACTTGTTAAAGGTTTTGGCTGATGACAAGATTGTTTTCTTCGGGACGATCACAAACTGTTTTGCTGACTTTAATCAAATTCCAGACGCACCCCTGATCATCAGCGGAAACGCTACGGGATTTGAACAATCTATTCCGGCGCCACCTTTCAGCGCGAGAGGAAGCGTTGATGTAGCAGACGTCATAACCTCTATCGCTAAGAGCGTTGGATTCACAGTGGTCAATAATGGGGTTAGCTATAAGTTGTCTAATCCTTACTTTGACGGTAATCCCATTGAACAAATGAGGAAGGCCGCGAAGGCCGCGGGTATCAACTTCGATCCGAGATTAGGCGTTGTTTTTATCTGGCCACAAACTGGTTCGGTGGATGATGTGAAGCCCTTTATATCCCCTGATACAGGGCTGCTTGGCTACCCGGTATTCAGCAATTATGGAGTGTCTTTTCAATGCACCTATACTGACCTGCTGATTTTGGGGCGCCGCTTTGAACTAGAAACATCGCTTCCAAACGCAAGTGGCACATATACGCTAGTTGCCGCCACTCATCACCTTTCATCATGGATGGAAGGCGGGCCATGGACGACGATTGGTCGTGGAGCTCTCGCGCAATTAACCGAGATAAGGCAGTGATATGCAGAATGTGTTCACAAGCACCCCGCAGGACTCAAGTTCTGATGCCAATGTGCAGGAATTTCTATTTCATCGAATGCTTATGAGTAATGCTTTTATTACCCTGGCATTGGTAACTGACGTATCTGAAGGCGGTGAGCTGGTAACTGTAAGGCCATTGGTCGAAGGATTTACCGGCGCTGGAGAGATAATCCCTAAAACTGAAATATATGGTGTACCTGTCTGGCGGTTACAGCGTGGAGCCAGCGCATTAATTATGCCGCCGGTTGCAGGTGATATAGGCATGCTCGCCATATGTGACCGGGATATTAGCGGTGTAAAGGCGACGAAAGAGCCATCATTACCCGGATCCAATCGGGTTCATAATTATGCGGATGCTCTTTATCTCGGAGGCGTGCTTAATTCTGAGCCAAGCCAGTATGTACGGTTTAGGGATGACGGTATCGATATAGTCTCGCCACTGGCAGTGACCATGACCGCCCCTGTGGTTGAGGTTAACGCCGATACGTCACTGACATTGAGCTCTGCAAATATCATCCTTAATGGGCCGGTATCGCAAGGCGCCGGAAGTTACGCTGGCGATTTCACGTTTGAAGGCAACATTACGGCGCTTGGTGAGGTTACTGGTAAAGGTATTAAGCTTTCCACGCATACTCATAAGGGCGTACAGAGTGGCACGTCTAATTCAGGCGCGCCTAACGCTTAGCCCTTCCGTAACCCCAATACATTGATTCAGCGACAGCCTTATACTGGAAAGGATTTGTGAAGTTGTACCGAATTTCGAAAAGATGATTATCCAGAAGCGATTGAGGCTGTCCACTTAATCCCGCCTCAAATCCTGACACGCATGACTGTGCTGCAATGTTCGCCCAGTCTTCTGGTTTCTCTGTGATCATCTCCGGGTTAGTTCCGTAATACCTCTTTGCCATTTCAAAGAAAGCCTTTGATGCCTCCAGTGCGTGGGAATTACACCCGGAGATTTTGGCCTTTTCTTTGTATTCATCATTAGATTTGCTCTGGCTTTGCTGCATTGACTTCTCAATCTTAGCCGTGCGCGCGCGATCTAATTCGTATTGTGACGGTTTTTTCACTTCAGTTACCGGTGCAGCGCACGAACAAATAGCAACTGAAATAGCCATTATAAAAATCTGCTTCATATTCACCTCAGACTCAAGTTGATAAGACATGCTATCTGCAACCTGTCGCAATAGCATGCAATTAATAACATGACCCGCTCCGGCGGGTTTTTTCGCCCGGAGAAAGTATGATAACCAAATCCCTCCTGCTAAACACCGACGCATGGGACCTGACTCTTGACGGCTCTGGCAACCTTGCGACAACACAAAACCCTTATGCGGTTGCACAGGATGTAGCGTGCGCGTGTAAGACGTTCCTGGGTGAAGCCTGGTATGACACATCGCTCGGTATCCCTTATTACCAGCGGATTCTTGGTCACTGGCCCGGCACTCAGCTCATCAACACCAAGATGCAGTCCGAAGCTCTCAAGCTCGACTACGTCCAGACCGCAACCTGCACGACTGTAATCGGCAAACAGAACCGAATCGCATCCGGCGTCATGACTATCACCGACACCAACTACGACCAAAGCACCATCAATCTCTGAGGCCAAAATGGCAAACACAGTAATCGTTACCACATCGGTGCCGGCGGCCACGTTCTCTGACATCGGCCTGTCAGTGCCTGATGAGAAGGATATTCTAGACGGGCGACTCAGCGATTTAGATAGCGCGCTGGGCGGCGGTATGAGTAAAAGCCTGACCACGCCGCAAGGGCAGATCGCCATGAGCGAAACTGCCATCATTGCAGATAAGAATGACCAGTTGCTTTCTATAGTGAATGGCATCAACCCGGATTATGCCGCTGGCCGTTTTCAGGACGCCATCGGACGCATCTACTTTATTGATCGTATAGCGGCGCAGGGAACCACGGTCACCGCGACAGCAACTGGTTTGGTAGGCACTGTAATCCCTTCAGGAAGCACAGCACAGGATGAGGCGGGTTACATCTACACCTCGCTGGCAGAAGCAACCATTCCCGCCTCTGGCGCTGTTGATATCGTATTCCAGAATCAGACCAGCGGGGCCATAGCGTGCCCGGCAGGTTCACTGAACACCATCTATCGCGCGGTTACTGGCTGGTCAGGCATCACCAATGCATCAGCAGGTGTTCCAGGTAATGATGTCGAGACCCGCGCTAACTTCGAGTACCGGCGCAAGCAGTCTGTCGCTCTCAACGCGAAGGGAACCCCTGAGTCAATCTATGCCGCGGTGCTTGATGTGGCTGGCGTTGTGGACGCCTATGTTTGGTCGAATCACTCAGTCTCGACGGTCAGCATTGGTTCAACCAATTATCCGGTACCGGCACACAGCGTCTATATCGCCGTGTATGGCGGTAGCGCGCAGGACATCGCACAGGCTATCTACCTGAAGAATCAGGCTGGCTGCGGGATGGTGGGTAACACTTCTGCAGTGGTCACCGATACCTCTCGCGGCACGAACATCAACCCTAAGTACACTATGACGTGGAACACTCCGACACAGACCAGAACCAGGTTCATGGTCCAACTGGAGAACTCACAATCGCTTCCATCGGACATTGTCGATCAGGTTCGTGCGTCAATCATCAGCGCCTTCAATGGCAATAGTGACCTGGCGCCTAAAGCGCGTATCGCGTCAAAGGTTTTTGCCGGCGGCTATTACTCTGTGCTGAACAATATCGACACTGCATCAGTTAACGTGCTGTCGGTTACCGTCAGCCTGGACGGCGTTAACTACGCATCATCCGTCGAATATGGCGTTGACCAGATACCCTCCCTTGACGCCAGTGATATCTCAGTGAGCCTTGTATGAAGAACGTGAAAGACACGATCCTCACGCAATACGCCGCCAGCCCCAATATCCGAAGCCTGATTGAAACATTCAATACCTCAATGGACATGACGGAATTCACCGACGAATTCCTGATGGCCATATGGGATGCTTCAACAGCAACCGGGTACGGGCTGGATGTGTGGGGGAAGATAGTTGGGGTTTCAAGGCTGCTTAACGTTCGTGAAGCGGCGACATATTTCGGCTTTGATGAAGCATTTATCAGCGCCAGTGACGACTCACCAAAACCGTTTGATGAGGCACCTTTCTTTGAAGGTGTGCAACTGACATCGACGGTCAGGCTGGCTGACGATGGATACCGAAAGCTGATCATGGCTAAGGCGATGGCGAACATCACCGACTGCTCAATCCCGTCACTGAACAAAGCCCTGTATTACCTGTTTGGCGACCAGGGTGACACGTTCGTAGCCATTACCGGTGTGATGTCCATGAGCTACGTCTTTGGCTTCAACCTGACGCCGGTAGAGTGGGCCATCCTGCTCAATTCTAATGCGATCGCCAAACCTGCAGGCGTCAGCGTCAGCATCATGTCACTTGATTTCAACAACACCTTTGGATTTGCCGAGGCTGAAATGCAGCCATTCGAAAGCGGCACCTTTTTCCCCGACTCAGGAATACAAAATGCAGAACAGCTCGCAGCCTAAACTTCTCCCGATTCCCTTTGCAACAGGGGGCTCAAAGCAGGATATCCCAAATGATTCACAAATTGGCATAACAGCTGGTAGAGCATCTTATAATGACGGATTTCCTCCGCTAACCCGAACACCGCTTGCAGCTGGAGGGGTGCCACCTTTTGGAACTGACTTTAATGGCGTACTGAACGACATCACTGCCGCAGTTCGCTGGTCTCAGTCAGGAGCTGGCTATCCGTTCAACGCGGCATTTAACACTGCGATCAGCGGCTATCCAAAGGGGGCAAGAATCCCTAACTCCACACAGGACGGTTACTGGCTCAATACTATCGATGGGAATACAGCTAATCCGGAAGCAACCGGCGCGGCAACAACCGGATGGGTGCCAGCAGAAAGCTATGGCTTAACAGCCATTACCGGCCTGTCTGGGTCAAGCGTCACATTAACTACTCTTCAGGCATCAAAAGAAAGGATTACGCTTGCTGGCTCATTAAGTGCAAACATTAACTTAATAGTTCCAGCATGGAAGAAAAAATGGACAGTGGTTAATAACTGCACTGGTAATTTTAGCGTAACCATAAAAACACCTAACGGAAGCGGAGTTCAGGTTCCAAATGGTTTAATCGCCATAGTTTATGGGAATGGGGTGGATATTATCCAGGATGATTCTTTCCTTGGATATCCGGGCCGACTTATTAATGTGCAGGTTTTTACGTCAAGCGGAACATATACCCCAACACCTGGAACAAAAAAGGTAAGGGTGAAAATGACCGGCGGGGGTGGCGCAGGAGGAGGAACGGCGCCTACGTCATCAAGTCAGATCGCATCGGGGGTAGGGGGAAACTCTGGTACGTACTCTGAAAGCATCATGATCGACATTGCGATTGCATCTGGAGCAGCTTGTATTGTAGGAACTGCTGGAGTCGGCTCAGCAGGAGCAACCGGGGGAAATGGTGGAGCAAGCTCTTTCGGGTCTATACTTTTTGCTCCTGGTGGGGCGGGCGGATCATTAGGAACAGCGGGCGGAGCAGGAACGGGAGCCCCCGACCTTTCATCAGGTACTCCCGGGTCAGGTAGTGCTCTTTCTTTTACAATCCCAGGGGGGGGCGGGACCGGACCGTTTAACATATCAGTAGTATCAGCGGGCACGAAATCGGGAAGAGGAGGAGATGGCCAGTATGGGCAAGGGGGGGCATCTATCAACGGGACTATTTCACCAAGGCCTGCAACTGGATATGGAGCAGGCGGAGGCGGCAATGCAGCCGGGCCGGGAGCACTAACGGCCATAGCTGGAGGGAGCGGATCTGGCGGATTGGTTATAGTAGAGGAATATTCATAATGAATAATTATGCGCTTATTAAAAATGGTAAAGTTATAAACACGGCAATATGGGACGGAGTTGATATTGACTTTGGTGAGGGTGTAAATGCAATTGTAATCCCCGAAGGAAGTCAAGTGTCGGCAGGGTACGTATATTTAAAAGGTAGTTTCTTCCCACCTGAACCATCACCTGAAGAGTTAGAAGAACAGCAGAAAAACAAGCTGCAATATAATTTAAACTCAAAAATCTCATTTATTGAGATGGCAACTCAAAAGATAGCGGTCTGGCAAACAAAGCTTTTGATAGGAAGAAAGCTAACTCCTGAAGAGGAGAATAAGTTAAATGCTTGGTTAGATTATATTGATTCACTGGAGAGTATTGAAGCAAACACAATTGAAAATATAAACTGGCCCAGAGAGCCAGAGTGACAATTAACGCCCTAAAAAGGGCGTTAGTTTTAGTAATTCAATGAGGAATTCATCATGCCTTTATTAGCTTTTATTGTTATGCAGTTATCTAAGCACTGATTCTGATCTGAAACTACGGGGTTCCTGGGCACTGAGAATGAGTAGCCCTTATTTTTAGCTATGCTTAGCAATACCCCTCTTGAAGCCCAGGGGGCATAAATGGAATTTTCTCCGAACTCATCATATCTTACAACCTTAGAGAAGGCGCCCCAATTTCTATTGGAGATATCAACCATTACTTTCCCAGTAAATGACCTGTCTACTTTATTTGCAATCTCTGCTGCAACAGACTCCATTTCTGAAATTTGGTTAATTACCATGTAATTATTGATATTACCCGCAGCTTTAACACCTGCGCATGAAATTAATATAACTGACAAAATTGCTGGAAAACTAAACTCGAACCTACTGAACGCGTTTTCTGAAAGTTTCATCAGACCAAACAAAGAGACACCAACTACGCACATCGACAGGGCAACCATAGATCGCTGCGCAGCCCAACTCTCTGAGACGTATAAATTTGGGAAGTAAGAGGCGACTATAAAGCACAGGGCAAAGACTGTTTTTTTTACGCCATGAGTGGATTTTGAAACGTAAACCAAACCTGTTATAAAAAAGACAATCCCAATAACTAGCATTGGCTTGCTGGACTCAATGCTATAGCTAGCCAGAGCATTAGGAAGGGCCTCATTAAAAAACCAATATAATTTCCCTAATGGATCAGAAGTCATTTTCGAACGAGACAGCGTTCCTCCCAAAAAAACCAACGGGATGATTTTTATCATAATGAAGCTTGAAATCATTCCAAGGCACATCATAACAAATGATATCAATAATCTTTTATATTTAAACAATCCCGGGGAGAGACACTGATCAAATAAAACAAAAGCCATAAATGCCATTCCCGCAGGCTGATAAATAGCAAAAGATGAGGATATTAAAGCAAATGAACAAGACCACTTGGCAAGCGTTCCTTTAAAAAAATCGGAAGTTAGAGAGGAGTAGGACATGCCACTTAACAAGGCTGCAAGGGTAAATGGATAGCAAGTGGCCCAAGATGAGAAAACCTGAAAAGAAGGTAGTAACACTATCATTAACGGGAAGGCGAATTTGTATTCATCTCTATTAAATACATTCCTATTAGTTACAAACCTATTTATGAAAAAAGCTAACAATATTAATGACGCAACTGAAATTGCCCTTTGAACCCAGAGATCTTCAATCCCTCCGGTAATAAGTCCATCAAACACCCTAAAAAGAGCAAACAATGGGCGCCCTGAAGCTATGTCAAAAATATAAGGTGCATCAATGTGAGCTATCGCATTTTCAAGCGTGCCAAAGTCATCATTAAACGCATAAGTAGATGTGACGACAGTTGAATAAAAAGCTAATATAATTAGAAGGTATGATAGTGATACAAATTTAATATTGTTAATATTCATGAGTTTGCGCGAAATCCATTCGTTTAAGTAAGCGTCAAATGATTAACAGTGCTACATATTACTTTAGGATAAATCCCATCTCAAGCAGTCTGTAATGGTAACTACGGTTTTAACTCAGGATCAAGATACTGCCAGTCAAGAATGAAATCAGCCGCGCCAGTCTCCGCGGGCTGCGGGTGTAATTTGAGATTAGTCACTCACCACTGCAGTCGCCAACTAAAAACCTTTTCATCTCAAGCCCTTTACAATTATGTGATCCGCTCCGCCTTGATCAAATCTACCGATTAATATTACTGTTTATCCATACAGTATTTATCAGAGGAGGATTCATCATGGCGAGAGAGAGTGACATACACGCGGCGTTTGTGGGCGCGATAACGAAGGACGGCAGAGGCAGGCAGATTGTGACCACTGCGGCGTTCCAGAAGCGTCTGGATGACCTGAATCACGTATGGACGCTGGCAGAGTGCAACCGGTGGATTAGGCGTTACCAGAATTTCTTCTTCGAGCTGGTTACCGAGGAGACCGAGAATAAGACCTGGTCGTTACGCAACATGGGATACGTGAGGTAGCTATGGGATTTCCATCACCAGCGTCCGATTATATCGAGCGCCGCATCGACCTGAACGATGTACTGATGCCTCACCGAAACAACATGATCTTGATTGAGACGCCTGATGGGTTCGTGCTGGCGGACAAATCTCTGAAGCCCGCGCCGGGCGATAAAATCGCATTCCAGATAGGCGAGTTCCCACAACTGGGCAAATTGTTCAGCGCAGGGATTATCACCTCAGACGGCGAGACGATCGACGGAGAGGGCATGGAGGGCATCATTGTATTGGGGAAAGTGACGGCCGAGGTGGTGTCCGTCTATGAACCGCTACGGCCGACGATTTGAACCGAAGTCACATCAGGCATAATATGATGTTAACAACGACGTGAAAGCCGTAGTGAAATTTTATTTAGTACATTGGTTAGTACATAAAGAATCATGGTGCTAAAACTCTAAATCGTAAGTCATTGATGGTAAAAGAATATAGATATCAAGCAACTAATTTACTTATGTAACCTGGAGCGTGAGCGCCATTTCGGGCGGGCCGCGGAAGCCAGTTTTGTTACTCAGCCAACTCTCTCTATGCGCCTGAAAAATCTTGAGCGCGAGCTGGGCCTGCCGCTGATTAACCGCAGCAATAACTTTGCCGGATTTACCCCAGAGGGCGACCGTGTGCTGGCGTGGGCGCGGGAAATTGTTTCGGTCTATCAGGGGCTGAAGCTGGAAGTGGAATCGCTGAAGCATGGGGTGAACGGTACGCTGCGGGTTGGCGTGGTGCCGCAGTGCAGCATGGCACTGCCGCTGCTGCTGAAAGCGGTGCAGGCGCGTTATCCTCAGCTCGACTATCGCATTGCGGTACTCAGTGCTGACCAGTTGCTGGAAGC
>Ga0308168_1000485_pt1 | contig 47838 bp, 36 predicted proteins | sample PhyCR2_FD_202133 | JGI IMG/M metagenome (GOLD analysis project Ga0308168, IMG submission 202133) | Phyllosphere microbial communities from UC Gill Tract Community Farm, Albany, California, United States - DLSLRC.R2 | ecosystem: Host-associated > Plants > Phyllosphere > Unclassified | place: USA...
TTGTCAGCAGTCACCTTCATGGAATCCTGGACGCCAAGGCTGGTTGATCGCCTGGCGCGATCCATGAAGTGTTCGCCGGCTAAATCCGGCCCGTGCCGCACTGCCTGAAGACCCCCTGCGCCGCCCCGACCGGGCCGCCCGGGCCTTGCAGGACAGCTATGCGCGCGGCAATGACGTTCGATGCCATTTGCGCCCTGTGGCCGGCCAGCCGTGCCACGCTTTGGGCATACCACCGCCAACACTCCGCTCCCCGCGTACATCCCTGTACATGAGAACGACCCTCGGGTCGCGGAGTCTATAAAAATGAAACGAATGTTGTTTAACGCTACGCAGCAAGAGGAGTTGCGCGTAGCGATTGTCGACGGCCAAAAACTGATCGACATCGATATCGAGACCGCCGGTCGCGAGCAACGCAAGTCCAATATCTACAAGGGTGTCATCACCCGCATCGAACCCTCCCTCGAAGCCTGCTTCGTCAGCTACGGCGAAGACCGCCACGGTTTCCTCCCCTTCAAAGAAGTCGCCCGCTCGTATTTCCGTGACGGTGTCGACGTCCGCAATTGCACCATCAAGGAAGCCCTGCGCGAAGGCCAGGAAATCATGGTGCAGGTGGAGAAAGAAGAGCGCGGCAACAAAGGCGCCGCCCTCACCTCCTTCATTTCGCTGGCCGGCCGCTATCTGGTCCTGATGCCGAACAACCCGCGCGGCGGCGGCGTGTCGCGCCGTGTCGAAGGCGAAGAGCGCCAGGAACTGCGCGAGACCATGGACAAGCTGGACTTGCCGCAAGGCATGTCGGTGATTGCCCGTACCGCCGGCATCGGCCGCAATGTCGAAGAGCTGCAATGGGACTTGAACTACCTGATGCAGCTGTGGCGCGCGATCGAAGGCGCCGGCAAGTCGGCCCCGGGTCCTTTCCTGATCTATCAGGAATCCTCGCTGGTCATCCGCGCCATCCGCGACTATTTCCAGCCTGACATCGGCGAAGTCCTGATCGACACCGACGACATCTACGACCAGGCCCAGCAGTTCATGGCCCACGTGATGCCCGACATGGCGCACCGCGTCAAACGCTACAGCGACGACGTGCCGCTGTTCTCGCGTTTCCAGATCGAACACCAGATCGAAACCGCCTACGCGCGCACCGTGCCGCTGCCGTCCGGCGGCGCCATCGTGATCGACCACACCGAAGCCCTGGTCTCGATCGACGTCAACTCGGCGCGCGCCACCCGCGGCTCCGATATCGAAACCACCGCCTTCAACACCAATTGCGAAGCCGCCGACGAAGTGGCGCGCCAGCTGCGCCTGCGCGACCTGGGCGGCCTGATCGTGATCGACTTCATCGACATGGAAGTCGCCAAGAACCAGCGCGAAGTCGAACAGCGCCTGAAGGACGCCCTGCACCACGACCGTGCACGCGTGCAAATGGGCAAGATTTCGCGATTCGGCCTGATGGAACTGTCGCGCCAGCGCCTGCGTCCGTCGCTGTCGGAAGGCTCGCACGTCACCTGCCCGCGCTGCTCGGGCACCGGCCACATCCGCGATACCGAATCGTCCGCCCTGCAAGTCCTGCGCATCATCCAGGAAGAGGCGATGAAGGAAAACTCGGCGACCATCCACGTGCAGGTGCCTGTCGACGTCGCTGCGTTCCTGCTGAACGAGAAGCGCGGCGAGATCCTCAAGATCGAAAACCGCCACCGCATCACCGTCATCCTGATCCCGAACAAGCACCTCGAGACCCCGCACTACAAGCTCGAGCGCATCAAGGTCGACGATCCGCGCCTGGAAGACGCCGCCGCCAGCTACACCCTGGCCGAGTCGACCGAAACCGACATGGCCTACGCCAAGACCCAGAAGGAAGAAGCCAAGCCGCGCCAGGAAGCCGTGGTCAAGTCGATCACCCCGGCCCAGCCGGCACCGGTGGTCGAGCGTCCGGCCAAGCCCGAGCCTGCACCTGCGGCTGCGCCCGCGGCCCCTGCCGAACCGGTATTCACGCCGCCGCCGCCGCCGCAAGGTTTCTTTGCCAAGCTGCGCAGTTTCTTCTTTGGCGAGCCGGCACCGGTGACGCCGCCGGCCCCGGTAACCCCGGCCAAGCCCGCTGAACCGGCTCCGGCCGCGGCAGGCGAACGCGGCGACCGCAATGGCCGTGGCCAGCGCAACGCGCGCGGCGGCCGCACGGGCACTGGCAATGGCAAGGGCCGCGAGCGCGACGAGCGCGAGCCGGTCGCGAAAGCCGCACCGGGCGAGGACAGCGTGAAGCCGGTCGACCTCGAAGGCAAGCCGGCGCGTCCGCCGCGCCCGCCGCGTCCGCCACGCGAAGGCCGTGAACCGCGCGAACCGCGCGAGACGGTCGACGCCCAGGGCCAGGCCGCGGCGCCGGCAGCACGTGCCGAGCGTCCGGAGCGTGGCGAACGCGCCGAGCGTGGCGAGCGCCCGGAACGCGCAGCGCGCCAGCCGCGTGAGCGCACCGAGCGTACCGAGCGCACCCAGCAGGCGATCGAAGCCAAGCTGGACGAAGTAAGTATCGTCCAGGCAACGTCAGCGACGACCGTCACCGTGGCCACTACCGGTCCGGATGGCGAGCAGGAAATCGTTCAGCAACAAGTGGTGAAATCGGTCACGGCAATCGGCCCGAACGGCGACGCCGACGAAGTCGACGGCGACGAACCGCGCCGCCGCCGCCGCCGTGGCGGACGCAACCGCAATCGCCGCGACCGCGACCAGGTCGAGGGCATGGAGCAGGACGGCATCGACGGCGATGGCACCCCAGCCTTCACGCCGGTGGCCGACGAGGAAGCCGCCAAGGTCCAGGCCGAAGCCAGGGCCGCACGCAGGAAGGCCGAGCCGAAAGCGGCCAAGGTCGCCGACACGGGTCCGTGGCCCTTCCCGACCGCCGCGTCGGTGAAAGCCGCCGCGGTCAAGGCTGCCGCCGAGCAGGCGGCCGAGGCCGAAGTTGCTGCGGCTGCTGCTGCGGCAGCGGTTGCGGCAGAGGCTGCCAAGACCGCGCCGGTGGCACAGCCGCAAGCCGCTTCGGCCCAGGCACCGTGGCCGTTCCCGACCTCGAAGTCGGTGGCGGACGCCGTGGCGGGTAATGCCGCTGCCCAGGCACCGGTTGACGCTGCGCCCGCTGCGCCGGCCGAGGCGGCTCCGGCTGCTGCGGCGCCGGCTGCTGCAGCGCCGGTTGCTGCCGAGCCTGCACCGGCCGTTGCGCCGGCTGCTGCAGCCCCAGCAGTTGCGCCGGTGGAGGCACCGGCCGTGGTAGCCGCCCCGGCGGAAACCACCCCGGCAGCCCAGGCTGTCACGGCGGCGCCGGCACCGGCACCGATCCCGGCAAGCACCCCGGCCGCCGCACCGGCCGACATCGATACAGCCCTGGCCCAGGCCGGCCTGACCCTGGCCGCGACCGACCCGGAAAAGCTGCGCGCCGCCCAGGAAGCCGCCGCCCAGGCAGCGGCCCCGGTCCGCGTCGGCCGCGCCCGCAAGGTCGCCCCGCCGCCGGTCGACGAGCCGCTGATCCAGGTCGACACGCGCCAGTAAGCAAGACTTGTTGAACAAGGCTTGTTGAAATAAAAAGGGAAGCTTCGGCTTCCCTTTTTTATTACCCGTCTTCGCCGCCCTCTCCCTCCCCATTCAGCCCTGTAAATATGGCCGTGTCCTGTGCGCTTGCGTCGCGCGTGCTATCGTATCGGCATGTCTGAAAAAATCATTATGCTGGCAGATGCCAGGGCACCGTCCTTGCCCGTCCCGGACGCGCTCGAAGCCCCGACCGGGCTGCTGTCCGACGCGCTCGCGCGTCCGCTGCACGACCTGCGCATCTCCGTCACCGACCGTTGCAACTTCCGCTGCGTGTATTGCATGCCAAAGGAAGTGTTCGACAAGGATTACGCCTACCTGCCCCACGCCTCGCTGCTGAGCTTCGAGGAAATCACGCGCGTGGCCGCGCTGTTCGTCGCCCATGGCGTCGAAAAGCTGCGCCTGACAGGCGGCGAGCCGCTGTTGCGCAAGAACATCGAAGGTCTGATCGCCCAGCTGCGCGCCTTGCGCACGCCGTCCGGCAAGCCGCTCGACCTGACCCTGACCACCAACGGCTCGCTGCTGGCGCGCAAGGCGCAGGCGCTGAAGGATGCCGGCCTCGATCGCGTCACGGTCTCCCTCGATGCGCTCGACGATGCCGTGTTCCGGCGCATGAACGACGTCGATTTCGCAGTCTCGGACGTGCTGGACGGGATGGCGGCGGCGCACGCCGCCGGCCTCGGTCCGATCAAGGTCAACATGGTGGTCAAGGCCGGCATGAACGACGACCAGATCCTGCCGATGGCGCGCCATTTCAGGGACACGCCCTATATCCTGCGCTTCATCGAATACATGGACGTCGGCGCCTCCAACGGCTGGAACATGGACGAAGTCGTGCCCTCGAGCGAAGTGGTGCGCCGCATCGCGGCCGAGATGCCGCTGGTGCCCATCAGTGCCAATTATGCCGGCGAGACCGCCGCGCGCTGGCGCTACCAGGATGGCCAGGGCGAGATCGGCCTGATCTCCAGCGTCACCCAGGCCTTCTGCCAGGACTGTTCGCGCATCCGCCTGTCGACCGAGGGCAAGCTGTACACCTGCCTGTTCGCGACCCGCGGCCACGACCTGCGCGCGCTGATGCGCGAGGGCCGCAGCGATGCCGAGCTGTCCTCGGCGATCGCCCAGCTGTGGCGCAAGCGCGCCGACCGCTATTCCGAGACCCGCACCATCAATACGGCCGGGCTGGAACGGAGCGGCCAGCGTATCGAAATGTCCTATATTGGCGGCTAACCGGGGTCGGATAAAATAACGGGATGAACAAGGAATCGATCAGCGGCCTGCTCCTGGCCGGCGGACGCGGCACGCGCATGGGCCACGTCGACAAGGGCTTGCAAGCGTTCGGCGGCACCACCATGGCCGCGCACGTGCTGGCGCGCCTGGCGCCGCAAGTCGCCACGCTGGCCATAAACGCCAACCAGAACCTCGACACCTACGCCGCCTTCGGCGTGCCGGTATGGCCGGACGATACGCCCGGTTTCGCCGGTCCGCTGGCCGGGCTGGAAGCGGGCCTGCGCCGCTGCACCACGCCCTACCTGCTGACCGCCCCCTGCGATTCGCCCTTCCTGCCGGCCGACCTGGCCGCCCGCCTGTTCGACGGCCTGCAGCGCAGTGACGCCGACCTGGCCGTCGCCGTCACCGAAGAAAACGGCCTGCGTCAGCCGCATCCGGTGTTCTGCCTGCTCAAGGCGAGCCTGGCGCCGGTGCTGTCCGCCTACCTGGCGGCCGGCGGCCGGCGCATGGATGGCTGGTACCCGCAGATCAAGGTGGCCGAGGTGCCGTTCGAGGATGCCGACGCCTTCCGCAACATCAATACCCGGGAAGAGCTGCAGCAGCTCGATCCGGCTCCGAATCAGGCCCAACCCCTGCCACGGCTGGCCGACGTCGTCAGCTGCCTGTCCAGCTACGACCCAGACGCCCTGCCGGTACGCGATGCCCAGCGCATCATCCGCGACTTCGTGACGCCGGTGCGCGCCACCGAACAGGTCGCGCTGCGCGCCGCCCTCGGACGTGTGCTGGCGCTTGACGTCATTTCGCCGATCAACGTGCCCTCGCACGACAATTCGGCGATGGACGGCTATGCGCTGCGCGGAGCCGACCTGCTGCCTGACGCCCCCACCCACCTGCGCGTGATCGGCACCACCTATGCCGGCCGTGCCTTCGATGGCGCGCCGCAGGCCGGCGAATGCATCCGCATCATGACCGGCGGCGTGATGCCGGCCGGCTGCGACAGCGTGGTACCCCAGGAATTCGTGCAGGTCGACGGCGACGCTTCTTCGGCTGAAATCCTCCTGGCGCCGGGCGTGATCCGTCCCGGCGACAACCGCCGCTTCGCCGGCGAAGACCTGAAGCTGGGCAGCGCCGCACTGGCCGCCGGCAAGGTCGTGCGCCCGGCCGACCTCGGGCTGCTGGCCTCGCTCGGCGTGGCCGAGGTGCCGGTGCGGCGCCGCCTGCGCGTCGCCTTCTTCTCGACCGGCGACGAACTGCGCTCGATCGGCCAGCCGCTCGACGAAGGCTGCGTCTACGACAGCAACCGCTACACCATCTACGGCATGCTGCAGCGCCTCGGCTGCGACATCGTCGACATGGGCGTGGTGCGCGACGATCCGCAGGCGCTCGAGCAGGCCCTGCGCGACGCCTGCGAAAGCGCCGACGCCATCATTACCTCGGGCGGGGTCTCGGTCGGCGCCGCCGACTACACGCGCGACATCATGGCGCGCCTGGGCGACGTCACCTTCTGGAAGATCGGCATGCGCCCGGGTCGCCCGCTCGCCTTCGGCCGCATCGCTTCGAACGGCCGCAGCGCCTTCCTGTTCGGGCTGCCGGGCAATCCGGTGGCGGTGATGGTGTCGTTCTACTTCTTCGCACGCGAAGCGCTGCTGCGCATGATGGGCGCCGAGGCGCCATTGGAACTGGTGCGCGCGCGTTCCAGCGCCACCATCCGCAAGAAACCGGGCCGCACCGAATACCAGCGCGGCATCCTGGCGCGCGGCGCCGATGGGCAGCCGGAAGTGCGCATCACCGGATCGCAGGGCTCGGGCATCCTGCGCTCGATGTCCGAGGCGAATTGCATGGTGGTGCTGCATGACGAGCAGGGCAACGTGCAGGCCGGGGACATGGTCGATGTACTGCTGTTCGAAGGGCTGATTTAGCACACCTCGCGTCGGTGGCGACACGGATCGATGTCTGTGCCGCCACCCGGATTGCATCCACCACGGTTATTTGGCGGTGGCCATTTTTGCATCCGTTTCTAGTCGTTTTTGCAAGCGAACCCGGGCGGTAGCGACGTACGCCTTGCACGCATTCCCATCGATGAATGCCGTGTTGCCCATCTGCGGCTGCTTCGCCTTGCGCTCCCACAGTCCGCTGAATTCGGGATGCGCGGACACCAGCACGTCGCATTTCAGCCCTTCCACCGTGGCCATCGAGCGTTCGATGTCGGCGCGGGCGCCCGGATAGCCCGGGTTGCCGTCGAAGCGCTTGCCGTCAGCAGCGACCGCGTTCAGGCTGTCCGCGTAGACGAGGTCGACGGTCTTGCCGGCTTCCGATGCGCGCCAGGTCCAGCTGGTGCCGCCGCGGGTGTGGCCGGGCGTGAAGCGGGCGGTCACGGCCAGCGGGCCGAGTGTGACTACTTCGCCGTCGCGTACCGCGCGTAGCTTGGCCACCGGCGTCATCGGCGGCAGGTCCCCGTCCGGACCGGTGTATTGCGGATCGCCCTTGTCGGCCAGGCCGGTGCGCAGGACCTTGAGCGCTTCCGGGCTGGTCAGCACGGTCGCGCCGCTCAGCTTCTGCAGCTCGGCGATGCCGCCGGCATGGTCGAAGTGTTCGTGCGAGGTCAGGATGTAACGGATGTCCTCGACCCGGAAGCCGAGCTGGCGGATGTGCTGCGCGATCTGCGCCGCGGCTTGCGGCGTGGCGCCGTCGATCAGGATGTGACCGGCCTTCGATGTGATCAGCACCGAACTCAGGCCGGCGGTGCCGACATAATAAGTGTCGCCGAACAAGGCGAACGGTTCCTGTGGTCCGTTCCAGTCCGCGGCCAGCACGGGCGCGGCAAACACGGAGGCGCACAGGGCGGCGGCAAGGAGATGGCGGAAAGTGGTTTTCATGGTGATCCTATTGTAGGACAGCCTCCCTGCCCGCCCGGCCGCCGTGTGACGAAACGCCGGCCTCGTGTGACGCCCGGCGCGCCTGCTTACTCGTCGCGCTCGGCCGATGCGGACGATTCGGCCGTGCCCAGCATCAGCTGCGCCGCCTCGTTCGGCAACGCTTCCACCGATTTCAGCTTGCGCGCCATCTGGCGGCTGCGCACCTCGGCGCTTTCGATGTTCTTGGCGGCCCGCTCCAGCGTCAGCTTGGTCGCGGCCAGCACGTCGCCGAACTTGCCGAATTCCGTCTTCACCGCGCCCAGCACCTGCCACACCTCGGACGAGCGCTTTTCCAGGGCCAGCGTGCGGAAGCCCATCTGCAGGCTGTTGAGCAGCGCAGTCAGGGTGGACGGGCCGGCGATCGTCACGCGCAGCGTGCGCTGCAGGTCGTCCGCAAGGCCGGGCCGGCGCATCACCTCCGCATACAGGCCTTCGGTCGGCAGGAACAGGATCGCGAAGTCGGTGGTCTGCGGCGGCGACACGTATTTGTCGCAGATGGTCTTGGCTTCATTACGCACCGCGCGTTCCAGCTCGGCGCCGAAGCGCGCGACACCATCCGCATCGGCGCTGTCGGCCGCGTCCACCAGGCGCTCGTACTGCTCTTTCGGGAACTTGGCGTCGATCGGCAGCCACAATGGCGGGCCGCCGTCGACGGTGCCCGGCAGCTTGACCGCGAATTCGACGCGCGCATTGGTGCCGCGCACGGTCTCGACGTTCTTGGCGTACTGGTCGACCGTGAGTACCTGCTCGAGCAGCATCTCGAGTTGCACTTCGCCCCAGGTGCCGCGCGTCTTGACGTTGGTGAGCACGCGTTTCAGGTCGCCGACGCCAACCGCCAGCTGCTGCATCTCGCCCAGGCCCTGGTGCACGCGCTCCAGGCGGTCGGACACCTGGCGGAACGATTCGGTAAGGCGGGTCTCGAGCGTCGCGTGCAGCTTTTCGTCGACGGTCTGGCGCATCTCTTCCAGGCGCTTGCCGTTGTCGTTCTGCAGGTCGCGGATCTTCGATTCCAGCGTGGCGCGCACTTCGAGCATGCGCTGGGCATTCGATTCGGTCAGGTTGGCGAGCGCGCCGTTCAAGGTGTCGGCAAAGCGCTTCAGGGTGCGCGCCTGCTCTTCGCGGCCGCCGGCCGCATGCATCTGGATCTGCTGGCGCATGGCGTCCAGCTGCTGGGCGGTGGCGCCCTGGTTCTGCGCCAGGTGGGCGGCGAGTTCCTGGCGCGTGGCCTGGGCGCTGGCCTGCAGTTCGTGGCGCAGCTCGCGCTCGAGGCGTTCAAAGGCCTGGGCCGAGCCGTCGTTACCGGCGCCGGCGCGGCTGCGCGCCAGCAGGGTCAACTGCAGCGCGATGACGGCCGCCAGGCCGATCGCGAGGACGATGAATTCGATGGTGGACATGGTGTTCTCGGTGCGGCTTCTTAGTGCTGCTTCTTAGTGCGGCTTATTCCGCATCCAGTCCGCGGTCTGGAAGAAGGCGGTCATCAAACGCAGGCGCAGGTCGTCATCGTAGCCGAGGTCTTCCAGCGCCATCGCCATCGCGCGCAGCCACTGGTCACGCTCGCTGGTGCCGATCGCGAACGGCAGGTGGCGCGCGCGCAGCATCGGGTGGCCGTATTTTTCGATGAAGAGATTGGGGCCGCCCATCCAGCCGGACAGGAACATGAACAGTTTTTCGCGCGAGCTGTCGTTCGGGACCGGATGCATCGCGTGGATGCCGGCGAAATCGGCTTCCAGCTGCATGATGTCGTAAAAGCGGTCGACCAGTTCGCGCAGGCGGCTTTCGCCGCCGATGATCTCGTACAGTGTACGTTCTTGGGTGTTATCGGTATCAGGCATCCGTCAATCATAACGCGGCGGCGACGTTGCGGGTAGGGTGGACGGGTTTCCCGTCCACGCGTTCAAGCGCCACGTGATCAATCGTCCCTCCGATCGCGTGCACCATATCGCATTTGTCGCGTATCTCCGCGTGGACGGCAGAGCCGTCCACGCTACGCCTCCCTCAAAGTTTGCAGCGGCGGCTTGCGCAACACATTGCGCAGCCCGAGCCAGCCGCCGATCAACGCGCACGCCGCGCCCACCACCAGCCCGGCCACCCACACGGTCGGATCGAAATGCCAGGGAAACTTGAACTGGTACTCGGCCAGCGCCCACCCCAGCGCGGCGGCGCCCGACGCCGCCAGCAGCCCGGACAAGCCGCCGACCAGCGCGAACTCGATGCGCTGGGCCTGCGCCAGCTGGCCGCGGGTAGCCCCCAGCGCGCGCAGCAGGCCGGCTTCGCGCGTGCGCTCGGCCTGGGAACCCATCAGCGCCGCATACAGCACCAGCACGCCCGAGGCCAGCGTGAACAGGAACAGGAACTCGACCGCGGTGACGACCTGGTCGAGCACTTCCTGCAGCTGGCGGATGATGCCGCTGACGTCGACCACGGTCAGGTTCGGAAACTGGCGCGTCAGCGTGTTGGCCAGGCCGATGCCCTTGGCCGGCACGCGGAAGGCGGTCATGTAGGTCGTCGGCGCGTCGCGCATCGCGGCCGGGTTGATGATCACGAAGAAGTTGGCGCGCATCGAGCCCCACTCCAGCTTGCGCAGGCTGGTCACCTTGGCGTCGACCGTGAAGCCGCCCATGTCGAAGCGCAGCGTGTCGCCCAGCTTCAGGCGCAAGGTCGTGGCGATGCCCTGCTCGACCGAGGCTTCGGCCATGCCCGGCTTGTCGTCGTACCAGCGCCCCGCCACCACCTCGTTCCCGGCCGGCAGGTCCGGCACGCTGGACAGGTTGAATTCGCGGTCCGACAGGCCTTTCGCGCGCGGATCGGTGTAGGTCGTGGCCGTCACCTCCTTGCCGTTCACCGCCGTCAGGCGCCCGCGGATCATCGGGTACAGCGGTAATTCACTGACACCGGCGGCGCGGATCTGGCGCGCGACCGCATCCTTCTGGTCGGGCTGGATATTGATGATGAAGCGGTTCGGCGCATCGGGCGGCGTCGACAGGCGCCAGGCCTGCATCAGGTCGCCGCGCACCACGGTCAGCACCAGCAGCGCCATCAGGCCCAGCGACAGCGACACGATCTGCACGATGGTGGCGCCGGGGCGCCGCTGCAGCGAAGTGATGGCGAAGCGCCAGCCCTGGTGGCGGGCGGCACCGCGCAGCCGCCGCAGCGCCTGCAGGCACAGCCAGCCGACCAGCGCGAACACGGCCAGGCCGCCGAGGAAGCCGCCCGCGGTCAGCATCGCCAGGCGCACGTCGCCGGCCTGCCACAGCAGCAGCGCGAAGAACACGGCGATGCCCAGGCCGTAGGTGACCAGCGCCATCGGCTGCGGCGCCGACTGCTCGCGCCGGATCACGCGGTTGTGCGGCACGTTGCGCAGCTGGAGCACCGGCGGCAGCGCGAAGCCGACCAGCAGCAACATGCCGGTGGCAATGCCCTGCAACGCCGGCAGGCTCGAGACCGGCGGCAGCTCGGCCGGGATCAGGTTGCCGATCATCTCGAGCAGCACGAAGTGGGCGCCGAAGCCGGCCAGCACGCCGAGCACGCTGCCGGCCAGGCCGACCAGCGCGAATTCGAGCAGGAACATCAAACCGACCTGGTTCTGGGTCATGCCGAGGCAGCGCAGCATGGCGCAGGCGTCGAGGTGGCGCTGCATGAAGCGCCGCGCCGCCATCGCCACGGCCACCGCCGCCAGCATCGCCGACAACAGGCTGACCAGCGCCAGGAAGCGCTCGGCGCGGTCGAGGGTATTGCGCATCTCGGGACGGCCGTTTTCCAGGGTCTCGATGCGCACGCCTTTCACGTTGTCCGCCTCGATACGCGCACGCAGCCAGCGCTCGTAGCCGGCGATCGGCGCCATGTCGTTGGGCGAGGCCGATGCCACCTGCATGCGGTAGGTCACGCGTGCGTAATTGTCGACCAGGCCGGTGCCCTTCAGGTCGGCCAAAGGCAGCATCACGCGCGGCGCGAAGTTCGAGAACGAGGCGCCGCGGTCCGGCTCGGTCGCGATCAGGCGCGCCACCTTGAAGGTCCTGTCGCCCAGCTGGATGGTGCTGCCCACCTTGATGCGCAGCGGCGGCAGCAGGTTGACGTCGACCCACACCGTGCCCGCTGCCGGGATGCCTTCGGCGGCGTCGCCCAGCGCCTCGCTGGCATCGTCCGGGCTGGTGGTGGTGCGCAGCTGGCCGCGCAGCGGGTAGCCTGTGGACACCGCCTTGACCGAGGCCAGCACCGCCTGCGAGTCCTGGCCCTGCCCGGCCTGGGCCATGCTGGGGAAGGTGACGGTATCGGCCAGCACCAGCCCGCGACGCTGCGCCTCCGCGCGCCACGCCGGCGGCAGCGGCTGGTCGGCGTTGACCAGCAGGTCGGCGCCGAGCAGCTGGTGGGCGTCGCGATTCAGGCCGCTGCGCATGCGGTCCACGAAAAAGCCGACCGCGGTCAGTGCCGACACCGCGACGATCAGCGCCACCAGCAGGAAGCGCAGCTCGCCGGCGCGCCAGTCGCGCGCGGTCATGCGCAGGGTTTGGGTCAGTAACGGCAGCCGCATGGCGATATCCCTTTTATGCGGCCGCGAAAAAGCGCTCGACTTCGTCGAGGTAGGCGCGCTTCTGTGCCGCTGGCAGGAATGCGGCCTCGAAGCTGTTGACGGCCAGCTGGCGCGCGTGCGAGGCGTCCAACGGCAGCGCCTCGAACGCGGCCAGGTAGTTGTCGTTGACGTAGCCGCCGAAATAGGCCGGATCGTCGGAATTGACGGTGGCCGCCAGGCCGGCGTCGAGCAGCGTGCGCAGGCTGTGGCTGCCCATCACGTCGAACACGCGCAGCTTGATGTTCGACAGCGGGCACACGGTCAGCGCCATCCGTTCGCGCGCCAGGCGCTGGACCAGGGCCGGGTCGTCGAGGCAGCGCACCCCGTGGTCGATGCGCTCCACGTGCAGCACGTCGAGCGCGCTCTCGATGTAGCTCGGCGGCCCCTCCTCTCCCGCATGCGCAACCAGGTGCAGGCCGAGCGCGCGAGCGCGCTCGAACACGCGCGCGAATTTCTCGGGCGGGTGGCCGAGTTCGGACGAATCGAGGCCGACGCCGATGATCTTCTCGCGGTACGGCAGCGCCTGTTCCAGCGTGGCCAGGGCGTCGTCCTCGGACAGGTGGCGCAGGAAGCACATGATCAGGCTGGCGCTCACCGGGCTGTCCTGGCAGGCGCGCCAGATGCCGTTGACGACGGTCTCGAACGGCACGCCGCGCGCGGTGTGGGTCTGCGGATCGAAAAAGATCTCGGCATGGCGCACATTGTCGGCGCCGGCACGTGCCAGATAGGCCGCGGTCATGTCGTAGAAGTCCTGCTCGGTCAGCAAAACGCTTGCACCCGCATAATAAATATCGAGGAACGATTGCAGATCAGTGAAAGCGTACGCCTGACGCAACGCTTCGACCGAGGCGTAGGGGAGCGAAACGTCGTTCCTTTGCGCGAACTCAAATATCAGTTCGGGCTCGAGCGAGCCCTCAATATGGATGTGCAATTCTGCTTTAGGCATCGCCTGCAACATGTGGCGCAAGGGTTCGTTCAGCATGGGGATCTCCACGGTGGATCGGGTCATTTCGGGCATTGGAAGAGAGTGTAGCGCATGCACGGATAAGGCTCATTTCACTCTGGAATTTTTGTAAATCGCAACGCGAAATGCGTGCGCCACTGCTTAGCAAGATGGTGCACTATCCATTTACCATTTGATAAATCTGATGGGTTCTCGTGGCGCCAAAAGTCCTGCCTGCCAGCCCCATCCGGACAATGTACAGAGGCCTGCAACCCCATCGCAGCGGACTCTTCAAAAACCTTATTTCCTTATTCGTTTCAAGGACTTGGAATCAGATCACACAAGAATGTGACACGGTTTTGACTTCGGGAACTAATAGGCACATAATAAATTTCATAAGCGTAATAAGACGCTCTCAGCGGGCGCTCACCAACCGGTTCACGTCATGGAAATTGTTGCATGCAGCGTTTTCCGCGGCTCCCAAAAAAACCGGACGACAAGAATATCGCCCTCCGTTTCGTGTCAGGCTTTCTGACTGCCAAACTTCGATGGCGACCCTGGCGGGCAGCATCCACCATGCTGTGAAGTCTCATCCGACCGGGCTTGGGCAACCGTCTTTCGTCGGCTGCCGGACAGTGATCAGTGTTAGTACATTAGAGGACATTCACATGACCATTTTTGATAACTACGCAGCCCGCTATGAGCGTACCCGCGAAGAGGAATACTCGCTGTCCGAGTATCTCCAGCTTTGCAAGAAGGATCCCCTGACTTACGCCAGCGCTCCCGAGCGCATGCTGGCCGCCATCGGCGAACCTACCCTGGTCGATACCCGCCTCGACCCGCGCCTGTCGCGCATCTTCGCCAACAAGGTCATCAAGATTTATCCCGCATTCCGCGAGTTCTACGGCATGGAGGAAGTGATCGAACAGGTCGTTTCCTATTTCCGCCATGCGGCCCAGGGCCTGGAAGAACGCAAGCAGATCCTGTATTTGCTGGGCCCGGTAGGCGGCGGTAAATCGTCGATCGCAGAAAAGCTCAAATCGCTGATGGAACAGGTGCCGTTTTACGCGATCAAGGGTTCGCCGGTCAATGAATCGCCGCTCGGGCTATTCAGCGAAACGGAAGACGGCGCCATTCTCGAAGAGGATTACGGCATTCCGCGCCGCTACCTGCGCAATGTGCCGAGCCCGTGGGCGGTCAAGCGCCTGCATGAATTCGGTGGCGACATCAACAAGTTCCGCGTCGTCAAGCGCTATCCGTCGATCCTGAAACAGATCGCGATCGCCAAGACCGAGCCGGGCGACGAAAACAACCAGGATATTTCTTCGTTGGTCGGCAAGGTCGATATCCGCAAGCTCGAGGATTATGCCCAGGACGATCCGGATGCCTACAGCTATTCCGGCGGCCTGTGCCTGGCGAACCAGGGCCTGATGGAATTCGTCGAGATGTTCAAGGCCCCGATCAAGGTATTGCACCCGCTGCTTACCGCGACCCAGGAAGGCAATTACAAGGGTACCGAAGGTTTCGGCGCGATTCCCTTCGATGGCATCGTGCTGGCCCACTCCAATGAATCGGAATGGAAGACCTTCCGCAACAACCGCAACAACGAGGCTTTCCTCGACCGGATCTATATCGTCAAGGTGCCGTATTGCCTGCGCGTGTCGGACGAAATCAAGATCTACGACAAGCTGCTGCGCAATTCCTCGCTCGATAAAGCGCCGTGCGCGCCGGGCACCCTGCGCATGATGTCGCAATTTGCGATCCTGTCGCGCCTGAAGGATCCGGAAAACTCGAGCATCTATTCGAAGATGCTGGTGTACGACGGCGACAACCTGAAGGACACCGATCCGAAAGCGAAGTCGATGCACGAGTACGTCGATTATGCCGGGGTCGACGAAGGCATGAACGGGCTGTCGACCCGCTTCGCCTTCAAGATCCTGTCCAAGGTCTTCAACTTCGACAACACCGAAGTGGCGGCCAATCCGGTGCACTTGCTGTACGTGCTCGAACAGCAGATCGAGCGCGAGCAATTCCCGCCCGAGACCGAACAGCGCTACATGTCGTATATCAAGGAGCACCTGGCCCAGCGTTACGTCGATTTCATCGGCAAGGAAATCCAGACCGCCTACCTGGAAAGCTATTCGGAATACGGCCAGAACATCTTCGACCGCTACGTGACCTTTGCCGACTTCTGGATCCAGGACCAGGAATTCCGCGATCCGGATACCGGCGAAAGCTTCGACCGCGAATCGCTGAACGCCGAACTGGAAAAGATCGAAAAGCCTGCCGGCATTTCGAACCCGAAGGATTTCCGCAACGAGATCGTCAACTTCGGCTTGCGGGCACGTGCGACCAACGGCGGCAAGAATCCGGCCTGGACCAGCTACGAAAAATTCCGGACCGTGATCGAGAAGAAAATGTTCTCGAATACGGAGGAATTGCTGCCGGTGATCTCGTTCAATGCGAAGGCGAGCGCGGAGGATGCGACCAAGCATGCCGACTTCGTGGCGCGCATGGTCGAGAAAGGCTACACGCCGAAACAGGTGCGGCTGCTGTGCGAATGGTATCTGCGGGTACGTAAATCCTCGTGATGAGGGTTCGATAAACCTGGTGCGCGTCGCCTGGCTGGTCTGCGATGCTCCGCTACGGCGGGCCGGCCGTACCGTAAGTACGGCTGCACTTCTCGACCACCCAGGCTTGCGCTCGCTACGGTTTCTCGAACCCTCGTGGCGCTAGCACGGGGCGTCCATCAGGTCGGGCTGTAGGCTTGGTCCCACGGATGTCCGCGACGCCAACCACATTGGGTCGAGGCGCGTTACTATAGTGGGACCGGGTGGTATTCCGGCCCGCCGCGAATTTGAGCAGGAGGCCTGTTTTGACTTACCTCATCGACCGACGCTTGCAGGGCAAGAACAAGTCTGCGGTCAACCGCGAACGCTTCTTGCGCCGCTACAAGGCGCAAATCAAGGATGCGGTGGGCCGGGCGATCAAGGGTCGCTCGATCACCGACATCGAAAATGGCGAAAAGGTCTCGATTCCCGTCAAGGACGTGAACGAACCCCGCTTCGGACACGCGCATGGCGGTGTCTGGGAGACCGTCAACCCCGGCAACACCGAATACCAGAAAGGCGACCAGTTCAACCGTCCGCGCGGCGGTGGCGGCGGCGCCGGCCGTGGCAAGGCGGGCAACAGCGACCAGACCACCGAAGACGATTTCATCTTCGAACTGAGCCGAGAAGAATTCATGAATTACTTCTTCGAGGACCTCGAGCTGCCGAACATGATCAAGACGCAGCTGACCCAGGTCGTCGAATTCAAGAACCAGCGCGCCGGCTACAACATCTCCGGCACGCCCTCCAACATTCACGTGCTGCGCTCGCTGCGCGGGGCGCTGGGGCGCCGCATCGCCGTCGGCGGACCGTCGCGCAAGCAACTCACCGCGCTCGAGCACGAACTGCGCGAACTGCGCGAGAACGGTGCCGAGGATGACGACACGCAAGTCCTCGAACTCAAGCACAAGATCCACCACCTGCACACGCGGCTGCTGGCGATCCCTTTCATCGACCCGATCGACCTGCGCTACAGCAACCGGATCAAGGTCCCGAAGCCGTCCACGGCGGCCGTGATGTTCTGCATCATGGACGTGTCGGGCTCGATGGACGAGAGCCGCAAGGATACCGCCAAGCGCTTCTTCATCCTGCTCTACATGTTCCTGAAGCGGGCGTACGAAAAGATCGAAGTGGTCTTCATCCGCCACCACACGGCCGCGGCCGAGGTCGACGAGAACGAGTTCTTCCATTCGCGTGAATCCGGCGGCACGGTCGTGTCCTCGGCGCTGCACATGCTGAACAAGATCGTCACCGAACGCTACAGCAACGGCGACTGGAACAGCTACGTGGCGCAGGCCTCCGACGGCGACAACTGGGACAACGACTCGGTGCTGTGCAAGCAGATCCTCAACAGCCAGATCATGCCCCGGGTGCAGTACTACACCTATGTCGAGATCACCGACGGCCCGCCCCAGAACCTGTGGGAGCAATATGCCGAAGTGGCGACCACGCATCCGAACTTCGCCATGCAGAAGATCGTGACCCCGGCGGATATCTATCCAGTGTTCCGCGAACTGTTCAAGAAGCAGCCTAAATAGATAGCAGCAATGCAAAGCGAGGCCCGCTCATGCCAAGAGATCCCAACAACCCGCGCGCCCTGCCCGAACAGTCGGAGTGGACCTTCGACCTGATCGAACAGGCGCACGAGGAAATCCGCCGGGTGGCCAGGAAGTTCGGCCTGGACACCTACCCCAACCAGCTCGAAATCATCACCGCCGAACAAATGATGGATGCCTATACCTCGGTAGGCATGCCGGTGTCGTACAACCACTGGTCCTTCGGCAAGCATTTCCTCAGTACGGAAAAAAGCTACAAGCGCGGCCAGATGGGCCTGGCGTACGAGATCGTGATCAACTCGAACCCGTGCATCGCCTACCTGATGGAGGAAAACAGCCTGACCATGCAGGCGCTGGTGATCGCCCACGCCGCCTATGGCCACAATTCCTTCTTCAAGGGCAATTACCTGTTCCGCACCTGGACCGATGCCGACGCCATCGTCGACTACATGGTCTTTGCCAAGAACTACATCGCCGAATGCGAGCAGCGGCACGGCATCGACGCCGTCGAAGATGTGCTCGACTCCTGCCATGCGCTGCAAAACTACGGCGTCGACCGCTACAAGCGGCCGGCCAAGCTGTCGGTCGCGCAGGAACAGAACCGCCAGAAGGAGCGCGAGGAATACATCCAGTCCCAGGTGAACGAGCTGTGGCGCACGCTGCCGCGCCGCGAGGAAGCCCAGAAGGATGCCGCCGCACCGCCGCGCTTTCCGGTCGAGCCCGAGGAAAACCTGCTGTACTTCATCGAGAAGTACGCGCCGCTGCTGGAACCCTGGCAGCGCGAGCTGGTGCGTATCTCGCGCAAGATCTCGCAATACTTCTATCCGCAGCGCCAGACCCAGGTGATGAACGAGGGCTGGGCCACCTTCTGGCACTACACCATCCTGCAAGAGCTGCACAAGGAAGGCATCGTCGGCGACGGCTTCATGATGGAATTCCTGCAGAGCCATACCAACGTCGTGTTCCAGCCGGCCGCCACCAGCCCTTATTACAGTGGCATCAATCCGTATGCGTTGGGTTTCGCCATGATGATGGACATCAAGCGCATCTGCGAGAACCCGACCGAGGAAGACCGCGCCTGGTTCCCGGATATTGCCGGCAGCGACTGGATCAAGACGCTGGACTTCGCGATGCGCAACTTCAAGGATGAGAGCTTCATCGCCCAGTACCTCTCGCCCAAGCTGATCCGCGAATTTCACTTCTTCGCCGTGCTGGACGACGACCGAAGCGACAAATTGACGATTTCGGCGATCCACGACGAAGCCGGCTACCGCTACGTGCGCCAGCAGCTGGCCGAGCAGTACAACCTGGGCAACCGCGAACCCAATATCCAGGTCTGGCAGGTCAATACGCGCGACGACCGCGCCCTGACGCTGCGCCATACGCAATTCCAGCGCCGCCCGCTCAACCAGCAGGCGCATGAAGTGCTCAAGCACGTGGCCCGCCTTTGGGGCTTCGATGTGCGCCTCGAAACCGTCGACCCGTCTGGCCGCGTGGTCAGCAGCCTCGAGTGCCGGCGCGAAAAGCGCGCACGCTACTGAGGTCCGGGCTGCCTTTCCCTCCGCCCGCACCCTGCCGTGCGGGCTTTTTTTCGAGCGCGGCACCGACCACGCCATGTCCTTCTCTATATAGAGTGCACCGCCGGCGTGCCGCCCGCGAGTGCCCTGGCACCTGCTTGGTGCGAGCGCAAACATTCCCCTGTCGAACCGCCCCGTCCGATTGAAGGAACGCTCCTCGTCATTACGTTACTTATCTGATATTGTTCAAAAGCCATCTTACATGCACACTGAGCCATATCAAGCGCCGATATCCATATAAGGTCCTCTTATGGCTTTAGCCTTGTTTTTAAAGGGTTTTTTGTTCAACAGAACACCCATCGGCATGTAAGTTGGTTATAGTTGGCAGAAACGCCACGACCGTTTCATCATATATTTGCTAAGTAGCAAATTCAGCATGGAAAATTCGGCAGAAGGTGTCTGTTGCCTGATCTTCCACGCATCAAAAAAGGGCACCACTTGACATTGTAAAACGGCTAACTTTCAGCGTCATCGGCAGGCCTTCGGATTCTTCATACTGATGTGCTTGTTTGCTTGTTTTTACAGGCAAATAGCCTCTCTTTGAAGGCATAAAAATGTATGTGCAAAAAAGAATTCGTAGGTATAATTCGCCGATGTCCCGGATGCGGCTCTTAGCATTTTGTCGTGTTTAGTGGGTTTGGTAGCAACAAAAAAGGTTGGTATTGGAGAAAGCAGGATGAATTTTTCGCAAGAGAAGAACGCCGGGAAGAATTTCACTGGTATCGCCATTGTTATCGTCTTGCACCTGATTGTCGCTTACGGGCTGGTTACCGGTCTCGGAAAGCGCATGGTCGCCAAGATGATGGAACCAGTGGAGACCAAAATTATCGAGGAAGTGAAACCGCCGCCACCGCCGGATGTTCCGCCCCCGCCGCCGCCGCCGGAAATGAAGGCCCCGCCGCCTCCATTCATCCCGCCGGTTGAAGTGCAGGTGCAGACCCCGCCGCCGCCGCAGAATGTGATCGCTAACACGACCACTGCGAAACCGGCAACGACGGAGATCAACCGCACGCCACCGGCACAGCCGGCCCCTCCGGCACCGGCAGCACCGGCCAAGGGTCCTTCGCGTACCGAGGCAGTGGCAGACTTCAACACCTGCGCGAAACCGGAATACCCGAAATCGTCGCTGCGTAATGAAGAAACGGGTGTGTCGACCATTTCGTTCCTGATTGGCGTGGATGGTCACGTGATGGATTCCAAGATGGCGAAGTCGAGTGGCTTCCGCGATCTGGATAAAGCTGCGCAGTCAGCTCTTGGTAAATGCCGATTCAAGCCAGCAATGGTTGATGGGGCGCCCCAACAAGCATGGGTAGCAGTGCAGTACGTCTGGACTTTGGAATAAACCGGGACGGCAGCAACGTCTCAAACTGTGATTTTCGTTGTCATCTGTTCAGCGAACTGTTCATTTTAATTTTTGGAGGAAGCATGTTTAAGAATACCCGTTTGTCCGCTCTGCTGGCGGCTGTCCTGTTCTCGGTTACGGCAGCTTCGGCGCTGGTGTCCGCACCGGCCTTCGCTGACGCTCCGGCAGCAGCAAGCGCCCCGGCAGCTCCTGCGGCTGACGCAGCAGCACCGGCCGCAGCACCGGCTACCGACGCAGCAGCAGCTCCGGCTGCAGGCGCTCCGGCCGCTGCCGAAGGCAAGAAAGAAGAAGTCGAGAACCCATTCGGCATCCAGGCCGTGTGGGAAGGCGGCGTCGTGTCGCGCGGCACCCTGATCATCCTGGCCCTGATGTCGATGGGTTCGTGGTACATCCTGATCACCAAGCTGATCGACCAGTCGAAGATCTTCCGTCAGTCGAAGGAAACCAACCAGAAGTTCTGGAAAGCACCGTCGATCGCTGCCGGCTCGGCACAACTGACCGAAGGCTCGCCGTTCCGCTTCATCGCTGAAACCGGCACCAAGGCAACCCAGCACCACGACGGCGCCCTGCTCGAGCAGATCGACCTGTCGACCTGGACCACCATGCAGATCCAGCGCGCCGTGGACAAAGTCCAGTCGCGTCTGCAGGATGGCCTGTCGTTCCTGGCAACCGTCGGCTCGACCGCACCGTTCATCGGTCTGTTCGGTACCGTCTGGGGTATTTACAACGCACTGACCAACATCGGTATGACCGGTAACGCGTCGATCGACAAGGTTGCAGGTCCGGTGGGTGAAGCACTGATCATGACCGCATTCGGTCTGTTCGTTGCAGTTCCGGCCGTCCTGGGCTACAACTGGCTGGTCCGTCGTAACAAGACCGCAATGGAAGACGTCCGTTCGTTCAGCGCCGATGTGCACTCCGTCCTGATCTCGGGCGCAATGCACACCTCGGAAGCTGCTCGCGCTGTCGCTGGCACTAAAAAGGTTGGCTAATCATGTCGATGAGTGTTGGCTCCGATAGCGGAGAAGATACCGTCATGTCAGAGATCAACACCACGCCCCTCGTGGACGTGATGTTGGTTCTGCTGATCATCTTTCTGATCACCAGCCCGGTTGTTCTTAAACTGCAGAAGATCAAACTGCCTGTCGAGACCAACCAGACTGCCAAAACCACGCCGGAAGACGTGAACATCGTCGTCAACAAAGATGGCGATATGTACTGGAACCAGCACAAGCTGGCCAACACCGACGAACTCTTCGAATTCCTGAAGAAAGAAGCGGTCAAAGTGCCCCAGCCGGAAGTGAAGATTCGTGGCGACCAAGAAACCCGCTACGAAGCAATCGGCAGGGTGCTCTACACGGCCCAGCGTGCGGCGATTCAGAAAGTCGGCTTCATCACCGAAATTCCTGACAAGGGCTGATCGACGTGAAGAGGGGCATGCCCCTCTTCCAATGATGACCCCGCAGCCCGGTACAGGAAGACCCTAGCGGGAAACCCGTATCGGGCTGGTTCCCAAGATTTGAAAGGAAGCACTCATGTCTATGAACGTTGGTTCACCCGGAGGCGCAGGCGCCGATCCGGAACCGATGATGGAAATGAACATGACGCCGCTGATCGACGTCATGCTGGTGCTGATCATTATGATGATCATCACCATTCCAAAGCAAAACCACTCGGTTAACTTGAATATGCCGGTCGGCCAACCGCCACCGTCGACCAAGGAGCCGCAGGTCGTCACGATCGACGTGGACTTCGACGGTACTGTCCTCTGGGACAATACCCCGATCCCGGATCGCGCCACCCTCGAAGCCAAGCTGTCCAACGTGGCGGCGATGGCCGATCAGCCGGAAGTGCACCTGCGCCCGAACAAGCTGGTCGAGTACAAGGTTGTCGCTGGTGTGATGGCGTCGGCTCAACGTCTTGGTGTCACCAAGATCGGTATGGTCGGCAACGAACAGTTCCAGTAATCGCTTTGGCTATAATGAACACGGCAGGGTTTCCCTGCCGTGTCTATTTTGAATGAAAGAATGTCGATAATGTCCAAGTTCCGCCTCGCACACCTCGGCCTCGCACTGGCCGCACTCGGATTCACCGCCGCCGTCCCGGTGGTTGGCCTGGCCCCGGCCTACGCCGCCGAGACCCTCCGTCCCGAAGTCGGCAAGCCGCTGCAAGAAGCGCAGCAACTGATGAAGCAGGGCAAGAACAAGGAAGCCCTGAACCGTCTGCATGACCTCGACAAGGTCGGCAACAAGTCGGCAAACGAAACTTACCTGATCGAACGCACCCGTGCCGGTGCTGCCTCGAGCGCAGGTGACTATGCCGCCGCCGCCAAGTCCTTCGAATACCTGATCGGCTCCGGCAAGCTGTCGGCCTCCGAAAAAGCCCAGATGTCGAAAGGCCTCATCGGCATCTACATGCGTGGCGGCGACCTGGGCAAGGCAAACGCCGCGATCCAGGCCCAGCTCAAAGAGCGCGACGATCCTGAACTGCGTGCCTACCTGCTGCAGAACTACTACAAGCAGGGCAACACTGCCGCCCTGGAAACCGAACTGCGCAATGCCGAGAAGAACGGCCGCATGAGCGAAGACCAGCTCGGCATGCTCGCCAACATCCAGCTCAAGAAGGGTGACAAGGTCGGCTACGTCAACACCATCGAGAAACTGGCCGCGAATTATCCGAAGACCCAGTACTGGACCGACCTGCTGAACCGCGTGCAGGGCAAACCTGGCTTCTCCGGCCGCCTGGCCGTCGATATCTACCGCCTGAAGCTGGCCAATGGCCTGCTGAAGAAGCCGAGCGAGTACATGGAAATGGCCCAGCTGGTCCTGCAAGCCAAGGCCCCGGCTGAAGCGATCAAGATCATCGACAAGGGCTACAAGGCCGGCGCACTGGGTACCGGTGCCGACGCCGCGCGTCACCAGCGCCTGAAGGACCTGGCCGAGAAGACCCTGGCCGAGCAGAACAAGACCCTCGCCGCCGAAGAAGCCTCGCTGACCAAGGCCAACGACAACGACGGCCTGGTCGCCCTGGGCTACAGCCTGGTGCAGTCGGGCCAGGCCGACAAGGGCCTCAAGATGATGGAAGCCGCCATCAAGGCCGGCAACCTGAAGTACCCGGAAGATGCCAAGCTGCACCTGGGTGAAGCCTATGCCGTCGCCGGCAAGAAGCAGCAGGCGGTCAACACGCTGAAAGGCGTGGGCGGCAAGGACGGCACCGCCGAACTGGCCCGCTACTTCATCATGGCCATCAACAAGCCGCTGGCGTAAGTTACCAAGCCATCCGGCACGCACTGCCGCCCATGCGGCAGTGCTTCGAAAGCGCTGCCCGCGTTCCTGCAGGCGGCGCTTTTTACGTTTACGCCACCCGGCGCGGCGCTTTGTGCACGCCCTTCCCCCGCCCCGCGCTTTCGGCCATTGCGCTTTGCAACATCGCAGTTGCCGTATAATCTGGTATTTCGCCTCGGAGCACGAATCATCCAATGAAGGTATTTCGCGGACTTCCCAACGACAGGGCGCGTGCCCCTTGCGCACTCACGATCGGCAACTTCGACGGTGTCCACCGCGGACACCAGGCGCTGTTGGCCCACGTGACCGCCAGTGCGCGGCGCCTCGGGCTGGAATCCGCCGTGATGACGTTCGAGCCGCATCCGCGCGAATATTTTGCGCAGCGCAGCGGGGATCTGTCGAAGGCCCCGGCACGCATTGCCAACCTGCGCGACAAGCTGGAATCGCTCTCCAACGCGGGCATCGACCGCGTCATCGTCGAGCATTTCAACGAGCATTTCGCCGCCATGTCGCCGCGCGAATTCACCGAGCACGTGCTGGTCGAAGGCCTGCACGTCAAATGGCTGATGGTGGGCGAGGATTTCTGCTACGGCGCCCGGCGCGCCGGCAATGTCGCCCTGCTGGCCGAAGCCGGCAAAGAATACGGCTTTGAAGTGCACAGCCTGCCTGCCGTGCTGCACGACGCCACTCGCATCTCGTCCTCGGCCGTGCGCAGCGCGCTGGCCGCCGCCGATTTCGACGCCACGCGCGCCCTGCTCGGCCACGCGTATTCGATGTCCGGCCACGTGATCCACGGCGCCAAGCTGGGCCGCACGCTGGGTTTCCCGACGCTGAACCTGCGCGTCGTGCACCGCCCGGCGCTGGCCGGCATCTTCGTGGTGCAGGTACACGGCCTGGGGCCGCAGCCGCTGCCGGCCGTCGCCAGCCTGGGCGTGCGTCCGACCGTCGAGGATGCGGGCCGCATGCTGCTCGAAGTGCATGTGTTCGACTACAACCAGCCCTGCTACGGCAAGCTGGTACAAGTGGAATTCCTCGCCAAGCTGCGCGACGAAGAAAAATACGTCGACCTGCCCACGCTGACGGCCGCCATCGAGCGCGACGCCCAACAGGCGCGTGCCTGGTTCGCCCAGCGCGCCGGCGCCCTCACCGCCACCGATCGAATTTGAACACCGTCATCCGCGGCGCCGCGGCTTCGGCCGCCGCGCCCTGCTTGCCCACGTTCGCACCCAACAGCAGTCCACCTTAGAAAAGTCCTATGTCCGATACCAAACCAGGCCAAAAAGGCGCCAAGAAGCCCGAAAGCAAATACCCGGTCAACATGACCGATACGCCCTTCCCGATGCGCGGCGACCTCGCCAAGCGCGAACCGGGCTGGGTGAAGCAATGGCAAGACAAGAAAATCTACGAGCGCGTGCGCAAGGCCGCTGCCGGCCGTCCGAAATTCATCCTGCACGACGGCCCCCCCTACGCCAACGGCGATATCCACCTTGGCCACGCCGTCAACAAGATCCTGAAGGACATGGTCGTCAAATCGCGCACCATGGCCGGCTTCGACGCGCCCTACGTGCCGGGCTGGGATTGCCACGGCATGCCGATCGAGATCCAGATCGAAAAACTGTACGGCAAAAATCTTCCCACTGCTGAGGTTCTGCAGAAAGCGCGCGCCTATGCGCTCGAGCAGATCGACCGCCAGCGCGCCGGCTTCATCCGCCTTGGCGTGCTTGGCGAATGGGACAACCCTTACATGACCATGGCCTACGGTAACGAAGCCGACGAGCTGCGCGCCCTCGGCACGCTGCTGGACAAGGGTTATGTCTACCGCGGCCTGAAGCCGGTCAACTGGTGCTTCGATTGCGGCTCGGCGCTGGCCGAGGCCGAAGTCGAATACCAGGACAAGCGCGACCCGGCGATCGACGTCGGCTTCCCGTTCGCGGAACCGGACAAGCTCGCCGCCGCCTTCGGCCTGGGCGAACTGCCGACCGGCGACGGCTTCATCGTGATCTGGACCACGACCCCGTGGACCATCCCGTCGAACCAGGCGCTGAACGTGCACCCGGAAGTGACTTACGCGCTGGTGAAGACCGTCCGTAACGATCGACCGGTGCTGCTGATCCTGGCCAAGGACCTGGTCGAATCGACCCTGGCACGCTACAAGCTGGAAGGCGAGATCGTCGCCGAGACCACGGGCGCCAAGCTGGACGGCATCCGCTTCAAGCACCCGCTGCACGCCGCCGATCCGTTCTACGACCGCACCTCGCCGGTCTACCTGGCCGACTACGTTACGACCGACAGCGGCACCGGCGTGGTCCACTCGGCGCCGGCCTACGGTATCGAAGACTTCCAGTCGTGCAAGGCGCATGGCATGAAGGACGACGAGATCCTGAGCCCGGTGATGGGCGACGGCCGCTTCGCCTCCACCCTGCCGCTGTTCGCAGGGCTGACGATCTGGGAAGCATCGAAGCCGATCTGCGCTGCCTTGACCGAAGCCGGTGCCCTGTTCGAATTCAAGATGTTCGAGCACAGCTACATGCACTGCTGGCGCCACAAGACCCCGATCGTCTACCGCGCCACCAACCAGTGGTTCGCCGGCATGGACATCACGCCTGAGGACGGCGGCCCGACCCTGCGCGAGACCGCGCTGGCCGGCATCGCCGAGACGCAGTTCTTCCCGGACTGGGGCCAGGCGCGCCTGCATGGCATGATCGCCAACCGTCCGGACTGGACCCTGTCGCGCCAGCGCCAGTGGGGCGTGCCGATGGCCTTCTTCATCCACAAGGAAACCGGCGCACTGCACCCACGCACCCCGGAACTGCTGGAACAGGTGGCCAAGCGGATCGAAGCGAACGGCATCGACGCCTGGCACCAGCTGGATGCGCGCGAGCTGCTCGGCATTGAGGCCGACACCTACGAAAAGAACCGCGACACGCTGGACGTCTGGTTCGACTCCGGCTCGACCCACCAGACCGTGTTGCGCGGGTCGCATAAAGAACAATCCGCGTTCCCGGCCGACCTCTACCTGGAAGGTTCGGACCAGCACCGCGGCTGGTTCCACTCGTCGCTGCTGACGTCGTCGATGCTGAACGGCCGTCCGCCGTACAAGGCGCTGCTGACCCACGGTTTCACGGTCGACGAGAACGGCAAGAAGATGTCCAAGTCGCTCGGCAACACGATGGCGCCGCAAAAGATCTCGGATACCCTCGGCGCCGACATCCTGCGCCTGTGGGTCGCTTCGACCGACTACACCGGCGAGCTGTCGATCGGCGAAGAGATCCTGAAGCGCGTGACGGAGTCCTACCGCCGCATCCGCAACACGCTGCGCTTCCTGCTGGCGAACACCTCGGACTTCGACCCGGCCGTCAACGCCGTGCCGGTGGCAGAAATGTTCGAGATCGACCGCTATGCGATGGCGGAAAGCGCGCGCCTGCAGGCGGACGTCGCCGCTCACTTCGAGCGCTACGAATTCCACCCGGTGGTCTCGCGTCTGCAGATCTTCTGCTCGGAAGACCTGGGTGGCTTCTACCTCGACCTGCTGAAGGACCGCCTGTACACCACCGGCGTGGATTCGCTGGCACGCCGTTCGGCCCAGACCGCGCTGTGGCACATCGCGCACAGCCTGCTGCGCCTGATGGCACCGATCCTGTCGTTCACCGCCGAGGAAGCCTGGGCCGTGTTCGCCGGCGAGAAGGCGTTTGCCGACTCCGACGACACCATCTTCACGCAGACCTTGTGGGCCTTCCCGGAAATCGCGGACAGCGCCGCCCTGCTGGAGAAATACGCGCTGATCAGGAGCGTGCGCAACGACGTCACCAAGCAGCTGGAAGAAGTGCGTGGTGCGGGGGCGATCGGTTCCTCGCTGCAGGCCGAACTGGCGCTGAAAGCGGCGGGCGACAAGTACCGCGCGCTGGCCAGCCTGGAGGACGACCTGAAGTTCGTGTTCATCACTTCGCAAGCGCGCGTCGAGCAGGTCGAGGACGCGGCCCAGGAGCTGGTTGCCGTGACGCCGTCGGACGCCGAGAAGTGCGAGCGCTGCTGGCACTACCGCCGCGACGTCGGCCACGACCCGGCCCACCCGGGCCTGTGCGCCCGTTGCACGAGCAACCTGTTCGGCAGCGGTGAGAAGCGCCGCTTCGCGTAATTAAATAAGTAAACAGCGAAAGTCCGCTTTTACATCCGGCCAAGGCCGGATGTAAAAGCGCTCCGTGGATCACACTCCCCATCGACATGGCCACCAAAAAAAAATCAGCATCGTCCGGCGCCTCCACCGGTTCCAGCCTCCTGCCCTGGCTGGGCGTCGCCTTCATCGTGATCCTGATCGACCAGATCACCAAGATCACCGTCACGCGCACCTTCATGCATGGCGAAGAAAAGCCGATCACCAGCTTCTTCAACCTGGTGCTGGCGTATAACCCGGGCGCGGCATTCAGCTTCCTGGCGGGACAGGGCGGCTGGCAGCGCTGGTTCTTCGGCGCCATCGCGCTGGTGGCCGTCGGCTTCATCCTGCACCTGCTGCGCAAGCACGCCGGCCAGCGCATGTTTTGCTGGGCGCTGGCACTGATCATGGGCGGTGCCCTGGGCAACCTGATCGACCGCGTCGCCTACGGCCACGTGATCGACTTCCTCGATTTCCACTGGCGCGGCATCGGCCACTTCCCGGCCTTTAACATTGCGGACAGCGCGATTTGCCTGGGCGCTTTCCTGTTCATCGTCGACGAACTGCGTCGGGTGAATAAAAAGTAAATACGGAGAATGCAATGAGCATGGACCTGAAGGGCAAGAAGATCGTCCTCGGCCTGTCCGGCGGCGTGGCCTGCTACAAGGCCGCGGAACTGTGCCGCGCCCTGACCAAGGAAGGGGCCAGCGTGCAGGTCGTGATGACCGACGCCGCCACCCACTTCATCGGCGCGGTGACGATGCAGGCCCTGTCCGGGCATCCGGTCTATACCGACCAGTGGGATGGCCGCATCCCCAACAACATGGCCCACATCGACCTGACGCGCGGCGCCGACGCGATCCTGATCGCACCCTGCTCGGCCGATTTCATTTTCAAACTGGCGCACGGCGCCACCGACGACCTGCTGTCGACGCTGTGCCTGGCGCGCCCACACACGGTGCCGCTGCTGGTGGCGCCGGCCATGAACGTCGAGATGTGGGAAAAGCCGGCGACCCAGCGCAATGTGGCGCAATTGCGCGAAGACGGCGTCGGTATCTTCGGCCCGGCCGCCGGTTCCCAGGCCTGCGGCGAGACCGGCATGGGCCGCATGCTGGAACCCCACGAACTGCTGGAAGAATTGATTGCCTCGTTCCAGCCGAAGGTCCTGGCCGGCAAGCGCGTCCTGATCACGGCCGGCCCGACCTATGAAGCGATCGACCCGGTGCGCGGCATCACCAATCTGTCCTCGGGCAAGATGGGCTATGCGATCGCACGCGCGGCGCGCGAAGCCGGCGCCGAGGTGACCCTGGTATCCGGCCCGACCGCGCTCGATGCGCCGCACGGCGTGCGCCGCATCGACGTACGCAACGCGCAGCAGATGCTGGACGCGGTGATGGCGGGCGTCGCCGGCCAGCACGTGTTCATCGGCGTGGCGGCGGTGGCCGACTGGCGCGTCGAGAATGCGAGCGAGCACAAGATCAAGAAGGACGGCAGCGCCGCGCCCCAACTGCAGTTTGCGCCGAACCCCGACATCCTCGCCAGCGTGGCCGCCACCACCTCGCTGAGCGGCTGGCCGTACTGCGTCGGCTTTGCCGCCGAGTCGCAGAACCTGATCGAATTCGGCGCCGTCAAACGCGAAAAGAAGGGTATCCCCTTGCTCGTTGGCAATATCGGCCCGCAGACCTTCGGGCAGGATGAGAACGCTATCGTGCTGTTCGACGACAGCGGCCACACGGTCCTGCCGCGCGCCGGCAAATTGGCGCTGGCACGCCAGCTGGTTTCGGAAATCGCCAAGCGCCTGGAACAGCGTTCGCTGCTGGACTGACCATTCAACCAGCTTCACTAAGCAAGCCTCACGTATCAAGCATCAATGAAACAGATCGACCTCAAAATCCTCGACCCGCGCATGCAGGACTTCCTGCCGGCCTACGCAACGCCCGGCAGCGCCGGCCTGGACCTGCGCGCCTGCGTCGACGCCCCGCTCACGATCGAGCCCGGCCAGACCGTGCTGGTGCCGACCGGCCTTGCCATCCACATCGGCGATCCGGGCTACGCCGCCATGATCCTGCCGCGCAGTGGGCTCGGCCACAAGAACGGCATCGTGCTCGGTAATCTGGTAGGCTTGATCGACTCGGATTACCAGGGGCAACTGATGGTGTCCACCTGGAACCGCAGCCAGTCCGCCTTCACCCTGCAGCCGATGGACCGCCTGGCCCAGCTGGTCGTGGTGCCGGTACTGCAGGTGGGCTTCAACGTCGTCGACGACTTCTCGTCGAGCGCGCGCGGTGCTGGCGGCTTCGGCAGCACCGGAAAAGAATAAACGATATAAACAATAATGAGGAGCCTATGATTCGCCATTTGCGCCTGCCCGCGCTGGGCATGTCCCTTGCCATGCTGCTGTCGGCCTGCGCCACGCAGGACATCCGTCCGATCCCGACCACGCCGGGCACGGTGCAGCGCCAGCCGGAAGCACCGGGCCTGTCGCCGCAGATCAGCGCCGCCGCCGACACGCTCACCAAAATGGCCGACCTGCAGGACCGCCTGTACAAGGTCGCGGCGCCGCTCCTCATCCAGAACGCGGAACTGTGCAAGGGCCAGGCGCGCCCACTGCTCGGCTTCACCGCCAAGAACCGCTGGTCCTACCCGGGCGACTACAACGAAGCCGCCCACGTCGCCTTCGGCATGGACGAACGCCTGCAGGTGACCGGCGTGCTGGCCGGCAGCGGCGCCGCGCGCGCCGGCCTGCAGAGCGGCGACGTGCTGCTCGCTGCCGGCGGCAAGCCGCTGCCGACCGGACAGCATGCGCTGTCCCAGGCCGGCACCATCTTCAACCGCATCATTGCTTCCCAGGCCAGCATGCCGCTGACGATCGAGCGCCGCGGCAGCGAACGCCAGATGGCGATCCCGGTCACGCGCGCCTGCGCCTTCGCGATCGACGTCGGCAACGCCGACAACGTGAATGCCTACGGCGACGGCACGCGCGTGCTGGTCACGCGCGGCATGATCCGCTTCACGCGCGACGACGACGAACTGGCCTTCGTGGTCGCCAAGACCATGGCGCACAACATGCTCGGCCATTCGGCAACCCAGCGCAACCAGGCGACCATCGGCAGCATCATCGATAACCTGCGCAGCATCAATCCAGACACCTCGATGCTGATCGGCAGCGGCGGCATCAAGGCCATGCCGGCCGACGCCGACGCCGCGGCCGATCGCCTCGGCATCTACCTGGCGGCCCGCGCCGGCTACGACGTCGCCGAGGCGCCGGCCTTCTGGCGGCGCCTGGCCGAGGCCTATCCGGCGTCGGTACTGAACGGCTATACGGCGAACCACCCGGCGCTGCCGGCGCGCATGGCGGCGGTGGAGCGGGCGCTGAACGAAGTCAAGAGCAAACGCTCCGGCAAGAAGGCCTTGATGCCGTAATACCTTCCAGCTTGTCGTTCCTGACACTGTCAGGAACGACAAGCTGGCACTGCCAGGAACGACTCCCCGCAGCACCCCTCCTCCGTTTCTTGTACCATTGCCAATCCGCGCCCTTCCCCGAATTCAAAAGCAAGAACCGGGAAGCCCGGGCCTGCGCCGCCGTCGATAATCCTCTCCCTTCCCCAGGGATAGCACAACCATGAACACCGCAAACCTGCTGCGCCTCGTCCTGCTCGCCGCCATCTGGGGCGGCTCCTTCCTGTTCATGCGCATCAGCGCGCCGGTGCTCGGGCCCGCCGTCCTGATCGAATTGCGGGTGCTGTTCGCCGCCCTGTTCCTGGCCGCCGTCGGCCTGGTGCTGAAGAAGCGCCTGCACCTGCGCGCGCACTGGAAGCATTACTTCATCCTCGGCTTCTTCAATTCGGCGTTGCCGTTCCTGCTGTTCGCGTTCGCCGCGCGCACGCTGTCGGCCTCGGTGCTGTCGGTGCTGAATGCGACCGCGCCGATGTGGGGCGCGCTGCTCGGCGCCGCGTGGTCGAGACAAAAGGTGGGACTGAAGAGCGGCATCGGCCTGGTGCTGGGGACGGTGGGCGTCGCGCTGCTGGTCGGCTTCGACCACGTGGCGGCCCGGCCCGGCGCCGGCATCGCGGTGGCGGCGGCCCTGCTGGCGGCCTTCAGCTACAGCGTGGCCAGCCTGTACGCACGCTCGGCCAAGAGCGTCGAACCCTTCGCCAACGCCCACGGCACCATGTGGACCTCGGCCCTGATGGTGCTGCCGGTGCTGCCGCTGTTCCCGGCGACCGGGAGCTTCACGCCCGGCATCGCGGCGGCGGTGCTGGCGCTGGGCGTGCTGTGCAGCGGTATCGCCTACATCCTGTACTTCAAGCTGATCGAGGAAGTCGGCACCACCTCGGCCCTCACGGTGACCTTCCTGAACCCGGTGTTCGGCATCCTGTGGGGCGCGCTGTTCCTGCACGAGACCATCGGCTGGTACACGATCGTGGGTTCGGCCATCGTGCTGGTCGGCACCGCGCTGGTGACCGGCTTCGTGCCGCGCTTCGGGCGCGCCGCGGCGCTGTCCGCACCCGCCAAGTGATGCGCCGCCAGCTCGACATCGCGCTGCCCGCCGGCTACCGCCGCGAGGATGCACTCGCCTTCCACGGGCGCGATGCCGAAGGCCTGGCCGAACGGATCGAGGGCGGCACGATCCGCAAGGGCGTGCTGCTGGACGGCGTGCCGGTACAACTCCAGATCGTTCTCGACGGCGACCTGGCCCGCTGCACGGTCGATGCCGCCGCGGACAGCATCCCGCCGCAGGCCGAGGCCGCGCTGGTGAACATGCTCGGCCTGCGCATCGATCCGGCGAGTTTCGAAGCGGCGGTGCGCGACGATCCGCTGTTCGGTCGCGTGGTGCGGCGCACGCCGGGCCTGCGCGTGATCCAGGCCGCCACCGTGTTCGAGGCGCTGACCTGGGCCATCATCGGCCAGCAGATCAACCTGCCGTTCGCGATCGCGCTGCGCCGCAGTTTCATCCAGCAGGCCGGCCGCCCCCATCCGAACGGCTTGTGGTGCTACCCGGAAGCGCCCGACGTGGCCCGCCTCGACGTTGAACAACTGACCAGCCGCAAGTTCTCGCGCGCCAAGGCGGACACCCTGCTGCGCCTGGCACGGCTGGTAGCGGACGGTGATTTGTCGCTGGCCCCGGCGGCGGACGGCGGCCTCGCCGCGACCGCCGCGCGCCTGCTGGCGATCAAGGGCATCGGACCGTGGACCGTGAACTACGCAATGTTGCGCGGCTATGGCGATCCCGACTGTTCCCTGCATGGCGACGTCGCCGTGCGCAGCGCGATCGGGCGCCTGCTGGGCACGGACACCCGGCCGGGCATCGCCGCAGCCGAAGCCTTCCTGCAAGCCTATCGTCCACAGCGCACGATGGCAGCGGCCTACCTGTGGGCCAGCCTGAATCAGCCCAGTGGCTGAACGACTCGGATGACAGTGGTGCGCAACTGACGGCTTGCGCTAGACTGCACCCTTTCCGCGGCCAGGCCGCTAGACTGGCCCTACATCCCAATGGCATAGGCCGACGCAGCGAGGATCCCGTGATTCCGAGAACAGTCATCCTGGCACTGCTGCTGGGCAGCGCGGTTTGCCACGCCCAGGCGCAAACCGAGGGCGCGCCCGCAGCCGACAGCGGCCCCGGCGCCTACCTGTCCCTGGAGTTCGGCAACGGCCGCATCTACGGCGGCAACCGCGACGACGCCCCCGGCGGCTCGCGCTCGATGGGCCGCCGCGCCTTCGAAGCGCGCGCCGGACGCGAACAGTCCTCCCCACTCGGCCCGGAGCGCATCGACTTCGTCCACTACAACGAGGGCCATCCGGACAACAACCACCGCGACGGCTTCGCCCTGCAATGGGTGGGCGTGCGCCCGCTCGGCAGTACCCTCACCGGCGAACTGGGCATCGGCCCCTACCTGAGCATGAACACGACCACCATCGATGGCCGCGAGTTCGACGATGCGCACTTGGGCCTGCTGCTGGGGGGCGCCTTGCGTCTGCCGCTGCGCTCGCTGCCGCCCGGCACCCACCTGCGCCTGGGCGTCAATTATGCGTGGATGCCCGGCGCGCACCGCTCGGCCGCCATGCTGCTCAGCCTTGGGCGCCAGTTCGGACCGGCGCAGCCCGAACCCGATACCGAACCGATCACTGGCCCGTGGTGGTTGGGCGGCTCGATCGGCAGGTCGATCACCAACCTCTCCAACACCGCAAGCGCGAATGCCGGCGTGCTGGAAGCCCGCACCTACCTCGATGAACGTTTCGCACACTGGGCCGTGTCCGGCAAGCTGATATTCGAAGGCGACGACGGCAGGCGGGTCGACCGCGACGGCATCGCCGCCCAGCTTTCCTACGTACAGCAGGTGACGCCGCGCCTTGCGATGAGCGCGGGCGTCGGCCCCTACATCGCCCGCAACGACCGCGACGCAGACGACAAGACGCGTGCCAACCTGTTGATCAGTTTCCAGGCCGAGCGCGCGCTGTCGAGCGAAACCCGCGCCTTCGTCAATTTCAACCGGGTCAAGACCTTCCGCCGGACCAATGATCGCGACCTGCTGCAGATCGGCATCCTGAAGCGCTTCCGGTAAGTACCGCTCTCAGTTCAAACGCGGCAGGCCTTCGAACTGCTGCGCGCCCTCCCCGGCAAACCGGATCAGTTCGGACAACGGCACGGTGGCCAGGTTGTCGCTGCCGTAATGGCCGCCGAGCGCGCTCGGGATCTTGAGGCAGTACTTGCGCCCGGCCGCCAGCGGTCCGAGCGTGGATTCGGCCAGGTCCACGGCCTCGGGCATGTACCAGTCGCGCAGGAAATCCTGGTTATAGGAGAGCGCATCGAGGGCGGCGCGGTCTTCGGCCACCGGTTCGCAGCGCAGGTCCTGGGGCGAGAGGCGCCAGTACATGCCGTCCGCATCGCGGATGATGAGGTTGCCGAAGGCGTTTTCGCCCAGCACCTCGGCCGCATCCAGGCCGACCCAGCCCCAGGCTTCGTTTATCTCGTCAACGGTAATCATGAACGCATGCTCCATTGGTCAGTGTCAGGCAACAGTGGTCTGACCGGCGCATGCCGACACTGTTGCGTCAGCTTGAACGGGATTTGCGCTGTGTCGAGCCGCCTTGGCTCAGGTCGACTGGTGCTGTTCCGGCGCAAGACCTCGTCTGGACGCCTTGCGCGCATTCGCGTTCTTGATCGCGTACACGCGCTGCGCGAGCACACAGGCCGTGCGCAGGAGCAGCGGCACCTTGCGCTGATGCGCGGGCGGACCAAAGCGGCCGCGCAGGTAGTCCCACATGCCGAGCAGGGCCGCGTCGCTGTAGGTGTAGCGACCATATTCGCGATAGCGGACGGCGTCGTACATGGCCTTGTCCACCAGCTTCAGGCGCAACAGGCGACGGTAGGCCGGCGGCGTATGCGTATCCAGGAACAGCATCTCGTTACGCTGCAGCAGATAGACCAGGTATAGCGGGAACTCTTCGAGTTCCTTGCGGTTTTCATGGAACACCGTCGCATTCAGGGCACAGCGGACCATCCAGCCATGTTTGACCAGGCGCATGCTGATGTCGTCGTCGTCGTAGTAGGCGAACAGGCGGTCGTCCAGCGGCCCGGTATCCTTCAGCGCCTGCACCCGGTACAGCACCGCGGTGCCGTCGACCCAGACTTCTTCAGGATGTTCGTCCTGGAAGCGGCGCGCTTCCTCGATGTCGAGGATGAGCCGGGTCTTGCGCTTGTCCCAGTCATGGTAGTTGACGCAGCGTGCGATGTGACCGTCATGGATGTCGCGCAGAACCGGCGACACCGCCCCGCAACGGGCATGGGCCTGGAGTTCCGCAACCAGCTCACGCAGGGTGCCAAGCTCGACCGTGGAATCGTTGTTCAGCAGCCAGATGTAATCGTAGTCTTCGCGGATCGCCAGTTCGATGGCGACGTTATGGCCGCCGGTAAAGCCCAGGTTCTGCGGCAGGCATTTGAGCACCACGTCGCGCGCCACCAAGGCCGCGGACAGCGCCGCCGCCTCCTCACTACGCGACCCGTTGTCGATGACCAGCGTCGTCACGTCGGCAGGGGCAACCGCCACTTCGTTTTTCACCGAATCCAGGCAAGCCAGGGTCTTGGCGGTCCCGTTCCAGTTGAGGATGCTGACCAGCACCCTCGGCAGACGGGCCGGCTGCATAACGTTCAATGTCGCGTCGCTCATAGTGGGATGAAAATCGCTGAACTTCAATCGGCAGGCAAAAAATCTTTCCTAATCGACATTGAATATAGCAGATTTTATTAGCGCAAAGCCAATCGTGCACTTGAAACTGCCTGGGAAACGACGCGAGAAACGAAAAAAGCCCGATCGACGTTGCGTCGATCGGGCTTTAGTGGGCAATGTCATACGCGACATTTGCCTGAATTTGGTTGCGGGGACAGGATTTGAACCTGTGACCTTCGGGTTATGAGCCCGACGAGCTGCCAGACTGCTCCACCCCGCGTCTGATGGTTCGTATTATACGGGGTCTGGCGGGTTTAGGCAATGGCGATCCCATCGCGCCTTTCCGGGGGGCGGCACAGCCACCGCATTACGGTGTAAAGTAAGGGCAAGCCCATAACATTTGTTTTCTATGAAATTCTGCTCCGAGTGCGCCCATCCGCTGACGGTGGCCATCCCCGAAGGCGACAACCGTCCACGCTACGTGTGCACCCATTGCGGCACCATTCATTACCAGAACCCCAAGATGGTGATCGGCTCGATCCCGGTGTGGCAACGCGCCGGCGAGTTCAAGGTCCTGCTGTGCAAGCGCGCCATCGAGCCGCGCTACGGCTACTGGACCCTGCCGGCCGGCTTCATGGAAAACGAGGAAACCACAGGCCAAGCAGCGGTGCGCGAGACCGAGGAAGAAGCCGGCGCCAACGTCAGGCTGGGCAAGCTGTTCACGCTGCTGAACGTGGCCCACGTGCACCAGGTCCACCTGTTCTACCTGGCCGAACTGCTCGACCTCGATTTCGCGGCCGGCATCGAAAGCCTGGACGTGCGCCTGTTCGCCGAAGACGAGATTCCCTGGGACGACCTGGCCTTCCCCACCATCCGCACCACGCTGGAGCTGTTCTTCGCCGACCGCGCCCGCATCCGCGAAAGCGGTGGCGACTACGGTTTCCACGGCGGCGACGTCACGCGTCCCATGCGCCGCTCCGACGAGCCGGCCCCGGAACAACCCGACTGACCGGCTCGAGCGCACACCGTCATGATTCCCTGGCTCGAGGCGAACACGCCCTTCCCCGACGTCTCCGAAGCGCTGACGACCGATGCGCCCGGACTGCTCGCGGCCGGTGCCGACCTGTCGCCACGGCGCCTGCTGCAGGCTTACCGCAACGGCATCTTCCCCTGGTTTTCGGAAGGCCAGCCGATCCTGTGGTGGAGCACCGACCCGCGCATGGTGCTGCATACGGACGCCTTCAAGATCAGCGACAGCCTGAAGAAAACCTTGCGCAAGGTCGAACGCGCGCGCACGGCAAAAAAGACGGGCGCCGAGCCTGCCGACAGCGGCTGGGACGTGCGCTTCGACAGCGCCTTCGAACAGGTGATGCGTGCCTGCGCCGCTCCGCGCAAGGATGGCCCCGGCACCTGGATCTCGGAAGACATCATCGCCGGCTACGGCGGCCTGCACCGGATGGGCTATGCGCATTCGTCCGAAGTGTGGCTGGACGGCGAACTGGTCGGCGGCGCCTACGGCGTCTGCATCGGCCGCATGTTCTATGGCGAATCGATGTTCGCGCGCGTGTCGGACGCGTCCAAGGTGGCGCTGGCCTACCTGGTCGCCTTCCTGCGCAGCCAGGGCGTGCGCATGCTCGATTGTCAGCAGGAAACCGGGCACCTGGCCTCGCTGGGTGCGAAGCCGATCCCGCGCAGCCAATTCCTCGAGCATTTGCGGCACGCGATCACCGAAGCGCCAATCGAACACTGGGAAGTCGCGCCACCGTTGACGACTTAACGTTGCGGTGCGCCGTCTTTGGCTACAATGGGCCTACATGTCGTCCCGAGAGCATTCATGACGCACCTAAACGATCTGCCCTTTTCCACGCTGCAGTTCTACACCACGGCGCCCTACCCGTGCAGCTATCTCGATGCGCGCCAGGCGCGCTCGCAGGTGGCCACGCCGTCGCACCTGATCAACGCGGACGTCTACTCCGAACTGGTGCGCAACGGTTTCCGGCGCAGCGGCATCTTTACCTATCGCCCGTACTGCGACGGCTGCCGCGCCTGTATCCCGGTGCGCGTGGCGGTGAACGATTTCGTGCCCAACCGCAGCCAGCGGCGCGCCTGGAAGCACCACGGCGACCTGAGCGCGATGGTCGCCAACCTGTCGTTCTCCGACGAGCACTACGCGCTCTACCTGCGCTACCAGACCACGCGCCATGTCGGCGGCGGCATGGACCAGGACAGCCGCGACCAGTATGCCCAGTTCCTGCTGCAAAGCCGGGTCAATACGCGGCTGGTCGAATTCCGCGAGCCGGACGGTACCTTGCGCATGGTCTCGATCATCGACGTCCTGTCGGACGGCCTGTCCTCTGTGTATACCTTCTTCGATCCGGACGTGGTGGGCGCCTCCCTCGGCACCTACAACGTGCTGTGGCAGATCGAGCAGGCGCGCGAACTGGGCCTGCCCTACGTCTATCTCGGCTACTGGATCGAACAGAGCCCGAAGATGGCCTACAAGATCAATTTCCGGCCGTTGGAAGCGCGCATCGATGGCGTATGGGGCGTGCTGGAGCGTTGAAGCCGGCATGACCTGCGGGTAGATGGCATTTCCGCCGGGTCTTGTCTTATCGGCACGTGAGAGCCGCCTGCCCTCCGGCGTACAGGTTAAAATGTCGTGAATTCACGATCGACCGACACATGTCCGACAAACTCCTGTACGCGCTTGCCCGTCCCCTGCTGTTTTCGCTCGATGCCGAAACGGCCCACAACCTGACCTTGCCGGCCCTGCGCCGCGCGGCCGCGCTGGGCCTGACCGGCGTCGTACGCAAACCCGCGCCGGACCCGCGCACGGTGATGGGCATCACCTTCCCCAACCCGGTCGGCCTGGCGGCCGGCCTCGACAAGGATGGCGCCTACATCGACGGCCTGGCCGCGCTCGGCTTCGGCTCGATCGAAATCGGCACCGTCACCCCGCGCGCCCAGCCCGGCAATCCGCGTCCGCGCATGTTCCGCCTGCCGGCCGCACAGGGCATCATCAACCGCATGGGCTTCAACAACGGCGGCGTCGACGCTTTCATCGCCAACGTGCGGGCGTCGCGCTTCTATCAGGAACGGCAAGGCGTACTCGGCCTGAACATCGGCAAGAACGCCGATACCCCGATCGAACGCGCCGCCGACGACTACCTGGAATGCCTGCGCAAGGTGTACCCGTATGCCAGCTACGTCACGGTCAACATTTCCTCACCCAATACCAAGAACCTGAGACAGCTGCAGGGCGCGTCCGAACTGGATGCCCTGTTGGCCGAGCTCAAGGGCGAGCAGTCGCGCCTGGCCGACCAGCACGGCCACTACGTGCCGCTGGCGCTGAAGATCGCGCCCGACGTCGATGCCGACCAGATCCGCAACATCGGCGCCGCCCTGATGCGCCACGGTATCGACGGCGTGATCGCCACCAACACCACGCTCAACCGGCGCGACGTCGAAGGCATGAAGCACGCCGGCCAGCAGGGCGGCCTGTCCGGGGCGCCGGTGTTCGACCTGTCGAATATCGTGATCCGCGCGCTGAAGAAGGAAGTCGGCGATGCGATCCCGATCATCGGCGTCGGCGGCATCCTGCGCGGCCAGGATGCCAAGGCCAAGATCGCGTCCGGGGCGCAGCTGGTGCAGCTGTACAGTGGCCTGATCTATCGCGGGCCGGCGCTGGTGCGCGAGTGTGCGAATGCGCTGCGCGGCGTGAAATAGAACAAGGCGTAGTACGAAAATAAAACACACTGCAAAAATATGAACCGTCGCCCCTGCGGAGGCAGTGGCCCAAGTTGCGAGCGTTTCGATGGCTCATGCAAACTTGGGCCCTGCCTTCGCAGGGGCGACGCTTATGAGCCAACGAAACAGGACACATCATGAAGATGCAAAAACTCGGCCGCACCGACCTCACCGTCTCCCGCGTCTGCCTCGGCACCATGACCTTCGGCGAGCAGAACACCGAGGCCGATGCCCACGGCCAGCTCGATTATGCGATGGAGCGCGGCATCAACTTCATCGATACCGCGGAAATGTACCCGGTGCCGCCCAGCGCCGGCACCCAGGGGGCGACCGAGCGCTTCATCGGCAGCTGGCTGAAAAAGAGCGGCAAGCGCGCCGGCGTCGTGCTGGCCACCAAGGCTGCCGGTCCGAACGCCAACCAGTCCTGGATCCGCGGCGGCCGCCACAATCTCGATGCGGCGAACATCCGCGCCGCGCTCGACGCCAGCCTGCAGCGCCTGCAGACCGATTACGTCGACCTCTACCAGCTGCACTGGCCGAGCCGCAACGTGCCGATCTTCGGCGCCAACCAGTTCGACCCGCAGAAAGAGCGCGCCAGCGTGCCGATCGAAGAGACGCTGGCCGTGCTGGGCGACCTGATCAAGGAAGGCAAGATCCGCCACATCGGCGTGTCCAACGAGAGCCCATGGGGCGTGAGCGAATACATCAAGCAGGCCGAGATGAAGGGCCTGCCGCGCATCGCCACCATCCAGAACCTGTACAACCTGACCGCGCGCGCCGTCGAGACCACGCTGCTGGACGAAGTCTGCTACCGCGAAGAGCTCAGCCTGCTGGCCTACAGCCCGCTCGCCTTCGGCCAGCTCAGCGCCAAGTACGTCGACAACCCGCAGGCGCGCGGCCGCCTGACGATCTACCCGCCGACCTGGAGCCCGCGCTACCTGCGCCCGGCGGTATTCGCGGCCGTCAAGGAGTATGCGGCGCTGGCGCGCGCCAACGGCATGTCGCCGGCCCAGATGGCGCTGGCGTGGTGCTATTCGCGCTGGTTCACGGGGTCGACCATCATCGGGGCGACCACGCTGGCGCAGTTGAAGGAGAATATCGATGCCGAGCAGCTGACCTTGTCGGATGAGGTGGTAGCCGCGATCGATGCGATTCATGCGCGGTACACCAACCCCGGCCAGTAACCTATAAACCGTCGTCCCCGCGCAGGCGGGACCCAAGCTCCATTTGCGCTGCCACTACGTTCGCAAACTTGGGCCCCTGCCTTCGCAGGGGCGACGGTCTCGAAGCCAACCACTCATCCGCCTTTTCAACCGTTCATCCCCCGAACCCGCCACTCGTTTCTCATCGATAGCCCTTCTCTCCCGGCCCTCCTAAGCTTCATTCACTACAGAAGCCCAGGAACCGCCATGCTATCGATAAAAAACCTGAATAAAACCTACGCCAACGGCGTCCACGCCATCGACGGCGTCAGCCTCGAGATCCCTGCCGGCATGTTCGGCCTGCTCGGCCCGAACGGCGCCGGCAAGTCCTCGCTGATGCGCACCATCGCCACCCTGCAGGACCCGGACAGCGGCAGCATCCATTTCGATGGCGTCGACGTCATCAAGGACAAGGACAGCTTGCGCCGCCGCCTCGGCTTCCTGCCCCAGGATTTCGGCGTCTATCCGAAGGTCAGCGCGCTCGAGCTGCTGAACCATTTCGCCGTACTGAAGGGCCTGACCCGGCGCGGCGAGCGCAGGGAGGCGGTCGAGGGCCTGCTGCACCAGACCAACCTGTGGGACGTGCGCAAGCGCAGCGTGGCCACCTATTCCGGCGGCATGCGCCAGCGTTTCGGCATCGCCCAGGCCCTGCTCGGCGCGCCGCAGCTGGTCATCGTCGACGAGCCGACCGCCGGCCTCGACCCGGACGAACGCAACCGCTTCCTCAACCTGCTGGCGCGCATCGGCGAGCAGGTGGTGGTGATCCTTTCCACGCATATCGTCGAGGACGTGACCGATTTGTGCCCGCGCATGGCGATGATCGCCAAGGGCAAGGTACTGGTGCAGGGCCGGCCACAGGATGCCATCGACGCGCTGAAGCACCAGGTCTGGCGCCGCAGCGTCGCTCCGCAAGAGCTGGAGGACTACCAGCGCCGCTTCGCCGTACTGTCGACACGGCTGATCGGCGGCACGCCGCAGATCAACGTGTTCGCCGCCTTCCAGCCCGACAGCGGCTTCGCGCCGGTGGACCCCGGCCTGGAAGACGTCTACTTCCTGCAGCTGCGCCAAGCCGCAGACCGCATCAGCGTCGAGGCCTGAGAGGAGACCCGTCATGTGGCAAGAATTCTTCCGCTTCGACCTGCGCTACCAGCTGCGCCAGCCGCTGCTGTGGATCGTCGCCGTGGCCCTGGCGGCCATCGCCTTCCTTAGCGCCGGCAGCGATGCCGTGCGCATCGGCGGCGCCATCGGCAACGTGCACCTGAACGCGCCGACCGTCATCGCCAACCAGCTCGGCATCCTCAGCCTGATCGCGATGTTCATGGTCACCGTGTTCATCGCCGGCGCCATCCTGCGCGACGGCGAAGCCGGCATCGCCGATCTGCTGTTCGCCGCGCCGGTGCGCAAGCTGGATTACCTGGGCGGCCGCTTCCTGGCCGGCTTCGCCGCCTGCCTCGCCGTGTTCGCCCTGATCACGGTGGCGATGATGCTCGGCGCGCGCCTGCCCTCGATCGACCCGCAGCGCCTCGGCGCCTTCTCCCTGCAATCCTACCTGTGGGCCTTCTGCGTGCTGGTGGTGCCGAACCTGCTGTTCGTCGCCGCGCTGCTGACGCTGCTGGCGGCGCTCACGCGCTCGCTGATCATGGTGTACGCGGGCGTCATCGCCTTCACCGTGCTGTGGGGGATGGCGGCCAGCCTGTCGGGCGGCGGCAACGGCGAGTCGCTGGCCGTGCTGCTGGACCCGTTCGGCATACGCGCGCTGGCCCAGCTGACACGCTACTATTCCGCCTACCAGGCCAACACCCAGCTGCCGCCGCTGTCCGGCGTGCTGCTGCTGAACCGCGTGCTCTGGACCGGCATCGCCTTGTGCCTGTTCGGCGCCACCGTCGCCTGCTTCAAGACCCAGCGTGCCGGCACCGCCGGCCAACGCTTCGGCAAAGGCACACCGGCGCAGGGGCAAGTGCGGACACCGGCGGCAGCGCGCCCGATGGCCCCAAGCGCCATGCGCCGCATCGCCCCGCGCTTCAGCGCCACCGGCCTGCTGGCCCAATGGTGGCAACTGCTGCGCTTCGACACCCGCGGCGTGCTGCGCGGCCTGCCTTTCCTGATCCTGCTGCTGCTCGCCGTCGCCAACTTCGTCGCCAACTACACGGTCGGCGGCATGCGCTTCGACAGCGTGCCCTACCCGCTCACGCGCCTGGTGCTGGAAGAACTGGCCGGCAGCATGCATGCGGTGCTGGTGATCGTGCTGATCTTCTACAGCGGCGAACTGGTGTTCCGCGACCGCCAGGCCAAGATCGCCGACCTCCTTGACGCCATGCCGCTGCCGGACTGGCTGCCGTTCAGCGCCAAGGCCGGCGCGCTGTTTGCGGTGGTCTTCGCCTTCCTCGGCGCCGGTGTGCTGGCCGGCATCGCGATCCAGCTCGTGAAAGGCGGCGCACCGGTCGAGGCCGCGCTCTACCTGCAGGGCACGCTGGTCAATGCGGTCTACTTCATGCTGATGGCGCTGGCCCTGCTCGCGCTGCAGGCCATCGCCAACAACAAATATATCGGCTACCTGCTCGGCATCGGCCTGCTGGCGAGCGGCATGATCCTGAAAAACCTCGGCCTCGAACACCGCCTGCTGCGCTACGCCGACCTGCCGCCGCTGACCTGGTCGGACATCAACGGCTACGGCCACTTCCTCGGCGGCTGGTCCTGGTTCGCGCTGTACTGGACCCTGTTCGCGCTGGCGCTGGCGATCCTGGCTCAGGCCTTCCGGATGCGCGGCCGCAGCGACGGCTGGCGCCTGCGCCTGCGTGCGCCGGCCCCGCGCCTGCGCGGCCAGGCCGGCGCCGGCCTGATCCTCTCGCTGGCCGCCTGGGCCGCGTGCGGCGGCTGGATCTTCTACAACACCAATGTGCTGAACCGCTACGAGTCCAGTACGGCCGCGCTGGACGCCCGCGCCGACTACGAAAAACAGTACCGCCGCTACCTGGCCATGCCGAACCCGAGCCTGACGCAGATCCGCGCCGACGTCGACATCTACCCGGCCGAGCGCCGCGTCGCCATCCGCGGCCATTACGTGGTGCGCAACAAGACCGCCGAGCCGCTGCGCAGCCTGCGCTTCCAGCTCGACCCGCGCGCCGCGACGACACTGACCGGGCTGCCGGCGCACACGGTCACGCTGGATGACCGCCGCCTGGGCTTGCGGATCGTCGAGCTGCGCGCGCCGCTGGCCGCGGGCGCCGACCTGGCCTTCGGCTTCACGGCCGAGGTGTGCAACCCGGGCTTCACGGAAAGCGGCGCCCCGGACGGCATCAACTACAACGGCACCATGTTCACCTCGGAGGACTACTTCCCCAAACTCGGCTACGTCCAGGCCAGCGAGATCAGCGACCGTGCCGAGCGCCGCAAGCGCGGCCTGGGCGAGCCGCACCGCATCCCGGCGCTGGACGACCGGGCGGCCCATGCCGGCAATTTCTGGAAGCTGTTCGGCTTCGACGCCGACCTGGTAACGTTCGAAACCACCGTCTCCACGAGCGCCGACCAGGTGGCGATCGCACCGGGCACGCTCGCCGCCAGCTGGGAACGGGACGGCCGCCGCTACTATCGCTACACCATGGACAAACCGATCCTGCCCTTCTTCTCTTACCAATCGGGACGCTGGGACGTCAAACAGGCCGACTGGCACGGCGTGCCGATCGAGGTCTATTACGACCGCAAGCACCCGTGGAACATCGACAGCATGATCAAGGGCAGCCAGGGCGCGCTCGATTACTTCAGCGCCAACTTCGGCCCCTATCCGCACAAGGTGCTGCGCATCACCGAGTTCCCGCTGTACCTGCCGTATGCGCGCAGCCTGCCGAACACGATCCCGTTTTCGGAGTCGCTGGGCTTCGTCAACGACCTCCGTGACGCAGGCAAAAGCGGTGACAAGGTCGACCACGTGTACTACGTGACGGCGCACGAAGTGGCGCACCAGTGGTGGGGCGACCAGTTGATCCCGTCCAACACCCAGGGCATGGGCATGCTGGTGGAATCGCTGGCCGAGTACTCGGCGCTGATGGCGGTGGAAAAGGGCTTCGGTCCCGAGAAGGTCCGCCACCTGCTGCGCTGGGACCTCGACCAGTACTTCGCCGGCCGCGCCAGGGAGCTCGTCGCAGAACAGCCGCTGTTCAAGGTCGAGGACCAGATGTATATCCAGTACCGCAAGGGCAGCCTGGTGTTCTGGCGCCTGCGCGAGGAACTCGGCGAGGACGTGCTGAACCGCGTGCTGAAGGACTTCCTGGCACGGCACCGCTACCAGACCGCGCCCTACGTCACCAGCCGCGACCTGCTGGCCGCCATCCGCGCCGCGGCGCCGGCCGCCAAGCAAGCCCTGATCACCGACCTGTTCGAGCGCATCGTGTTCTACGATAACCGCATGCTGGATGCGGGCGCCGTGCGCCGTACCGACGGCAAGTGGGACGTAACCATGAAGCTGCGCCTGGCCAAGCTGGAAGCCGACGGCAAGGGCAAGGAAACGGCGCGTGCCTATGACGAGCCGGTCGAGCTGGCGGTGTTCGGGCGCGATGCAAACGGCAAGGAGCGCGTGCTGTGGCGCGGCAAGCGGATGCTGGCGGCCGGGGAATCGAGCGTGAGCGTGACGGTGGATGCGCAGCCGGTAGAGGCTGGGGTGGATGCGTACAACCTGCTGATCGACCGGGTGGCTGGGGATAATCGCAAAGCGGTCAGCTTCCGATAAGCGCCAACACTGGTTTATGCACGCGGCCACAGCACGTCGCCCCTGCGCAGGCAGGGCGACGTTGTTTTATGTTTGCGGCGGATTCGTCCACCACGACTCCGGTCACAACCCATTCAACTGCCTGAACTCCGCCGCCCGTCTCCTCGACATCGGCACCTTGATCTCCCCCTTCAAGGTCAGCACCATCCCGCTCCCCGGCCCCGGCGCGATCCCGCTCACGAAATCCAGGTTGACGATCTGGCGCCGGCTCACGCGCAGGAAGCGCTCGGGATCCAGCCGCGCCTCCAGCTGGTTCAGGGAACGCAGCAGCAAGGGCCGGTTGGCGTCGAAGTACACGCGCGTATAGTTCCCTTCCGATTCGAACAGCATGATCTGCTCGAGCGCCACGAACCAGCAGCGCTCCCCATCCTTGATGAACACCTTGCCGTCGGCCGCCGGCGCCTGCTGCTGCGCCGGCGCCGACGTAGCGGCAGCCGCAGTGGGTAATTGGCGCCGCGCCTCGAACTTGCGCAGCGCATGCGCCAGGCGTGCCGGCTCGATCGGCTTGAGCAGGTAGTCGAGCGCGCTGACGTCGAAGGCGCGCAGCGCGTACTGGTCGAAGGCGGTGGTGAAGATCACGGCCGGCGCGGCGTCCAGCGATGCCAGCAGGTCGAAGCCGCTCCCGCCCGGCATCTGCACGTCGAGGAAAACCAGGTCCGGCGCCAGCGCCTCGATCGCGGCGCGCGCCTCGATCGGGTTGGCCGCTTCGCCGACGATCTCCAGTGCCGGGTGCGCCGCCAGCAGCCGGCGCAATTCGTTGCGCGCGAGGCGCTCGTCGTCCACGATCAGCGCGCGCATGGCTGGCCCTCCTGATGGGTTTCCTGCGGCAGCACCACCTGCGCCACCACCCAGCCGTCTTCTTCGCGCAGCGTGCAGCCGGCGCCCGGCCCGAACAGCAGCGCCAGGCGCTTGCCGGTATTCGCCAGGCCGAGCCGGGTCGACGTGCTGGCGGCCTGCAGGCGCCCCTGGTTGGCCACGGTCAGCAGCACCTGGCCACCCTCGCACGCCGCCTGCACCCGCACCCGGCACGCGCCGATGGCCGGCTCGACGCCGTGCTTGACGGCGTTTTCGACCAGGGTCTGCAAGGCCATCGGCGGGATCGGCACCTCGTCCAGGCCGGGCGCGATCTCGACCTCGGCCTGCAGGCGCTCGTCGAAGCGGTGCCGCTCGATGGCCAGGTAAGCGTTGACGGCCGCCACCTCGTCGGCCAGGCGCACGGTCGGGGCCTGGCCGGCGCGCAGGCTGTGGCGCATCAGGCCGGCCAGCTGGCCGACCGCCTGCGCCGCCGTGTCGGGATCCTGGTAGATCAGCGCGCGGATGCTGTTCATGCTGTTGAAGAAGAAGTGCGGATTCACCTGTGCCTGCAGCGCGCGCAGCTCGGCATCCTTGACGCTGACTTCGAGCTGCAGCTTTTCGAGTTCCAGACGGCGCGCACGGCGGCGCGACAGCACCACCGCATACATCAGGGTCCACATCAGGAATACCGCGTACCACAGCACGCACAGCGCGATCACGACCGCGGTGGCGTCGCTGTCCGCGATCAGCGCCCCGCCGCGGATCAGGACGTCGGCGCCGACCAGGAAGCCCACTTGCAGCACGCTCAGCACGACCAGCCCGAGCAGGACGCGCGGCACCGCCGGGTCGGCGCGGTCGATCCAGCCGCGCCGGCGCAGGAACAGGTGCCAGCAGTGCGACAGCAGCAAGCCGTTGCACATGACCAGCAGCTTCACCACGGTCATGCGCCACATCGGCCCGAACACGCCCTGCCCCGAAGACATCACGCTGATCACGCCGAGGATGACCCAGCCGGTGCACTGGCACAGCCAGTAGTCGCGTGCGCGGGTGGCCGTCTGGCTGGCGTGGGGCGTGCTGGCGGCAACGGCCAGCGCCGGGATGGGTGGGGATTGCGGGAACGGCTCGGGTGCGGCGAACGGGACGGTCATGGCAAGCGGGCGTTGGGCGATGCTTGCATTATGACAAAAATGCCATCCCGTGTAACGACTTACTCCACCACCACCGGACGCAGGGCCTTCTCGATATCCGCCTTGGTGAACCCCTGCGCAAAGCGCTGGATGAAGTCGTACGCATACGCCCGCAGGTAAGCCCCGCGGCGCACCGCCAGGCGCGTCACGTTGGGCGCGAACAGGTGCGACGATTCGATCGCGCGCAGGCCGCGGTCGCGCCCGTGGTCGAAGGCC
>Ga0308168_1000487_pt1 | contig 47705 bp, 49 predicted proteins | sample PhyCR2_FD_202133 | JGI IMG/M metagenome (GOLD analysis project Ga0308168, IMG submission 202133) | Phyllosphere microbial communities from UC Gill Tract Community Farm, Albany, California, United States - DLSLRC.R2 | ecosystem: Host-associated > Plants > Phyllosphere > Unclassified | place: USA...
CGTTGCCCCCGAGAGGAAAGGCAGCAAAACAATATGGTGAGGTGTCCGAGTGGCTGAAGGAGCACGCCTGGAAAGTGTGTATACGGCAACGTATCGAGGGTTCGAATCCCTCCCTCACCGCCATATTCGAGATGAGAGCTCGTACGAAAGTACGGGCTTTTTTCTTTTATATTCTCCCGAGAGGGAGGGATGAGAACCCCCGACTGAGGGTTCGACAACTGGCGACAGCCAGTTGGACAGACTGCGAACGCAGTGAGCGGGCTGCCCGAAGGGCGAGCGCAGCGAGTCAATCCCTCCCGGTGCTTAATGCGGCACCGTGCGGTCTGCTTATCGGGTGGCGCTAGCGCTTACCCGACCTACAAAACCCAAACCCAACCTCGATCCCGTAGGCCTGATAAGCGCAGCGCCATCAGGCATTTTTGCCAAATGCGGCACCGTGCGGTCTGCTTATCGGGTGGCGCTAGCGCTTACCCGACCTACAAAACCCAAACCCAGCCTCGATCCCGTAGGCCTGATAAGCGCAGCGCCATCAGGCGTTTTTGCAGAATTCAGCACCGTGCTGCTGGGCCCCTCACCCTAACCCTCTCCCCAGGGGAGAGGGAACAAAGCAACAAAACCCAAACCCACTCACTCCTCCACCATCCTCGCATACTCCCCGGTCAAAAAATCCACCAGCGTTCTGACGGACGGTAGCAGCCCGCGCCGCGAAGGATAGACCGCGTGGATCACCTCCCGCCGTGGCTCCCATGCCTCAAGCACCTTTATCAACTCCCCTGACGCCAGCTGGTCCTTGACCATCAAAATCGGCAGCTGCACCAGGCCCACGCCGGCCATCGCCGCCTCGCGCAGTGCCAGCATGTCGGTGGTGATCAAACGCGGTTGAAAATGGATCTCCGCCCTGGCGCCTTCCGGCCCGCTAAGCGCCCACTTATGCACCTGCCTCCCCTCCCCCATGCTCAGGCCGGGCCAGGCGCTGAGTTCTGACGGCACAGCAGGCGTTCCCAGGCGGGCAATCAGCTGCGGCGCGGCCACCAGACAGTGGCCTCTGTCGGCCAGCACCCGCAGGACCAGATCGCTGTCATCGAACGGGCGCGGACGCACGCGGATCGCCACGTCGATGCCTTCCGCCACCAGATCCACCCGCCGGTTGGTCGCCTCGAGCTGTAAATTAATGCCGGGATAGCGCGCCATAAACCTCGCCAGCATCGGCCCGACGTGGACATGCAGGAGCGTCACCGGGCAGGTGATCCTCACCATGCCGCGAGGTTCGGCCTGCAGCGCCGCAACGGCCTCCTCTGCCGCCTCGGCCTCTACCAGCATCGCCTTGCAGTGCTGATAGAAAGTGTGACCCACCTCCGTCACCGCAAACTGGCGGGTGGTGCGCTGGATCAAGCGCACCCCGAGCCGCGTCTCCAGCTGGGCAATCCGGCGACTGAGTTTGGATTTAGGCTCATCGAGCGCACGGCCCGCCGCCGCGAAACCACCGTGATCCACCACCTTCACAAACCACACGAAATCATTGAGATCCTGCATAACGCCCTCATCGTTCCATTTAAGGAACAGTGCATGTCATTTTCGCCATCTACCGGGATATTAAACCTGAATATAAGCTAATTACATCAACCGAACATCAGGAGAAGACGATGAAAAACGTAACAGGCATTTATACCGCACCCCGCCAGCACTGGGTTGGCGACGGTTTTCCGGTGCGTTCGATGTTTTCTTACCAGACCCACGGCGAGCCGCTGAGTCCGTTTTTACTGCTGGACTACGCCGGGCCGCACAGCTTTCCGGCGGATGGGGCAAAACGCGGTGTGGGTGAGCATCCCCACCGTGGCTTTGAGACGGTCACCATCGTCTATTCCGGCGAAGTGGAGCACCGCGACTCAACGGGTAAAGGTGGCGTAATTGGCCCGGGCGATGTGCAGTGGATGACGGCCGGTTCCGGCATTTTGCACGAGGAGTTCCACTCCAGCGCCTTTGCGCAGCAAGGGGGCGAGCTAAAAATGATGCAGCTGTGGGTCAACCTGCCCGCCAAGGACAAGATGGCGACGCCGGGCTACCAGAGCATCACCAGAAGCCAGATCCCGGTGGTCAGCCTGCCCGACAACAGCGGCGAACTGCGGGTCATCGCCGGGCGCTACGAGGAGGTGGCCGGGCCGGCACACACTTACTCCCCGCTGAACGTCTGGGATATCACCCTGCGTCAGGGCAGCCATCTCACGCTCACTCAGCCTGAAGGCTGGAGCACGGCGCTGGTGGTGCTGGAAGGCAGCGTGACGGTGAACGGTTCCGCCGAGGCGGGTGAAGCGCAGCTTGTTGTCCTGAGCCAGGAAGGCGAGAAGCTCCATCTTGAGGCCAGCAGCGACGCCAAAGTGCTGCTGATGGCCGGGGAGCCGCTGAACGAACCTATCGTCGGCTACGGCCCGTTTGTGATGAACACTAAAACCGAAATCGCAGAGGCCATTCGCGATTTTAATTCCGGCCGCTTCGGCCAGATCTGAACGTAATAAAGGAGAGAATGATGTCTACCCCAGCTAACTTTAACGGCGCGCGTCCGGTTATTGATGTGAATGATGCGGTGATGCTGCTGATCGACCACCAGAGCGGCCTGTTCCAGACCGTCGGTGACATGCCAATGCCGGAGCTGCGCGCTCGCGCCGCGGCGCTGGCGAAAATCGCTACTCTGGCGAATATCCCGGTGATCACCACCGCCTCCGTGCCGCAAGGGCCCAACGGGCCGCTGATCCCGGAGATCCACGCTAACGCCCCGCATGCGCAGTATGTAGCGCGTAAAGGCGAGATCAACGCCTGGGATAACCCGGAGTTCGTGGCTGCGGTGAAGGCGACCGGGCGCAGGACGCTGATTATCGCCGGCACCATCACCAGCGTCTGCATGGCCTTCCCGTCTATCAGCGCGGTGGCAGATGGCTATAAAGTGTTTGCGGTGATCGACGCTTCAGGTACCTACAGCAAAATGGCGCAGGAGATCACCCTGGCGCGGGTGGTGCAGGCGGGTGTTGTACCCATGGATACCGCGGCGGTGGCCTCAGAGATCCAGCGCACCTGGAATCGTGAAGATGCGGCGCAGTGGGCGGAAGTCTATACGCACATTTTCCCGGCCTATCAGCTACTGATTGAAAGCTACGGCAAGGCGCAAGAGGTGGTGAAGAACAGCGAAGTGCTCGATTCACAGCGGTAATCCTTCGCTCCACGGCCTGAAAACCGTGGAGCTGCTTATTGCTTAACCGAACGCGCAGTAAAGCAGAAAATCTGCTTGACCGTTTTAGCCTGACTCCCTATAGTAGCGCCCCGTTGCCCCCGAGAGGAAAGGCAGCAAAACAATATGGTGAGGTGTCCGAGTGGCTGAAGGAGCACGCCTGGAAAGTGTGTATACGGCAACGTATCGAGGGTTCGAATCCCTCCCTCACCGCCATATTCGAGATGAGAGCTCGTACGAAAGTACGGGCTTTTTTCTTTTATATTCTCCCGAGAGGGAGGGATGAGAACCCCCGACCGAGGGTTCGACAACTGGCGCAGCCAGTTGGACAGACTGCGAACGCAGTGAGCGGGTTGCCCGCAGGGCGAGCGCAGCGAGTCAATCCCTTCCTTACCTTCACTTTTAAAAAACGCGTATGACACCTCTGTCGCAAGCTTTTGTACCCTCGATTTCGGGTGATGCTTCGCTTAACTATGATAAGATGCCATTTACTGTTTCCCAGTTTTAAATAATCATTACTATTTTTAATTGATACATTATAGAATGTAAAAACGTGCAGATATTTCTCAAAGAATAATATTTGAACATTAAGGAACACTAACAATGGATGCATTTACGGGTAGTATATTAAAACCAATACTTGATGAAACCTCGAAAAAAACCATCAATTCCGTTTTTGTTTTTCTCGCAAAAAAATATCAATTATTCGATATATTGAAATTTAAAAACAGCTACTTAGAATATTGTGAGAAAGTTCTACAAATAAAAACATTGGTCGCTCCTGATCGTATTTATCATATTGATTATCTATATGTGCCTGTTGATATAATGCAATCAGGCTCCCAGTTAAGAATATCTGTTAGTGACTCTACTGCTCTTGATAACGACAAGGCTTTATTAATAAAGGGATTGGCGGGGCAAGGCAAATCCACTCTGCTTCGAAAATTATTATCTAATAATGCAAAAAGATTTCATCGCCTACCTATATTTTATGAGTTAAAAAATTATACAGGAGGCAGTATTGAGCATGCAATTACACAATCACTTAATAACTCTGGTGTACAAATAAAAGAATACGCTTTGTCGAAATTATTGCTTGATAGTAATGTCAAAGTTTACCTTGATGCTTTTGATGAAACCAGACCTGAATATAGAAATCAATTATTAGATCAAATCAGAAGGCTTGTTAATTCTTTTAATTGCCATGTAATTTGCACAAGTCGCCCAGATACTGAAATTGATAGTCTTTCCGAATTTCAAACATACTATGTAGGTGAACTTACAGAAAATCAAATATTTGGAATAATTCATAAAACCGCGTCCGACAGCGATAAATCAAGGGAATTATGTGAAGCCTTAAAGGCAAGCCCATTACACTCCAGGCAGGATTCAATATTAAAATCCCCTATTCTAGTGGTACTTTTTTGTATAAGTTACAATCTTGGCGAACAAATCCCATCAACGCTATCTCAATTTTATTCAAATATATTCGACACGGTGTTTCACAGGCACGACAATATAAAGGGGAAGGTATACAGAGAGCGACACTGGAACGATAACAGGCGGATTTATAGGGATTTATTCAACTTTGTTTGTTTTATATCTCTTCAATCAGGTGTTAGTAGCTTTTCAAAAGCTAAATTTATAGACTTCCTCTCGCTCGCGTTAAAATATGTCGACAAAGATGATGATTTTTCCGATAAAATAGCCATGGAGATATCTTCAATTACTAACTTAATCATTGAGGATGGCTTTAACGAATATAGATATGTCCACAAATCAATACAAGAATTTTTCGCAGCATCATTCGTCCTTTCATTAGAGCACAATAAAAAAATTGGATTCTATAAAAAGTGTTTTGACAATCACTCATTCCAAAGTGCTTTTCATAATGTACTGTTTTTTCTTGAAGAATTAGATTACTATGATTATTATGAATATGGTTTTATTCCTGCAGTAAAAGAAATGTTTTTATTAGGTGAGCAACTAGACAGTGAAACTATCAATATCCCCAAAAAAATTGAAACATTGTTCTTGGATAAAAACTACATGCGAGCAAAAATTTCCATCTTTAAAAATAAGAATAATGAAAGTTTTGATTTAGAAATAAACAACTTTGCATATGAATCAGACACACATCCTCCCAGCCTTTATATAAGTGTGTTTAATTTTTCACTTGAACATATAAATATTGATTTAACTGAAAAAGAGCTTGCGGAACTGATGCTAAGCGCTGGTGAAAAAGTTGAAAATGGATGGCATAAGTTATCGCTCAGAACAGTACTTCTATACAAGAAAATTCCATTAAATAAAATTCATGAAGCGTTACAATTGAGCTTTGATGTACTCATACGCCGTAAATTAGACAGCGCTCTTGAAAAACTCAAAAACCGAAAAAATTCTCTTAACGATTCAGAGTTTTTTGATTTTTAATAACAAAGCCCGGTTTCCCGGGCTCTGCACACATCAACAGACTCAATAGTAGGCGTTCAGTGTCCGCTGGCACAGGGCCGAGCGCACGCAGTCATCTTTGGTGAACTGCACTATCCCTACCATCTCATCCTCAACGAAACGCGCCAGCGCATCGCTCAGACCCGATTTGACGCCGGCCGGCAGGTCGCACTGGGTGATATCCCCGTTCACGATCACCGTCACGTTTTCCCCGAGGCGCGTTAAAAACATCTTCATTTGCGCAGCAGTTACGTTCTGAGCCTCGTCGAGAATCACAACTGCATTTTCAAATGTACGTCCGCGCATATAGGCGAACGGCGCAATTTCTACCTTGCCGATTTCCGGCCGCAGGCAGTACTGCATAAAAGATGCGCCCAAACGCTTCACCAGCACGTCATAAACGGGCCGGAAATACGGCGCAAATTTCTCCGAAATATCACCGGGCAAGAAGCCGAGATCTTCATCGGCCTGCAATACCGGCCGGGTGACAATGATCTTGTCGACGTCTTTATGAATCAGAGCCTCCGCCGCCTTGGCTGCACTTATCCAGGTTTTCCCGCACCCGGCTTCACCGGTGGCGAAAATTAGCGACTTACTCTCAATAGCATTCAGGTACTGCGCCTGAGCGTCATTGCGTGCAACAACTGGCGTCATATCCCGGCTGTCCCGTGCCATGCCAATTGCTTCAACACCACTCATCTGCACAAGCGAGGTGACCGACTCTTCTTCACGCTGTTTATGGCTACGTGAATCCCGTCTCAGCACACGTTTTGCTTCACGACGAGCTTTGATCACTGCTTTTTGTCTTCCCATGGATAGCACCTTGAGTTGTTGGTATTCATCACTCGTACCGGCATCGGTACGATTAGGCGAACAAACATCTGAGGGTTGGCTTCCTTCTAAGCCATAGCTTACTTGGTTAAATGACCCGGCCGAATCGCTATGCTCACCATTCGTCAGGTCGGAAAAATCAGGATTTGCTGTGGAGGGGGAGAATTTTTCGGTGAAGAGATCGCTGCCGGAGTTTGAGCCTCCGCGCCGGGTACTGCGGTTATTACGTTTACCATGTCCAGTTGAGGACCCAACCATTCGCGATCTCCAGAGCGATTCATGATCACTGTAAGGTTTACCGCTTTCTTAAGGTAAGTACATCAGGATTTAGCATGAATGCAACATTATTTTTACCTGAACGCAACTTTTAAGATTCGCCTCACAGTGTTAATTAGTCTGCTACGGGAATATTACAGAATTATAACAAGAGGATAGCGGGACATAAAAAACAGTCCCGCTTAAGAGGTAAGCGGGACGTAATTCAGGCTTTGAGCAGCTCCTGAGCGAGCCAGCCGTTTTTATCGCGCACGCCAGGCAGGGCAAAGAAATAGCCCCCACCCACCGGCTTGATGTACTCCTCCAGCGCTTCACCGTTCAGGCGCTTCTGCACGGTCAAAAAGCCCTGCTCCAGATCGTGCTGGAAGCAGACAAACAGCAGGCCCATATCCAGCTGCCCGGAGTTGGTTACTCCCAGCGAGTAGCTGTAGCCCCGGCGCATCATCAGGTTGCTCTGGGTCTCTTTGGTGCGCGGGTTGGCGAGACGGATATGGCTGTCGAGGGCGATAACATTGCCATCGGGGTCGCTGGCGTAATCCGGCACGTCGTGCTCGTTTTTCATGCCCAGCGGCGCGCCGCTGTGCTTGTCGCGGCCAAAAATGGTCTGCTGCTCTTTAAGCGGCGTGCGATCCCAGAACTCAACGTGGAACTGGATAATGCGCACCGCCTGATAGCTGCCGCCCACCGCCCATGCCGGTTCGCCCTGATCGGCCGTGACCCACACCACGCTGTCCATCAGGGGCGCATCCTGACTGTTCGGGTTGGCGGTGCCATCCTTAAAGCCGAGCAGGTTCACCGGCGTCTCTTTGCCTTTGCTGCGCGCGGCGTGGTCAGAGATAAACCCTTCCCGCTTCCAGCGCACGCTGAGCAGATCCGGGGTGTGCTTGATAAGATCGCGCAGGGCGTGGATCACCGTGTCCTGGGTGTTGGCGCAGATCTGAATCAGCAGGTCGCCGTGGCACAGGGCCGCATCCAGAGAGTCATTCGGGAAGCGCACCATCTTCTGCAACGATTTCGGTTTCTGTGCGGCGAGGCCGAAGCGATCGTCAAACAGCGAGGCCCCCAGCGACACCGTCATGGTCAGGTTATCCGGAGCGATAAAGGCCCCCAGGATCCCGGAATCCATCGGCGGCAGACGCGGGTTTGGCGTGTCGGGCGCCGGGCCGCCGGTGGTCAGAAAAGCAATGCGCTGGGTCAGGAGGCGGAACAGACGCTCCAGCTCGCTTTTGTCGCTGGCCAGCACATCAAAGGCCACCAGCATCATCGACGCCTGCTGCGGGGTTAAGATCCCCGCCTGATGCGGGCCATAAAACGGCTGGGTCTCCATCCGTGCATCCGGGGAGAGCGTGCCCGGCGCGCTCTGCGGTTTTGCCGCATGCGCCACCGGGCATCCCCCCGCCAGGGCAAGGGCGCCGCCAAGCGCCCCTACCCCTTTTAACAACCGACGTCGTGAAGGTTCAGCCACGTCGTACTCGTCATGCTTGTTCATCAACTTAGTCCAGACCCAGTACGCCACGCAGCTGCGCCAGATCTTCTGCCAGGGTGGTAATCGGCCCTTTCAGGGCGTTACGGTCGGCATCGGTCAGCTTGTCGTAGGTTTCAAACCCGTCCTGGGTGCGGTATTTCGCCAGAATGGTGTTCACTTTTTTGAAGTTGGCATCCACTTTCGTCAGCAGTTCGCTGTTATCTTTCTGCAGCTGCGGGCGCAGCAGGTCAACGATCTTCTGCGCGCCTTCGACGTTGGCCTGGAAGTCCCACAGGTCTGTGTGGCTGTAACGGTCTTCTTCTCCGCTGATCTTGCTGGCCGCCACTTCTTCAATCAGCCCTGCCGCACCGCCCACCACTTTTGACGGCGGGAAGGCCAGCTCGCTGATGCGTTTTTGCAGCTCCAGCACGTCGCTGTTCAGCTGTGTCGCGTACTGCTCCATCCCTTTGGTGGAGTTGTCGCCAAACAGGGCTTTCTCCAGACGGTGGAAGCCGGTGAATTTCGGATCGGCGGCTTTCTGCTCGTAGTCATCTTCACGGGCATCGATGCTGCCATCCAGGTCAGAGAACAACTCGGCAATCGGTTCGATGCGCTCGTAGTGCTGACGGGTTGGCGCATACAGGGATTTCGCTTTTTCGATATCGCCCGCTTTCACCGCGTCGGTAAAGGCTTTGGTACCGGCAACCAGATCCGCCGTCTCTTTGGTGACGTAAGCTTTATAGGCGGTAATGGCATCGCCCAGGCTCAGCAGCGCGTCGCCTTTTGCGGCATCGGCGGTGGCGGCACCTTTCACGATCAGCTTGCCTTTCGGGTTGGTCAGCAGGCCGCAGGTCATGTCGTATTCGCCCGGCTGCAGGTTGGCGGTCATCTTCTGGCTAAAGCCCGGCGCGATGTTCTCGCGCTCTTCCACCACCATCACCCCTTTGAGGATCTCCCACTCCAGCGCTTTCTGGCTGTGGTTCTGGATGATGAACTGGGTTTTACCGCTGTTGACCGTGATGGTCATCGGCTCACACTGTTTATCATTGACGGTAACTTTAACCTGCGGAACATCCGCGGCCTGTGCGGCGAAAGCGGACGCAATCAGCGCTGCTAAGCCCGCCTGTAACGCACTGCGACGAAACTGGATTGCCATAACTTTTCCCTTTTAAAAGTATGTTGTAACTACAGTGAGCACTTCAGGGCGCGGTATGCGACGGCTGCGTGCCCGGCCGCGATGGCATAAAGAACAGCGCCAGCGCCGGAATGAGATAGATAAAGTACACCGCCACTTCGCTGACGCTCGGCGCTTCCTGATAGCCGAAGATCCCTTCCAGCAGGGTGCCGGTCAGTGAATGCGTTGACAGGACGTTACTGAGATCGAACGCCATATCCTGGAAGTGGTTCCACAGGCCCGCCTCATGGAAGGCGCGGATTGCGCCTGCGGCCAGCCCGGCGGCTACCAGCAGAATAAACAGGCTGGTCCACTTAAAGAAGACGCCGAGGTTAAGACGGATCCCGCCCCAGTAGAGCAGGAAACCGAGCACCACCGCGGTGGCCAGACCCAGCATCGCACCCAGCGGCGGCCAGATCCCGACGTCCTGCTGGAAAGCGGCCAGCAGGAAGAAGACCGACTCCAGCCCTTCACGCGCTACGGCGAAAAAGACCATCATGATCAGCGCCCAGCCGTGGTGATTGCCTTTTGCCAGCGCGCTGTCCACCGCCTGCTCCAGCTGAACCTTGACGTTACGCGACACTTTACGCATCCAGAACACCATCCAGGTGAGGATCACTACCGCAATCAGCGCCACGATGCCTTCAAACAGCTCCTGCTCTTTTTGCGGGAATTCACCGGTGGTTTCGTTGATCGCAATGCCCAGACCGAGGCAGAGGGCGGCAGCCAGGAAGACGCCAATCCACATCACGCCAATCCAGCGGCCGCGCTGGGTGCGTTTCAGATAGCTGGCGATGAGGCTGACAATGAGGGCCGCTTCAAGACCTTCACGTAACATAATGAGAAATGGAACAAACATGCCGACACCTTAAATGTTTTTCGCGGTCAACTGATGCAAAGAAAGGTAAATTCTTGTGATAGTGATTATCATTACGGCAATAAGAAATACAAGCGAAATATGCTGCATTTTGATGACAGGATGTAAAACCATAAGGGAAAAATAATCACATAAGTGACTAAAAGGTTTATAAGTTAAGATATAAAAGTTCATTTACGGTTAATGCAGGCTGTGGCTAAATGAGCGCCTCATTAATCTGCTGAAAATCAACTATGTATCAATTCCTGCACTTCCTGCTGGCGCTGGTGGTTATCCTTGCGCTGGCCTGGCTGGTCAGCTTTGACCGCCGCAACGTTCGCATTCGCTACGTTATCCAACTTATTGTCATTGAGATTGCGTTAGCCTTCTTTTTCCTCCACGCCGAGAGCGGTCTGTTTGTTATTCAGTACGTCTCGGGCTTCTTCGAGTCGTTGCTGAAATATGCCGCCGAAGGAACCAACTTTGTATTTGGCGGGATGGGTGAAAAAGAGCTGGCGTTTATTTTCCTCGGCGTGCTGTGCCCGATTATCTTTATTTCCGCGCTGATCGGTATTCTGCAACACTGGCGTATTCTGCCGGTGATTATTCGGGTTATTGGTACTCTGCTGTCGAAGGTTAACGGCATGGGCAAGCTCGAATCCTTTAACGCCATCAGCTCCCTTACGCTCGGCCAGTCAGAAAACTTCATTGCTTACAAAGGGGTGCTGGGAGATCTCTCATCGCGCCGTCTGTTCACCATGGCGGCCACCGCGATGTCGACCGTCTCGCTGTCGATTGTCGGTGCTTATATGACCATGCTGGAGGCGAAATATGTGGTGGCGGCGCTGATCCTGAATATGTTCAGCACCTTTATCATCCTGACGGTGATTAACCCAACCCGCCCGGAAGCGGAGCCGGAAATTAAGCTGGAAAAAATGCATGAATCCCAGAGCTTCTTTGAGATGCTGGGAGAATATATTCTGGCTGGCTTCAAGGTGGCGATGATTATTCTGGCGATGCTGATTGGCTTTATTGCCCTGATCAGCGCGGTTAACGCCCTCTTCTCCAGCGTCTTCGGCCTGAGCTTCCAGCAGATTCTGGGCTATGTCTTCTATCCGCTGGCGTGGCTGGTGGGCATTCCGCTAAGCGATGCCCTGCATGCGGGCGGCATCATGGCGACCAAGCTGGTGGCAAATGAGTTTGTGGCGATGATCGAGCTGCAAAAAATTGCCGCGCAGATGACGCCGCGCGGGCTGGGCATTCTGTCGGTGTTCCTGGTCTCCTTCGCCAACTTTGCCTCTATCGGCATTGTGGCCGGGGCGATTAAGGGGCTGAACGAGAAGCAGGGCAACGTGGTGTCGCGCTTCGGTCTGCGCCTGGTGTACGGCGCCACGCTGGTGAGCCTGTTGTCGGCGAGCTTTGCGGGACTGGTTCTTTAATACTGTGCTAATGCCGGGTGGCGCTGTCGCTTACCCGGCCTACAAGGTAAATGCAAAACGGCAACCCTGTTGCCGTTTTTTGTATTTGCTCCCTCTCCCTGTGGGAGAGGGCCGGGGTGAGGGCATCAGGCCACACAGGGCCTCATCAAAACTGCACGCACACCGGCTGGTCTACGCGCATCACCGACTCCTGGGCAAAGCGTTGCTTATAGATCCCGCGCAGCGCCTCGATATTGCTCTCGCTCTGCGTATCTTTCCCGTGGATCAGCATCAATGCCTTGCTTGATTCGCGCGCCACTTTCCCGTCATTCCCCAGCCATTGCCCGCGGGCATCAAACACCGTTAAGCCATCGCGAAAACGCGGGGTGACGTCCTGGTCAACAAACTGCTGCCACTCCTGGCCGGTGATCGCCTCCCCTGCCGGACGATTCAGGCCGAAGTAGAGGGTGGTTTGCTGCATTTGGTTATCGGCTTTGCAGGTGTTATCCGCGGTGCTGTGCGATGGGGCGTTACAGCCCGCCAGCAGTAAAATTGCGCCAGCTACAAGCCCTGTTTTGATTGTCATACTTCGCTATCCTCATTGTTATAAGCACAGCGATATCAACGTAAATCACGAATTTTGGCAAGAAAAAAGCCGGGTGGCGCTAGCGCTTACCCGGCTCAGACTCCGCAGGCGAGGGTTCCCCCTCACCCTGACCCTCTCCCTCAGGGAGAGGGAAAAACAAATTACTCAGCCTGTAACTTCGACGGTGGTGCGGTGTGGTAATGCGCATCCGCTTCAGCAAAGCGTTTCTGCATCGCGGCAGACGGCGCTTTACCCAGCAGGCTGAAGACCACAATCCCGATGCTGCCGAAGATAAAGCCTGGAATGATTTCGTACAGGCCCAGCCACGCGAACTGTTTCCAGACGATCACGGTGACCGCACCGATAATCATCCCCGCCAGCGCGCCGTTGCGGGTCATGCGTGACCACAGCACCGAGAACAGCACCACCGGACCAAAGGCGGCACCGAAGCCTGCCCAGGCGTAGCTCACCAGGCCCAGCACGCGGTTTTCCGGGTTTGATGCCAGGGCGATAGAGACCAGAGCCACCACCAGCACCATAAAGCGCCCGACCCACACCAGCTCTTTCTGGCTTGCGTTCTTACGCAGGAAGGCTTTGTACAGATCTTCGGTGATGGCGCTGGAGCAGACCAGCAGCTGGCAGCTCAGGGTGGACATCACCGCCGCAAGGATTGCAGAGAGCAGAATACCGGCGATCCACGGGTTGAAGAGGATCTGTGCCAGCTCGATAAACACGCGCTCGGCGTTCTGGTTCACCGCACCCGCCAGGGACGGGTTGTTGTTGAAGTAAGCAATACCGAAGAAGCCGACTGCACAGGCACCGCCCAGACAGAGGATCATCCAGGTCATGCTGATACGACGGGCATGGACGATGGTGTGGTGAGAGTCCGCCGCCATAAAGCGCGCCAGGATGTGCGGCTGGCCGAAGTAACCCAGCCCCCAGCCCATCAGGGAGACAATCGCCACGAAGTTCAGCCCTTTCAGCATATCGACGTTTTCGATGCTCTTCTGCTGGATCACCGCCAGAGAATCACCCAGGCCGCCCACGGAGAGGATCACAATCACCGGGGTCAGGATCAGGGCAAAAATCATCAGGCTGGCCTGCACGGTATCGGTCCAGCTCACCGCCAGGAAGCCACCCACGAAGGTGTAGAGGATGGTCGCCGCCGCACCCGCCCACAGAGCCGTTTCATAGCTCATGCCGAAGGTGCTTTCGAACAGACGCGCCCCGGCCACGATGCCGGAGGCACAGTAGATGGTGAAGAACAGCAGAATAACCAGCGCGGAGATAATACGCAGGATGCGGCTGTTATCTTCGAAACGGCCGGTAAAGTAGTCCGGCAGGGTCAGGGCGTTGTTGTTGGCTTCGGTGTGCACGCGCAGACGCCCGGCCACCAGCTTCCAGTTAATCCATGCCCCCAGGGTCAGGCCGATGGCAATCCAGCTTTCGGAAATCCCGGAGAGGAAGATAGCGCCCGGCAGGCCCATCAACAGCCAGCCGCTCATATCCGACGCGCCCGCCGAGAGCGCGGTGACTACCGGCCCGAGGCTACGCCCGCCAAGAATATAGTCATCAAAGTTTTTGGTAGAACGCCATGCAAGGAACCCTATCAGGATCATGCCAAAAATATAGATAAGAAATGTCACCAGCATCGGTGTGCTAATTGCCATTTAAATACTCCGCAAAGATGTTCGACAGCCTTCCCGGCTGTCTTTATTACACCCCCGGAACGAGGGGGTGATGATGTGTGTTTCTGTTGGCCGCGCGTATCCTGCCGTATGCGCTGCCATGACACAAACGATTTAACACTGCATTTACATCAATTTCATCCCCGGTTTCACACCAGATTCCTGGAGGTTGCACTCGCTCACGTTTTTCGCGGTTGCACCTTTAAAAAATGTTAAGCGCCGCATGAAACCAGGGTTGAAAGCGGAAATCCACATCTTTTTTATGGTTAACTATCACGTAACAATCCATTCATTTTCCAGCTTGCAAACCGGGTCACATTTAACGAGGTTGCACAAAGTTGCAACATAGTGGATATTTCACGTTAACTACACTAGCGCTACTGAATCACAGGAGTTTTTGGCATGGGCATGACCACCATGGGGGTTAAGCTGGATGACGCGACCCGCGAACGGATTAAATCGGCAGCCACGCGGATCGACCGCACGCCGCACTGGTTAATTAAGCAGGCCATCTTTAACTATCTGGAAAAGCTGGAGAGCAACGACGATCTGCCAGAGCTGCCTGCCCTGCTGGCCGGTGCCGCCAATGAGAGCGACGAGCACGCCGAGGCCGTGGAGGAGATCCACCAGCCGTTCCTCGAATTTGCCGAGCAGATCCTGCCCCAGTCGGTGAGCCGCGCGGCCATTACCGCTGCGTACCGCCGCGCCGAGACCGACGCCGTACCGATGCTGCTTGAGCAGGCGCGCCTGCCGGAGCCGATTGCCTCCCAGGCCCACAGCCTGGCGTATCAGTTGGCCGAGAAACTGCGCAGTCAGAAAACCGCCACCGGCCGTGCCGGGATGGTGCAGAGCCTGCTGCAGGAGTTCTCCCTATCCTCGCAGGAGGGCGTGGCCCTGATGTGTCTGGCGGAAGCGCTGCTGCGTATCCCGGACAAAGCCACCCGCGACGCGCTGATCCGCGACAAGATCAGCAACGGCAACTGGCATTCGCACATTGGCCGCAGCCCGTCGCTGTTCGTTAACGCCGCCACCTGGGGCCTGCTGTTTACCGGCCGTCTGGTCTCCACCCACAACGAAGCCAGCCTCTCCCGCTCCCTGAACCGCATTATCGGCAAGAGCGGCGAGCCGCTGATCCGTAAAGGCGTGGACATGGCGATGCGCCTGATGGGCGAGCAGTTCGTGACCGGCGAAACCATCGCCGAAGCGCTGGCTAACGCCCGCAAGCTGGAAGATAAAGGCTTCCGCTACTCCTACGACATGCTGGGCGAAGCGGCACTGACCGCCGCCGACGCGCAGGCCTATCTGGTCTCTTACCAGCAGGCGATCCACGCCATCGGTAAAGCCTCGAACGGTCGCGGTATTTATGAAGGCCCGGGGATCTCCATTAAGCTCTCCGCCCTGCACCCGCGCTACAGCCGCGCGCAGTACGACCGCGTGATGGAGGAGCTTTATCCGCGCCTGAAGTCCCTGACCCTGCTGGCTCGCCAGTATGACATCGGGATCAACATCGACGCCGAAGAGGCCGACCGCCTGGAGATCTCCCTCGATCTGCTGGAAAAACTGTGCTTCGAGCCGGAGCTGGCGGGCTGGAACGGGATTGGCTTTGTTATTCAGGCCTACCAGAAGCGCTGCCCGTTTGTGATTGATTACCTGATCGACCTCGCCACCCGCAGCCGTCGCCGCCTGATGATCCGTCTGGTGAAGGGCGCGTACTGGGACAGCGAGATCAAGCGCGCGCAGATGGACGGTCTGGAGGGCTACCCGGTCTACACCCGCAAGGTCTATACCGACGTCTCCTACCTCGCCTGCGCCAAAAAGCTGCTCGGCGTGCCGAACCTGATCTACCCGCAGTTCGCCACCCACAACGCCCACACCCTGGCGGCTATCTACCAGCTGGCCGGTCAGAACTACTATCCGGGCCAGTACGAGTTCCAGTGCCTGCACGGCATGGGTGAACCGCTGTACGAACAGGTCACCGGTAAAGTGGCGGATGGCAAACTGAACCGTCCATGCCGTATTTATGCCCCGGTTGGTACCCATGAAACCCTGCTGGCCTACCTGGTGCGTCGTCTGCTGGAGAACGGGGCCAATACCTCCTTCGTGAACCGCATCGCCGACGCCACCCTGCCGCTGGACGAGCTGGTGGCCGATCCGGTGCAGGCCGTCGAGAAAATGGCCGCCCAGGAAGGCCAGGTGGGTCTGCCGCATCCGAAAATTGCCCTGCCGCGCGAGCTGTACGGCAACGGGCGCGTCAACTCCTCCGGTCTGGACCTGGCGAACGAACACCGTCTGGCGTCCCTCTCCTCGTCGCTGCTCAACAGCGCCCTGCAGAAATGGCAGGCCAAACCGATCCTTGAGCAGCCGGTGAGCAACGGCGAAATGCAGCCGGTGGTCAACCCGGCCGAGCCGAAAGATATCGTCGGCTTTGCCCGGGAAGCGACCGAACAGGAAGTGGATCTGGCCCTCGACAGCGCGGTGAACAGCGCGCCGATCTGGTTCGCTACTCCACCGCAGGAGCGTGCCGCCATTCTGGAACGCGCGGCAGTGCTGATGGAAGATCAGATGCAGCAGCTGATTGGCATTCTGGTGCGCGAGGCGGGTAAAACCTTCAGCAACGCCATCGCCGAAGTGCGCGAGGCCGTTGACTTCCTGCACTACTATGCCGGTCAGGTCCGCGACGACTTTGACAACGAAACCCACCGTCCGCTGGGGCCGGTGGTCTGTATCAGTCCGTGGAACTTCCCGCTGGCGATCTTCACCGGGCAGATTGCTGCCGCCCTGGCCGCCGGTAACAGCGTGCTGGCGAAACCGGCCGAGCAAACCCCGTTGATTGCCGCCCAGGGGATCAACATCCTGCTGGAAGCGGGCGTGCCGTCGGGCGTGGTGCAGCTGCTGCCGGGCCGCGGCGAGACCGTCGGTGCCAAACTGACCGCCGACAACCGCGTGCGCGGGGTGATGTTCACCGGCTCTACCGAAGTGGCCTCCCTGTTGCAACGCAATATCGCCACCCGTCTCGACGCCCAGGGGCGTCCGACCCCGCTGATCGCCGAAACCGGCGGGATGAACGCGATGATCGTCGACTCCTCGGCCCTCACCGAGCAGGTGGTGGTGGACGTGGTGGCTTCAGCCTTCGACAGCGCCGGACAGCGCTGCTCCGCCCTGCGCGTGCTCTGCCTGCAGGATGACATCGCTGACCACACCCTGAAAATGCTGCGCGGCGCGATGGGCGAATGCCGGATGGGCAACCCTGGCCGTCTGACCACCGACATCGGGCCGGTCATCGATGCCGAAGCGAAAGCCAACATCGAGAACCACATCCAGGCGATGCGCGCCAAGGGCCGCCCGGTGTTCCAGGCGGTGCGTGAGAACAGCGAAGACGCCCGCGAGTGGACCAGCGGCACCTTCGTGGCGCCAACCCTGATCGAGCTGGCAAGCTTCGACGAGCTGAAAAAAGAGGTCTTTGGCCCGGTGCTGCACGTGGTGCGCTACAACCGTAACAACCTCGATGCGCTTATCGAACAGATCAACGCCTCCGGCTACGGCCTGACGCTGGGCGTGCATACCCGTATCGACGAAACCATCGCTCAGGTGACCGGCAGCGCGAAGGTCGGCAACCTGTACGTGAACCGTAATATGGTCGGCGCGGTCGTGGGCGTACAGCCGTTCGGCGGCGAAGGGCTGTCGGGCACCGGTCCGAAAGCAGGCGGTCCAATGTACCTGTACCGCCTGCTGGCGAACCGTCCGGCGAATGCCCTCGGCGTGACCCTGGGTCGTCAGGATGCCCAGTATCCGGTGGATACGCAGGTGAAAGCCGTGCTGACGCAGCCGCTGGAAGCTCTCGCGACCTGGGCTGAGAAACGTCCTGAACTGCGTGCCCTGTGCCAGCAGTATGGCGAGCTGGCGCAGGCCGGTACGCAGCGCGTGCTGCCTGGCCCGACCGGCGAGCGCAACACCTGGACCCTGATGCCGCGCGAGCGCGTGCTGTGCGTGGCGGATAACGAGCAGGATGCGCTGGTTCAGCTGGCGGCGGCTCTGGCGACCGGATGTGAAGTGCTGTGGCCGGAAGATGGCCTGCACCGCGACCTGGCGAAGCAGCTGCCGAAGGCGGTAACCGACCGTATTCGCTTTGCGAAAACAGATGTGCTGATCAGTCAGCCGTTTGATGCGGTGATCTACCACGGTGATTCCGACCAGCTGCGCGAGCTGTGCGAGCAGGTGGCGGCCCGTAGCGGCGCAATTGTGTCGGTGCAGGGCTTCGCCCGCGGCGAGGACAACCTCCAGCTGGAGCGTCTGTACGTGGAGCGCTCCCTCAGCGTCAACACCGCCGCCGCAGGCGGGAACGCCAGCCTGATGACCATCGGCTAAGCGTGCAATCTCTCCCCGGTGGCGCTACGCTTACCGGGGCTACCGGATTGTGCGGTCTGTATTCCCCGGTGGCGCTGCGCTTACCGGGGCTACGGGATTGTGCGGTCTGTGTTCCCCGGTGGCGCTACGCTTACCGGGGCTACGGGATTGTGCGGTCTGTGTTCCCCGGTGCCGCTGCGCTTACCGGGGCTACGGTTTTGATGTTGTAGGCCGGGTAAGGCGAAGCCGCCACCCGGCTTTTTTATACGGAGGGAGTCATGAAACGAGCTTTGATCGCAGGTGCCGCGTTACTGCTGAGCACCAGCGCCCTGGCGGATGAGTGCACCAACGCCAGCACCCAGCTGGAGATGAACACCTGCGCCGCGCAACAATACCAGGCGGCGGATAAAACCCTGAACCAGACGTATCAGACGGCGATCAAGCGCGCCGCCGCACCCCAGCGCGATCTGTTGAAAAAAGCCCAACAGGCGTGGATCGCCCTGCGCGATGCCGACTGCGCCTTAATCGGCTCGGGCACCGAGGGCGGCTCCGTTCAGCCGATGATCGTTAACCAGTGTCTGGCCGAGAAAACCAATGAACGGGAAGCGTATCTGGCCTCGCTGATGCAGTGTGAAGAGGGCGATTTAAGCTGCCCTCTCCCGCCGGCGCATTAACGCACCCGGATCCCTTCGATAATCATCCGCTGCACGTTATCCACGGTGCTGTGGAAGAAGTCGTCATCCTTGAGCGACTTGCCGGTCACCGCCTCCACCTGGGCGGAAAAGTCGGCGTAGTGCTGGGTGGCGGCCCAAATCATAAAGATCAGATGGTGCGGATCCACCGGGGCCAGTTTCCCGGTGGCCACCCATCCGGCAATGATCGCCGACTTCTCATCCACCAGCGATTTCATATCCCCGCTCAGCACCGTTTTCAACAGCGGTGCCCCCTGCAGCATCTCCAGACAGAACAGCCGCGAGGCCTGAGGATAGTCCCGGGAGACCTCCAGCTTGAGGCGGATATACTGCTGGATCGCCACCAGCGGGGTCAGCTCTTCGCGAAACGCCTTCAGCGGCGCCAGCCAGATATCAAGGATCTGTTGCAGAACGGAAACGTACAGCGCCTCTTTCGAGGGGAAGTAGTAGAGCAGATTGGTTTTTGACACCCCCGCCAGCTCGGCCACCTGCTCCAGCCGCGTGCCGTGAATGCCAAACTGCGAAAAGGTCTCCAGCGCCGCCGAGAGGATCGCCTGTTTTTTCGCGCTCACCGCCTGCGAACGTTTACCGGTTGTTTTCACTGCGCCTTGTGCCATGGGCTCACTCCTTGTTGATCTGCTCCCAGCATAGCAAAAACCCCAGGGTGACCACGACAATCTGCACCGCCACCGCGCACGACTGCCTGCTTTGTGTGCAACTATTTTGACCAGACAGTCCACTTTTACCGCCTGCATTTCATCAACCAATCATTAACACACTAATAACATTAGCATTTTCAAAAGTGGCATTCTCTTTGCAAAACAGGCTTACGCGGCTGAACAGGAGATGCAGGATGCAGCGCCACGTCTGACTTTCACCCCCATGTTGAGATGAAGAGAGGTTCGTGATGAAAATTGGCGTATTCGTTCCCATTGGCAATAACGGCTGGTTAATCTCCACCCACGCGCCGCAGTACAAGCCGACCTTCGAGCTGAACAAGGCCATTGTGCAAAAAGCGGAGCACTACCACTTCGACTTTGCCCTGTCGATGATCAAGCTGCGCGGCTTCGGCGGCAAAACCGAGTTCTGGGATCACAACCTGGAGTCCTTCACCCTGATGGCGGGTCTGGCGGCGGTCACTTCGCGGATCCAGATTTACGCCACCGCCGCCACCCTCACCCTGCCCCCGGCCATCGTGGCGCGAATGGCCTCGACCATAGACACCATCTCCGGCGGCCGCTTTGGCGTCAACCTCGTCACCGGCTGGCAGAAGCCGGAGTACGAGCAGATGGGGCTCTGGCCGGGAGATGAGTATTTCTCTAAACGCTACGACTACCTCACCGAATATGTCCAGGTCCTGCGGGATCTGTGGGGCACCGGCAAAAGCGACTTCAAAGGTGAGTTCTTCACCATGGACGACTGCCGGGTCAGCCCGCAGCCGTCGGTGCCGATGAAGGTGATCTGCGCCGGGCAGAGCGACGCCGGGATGGAATTCTCGGCGAAATACGCCGACTTCAACTTCTGCTTCGGCAAAGGGGTCAACACCCCGGCGGCCTTCGCCCCTACCGCCGCGCGCATGAAGCAGGCGGCAGAGAAAACCGGGCGCGATGTCGGCTCCTACGTGCTGTTTATGGTGATTGCCGATGAAACCGACGAGGCGGCGCGGGCGAAGTGGGAGCACTACAAAGCCGGGGCCGACGAGGAAGCCCTGAGCTGGCTCAGCGAGCAGAGCCAGAAGGACACCCGCTCCGGAGCCGACACCAACGTGCGGCAGATGGCCGACCCGACCTCGGCGGTCAACATCAACATGGGCACCCTGGTGGGCTCGTATGCCAGCGTGGCGCGGATGCTCGATGAGGTCGCCAGCGTGCCGGGTGCCGAAGGGGTACTTCTGACCTTCGATGACTTTATTGCCGGGATTGAAAACTTTGGCGAGCGCATCCAGCCGCTGATGAAGTGCCGCGCTCATCTTCCTGCGTTAACGAAGGAGGTGGCGTAATGACTAGCCTACCCGCACGTCCTGAAGCCATCACCTTTGACCCGCAGCACAGCGCGCTGATTGTGGTGGATATGCAGAACGCCTACGCCAGCCCCGGGGGCTATCTCGATCTGGCCGGGTTTGACGTCTCCACCACCCGGCCAGTGATCGACAATATCCGCACCGCGGTGGCCGCCGCGCGCGCCGCCGGGATCCAGATAATCTGGTTCCAGAACGGCTGGGATGAACAGTACGTGGAGGCGGGCGGCCCCGGCTCGCCCAACTTCCACAAATCCAACGCCCTGAAAACCATGCGCCAGCGCCCGGAACTGCAGGGCAAGCTGCTGGCAAAAGGCGGCTGGGATTACCAGCTGGTGAACGAGCTGGTGCCGGAGCCGGGCGACATCGTGCTGCCGAAACCGCGCTACAGCGGCTTCTTTAATACTCCGCTGGACAGCATTTTGCGCAGCCGCGGGATCCGCCATCTGATCTTCACCGGCATCGCCACCAACGTCTGCGTCGAATCGACCCTGCGCGACGGCTTTTTCCTCGAATACTTCGGCGTGGTGCTGGAAGACGCCACCCATCAGGCCGGGCCGGCGTTTGCCCAGCAGGCCGCGCTGTTCAATATCGAAACCTTTTTTGGCTGGGTTACTGATGTCGCCACCTTCTGCGACGCACTTTCCCCCGCCACCTATGCCCGTATCGCCTGAGGAGCTCAACAATGCCGAAATCTGTGATTATTCCCCCGGGCACCAGCACCCCAATTGCCCCCTTCGTTCCCGGCACCCTGGCGGACGGGGTGGTCTACGTCTCAGGCACGCTGCCGTTCGACGCTCAGAATAACGTGGTGTTTCCCGATGACCCAAAGGCGCAAACCCGCCACGTGTTGCAGACCATCCAGCGCGTTATCGAAACGGCGGGCGGGACGATGGCGGACGTGACCTTCAACAGCATCTTTATTACCGACTGGAAAAACTACGCCGCGATTAACGAGATCTACGCCGAGTTTTTCCCCGGCGATAAACCGGCGCGGTTCTGCATTCAGTGCGGGCTGGTGAAACCCGAGGCGCTGGTGGAGATCGCCACCATCGCCCACATTGGCCGGTGAGGTTGCCATGAAACTGTCCATTTCCCCCCCGCCCTATGCGGGCGCGCCGGTGGTGGTGCTGATCGCCGGACTGGGCGGCAGCGGCAGCTACTGGCTGCCCCAGCTGGCCGACCTGGAGCAGGAGTATCAGGTGGTCTGCTATGACCAACGCGGCACCGGCAACAACTCTGGCGATCTGCCGGAGGACTACAGCCTGGCGCAGATGGCCGAGGAGCTGTGGCAGGCGCTCGAGGCCGCCGGCATTACGCACTTTAGCGTGGTCGGCCATGCGCTGGGAGCGCTGATCGGCCTGCAGCTGGCGGTGGATCGTCCCGGCGCGCTCAGCACGCTGGTGTGCGTCAACGGCTGGCTGACGCTGCATCCCCATACCCGGCGCTGTTTCCAGGTTCGCGAGCGGCTGCTGCATGCCGGCGGTGCCCAGGCCTGGATGGAGGCCCAGCCGCTGTTTCTCTATCCCGCCGACTGGATGGCCGCCCGCCAGCCGCGTATGGAAGCCGAAGAGGCGCTGGCGCTGGCCCATTTCCAGGGCAAGACCACGCTGCTGCGCAGGCTGAATGCCCTGAAGCGGGCCGATTTCAGCCGCCTCGCACTGCGGATCCGCTGCCCGGTGCAGATTATCTGTTCCGCCGACGATCTGCTGGTGCCTGCCGTCTGTTCATCCCAGCTGCACGCCGCCCTGCCCGACAGCGTTATCACGGTGATGCCGCGCGGCGGCCACGCCTGCAACGTCACCGAGCCGGAGGTTTTCAACGCCCTGCTGCAAAACGGGCTCGCCAGCCTGCTGCACCGCCACGAACGCTTATCGAAGGAGTTGCCATGAGTGAAGCCATCACCCCGACCGCGCAGCATGCGCTGTTTACCGAAGCGCGAACGCACAACGGCTGGCTGGATCGTCCGGTCAGCGACGAGACGCTGCGCGAAATTTATGACCTCATGAAGTGGGGCCCGACCTCCGCCAACTGCTCCCCGGCGCGGATGGTGTTTATCCGCACCCCGGAAGGCAAAGAGAAGCTGCGCCCGGCGCTTTCCAGCGGCAACCTGCAAAAGACCCTCACCGCCCCGGTGACGGCTATCGTCGCCTGGGACAGCCAGTTTTACGATCGTCTGCCGGAGCTGTTCCCCCACGGCGATGCCCGGAGCTGGTTTACCGCCAGCCCGCAGCTGGCGGAGGAGACCGCCTTTCGCAACAGCACCCTGCAGGCGGCCTATCTGATTGTCGCCTGCCGGGCGCTGGGGCTCGATACCGGTCCGCTGTCCGGCTTCGACCGGGAGAAGGTCGATGCGGCCTTCTTCACCGGCAGCAACCTGAGAAGCAACCTGCTGATCAACATCGGCTACGGCGATAACAGCAAACTCTACGGGCGGCTGCCCCGTCTGAGCTTTGACGACGCCTGCGGGCTGGTTTAAGGAGCGACCATGAACATTGATAAACAAGCCTTTCGCGATGCCATGGCCTGTCTGGGGGCGGCGGTAAACATCATCACCACCGATGGCCCGGCCGGAGAGGCGGGCTTTACCGCCAGCGCGGTGTGCAGCGTCACCGATTCGCCGCCAACGCTGCTGGTGTGTCTCAATCGCGGCGCCTCGGTGTGGCCGGTGTTTAACGACAACCGCACCCTGTGCGTTAACACCCTCAGCGCGGGACAGGAGTCGCTGTCGAATCTGTTCGGGGGCAAAACCCCGATGGCCGATCGCTTCGCCGCCGCCCGCTGGCAGACCGGGGAGACCGGCTGCCCGCGTCTGGCGGACGCCCTGGCCTCGTTCGACTGCCGGATTAGCCAGGTGGTGAGCGTCGGCACTCACGACATTCTGTTTTGCGAGATCGTTGCAATTACCCGCCACCCGGTGCCCCAGGGCCTGGTGTGGTTTGACCGCGGCTACCACGCCCTGATGCGACCCGCCTGTTAATCCTCCTTAAGGAGCAGCTGATGGCACTATTCGGTTTTCCTCACTGGCAGTTGAAATCGACCTCCTCAGAACGCGGCGTGGTCGCGCCGGATGAACGCCTCCCGCTGGCGCAAACCGCGGTGATGGGGGTGCAGCACGCGGTGGCGATGTTTGGTGCCACGGTGCTGATGCCCATTCTGATGGGGCTGGACCCTAACCTGTCGATCCTGATGTCGGGGATCGGCACCCTGCTGTTCTTTTTCATTACTGGCGGACGGGTGCCGAGCTATCTGGGCTCCAGCGCGGCCTTTGTCGGGGTGGTGATTGCCGCCACCGGCTCTAACGGTCAGGGGATCAACCCGCAGCTGAGCGTCGCTCTGGGCGGGATTATCGCCTGCGGCGCGATCTACACTGTTATCGGTCTGGTGGTAATGAAGCTCGGCACCCGCTGGATCGAACGGCTGATGCCGCCGGTGGTCACCGGGGCGGTGGTGATGGCGATTGGCCTGAACCTGGCCCCCATCGCCGTAAAAGGGGTCTCCGGCTCGGCCTTTGACAGCTGGATGGCAGTGGTAACGGTGCTGTGCATCGGCCTGGTGGCGGTGTTTACCCGGGGGATGATCCAGCGACTGCTGATCCTGGTCGGGCTGATCCTCGCCTGCCTGATCTACGCCCTGCTGACCAGCGTCTTCGGGCTCGGCAAACCGGTCGATTTCGCCCTCGTGCAGCAGGCGGCGTGGTTCGGCCTGCCGCAGCTGACCTCACCTACCTTCAACGGCCAGGCGATGATGCTGATCGCCCCGGTGGCGGTGATTTTAGTGGCGGAAAACCTCGGCCACCTGAAAGCGGTGGCCGGGATGACCGGGCGCAATATGGACCCGTATATGGGCCGGGCCTTTGTCGGTGACGGGCTGGCGACCATGCTCTCGGGCTCGGTGGGCGGCAGCGGCGTGACCACCTATGCCGAGAATATCGGCGTGATGGCGGTGACTAAGGTCTACTCGACGCTGGTGTTCGTGGCGGCGGCGGTGATTGCCGTGCTGCTCGGCTTTTCACCTAAATTTGGCGCGCTGATCCACACCATCCCGGCGGCGGTGATTGGCGGAGCGTCGATTGTGGTGTTTGGTCTGATTGCGGTGGCCGGGGCGCGGATCTGGGTGCAGAACCGGGTCGATCTGAGTCAGAACGGCAACCTGATTATGGTCGCCGTGACCCTGGTGCTGGGGGCGGGTGATTTTGCCCTCTCCCTCGGCGGCTTTACCCTGGGCGGGATCGGTACCGCCACCTTTGGCGCGATTGCGCTTAACGCCCTGCTCAGCCGCCGGATGGCGGGGGTGACGCAGGGCGGCGAAGTCATGACTCAGGAGCCTTGATCCAGCGTGGCGCTGTCGCCCTCCGCCAGCGCCTTTTTCTTCCTTTTCAGCTTTAGTTCGCTTACCAGCACGCCGGCGATAATAAAGGCGGCGCCCACCAGGGCGAGGAGCGGCAGGCGCTCCCCGGCCAGACGGCCAAAAATCCCCGCCCACACCGGCTCCCCGGTATAAATCACCGTTGCCCGGGTTGGCGAGACGCTGCGCTGGGCCCAGTTCATCGTCACCTGAATAATGGCGCTGAAAATTCCCAGACCAAGGGCGACAATTACTAACCCCGAGGAGAGCGGCGGCACGGACTCCCCGGCCGGGATCATGGCCAGAAACGCTACCAGCGAGGCGGTCGCCAGCTGCACGACGGTGACGCGCTTGACGTCCACCTTGCCGGCCCAGGCGCTGATCAAAATAATCTCCGCGGCAATGGCTACCGCACCCACCAGGGTAATTATCTCCCCCTTTCCGAGCGCCAGCAGGTTATCGTCCGGCCCCGCCAGCAGGATCAGGCCGATAAAAGCCAGAACAATGCCGATGCAGGACATCATGCCCGGCATGCGGCGCAGGCAGAGCCACTGCAGCAGGGGCACCAGCGGAACATACATGGCGGTGATGAACGCCGACTTACTGCTGGGAATGCTTTGTAACCCCCAGGTTTGCAGGCTGTAGCCCATCGCGATCGACACGCCAATCGCCAGCCCGGCTTTCAGCTCGGTCATGGTCAGGCCAGGGAGGGTTTTCAGGGAGATGATGGCCACCGCGATGGCCGCCGTGGCGAAACGCAGGCCGACGAAGAAAAAGGGATCGCTGAGCGTGACGGCGTACTGAACGGCAAGAAAGGTCCCGCCCCAGAACATAGTGATAAGGATCAGGATCGCTTCCTGCGGTTTGATCGAAAAGGCATAACGGGAGGAGGACATGAGGCACCAGCAAAAAGAGTCAATCCGCTAGTGTGGAAGGAATTTGATAACCCTTCAACAACAAACACAAAAAAACCGCCGGGGAGCCCGGCGGCGGGGGGTGCCAGTGGTCATGAGACCCATACTTCAGTCGGCTGCAACTTAACTGCTCTTGTTGCCGCCATGGCTATTTTTGCCCCCTTTTTTGCCAGCTTCGGATGCGCGTTGAGGGTCGTTCTTGAAGTTCCCCCCGCTTTGCTGGCCACCTTTACGTCCTGCTTCTGATGCTCTTTCACGGTCTTCTGCAAAATTACCTGACCCACCACGATGGTTTGCCATGTCGGACCTCCAGAGTTAAAAAAACATAAGACTTAATACTGCATTCAGTGAAAGCGAATTCTTCCACCTGACGACGCTAAAAAAGTGCCTTTATCTGCGCCGCGTGAACCTAAGCTTAGTGGAGTATGAGCATACATCCAGCTAACCGTAATATCCTGCAATACGATATCAGCCTTTCGTATGATGCTCGTCGAAACGAAACCATAAGCCTTTCTTATCATTCCAGAAATTCACAATAGCAAAAATGTGTCATTTTGCTACGAAAGAAGAGCCATCCGCTTTTTTGTTTAAAATCAAATAAATGGTGTCCAGATTTGCAGTCTCGCTGTCACGTCATATCTTTAAATGAGTGCAGCATGCCGCTGCCTTAAAAATCATGCGAGGAGTGAAGCGAAATGACGAAAATTCTGGTGCTCTACTATTCCATGTACGGACACATCGAAACCATGGCTCATGCAGTGGCGGACGGCGCCAGGAAAGTCGAGGGGGTTGAGGTGATGATCAAACGCGTACCGGAGACCATGCAGGCAGAAGCCTTTGCCAAAGCCGGGGGAAAAGCGCAGAGCGCGCCGGAAGCCTCCCCGCAGGAGCTGGGTGATTACGACGCTATCATTTTTGGTACCCCGACGCGCTTTGGCAACATGGCCGGGCAGATGCGTACCTTCCTCGACCAGACGGGCGGACTGTGGGTGAAGAATGCCTTACACGGCAAAATCGCCAGCGTGTTCAGCTCCACCGGCACCGGTGGCGGGCAGGAACAGACCATCACCTCCACCTGGACCACCCTTGCCCATCATGGGATGGTGATTGTGCCGATCGGCTACGGTACGCCGGAGCTGTTTGATATTTCTCAGACGCGCGGCGGTACGCCGTATGGGGCGACGACCATTGCCGGTGGCGACGGCTCGCGCCAGCCGTCGGAAGCGGAACTGAACATTGCCCGCTATCAGGGCGAATATGTCGCCGGTCTGGCTGCTAAACTGAAAGCTTAACTCTCAACAGGAGGATGACTATGCCAACACAAGAAGCTAAAGCACATCGCGTCGGGGAATTTGCGCGTTTACGTAATACGTCACCGGAGATCGCCGAGGCGATTTTTGAAGTCGCGAAATATGACGAAAAACTGGCAGAGAAAATCTGGGAAGAAGGCAGCGATGAAGTGCTGGTGCTAGCCTTCGATAAAACCGACAAAGACTCGCTGTTCTGGGGCGAGCAGACCATCGAGCGCAAAAACGTCTGATTGTTTTCCCCCTCTCCCTCAAGGGAGAGGGCTGGGGTGAGGGGGAAAACCCCGCACCCCATCCTTCATGTTATTTCGCCGCCGTATTCAACAGCGTATTAAAGGTCTCCACCGGGCAGAACCCGTCCGCATCTACCGGACAGCCGTTCAGCTCCAGCGTGACCCGCTGCGCCGGGGCTTTTAACGTCAGCACCTGGGCATTACGCAGCTGCTCCGTACTCTGATAGACATACTCAATTTTCATCAAATCACGGTTGCCGGTCTTATCATGCCAGCGCTGGAAGACGATCTTGCCGCCAATCGGCGTGCGCTCGTACTGACCGGGCAGCTGATAAGGTTTGAAGTCGAGGGCTTTCAGCAGCGAGGCGATGTTAGAGTCATGCCCCACCAGCAGGGTGACCTTAGGCGCTTTCGCCTGGTCGATGACCAGCGCGTTGTCGATGTACTTCACCAGCGGTTTCGCCACGTTTCGCGCCACTTCCGCCGAGGTGAACAGCGAGTCCTGATAGCCGTTTTTCAGCTGGGACAGCACCCGCCACTGCTGATCGGTTTTGATCTCGCCCCAGGCCACCTGATCCAGCGGGAAGCCTTCGTAATATTGCAGGGTAAAAGCATCCACCAGCGAGTTACCCACCTTCAGCGGGCCGGAGACGCCGGGCTCCTTCTGGTACTCGGCGCTGTAGGTGTCTTTCGCGTCGGTCAGGGAGCAGACCTGTTTCTCTTTGCAGGACGGCGAATCCTTATAGTCGGTCATCTGTTCCAGCAGCTTATAACTCTCTTCAAGCTTCATCCCCTGGCGCTCGTTGTTCATCGCCTGCAGGGCTTTCTCACGGAACTCAGGAGAGTTGTCGGTGATCACCGGATTAAAGGTCGGGTCCATAGTGCCCATCTGCTCCTGATGGTGCACCGGCACATCGCAGCCCGGGAACGCCCCGGTGATGAAGAACTGCGCCGTCGCCACCGTGCGCTGCAGGCTGTTGGCGTAGGCATAGACGCTGTTCGCCGTCGGGCACTCCCCGGCGGTCACTACGCCCTCCTCCGCCAGCCACTCGCGCATGTAGTGGCCCATATAGACCTCCAGCACGCCGCCTTTGGTGGTAAGCTGCCCGCCCGGCACATCCCACTCCGGCCATTTTTCCGGGGTCGACTGCTCCAACACGCTGCCGTTGTTGGCCAGCGGCGCGCGCAGGTTATGACGGCTCATGATCAGAACCTGTTCCAGCTGATACCCTTCCGGCGCGGTTTGCGCCTGGACGCCGCAGGACAGACCGATGCTGCCCGCCACGGCGACAGCGATTAGTGCTTTTCTCATCCCTAATTCCTCACTCTGTTTTATCGTCGTAAACAGTGTGACAGATTTGTGACGGATTACCTGGAGCCCACCCGCAAAGTGACGGCTTACTTTGTGTGTGAAGGCGAATTGGTTTTATAATAAAACTCACCGCTGATAAGGAGCCCCCCGTGAAACGTACCCGCCTGGAAGAGAGTACCTGCCCTGTTGCCCGCTCGCTGGATATTATCGGCGACTGGTGGTCACTGCTGATCGTGCGCGATGCCCTGCGCGGGGTGACGCGTTTTGGCGAGTTTCAGAAGAGCCTCGGTATTGCGAAAAATATGCTGGCGACCCGGCTGAAACTGCTGGTAGACGAAGGGATCCTGGTGCTACAACCCGCTTCCGACGGCAGCGCGTGGCAGGAGTATGTCCTGACGGAAAAGGGGCGCGCCCTGCAAACCGTGCTGTTGGCGCTCTCCCAGTGGGGAAATGCGCATCTGTTTGCCGAAGGAGATGTCGGGACGGTGATGGTGGATGCCCGGGATCGGAAGCCGCTGCGCAAGCTGACGATGGTAGCGAGTGACGGACGGGAGCTGGGGCCGGAGGAGGTCGTGGCGAAATATCCGGCCGCAAAGGGGTGATGGTGCCCCGCCCCGTTTTACTCACAGCGAGGCGATTTAACCGTTTCGGATCCTGCCATCAATACCCGGCTGCGGTTTTCCAAACAGATAGCCTTGTGCGAGATCGCAGCCCAGTGCCTGAAGGCTTTCCAGCTGTTCCAGCGTTTCAACCCCTTCTGCGACCGTTTTCATATTCAGGGACTTCGCCATGCCGGTGATGAGTTTGATGATCGTCAGGGCGTCATCCTGCACCGATATCGAATGGACAAAAGACTTGTCTATTTTGATTTTATCGAAGGCCAGCTTACTCAGCCGCGAAAGCGAGGAGTAACCCGTACCAAAATCGTCGATGGAGATCCTCACGCCCAGGGCTCTGAGCTTGTTAAGCGTATTCATCGGCGTGCTGTTATCGGTAAAGAGAGAAGACTCCGTTACTTCCAGTTCAAGACGCTCGGCCTGAAGCCCCGTCTCTTTCAGAATGGATAATACGATCCCGGCAAAGACGTTGCTGCTGAGCTGGACAGGCGAGACATTGACTGAAATTTTTGCCGGAATTGCCCAGGACGCCGCTTCCCGACAGGCCATTTCCAGCACCGATTTCCCCATCTCGTTAATCATTCCTGTTTTTTCAGCAACCGGAATAAAGCTATCCGGCGCCAGGAGGCCCTTCAGAGGATGTATCCAGCGGATAAGGGCTTCGTAGCTGTAAATTTCCTGGCTGAACGAATCGACAATCGGCTGGTAATAGACCACGAACTCTTTGTTCACTAACGCCATAGCCATATCATGTTCAAGGGTTCTGCTTTCCTGCAGCTTATCTAACATGCTTTGACGGAAAACTTTGATCTGACCGGAGCCCTCTTTTTTAGCCTCATACAGGGCCAGATCGGCAAATTTATAGAGATAGTCGGCGCGGCGTTCCGTCTCTGAAATAACAATACCGACACAGGTGGCGATGTTGATAATCGTATTATCGATCGTGTAGGGCTGGTTGATGGAATCACATATTTTTTGCGCGCGCGAAACCGCACTGCTCTCAGTCAGGCCACTTGAGAGAAACGCAAACTCATCCCCACCTAAGCGATAGAGCGTTTCTGAGGTCAGGCTCATCGACACCAGGCGCTGGGCTATCTGGCGTAACAACCTGTCACCGGTATCATGACCCCAGCTGTCATTGACATCCTTGAATCGATCTAAATCAAACAGCATCACTGCCACAGAATTATTATTTTTTTCGGCCGTCTCGGTTATTTTCTTTAAATTATCCCAGAAAAACTGGCGGTTATTCATCCCGGTCAGCGAGTCGTGGTAAACGTCATATTCCAGCTGGGCGTTCTGGATTTGCAGTTTTTCTTTCGACGTCTGCAACTCTTCCGCAAGGCTCGTCACCTGCAGATGCGCCTTCTGAATATTTCTGTTCTGATAGAAGATCAGCGCACCCAATATGGCGCTGAGTATTATCAGCAGGACAGAGGTCGCTGAATAAATATAATATAGCGTTTGAATTTTGAGATTCGCGCCACTGATCGAGTTAACATCCTTATCTAATGCACCGGATGAAAGACGGCTGAGGGGCGCATCAAGCGTATGCATTGTTTTCAGGTAGGTCTCGAGCTCTGAACGGTTCATTTTCTCAAGATGAACATCCAGATATTTAAGCATCGTTTCAAGTTGTTCAGCCAGTTCACGATGCGCTTTATTGCTTTCTATATAACGGCCTAAATCGCCCTCTTTCGTTAAATCACTCTGGCTGAGCATAATGTCGAGACGCAGGCGCACATCATCGATCGACAGCGTGTCATCGATAGTGTAAAGACCCAGCACGGATTCCAGTCGGTAATATTCCGATACCAACTGTGCAGCAGACCATGAATCAGTGTAGTGGGTCAGCTTCTGTAACTCTTGTTGCCTTTCATGTACAAGGAAAGAAATGTATCCAGTCGAGATAAAAAGGAAAAAAATAATGCCCGCCAGTATCCTGTTCATGATCCTCTCCTGACCGCCTATTCAATCGTCATTTTGCTGACCTGCCATGCGGACCTTGAATAGAAAATCTGGTTATTCAGCTCAGGCATGCTGTCATAAGGATACACGATGAACAGGGGCCCTTTATCACGGATGCGCATATATTCTCCGTCGATTTTGAAGGCCAGGATGACGTTGTATTTTTTGAAATCATTGAGAGGGATGACGGTGGTATAGTCATTGAGCGCGGTGACCTTAACGACAGTGCCTTTCGCCCCGACATAATCCATGAGCTTCTGCACCGGAACGCCCGTAAAGGTAGGACGCCCATTATACCAGGGAGAGGTGGTCTTGAAGCTGACCATACCCAGTTTCTCAAGGCTGGCGATATCAAAAACGGCTTTCCCGTCTTCGTTTGTATTTTGAATATTACCGGACAGGGTTAAAAGGACTTTACCGGCAGGTTTGGAAAGTTCGCCAGCCCAGGCCTGGGTGGCTACCACAAAGCTTAACAACATGACAATCAAGCGCATTCTAACCTCTCCATTCCATCAAACGTAAAGAAGTATAATTTAGTTATTATGCTATTAATATATGTCATCAGACCATTATGGATTCAATAAATTCTATTAAAAAAATAATCTACTGAAATCAATCGCTTAACACAATATTCATTTCATAAGTTCGATTAAGGAAGGTCTGTACTGTTATTTGAGGTACGTTATTTTCTATACTGCCTGTACAAAAAATAAGCCAAGTGGTTATTTAATGCAAATAATCACACAAGGATATAAAGGTTTATTTGTCTTTACAGCTACAGGGGCTCTTTTTTTGGAAGCATGGCTTTGTTGAATAATTACACGCTTTTTTGATGTTTACCCCTATCCTTACCTTTACAGGGCCCCACTCCAGGCAACGGGCTTCTGCTGATAAACCCGCTTTTGGCAGCAAGTCACCGCTCAGTGGAAGATATGCGTTGTGGATCTGTGCATGGCGAAATCTCTTCTCGCGTTGCGGCCCAGGATGGCACGTCTCTACACTGGAGGCTTAATCATTTAGCCCAGTGCAGAGATGAATGAGATTCATTGCCTGGTCTGTTGCTGCTGTTGCGGTGAGGGCTTAGACCACGCGTCGGCATATTTAATCACCCCGTCCAGGTAATACCATTCGATACTGTTATAGCGCAACCCTATAGTTTCGATCATATTATGACTGTCAGAACCCGGTATATAAGTATGGTTGGCATTTACAGACATAATGACAACGCCTTCCATTGTGACCCGGTAAATTTCCCGCTCAATGCCTGCCTCGTTAGTTTCATAATATTTGATTACGGCTTTTTGCAGCCGCCGTCCTTCACAAATACAATGGGCGAGAAACGGGGATAATTTATTCACCTGTTTATGGATAACATACGGGGCGTGCTGTCGCGTTCCGCCCATACGTCCGGTATGTGGGTCCACTGGCTGGCTGACGCCGTAGCTGCTGCTCATTACCTCGATCGCGCCTTCGCGGCCCAGCGCCAGGCTTCCACCGTTTAATAACATTCCATTTTCATCATAAAGAAATAAATATGCGGGTAATGACATGGTGTGTAACTCCTTTACTTTAAAATAATGCTTTCACTCTTAACGATGAAAGCGTAGCTGAATTGCTCATTGCCAGGGAACAACGCTAATATACGGACAGCCAGTATTTGTCCATAAATATATAACATAACCGGAACTGTCCATAATAAAAGCATCGTAATAATTCTTTTTATCCAGCATGTAGTTCGCTCGGTAGATAACGCCCCTTTCCAAAGGAACCGTGAAACAACTCCCCGGATAGGACAAATGAGTCGAACGGCCACTTATCAATACTTTATGTGTCTTACCTATAGCCGAAAACTCATAATTGCTAAGCACTTCCTTTTTATTAACACTGAAACAGACACGATCCCTGTCAATATAGACGCTCCGCATTTTTGCATACTGCGTGCCTTTATTATCTTTGCCAATACATCCAGCCAATAACATAACCAGAGCAAAATGCATTATTTTTTTCATCCTTGATGAGTCCCTTAGGAATTTTCATGGCGAGTGAAGAATATATAAGAACTATCAATCATAAAGATCCGATACTCGGATAAGGACACTCACCTGTCCATCCAATGTCTAAGGCCTGTCCATCATTATCAATAATGAAAGTGTAATAATAGTCTTTTTGGTTAAGCTTAAAGTCGACCCCGTACACTACCGCTTTTTCTAAATTTACCGTAAAACAGGTGTCAGGGTAATATAAGTGTGAGGAATAACTAAGAAGTAATTCATTAAATACGTTGTTGTTAGGTGATAAGCTATAACTTTCAAGCACATCATTTTTATCCAGAGTGAAGCAGACACGATTACCATCAATATGAATTGCTCGCCTTATACCATACTCTTCACCTTCATATCCTCTGCGAGGGCAACCAGTGATTAATACGACCGACATAAGCCATATGATTTTTTTCATCCTGGAAAACTCCCTAATACCTTTTCATATTTCTGCATCAAAACAAGTACCGGTTCAGATGGGTCATAATCTCTGTATTTATAAAGAGTACGGTTTCCCAAAAAACCATAGTGCTTTAATAACCAGTAATCACTGACGATAGAGGCCTGCTGCTCCAGGCCGTAATCAAGCAGGTTTGCCTTATCAAGGCTGTAGGTATAGTCCGCAACCCATGAAAAAGCACCCCGTGTGCGCACCCACATTCCGCGCTGATGCTGCCAGATGTGCATCATTTCATGCAGGAAAAGGTGTTGGGCTTTCGGTTTTTTGCCTTCTGGTGTCGCGGAAAAATCATGCTCATATGTTCCGGAACGAAACCACATCTCACCATCCGGGGCCATTGCCTGACCAGGATTCTGCAGATCGAAAGGAAAATAACTTTCACGGTGGATCCAGACTTTATGATAATGAATGCTGTAACCATATAGCGTACTGGCCAGATTAATCTCCCCTAACCGTAGACGTCTTAACCCGCCCTCTTCAGTAGATGGCCATTTAACAGAATTCAGGTAATACATTTCCGCAAGCCTCAGGGTTTTATAGTGATGTGAAAATCCTATATCCTTGAGACTTGTCCATCCGGGATAGTGAATACATTACGCTTAAACTCGGAAATAATTTATAAATAAATTTCACGATATTAATAATCAATATTAATTGTTGTTTATGGCTTCCCTGTAAATAAAGTCCGTTCCCGGATGCGGGCCACGTTTTTTTTTGCTTTACTGGATCAACCGCTATCCGCTTAACAAGGAAAAACTGGCCATGGCGACCCCACCGCTCGACACCGAACGCTTGCTGCTCACCCCCCTCGCCTCTGAAGATGCCATCCAGATCCAGCGCATCTTCCCGCGCTGGGAAATCGTCCGCTATCTGATCGCCAGCATCCCCTGGCCCTATCCCGATAACGGGGCGCAGCACTATGTCGAGAACGTTGCGCTGCCCGCAAGCAAGGAAGGCACAGGATGGTACTGGACGCTACGCCGGAAAGCGGAGCCGCAGGAGGTGATCGGCGTCATTTGCCTGATGGATACGCCGGACAATAACCGCGGCTTCTGGCTGGTCCCGGAATACCAGGGCCAGGGTTATATGACCGAAGCCTGCCGGGCGGTGACCCGCTTCTGGTTCACCGACCTGAAGCGCGAGGTGTTGCGCGCCCCGAAAGCGGCCGTCAACAGCCGGTCCAGAAACCTGTCAGAGCGCAGCGGCATGCGTTTAGTTCGCGTCGAAAAAGGACAATACGTGTCCGGTGAGCTGGACACGGAGTTATGGGAGATCACGCGTGAGGAGTGGCAGCGTTTAGATCCGTAACCCCACTGGCCACGTAGCCAATACGGTAATTCTCCTTCCCGGCCTGCGGCGCGTTGCCAAAATCCACCTGTAACAGCTGCCAGCGGCTGACGTCCCAGGCGCAGAGCGGCGCGTGCATCGCCAGCGCCGACAGATCGCTGTGCGCGGCGATCGGCTGTTGGGTCATCGACAGCCAGGCAGCATCCCGGACTTCATCAATTGCAGGCAGACGCAGCGCCAGCCAGGTATCAATCTGCGGCCAGCCAAAATCCTGCGTCAGCTTGCGAAAGCCGGGGCTTTGTAAAAACTGCGCCATCGCGCCGGCATGTTCCCAGACGTAAAGCGGCGCATAGCGGTTCTCTTCGGTATAGTCGTCTTCACGTCGGGAAACGAGATACGCCTTAAACAGCAGCGCGGCGAAGCCATCCAGCTTCGCGCCGTTTTCCGCAATGCGGTTCTCAACGATCGCCATGTCGTAGTCAGCAGGCAGGGTGAAGCGGTATTGCATCACGATCATAACCCCTCCTCCGACAGCATCCGCCCCTGGCTGAAGCTCCAGTCATCGGCGGTGTTGAAGTGGATCATCACCATCACGTCATCCGGATGAATAGCCAGCGTCGCATGCAGCCGTTTGCACAGCAGGCGGCAGAGATTTTGCTTCTGCTCGCGCGAGCGGGGCTTGCCCGCCAGAATATGAAACTGAATAAAATTCTCGCTGCGACCACCGCTTTTATAGTGACGGTCAAACACGCGTAGTCTGGCCGGAAGCGCCTCAAAAATCTGAAAGCGATCCCCCGGCGGGACGGCAAACTCCGCCTCCAGGCTCTGCTGCAGGATGTCGGAGATCTGTGCAATCTGTGCGTCGCTATACCCCGGACGCAGGGAGATACGGGTGAAAGGCATCAGTGTGACTCCTCGTCCAGACAGCCAAGCGCCGACACCGCCGCCGGCCAGCCGGCGTAGAACGCCAGATGGGTGAAGGCTTCGGCGATCTCCTCTCTGCTCAGGCCGTTTTGCTGCGCGAAGTCGATATGCCAGGGCAGCTGCTGCACGCGCCCCAGTGCCGTCAGGGCGGCCAGGGTGATCAGACTGCGGTCGCGCGGGGAAAGCGCGTCACGTTTCCAGATATCATTGAACAGGACCTCCCTGCTCAGCTCGGCCAGCTTAGGCGCGACGCGGGCCAGGGTTTCAGCCGTGAGTGATTTCGCCATGATGTTCTCTCCGTATTGACAGTAAGGCGATTCTGGCGCCATATTTTCATCCTGAAAATCAAATAATCTTCGGCGTACCATCCCGTATTTCAGGACGATTATGAACAAGCTTCCCCCGACGCTCGACCTCGACGCTCTGCGCACTTTTGTCACCGGCATGGAGTGCGGCAGCTTTGCTCAGGCCGCCATCCGGCTTTGCCGCTCCACCTCGGCGGTGAGCGCCCAGCTGAAAAAGCTGGAACAGCAGTGCGGAGCTGAACTGGTGATGAAGAAGGGTCGCGGCCTGGCGCTGACCCGCGATGGCGAGATCGTCATGGGCTATGCCCGCCGGATGCTGGCGCTGAATGATGAGATGCAGCGCGCCCTGAAAAGCGAACTGCTGCAGGAGGAGATCCGCATCGGCATGCAGGAGGATTTTGGTGAGTCGCTGATGCCGGGCATTCTGGGAGAATTCAAACGCCACCATTCCGGCGTGCGGATCATTGCCCGGGTGGATCGCAACCGGGCTTTGCTCACCGCCTTTGATGATAACGCCCTCGATATGGTGCTGCTGTGGCAGAACCCGCGCGAACAGCGACAGGGCCGGACGATTGGCCAGAGCCAGATGGCGTGGATCCAGCACCCGGATCTGGACATCAGCGCTCTGCTGGCCGGGGGCGAGCCCCTGCCGCTGGTGATGTTTGAACACCCGTGCCTGATGCGATCCCATGCCATCGACTGTCTGAACCGGGCGGGCATCCCCTGGCGGGTAGTGTTTGTCAGCCACAGCCTGAGCGGGATCTGGGCGGCGGTGCAGGCGGGGCTTGGTATCACGCTGCGCACCCGTATCGGGATGCCGGGCAACCTGCGGGTGGCGGGAAATGTTCTGCCCACGCCGGGGAGCCTCGGGATCTCGCTGGAACAAAAGGACGGGACCAAAGCCCAGACGATGCTGGAGCAGCTGATGGAGGCGGCACTGCTCAGGGTGACCTGATATGGCGGATCCTCGCCACAGGTTGTCAGTTTTGCGCCAGTGCCCTGCCCCCTTTTTCGCCAGGATAAAAACACAACATCACCTGGAGAACAACTATGCTGCTCAACCCCTCGCAGAAGTACGCCGCCTTTGCCCCGATTGCCTTACCCGACCGCCAGTGGCCGGACAAGACCCTGACCCACGCCCCGCGCTGGCTCTCTACCGACCTGCGCGATGGCAACCAGGCGCTGGCCGAGCCGATGGATATTCCGCGCAAGCTGCGCTTCTGGGAGCTGCTGCTGAAGTGCGGATTTAAGGAGATCGAGGTCGCGTTCCCCTCCGCCTCGGAGACGGACTTTCAGTTTGTCCGTCAGCTGATTGAGGAGCAGCGCATCCCGGATGACGTCACCATTCAGGTGCTCACCCAGGCCCGCAGCGATCTGATTGAGCGCACCTTTGCCTCGCTGGAAGGGGCGAAATGCGCCACGGTGCATCTCTACAACGCCACCGCGCCGCTGTTTCGCCAGCTGGTGTTCCGCCAGAGCAAAGAAGACATTATCCAGCTCGCCGTCAGCGCCACGCGCCAGATCCGCGCCCTGTGCGAGGCCAATCCCCAGACGCGCTGGCGCTACGAATACTCGCCGGAAACCTTCTGCTTTACCGAGCCGGAGTTTGCCCTGCAAATCTGTGAGGCGGTAGCGGATGTCTGGGAGCCCTCATCCGCACGACCGATGATCGTTAACCTGCCCGCCACGGTCGAGGTCAATACGCCCAACGTCTATGCCGATCAGATCGAATACTTTTGCCGTCACTTCTCACGCCGACGCGAGGTCTGCATCAGCGTGCATCCCCACAACGATCGCGGCAGCGGCGTTGCCAGCGCCGAGTTGGCCCTGCTTGCCGGTGCCGACCGGGTGGAAGGTTGTCTGTTTGGCAACGGGGAGCGCACCGGGAACGTCTGCCTGGTGACGCTGGCGATGAATCTCTACAGCCAGGGGATTTCGCCCCAGCTCGATTTCAGCGATATGAAGCAGGTGGTGGAACTGGTGGAGCAGTGCAACCAGCTGCCGGTGCATCCGCGCCATCCTTATGCCGGCAAGCTGGCGTTTACCGCCTTCTCTGGCTCGCATCAGGATGCGATCAAGAAAGGCTTTCACGCCCGTGAACAGTCGGCCTCCCCGCGCTGGGAGATGCCCTATCTTCCGGTCGATCCGAACGATATCGGCTGTAGCTATGAGGCGGTGATCCGCGTCAACAGCCAGTCCGGCAAAAGCGGCGCGGCCTGGATGCTGGAGCAAAATCATGGTCTGGTGCTGCCCCGGGCGCTGCAGCAGGACTTCAGCCGCCACGTGCAGGCGCACACCGACCGGGAAGGAAACGAGATGACGCTGAGTGCGCTGTGGCAGCTCTATCGCGAGCTCTATGGCCCGCATCAGCACGCCCCGCGGCAGCTGCTGGATTACCGGACCGAAAGCCAGGCCGACGGTGGGCTGGCACTGTGGGCCCGCGTGCAAACTGCCGAGGGCATTGTGACCTTAGAGGGGAAAGGCAACGGCCTGCTCTCGGCCGCCGCCGGTGCGATAAAGGCCAGCTTTAACCTGACGTTTGCGATCGAGGATTATCACGAGCATACGCTCGGCAGGTGCAGCGAAAGCCGGTCGGCGGCCTATATACGCTGCAGTGCTAAGCAAGGGATGAGCCGCTGGGGAACCGGTATCGACAACGATGTTTCCCGGGCGTCGCTTCAGGCCTTGCTGAACGCGCTGCCGGAGAGTGATGCGGGCTGGAAGTAGTCGCTCGGGGCCACGCCGAGGGTGCGGCGGAACATGGCGCTGAAGGCGCTGTGACTCTCATAGCCGAGGTCCAGCGCCACCCGAAGCACCGACTGCCCCTGGGCCAGGCGGTTCAACGCCTCCATCAGCCGCGCCCGGCGCAGCCATTCGCTGAATGCCAGCCCGGTCTGCTGGCGAAAATGCCGCAGCAGGGTGCGCTCGCTGATGTTCAACTGGCTGGCGGCCAGCGCCGTAGTCCAGCGGATGCCTGGCTCGGCCTGGATCTGGCGACACAGCCCCTGCAGCGCGGGCGCCTGAGGCTCAGGAAGGTTGAACGGCAGCACGCTTATCCCGCGGATTTCATCGAGGATCAGCTCATAAATGCGTTCCGCCCGGCTACCCGCCGCATAGTTTTCCGGCAGCTGCAGCGAGGCGACGATCAGCTCGCGCAGCAGGGTAGAAATCTGCACCACCTGGCAAACCGACGGCAAATCCGCCCGGGCAAAGGGATCGATAAACAGCGTCCGGGCCGCCACGTTACCGGTGATCAGCAGGCGGTGCTGCGTCCCGGCAGGCAGCCAGACGCCCCGCCCCGGCGGTACAATCCAGAATCCCTGCGCGGTCTCCACGCGCACCACCCCGCTGAGGGTATGCAGAAGCTGGGCGCAGGTGTGGCTGTGCCAGGGCTCCGTTTCGCCATGGGTGTAATCATGGGCAAAGGGCACCAGCGGGCGCGTGTCAAAGCTGAACTGCTGTTGGGTGGTCATGGTTTATTTATTTTGCGCTATCTGCATGGTGATAAAGTCAAAAACCTCTGCGGCTTCGCTGGCAGAAGCAAAAACCCGTTCAGGAATGACCACACAATTATCATTCTTCATATGGATAAAAATAAACCCATTTTCCCTGTAGCTGTCCTTAACATTTTTCCAGTAGATCTTGCCGCTGGCGTTAGGGGTAATAGTTTCAACAAAGAATCGGTTTAATTTAACTTTTTGTAAGATCTCCTGGTCCTCCTGTTCAACCTGTTGCTGCTTCTGCATAACGTTATTCATCATCACGTCATACAGTTTAAACAGCGCCAGCGCGACGCCAAACAGCACCAGCAGAGCGATACTGAACATTTTGGTTCTTGCCAGAAAATCACTGTCCAGAGTAGTTCTCAGACTTAGCTGCAGCAAAGTAATCACATTAAATAAAACCGCGATCGCTAAAATAGAGACCGCAGCCTTTTGAATGAGAGAAATATAACCGTAGGGTTTGAGATACGCTTTTTTATGATCGTGGATGAGCTTCCCGGCTTGAGTGCGCTCTAAAACGGATAACGAGTAATCCACCACGATCCTGTTTTTTCTTATCATGTCTCCCTCTTGCTGATTTGCGCCTGATTTTTTTTGCTTATCCTAGCATATTGGTCTCAAGGCTGAGGGGGAACAGGCCGCACAGCTCAAACGTCGTATTACCGCCTTACGCATGGCTGCATGATGCCATCCAGCGTCCTGAGGGTTGTTTTTGCCCCCGCAATAAGCGTGATATCCATCGTCCGGGCTCCGGTCACATGGTACATATCCACCTGCGCGATCCGCTCCTGCCCTTTGGTGATATCAAAAAAATTAGGGGTATCCGTTTGCGGGAAAATAACCTCAACGCCATAGCCCTCAGACGACAAAACGTTGCGTATGCAGTGATAGCGCCCCACCAGCCCCGGGTGAGATGAGACCGAATACGACTGATACTCCGTCGCATCGCCAAAGGGATGAATATAACTGCATGCCGCCAGCAAACCCGCTAATACCGCCACAGCAATAATTTTCATGAGTGTTTCCACTTCTTATGGACTTCCGGAACGGGAGCCCGCCATCAGATGCAGGGAATTTACCCCCGCAAAATCCACAAATCAACTTTTTGTTGATAATTAAACATTATGAGTATAATTTAATCCTGCCCGCCCATTCACGCCCGGCACAGGCGAAGGTTCGGTTGGCAGATGGTAAACTCGTGGCCCTGACAATGACCCAGACGAAGGAATAACGATGAAATCAGAATATGCAGACCAAATTGAGCTGATTTCCGGGCCACTTGAAGCGGCCATGGAGGCGCTGGCGGGCACGCTGTCCGCCAATCAGGAGGTGGTTTTACACAATCTCACCACCCCCGACTGCTCGATTGTCAAAATCATTAACGGGCACGTCAGCGGCAGAAGTAAAGGCGACCACTTATTGTCGGGCCCGGAAAAAGATAAGGGCTTTGCCCTGTTGCTCAATAAAAATGAGAGCAGCAAGTCCATGACGGTAAAGGATTATAAAACCGTTACCGCCTCGGGGAAGATCCTGAACAGTGCCTCCACGATTTACTACAGTGATGAGGGTCATCCGCTGATGGCTTTCTGTATGAACGTGGATACCTCGCCGTATGAGCAGATTCGCAAAAGTCTCGACATCATGATGGCAACCGCCTCCGTCGATTCTGATGCCGCCGATCTCAATCTGGGTGGGCTGGTTGAGCAATCAATTCAGGAAATCATCGAAAAACACACCGTTTCTGGAAAGAAAATTCAGAAAACGCAACGTCTTAAAATCGTCGCAGAGATGCGCGAGAAAGGGATTTTCAAAATGAGGGGCGGCGTGCAGCATGCGGCCCAGGCCCTGGGTGTGACCCGTTACACGGTTTATAACGATCTTGAGGTGATGAGTGAAAAATAGCTATCCGCAACGCATTCCTTTTTATCAGGTTGATGCTTTTTCTCAGGGGCCGTTTACGGGTAATCCGGCGGCGGTTTGTCTGCTGGACACCTGGCCAGAGGATGCAGTGTTACAGCACATCGCCAGAGAAAATAACCTCTCTGAAACGGCCTTTGTCGTTAAGCAGGGTGACGATTTCGCCCTTCGCTGGTTTACCCCCGCCGTCGAAGTCGACCTTTGCGGGCATGCGACGCTCGCCGCCGCCAGCGTCCTGTTGCGCCACGAGGAGACGGGCAAGCAAGTCCGCTTTTTCACCCGCAGCGGCGAATTGACCGTCACCGCTGAGGACGGAAAATTCACCATGGACTTTCCCCTCGTCATCCCCCGCCGGATTGCCGCCCCCGATGGGCTGTTGTCAGCGCTTGGCATCACCGGGGGAGCATGCGAATTCTGGCAGGCCTCCGATCTGATCGTCGTGATGGAGGATGACGCGCAGCTCGACGGCTTAACGCCGGATTTCGCCGCGCTGGCGAAATTCAACACCCGCGGCGTGGTGGTGACCGCCCCTTCGCGTCAGTACGATTTTCGCTCCCGCTGGTTTGGCCCGCAGGTGGGCGTCAATGAAGATCCGGTGACCGGCTCGGCGCATACCTTTCTGGCCCCGCTGTGGAGCGACAGGCTGGCGAAAAAGACCCTCCATGCGCAACAGGGCGGCAGCCGTAAAGGGGAACTGCTATGCCATATTAACGCTAACGGCCGCGTCGAGCTGACGGGCGAGGCCTGTCTGGTGATTGAGGGGGTCTTTCTTATTTAAATCTCTACAAATATAAAACTCATTTCTTAACACAGCGAAAACAAAATAAGCAGATTAACTTCTGCCTGGCACTGCATTATCCAAAACAAAGAAATGTATTATTGACCACCGGGGATAATTTAATGACGTTAACTAAATGCGTTGCTGCGCTTATTGCAGCCGTCGCCATTGAAATTGTGGCGACAACCTTATTATCGCTCTCCAACGGCTTTAAAATTCCCTCTGTGGGAATAATGGCCATTATGGGCTATGGCGTAAGTTATTACTGTTTATCTCTCGCCCTGAAAAGGATCCATATGGGCGTGGCATATGCTATCTGGTCTGCGGTCGGGATCCTGAGCATTACCTTTATCCAGACCCGCTATTTTGACTTTACGCTGGCGCAGGACGCCTGGATAGGGGTGTGTATGGTTATTGCTGGCACATTAATTCTCAATCTCGCCATCAAACAAACTAAATAACAGTGTGGTTTTAAATGGTTAATATTTTAATTGGTTTTTTCTGGCTTTTTATTTCCGTCTCAATGGAAGTCATCGCCACCTTAATGCTGCCGCAAACGAACACCTTTAAAAATACCCTGATGACGATGGTGTGCCTGATTTGTTACGCGACCTCGTTCTTTGCCCTGTCGATGCTGATGAGCTGGGTTTCACCCGTTGTCGCCTATGCGGTCTGGTCGGGAATGGGGATTGTGATGATATCGCTCCTGAGTAGCACCTTTTACAAGCTTCGCAGCAGCGCCCTGGAAAAAGTGGGGATATGCTGCATCGTCGCCGGGCTCATCGTGATTGCATTTTAAAAGGAGCGTCAGAATGACTACCCAACCTCTTTCATCCCGCGTGGAGCAGCTGCGCGACGCCTTTTTACAGGCGAAGCCCTTTGTGTCTGCGCATCGGGCCGTCAGCGTCACCCGGGTTTATCAGGCCAATCCGGGGATGAATAACAGCCTGCTCCGGGCGTTAGCCTTCCGTCACGCCTGTGAGAATGCGCCTTTATACGTTGCCGACAACGAGCTTATCGTCAGCCACCCTGCCGGCGGCGCGCGCGGGGGCGAAGTGTCGCCGGAAATTAGCTGGCGCTGGGTGGCCGAAGAGCTGGATAACCTGCCTTTTCGGGCCCAGGATCCGTATCAGATTGACGACGAGACAAAGCGTTTGCTTCGGGAAGAGGTGTTTCCTTACTGGCAAGGCCGTTCTCTGGATGAAATGGCCGAGACCCAGCTGAATACCTTCGGACTGTGGGAGTGGTGTCACCAGGATGGGATCTGCGACGTCACGATCAAAACGCAAAACGGCGGCGGCGACTCCTGCCCCGGCTACGACAACATTCTGCTGACGAAAGGGATCGCAGGAATACGCGAGGATGCCGCCGCGCGGCTCGTCGCACTCGATCCGGCCACGCCCGACGGCGGCGAGGCTTTCAATTTTTATACCGGCGTGCTGCACACCTGCGACGGCGTCATCACCTACGCCCGGCGCTATGCCCGCTATCTGCGCCAGCTGGCCGTGGCCGAAACCCATCCCCTTCGCCGGGATGAACTGCTGCAGATGGCCGCTATTTGCGAACGGGTACCGGAACAGCCACCGCGCCATTTTCACGATGCCCTGCAGGCCATCTGGTTCGTGCACTCCCTGTTTATGCTGGAAGAGAACCAGACCGGTATCTCCCTCGGTCGCGTCGATCAGTACCTCTGGCCGCTGCTGGAGCGCGATTTGAATGACGGGACGTTAACCCATGCGCAGGCGGAAGAGCTGCTTTGCTGCTGGCTGATCAAGATGGCGGAGACCCTGTGGATTTGCAGCGAATCGACGGCGATGTATTTTGCCGGTTACCAGCCCTTTATCAACCTGGTGGTGGGCGGACAGAAGCGTGAAGGCGGAGATGCCACCAACCCGCTGACGCTGCTGATTATGGACTGCTCGGCGCGCCTGAAAATCTATCAGCCGGGCCTCGCCGTGCGTATCCACAACCAGTCGCCGCAGTCGTTTATGCGCAAGGTGGTCGACGTGATACGCAGCGGGATGGGGTTCCCGGCTTGCCATTTCGATGATGCCCATATTCGCATGATGCTGCACAAGGGGTTCAGCTATGAGGACGCCCGCGACTACTGTCTGATGGGCTGCGTCGAGCCACAAAAAGCGGGCAAGATGTATCAGTGGACCTCGGTGGGCTATACCACCTTTACCGCGGCGATCGAGATGGCGCTGCACAATGGCCGCTCGCGATCCGGGAAGCAGACGGGCCCCGCTACCGGCGAGGTGGCGCAGTTTCACCGTTTTGAGGATGTCGAACGCGCGGTTCAGGCCCAGCTGTCCGCCATCGTCAGAAAGGCCGCGCAGGCGACGCTGATCGTGCAGAAACTGCATGCGGACCACGCCCGAAAACCCCTGATGTCGAGCCTTATCGAGGGCTGCATTGAAACCGCGAAAGATGTTACCCAGGGCGGCGCCTTCCTGAATGCCGGTCCGGGCCTTATCTGGACGGGGCTTGCCGACTTCGTGAACTCGATGATGGTCATCAGGACGCTGGTATTTGAGACGTCCCGCTTCACGCTGCAACAGCTTGTTGACGCCCTCGACCACAATTTTGTCGGTCACGAGGCGCTGCTTACCGCCTGTCTGCGGGTGCCGAAATACGGTAACGACATTCCCGCCGTGGATGAGATTGCCCGCGAAAGCGTGCGTTTTCTGGAAAAGGAGCATCGGCAGTATCAGATGCTGTATGCGCCTTTTGCCTTCGGCACGCTCTCCATCTCAAACAATACGCCTTTCGGGCTCATAACCGGCGCCCTGCCTTCCGGCCGTCTGGCAGGCAAACCGCTGGCGGATGGCATCAGCCCGGCCCAGCAGACGGATTATCTGGGCCCCACCGCCATCATCAACTCGGTCAGCCGCATCAACGTCGAAGAGATGGATATCGGCATGGTGCATAACATCAAGCTGATGCACGGCATGCTGGAAACGCCGGAAGGGAAAAACAGCCTTATCCAGCTGCTGCGCACGGCCAGCATTCTGGGGAATGCCCAGCTGCAGTTCAGCTACCTGGACGATGAGACCCTGCTGAAAGCGCAGCAAAACCCTGCGGAGTACCGCAACCTGATGATCCGCGTGGCAGGCTACAGCGCCTTTTTCGTTGAATTAAGCAAAGAGGTGCAGGATGAGATTATCAGCCGAACCACTCAGCGTGTTTTCTGAGCCTGCATCCGGCTGGATAACGAATATTCAGCGCTTTTCCCTGCACGACGGACCGGGGATCCGCAGCGTGGTCTTTCTGAAAGGCTGCCAGATGCGCTGTCGCTGGTGCGCCAACCCGGAAGGGCTTAACGCGGGGAGCGAGGTCCTGTTTCATGCCGGGCGCTGCCTTCACTGCGGAACCTGTGCACAGCACTGCCCGGAGGGGGTCCATCGTTGGGTGGACAATGTGCACAGGCTCGATCGCTCGCGTCAGTGTCAGGGCTGCAGGGAATGCGAAGCGCGCTGTCCGGCCGCCGCCCTGACCGTGACAGGTGAAAAACTGACGGCAGAGGCGGTTTTTCACCGCGTCATGGCGGATGAAACCTGGTTTCGTCAATCCGGCGGCGTTACGCTCAGCGGGGGCGAAGTGTGCATGCAGCCCGAGTTTGCCAGCCAGCTGATTCAACTGATCGGCGCAGAAGATATTCACACCGCAATGGAAACCGCCGGTTACGCCTCCTGGCGTGCCGTGCAGCAGGTGGCATCGGCCTGCGATCTGATCCTGTATGACCTGAAATGCGCCGATGACAAGCAGCATCAACGCTATACCGGGGTGAGTAATAAAATCATTGTGCGTAACCTTGAACGGTTATTGCAGGGCGATCGGCCTATCGTAATCCGCATCCCCGTTATTCCGCACTTTAATGATGCCCCCGACCAGGCTGACAAATTATTAATGCTGATACACTCCCTGACCCAGCATCGCCCGGCCTTTAAATATATCGAATTACTTCCCTACCACCGCTTTGGCACCGGGAAATACGCCCTGCTCAACAAGGCGTACGAGTGGAATGAATCTACGGCATGCGTGGATAACTTTTTACAACGTGCTCACCAATACGATCTACCGGTAAAGGTATCGGGTGCGCTGGTGGGCTAACAGAGAGAAACATCATGTTAAATAAACCCCAGAAAAGTGCTGAGAAAATGATTACGCCTCTCGAACGCCGCGTCGTCGTAGGTACGCTGTTTTTCATGTTCGTGATTTATGCTGCGCTGCTTTTAACGCAATTTAACTAGCGCGCAGCATTATTGTGCCTGTTGCAGGCTGTTATAAATAAGGAGTCAGGATGAGTAAAATTGTGGCCGTTTTTGGCCTGGTGCTGTTGAGCCTCACCGTTGCGGGCTGTTCCAGCGATTATGTTTTACAGAAGAAAAATGGTGAGATGATTATTACCCATGGCAAACCCGAAGTGGATGATGATAACGGCTTGATCACTTATGAAGACATCGCAGGCAATGAACATGCGATCAACCGGGATCAGATTATCCAGATGATAGAGAAATAACGGGTCGGATTGGGCAGAGGATCTCCGGAAAGGCTGCCCTCTTCTGTGGATCATTTAAGGAGCCAGGTTGAAGATGATGAAGCGCTTATTTCCCCTGCTCATTCTGGGCGTGCTGACACTGAACGGCGCGTCAGGCATACGTCTGGCCCATCATTCAGGCACTCTTCCGGCGGCAAATAAGACGTCAGGTACGCCTGTCTCCCCCTACGTAACACGTAAACGTTCACCCAAACGATATCTCAGGCGTTTTATTT
>Ga0308168_1000490_pt1 | contig 47680 bp, 36 predicted proteins | sample PhyCR2_FD_202133 | JGI IMG/M metagenome (GOLD analysis project Ga0308168, IMG submission 202133) | Phyllosphere microbial communities from UC Gill Tract Community Farm, Albany, California, United States - DLSLRC.R2 | ecosystem: Host-associated > Plants > Phyllosphere > Unclassified | place: USA...
CGTGTTGGCTTGCTGGGCATTCTCGGCATTCTGGCGCACCGTCGACGTCAGTTCTTCCATCGAGGATGCTGTTTCTTCGAGCGATCCTGCCTGCTGTTCGGTACGGGCGGACAGGTCCAGGTTGCCGGTCGAGACCTGGGCAGCTGCGGTGGCGATCGTATCGGTACCGGCGCGCACTTCGGCAACGATGGCGGCCAGCTTGTCGCGCATGTCGCGCATGGCCAGCATCAGGCTCGCGCGGTCGTTCGGCTTGACGTGCACGTCCACCGTCAGGTCGCCGGCTGCGATGCGTGCCGCGACTTCGGCCGCTTCGTTGGGTTCGCCGCCCAATTGCCTGAGCAGGGAACGCGTGACCAGCAGTGCCGAGCCGGCACCGACGGCGACCGCGATTGCGGCCAGCAGCAGCATCGTCGTGACGGCGCTGTGGTAGGCCTCCCTGGAGTCCTGTGCGGCGTCATTGTTCAGTTTCTCTTCCCAGCGCGCCAGCTTGTTGATGGTGTCGAGCCAGGCCGCCTGCAGTGGGGCTACCTTGTTCATGAGCAGCGGGGTCGCTTCGTCGGCATTGTTCGCCAGGCCCAGCTTTTCGGCTTGCGCCATCAGGGGCAGGGCGGCACGCTCCTGTTCCTGCAGCTGGAGGAAAAAGGCTTTTTCCTCCGGCGTGGTCGCAGGGTCCTCGAACGTCTTGCCCAGCTGGGCCATGGCATCCTTGTAGACAGCCTCGAGATCGCGGATGCGCTGCGCTTCCGGCCGCATCGCATTCATGTCGGTCAGCAAAGCCACGTTGCGCAGGGCGATCATGCGGTCGCTGATGCTGTCCTGCATCTTGCCGATCAGGGCGATCTGGACATTGTTGACATCGGTGATATTCGCGGTACGCGCCTGCATCTGCTGCATCTTGAGCACACCGGTACCGACAATGCCGCCAAGCAGGCAGAACACCAATCCATAGCCGAGGGCGAGCCGGGTACCGACTCTCATATTCTTGAAGTTCATGGGTAATTAAGAAAAGAGTAACGCGCACCGAAAGCGGTGCCTGAAGAGCGAAGATCTGGCGCCACACTTGCCCGCCACCTGGCCGGAATCTTTACAGGGCCATGTGGCGAGTATAAAGCAGACTTGCTGTGGGGAAATTGAACAGCGGGCGTACTGTTGCGAAAATGTTGCGCGGCGGGAAGAGGGAGGTGGGGCGCCTGCTGATGGAACAACGCGCGTACCTGCCTTCGCGGTTTCCATCTTCGACCAGCATGGGCGGGTTTATCGCCATTTGCAACGCCATGGCGCATCGACCAAAAAAGAAAGCCCGCGGAGCGAACTCCGCGGGCTTTACTTTACAACTCGGTTGGCTGGCGCCGTCCGGCTATTACATCATGCCGTCCATGCCGCCCATGCCACCCATACCGCCCATGCCGCCCATACCGCCGGCCGGCTTGTCTTCGGCGATCTCGGAGACCATGCAGTCGGTGGTCAGCATCAGGCCGGCGATCGACGCTGCGTTCTGCAGTGCCGAGCGGGTGACCTTGGCCGGATCCAGCACGCCCATTTCGACCATGTCGCCATAGGTGCCGTTGGCGGCGTTGTAGCCGTAGTTGCCGGTACCGGCCAGCACGGCCGACACGACGACCGACGGCTCTTCACCGGCGTTCTGGACGATCATGCGCAGCGGCTCTTCCATCGCGCGCAGCACGATCTTGATGCCGGCTTCCTGGTCCGGGTTGTCGCCGGTGATCTGGATCGCAGCGCGGGCGCGCAGCAGGGCCACGCCGCCGCCTGGCACGATGCCTTCTTCGACGGCAGCACGGGTGGCGTGCAGCGCGTCTTCCACGCGGGCTTTCTTCTCTTTCATCTCGACTTCGGTCGCAGCACCGACGCGGATCACGGCAACGCCGCCGGCCAGCTTGGCCACGCGTTCCTGCAGTTTTTCGCGGTCGTAGTCCGAGGTCGCTTCTTCGATCTGGACGCGGATCATCTTGACGCGGCCTTCGATGCCTTCAGCCTGGCCAGCACCGTCGATGATGATGGTGTTTTCCTTGCCGACTTCGATGCGCTTGGCCTGGCCCAGCTCATTCAGGGTGACTTTTTCCAGGGTCAGGCCGACTTCTTCGGCGATGACCTGGCCACCGGTCAGGACGGCGATGTCTTCCAGCATGGCCTTGCGGCGGTCGCCGAAGCCCGGGGCCTTGACGGCGACGGTCTTCAGGATGCCACGGATGTTGTTGACCACCAGGGTCGCCAGGGCTTCGCCGTCGATGTCTTCGGCGACGATCACCAGCGGACGGCCGGCTTTTGCAACTTGCTCCAGCACCGGCAGCAGGTCACGGATGTTCGAGATCTTCTTGTCGCACAGCAGGACGAACGGGTTCTCGTGAACGGCAACCTGCTTGTCCGGGTTGTTGATGAAGTACGGCGACAGGTAGCCGCGGTCGAATTGCATGCCTTCGACGATGTCCAGCTCGTCGTTCAGCGACTTGCCGTCTTCGACGGTGATGACGCCTTCCTTGCCGACTTTTTCCATCGCTTCGGCGATGCGCTCGCCAACCGATGCGTCCGAGTTGGCCGAGATGGTGCCGACTTGCGCGATCTCTTTCGAGGTGGTGGTCGGCTTGGCGATTTTCTTCAGTTCTTCGACGGTGGCGAGGACGGCCTTGTCGATGCCGCGCTTCAGGTCCATCGGGTTCATGCCGGCGGCAACGAACTTCATGCCTTCGCGCACGATGGCTTGGGCCAGCACGGTCGCGGTGGTGGTGCCGTCACCGGCGTTGTCGCTGGTCTTCGAAGCGACTTCCTTGACCATCTGCGCGCCCATGTTCATGAGCTTGTCCTTCAGTTCGATCTCTTTGGCGACCGAGACACCGTCCTTGGTGACGGTCGGGGCGCCGAACGAGCGCTCCAGAACGACGTTGCGGCCTTTCGGGCCCAGGGTGACTTTGACCGCGTTGGCGAGGATGTTCACGCCTTCAACCATCTTGGCGCGTGCTACGTCGCCGAAAATTACATCTTTAGCTGCCATTTTTATTTCTCCGTTCGTATTTTGACTGGATTACAGGGCCACGACGGCCATGATGTCTTCTTCGCGCATGACCAGCAGCTCGTCGCCATTGACCTTGACGGCCTGGCCCGAGTACTTGCCGAACAGGACGCGGTCGCCGACTTTCACTTCCAGCGGACGGATGGTGCCGTTTTCCTGGACCTTGCCGTTGCCTACGGCGAGGATCTCACCCTGGTCCGGTTTTTCGGCTGCGGCATCAGGGATGATCAGGCCGGACGCAGTTTTCGTTTCCTGGTCGAGACGCTTCACGATCACGCGATCGTGCAAGGGGCGAAGGTTCATGCAAAACTCCTTAGTTGTTAATTGAGTATGGTTTTTACGGAAGACCCCGGTTCAAACCAGGGCCGGTGTAAAGAGGTGTTAGCACTCTACACTAACGAGTGCTAATTATAGGGACGATAATTTGCCTTTTCAAGCTGCTATGTTGGCGTTTTAACTGTCTTTTTTGAGAAGGCGCAAGAGAAAAACCGCGCTGGGGCAATGCACCGTCCTGCAGTTTGCTGCGCAAAACCAAGGTTGAGTACCTGGCTGTGCCATGGCGTTTGATGAATGCATAAGCATGGAAGCCTATCATTCTTCGCCTGCGCAGGTGCGCACGCCAGCGAACCCTGTTGACGAAAAAATCCAGTCGGACCTATAGTTATGAATGATTTCCGAATTCCAAGACCTATCCGACAAGATCGACCGGCTCGCGCAGCTGGCGCAGTCGCTGCGCAGCGAGAATTATTTGCTGCGCCAGGCGAATGCGCTGCTGAGCGCCGAGAACGTCGACTTCAAGCACCGGCTGATCGCCGCCCAGCAACGCGTCGAGGCAATGCTGGCCCAGCTCGAGCCGCCGGCACCCGCCGAACAAGACCCCACCCCTGACGACAGCGAGGCCGCACAATGATCAACCTGGACGTACTGATCATGGGCCAGCCCTACCGCCTGGCCTGCCGCGACGGCGAGCAGAAGACACTGCGCGAAGCCGTGGCCTACCTGGACGCCAAGATGTGCTCACTGCGCGATTCGGGCAAGGTCAGGGGTACCGACCGCATCGCGGTGATGGCGGCGCTGTCGGTGGCGGCCGAGTTCCTGTCGGTGAAATCGCCGCAGGGACCGCTGTCGGACATGACCATGATGGAAGTCAAGCAAAAACTGGAATCGATGCACGCGGTGTTGGACAGTGTGCTGGCTCCACAGGAAAATTTACTCTGAGCCGGATTTCGTTTGACAAGCCGGTGCATCGTAGTAAACTGGCGACTACCCTGCGGTGTTCGAGATTTGTCATATATTCCTTGAACCATTCAATCGCATAGGTTGCGGAACATTCTCGGTGGGCGTGATCGTCACTTGTTTGACGAACCCGAAATTGAGCTGACTGTGACCACCTTGAGCCTTTAGGTTCGGGATGCCGGCAATAACGGCACAGGCGGGGCTATAATCCGGAGCGGTTGCGGCACCCAGGTGCGCAGCCGCTTTTTTATTTGTGCTGGAGTATGTACGCATGCCTTACTGGCTGATGAAGTCCGAACCCGACGAAGTAAGCTTCGACGACGTGCTGGCCGCCCCCGGCCAGACCGTCGCCTGGTTCGGCGTGCGCAACTACCAGGCCCGCAATTTCATGCGCGACGGAATGCAGGTCGGCGACGGCGTCCTGTTCTACCACTCCAGCTGCGCGGTGCCCGGCGTGGCCGGCATCGCGGTGGTGGCCAGCACGCCGTACCCGGACGCCTCCCAGTTCGACGCCGCCAGCCCCTACCACGATCCCAAGGCCACGCCGGAAACCCCGCGCTGGATCTCGGTCGACGTCAAGGCAGTGGCCCAGGGGCGCTACCTGCCGCTGACCGAATTGCGCGGCGTGCCCGAACTCGAGGACATGGTGCTGCTGCAGAAGGGTAGCCGGCTGTCGGTGTCGCCGGTGACGGCGGGGCAGTGGAAGCGCATCCTGGCCCTGGCCGGTGTCGCCGATACCGTCGCCGCCGCGGCCGCCGGCCAGGCTGCCTGAGCCGATACCGTCGATGGGTGCCGGCTTTCTTGGACTCGACCCCGGCCTGATCCTCATCCTGCTGGCGATGGGTTGCTTCGGCGGCTTTTCGGCCGGCCTGCTCGGCATCGGCGGCGGCATGGTGCTGGTGCCCTTCATGACCATGATCTTCACGGCGCGCGGCTTCGCCCCGCACCTGGTCGTGCACATGGCGATCGCCACCTCGCTGGCCACCATCCTGTTTACCTCGATGTCGTCGATGCGCGCCCACCACCGCCACGGCGCCGTGCTGTGGCGGGTGGCGCGGCTGCTAACGCCGGGCATCGTGATCGGTTCCCTCATCGGTCCCTGGATCGGCAAGCAGATGAACAGCGCCATGCTGTCGCTGTTCTTCGCCGCCTTCGTCGCCTTTTCGGCAACCCAGATGCTGCTCAACAAGCGCCCCGGCGGCGGGCGCGACCTGCCGGGCACGCCCGGCATGCTGGCGGCCGGCGGGGTGGTCGGGCTGCTGTCCGGCTTCCTCGGCGCCGGCGGCGGCTTCGTCTCGATCCCGTTCATGACCTGGTGCCGCATCCCGATCCACAACGCGGTGGCGACCAGCGCCGCGCTCGGGTTCCCGATCGCGCTGGCGGGCACCGCGGCGAATATCTATTACGGCTGGGGCGAGCCCGACCTGCCGCCTGGCGCGCTCGGCTTCATCTGGGTGCCGGGGCTGGCCCTGATCGTGCTGGCCAGCATGGCGGTGGCGCCGCTGGGTGCGAAGCTGGCGCACCGGCTGCCGGTGGTCAAGCTCAAGCGCATCTTTGCCGGCATTTTTTACCTGCTGGCGGCCTACATGCTGTGGAAAGCCGTGTCTGGACGAGTCAACTGAGCGAGTCAACTGAGGACACCCGCCGCATGCCGCCCATGTCGAAACACATTGCGTCGAACCGCTTCGAACAGACCGGCAGCCATGCCGTGCCCGCGCTGCGGGCCACCATCGAACAGTACGTCGATCCGCAATCGGGCGCGCGCCATATCCACATGGCCACCGACGCCCGGGAAAGCGCCTTCCTGGCGGGTTTTCCGAGCTTGCCCGATGCCAGCGACGGCCGCGCCCACATCCTCGAACACCTGGCCCTGAGCGGGTCGCAGCGCTTTCCGGTGCGCGCACCGTTCTTTTCGATGCTGCGGCGCTCGCTCGCGACCCACATGAACGCCCGTACCGAGGCCGATCGCACCGCCTACCTGTTCGCCAGTACCGATGAGCGCGACTTCTTCAACCTGCTCGAGGTCTACCTGGACGCCTGCTTCCAGCCGACGCTGGACTACCTGGACTTCCTGCAGGAAGGCTGGCGCCACGTGTTCAAGGACGGGACGCTGGCCTTGCAGGGCGTCGTGCTTAACGAGATGAAGGGGGCCATGGCCGACCCGATGCATGCGCTGCGGCGCGGCATCCTCGCGCCGCTGCTGGCCGGCACCACCTACGCAGTCGACCCGGGCGGCGATCCGCTGGCGATACCTGGCCTGAGCCACGCCATGCTGCGCGCCTTCCACGCGCGCCACTACCATCCTGCGCAGGCGGTGTTCATGAGCGCGGGCCGGATCGCGCCGTCACGGATCCAGGCACGCATCGCCAGCCAGGTGCCGCTGCCCGCCGGCGGCCGCATGCCGCGCCTGCTGCCTGCGCTGGCGGCGCCATGGAACGCGCCACGCGCGCAGCAGCTGCGCATTCCCGCGCAAGGGCAGCAGCCGGACGGGCATGGCCTGCAACTGGCCTGGCTGCTCGGCGCAAGCGGCGACCCTTTTGGGCGCTGCTGCGCCGACCTGCTGTGGGCCTGCCTGCTCGGCGGCGCAGCGGCGCCGCTGCGCGCGGCCCTGGAGTCGGCGGGGTTCGGGCGGCCGTCGCGCCTGAACGGGCTGGAGACGGACATGCGCCAGATGGTATTCCACGTCGGCATGGAGGGCTTGCATGCGGCGCAGGTCGGCGACGCCTCCGGCCTGATCCTGTCCACCCTGGAGCGGGTGGCGGACGATGGCGTGCCGCCGGTGCTGCTGCGCGCGGCGCTGCGCGACCTGCGCTACCGCCAGCGCGATACCGACGGCGGCGGCCACACGCCGTTCGCGCTGCGCCGGCTGCTGCAGGCCCTGCCGCTGGCGCTGTACGACGGCAACGTGCTGGACGGGTTCGACAACGAACCCGCCCTGGCGGCGCTGGACGCGCGCATCGAGGACCCGCGCTTCTTCAAGGGACTGGTGCGCGCGCTGCTCGACAACCCGACGCGGCTGGCAACCCATGTCGTGCCCGACCCCGGCTTCTTTGCGGCGCGCGCCGAGGCCGAGCGGCAGATGCTGGCCGCGCGCCAGGCGACGCTGTCCGGCGCCGAACGCGTCCGCATCGACGCCGACGCCGCGGCGCTGGCCGCACGCCAGGCGCTGGCGGACGACAAGACGCTGCTGCCGCGCATCCGGCCCGCCGACATCGGTGCCGATCCCGGGCTGCCGGCGGCCGCGCCACACACCGTGGCGGGCAGCGCGGTGGTCGCCGCGGCCACCAACGGCATCGTCCATGGCCGGGTGCTGTACGCCGTGTCTCATCTCGACGCGGACGACTGGCCGTGGCTGGACCTGTACGTGCGGCTGCTGCCTGGCCTGGGGATGGGCGGCCTCGATTTCGCCACCGCCGCGGCCTGGCGGCGCGCCGCGGCGCCGGACTTCCAGGCCGTCATCGAGACCGCCCTGGCGCCGGACGGCAGGCTGCATCTCGACGTCGCCTTTGCCGCCGCCGGCCTGGATGGCGACGAAGCGGCGCTCGCCGGCCTGCTGGCGGCCAGCGTCGCCGGGGCGCGCTTCGACGAGAGCGCGCGCCTGGCCTTCCTGGTCGAGCGCCTGGTGCAGGAGCGCTTCGACGGCCTGGCCGGCGCCGGGCGCCAGTACGCAATGCTGGCCGCGGGCGCGCCGTGCTCGCCGGTCTACCGCTTCCGCAACGCGGTCGATGGCGTGCCGGCGCTGCCGTTTTACCGGATACTGAGGCAGCTGTGCCGCACCCCGGCGGGCGTGGCGCAGCTGGGCGCGCGCCTGGCGGCCCTGCATGCGCGGGTGACGGCCGCGGCGCCGGCGCGCTTGTGCATCGGCGCTGACGCCGCCGCCGGCGCGCTGGCATGCCTGCTGGCGGCGCCGGCCGCGTTCGGTGCAGCTGCATCCGGTACCGCCGCCGCCGGCGCCGTCGTCGTGCAGGCAGCGCCGGCCAACATCGCCTTGCAGGCCGGCGGCCAGGTCAACCATTGCGCCATCGCCTGGCGCGCGCCCGGCATCGATCATCCGGATGCCGCGCCGCTGGCGCTGGCGGCCGAACTGCTGGCAGCCCGGCTGCACCGCGCGCTGCGCGAACAGGGCGGGGCCTATGGCGCCTTCGCGCATTACGACGGCGACGCGCAGCTGTTCGCCATGGGTTCCGTGCACGACCCGCGCCTGGCCGGCACCTATGCCGATTTCCGTGCGGCGCTGGACGCGCTGGCCGATGCCGACCCCGATCCGGCATCCTTCGAGGAAGCCATCGTCAGCGCGATCAAGGGCATCGACCGGCCGCTGTCGTCGCACAGGGATGCGCTGCATGCGTGGCGCATGGAGCGCGCCGGCGTCGCACCGGCGCTGCGCGGGCGCCTGCGCAGCGCCGTGCTGGCCTGCACCCCGGCGCAGGTGCGCGCCGCGGCCGGCGCCTGGCTGCCGGCGGCCGGCGCCAGCCGCGCCGCCTTCGCCGGTTCCGGCGGGCAGGACCTGGCCGGGCTGGAGCCGCTCGACCTGGGCGTCTTGTTGGCGTCCTGAATGGCGTCCTGAGCGGCGTACTGACATGCCGCAGCGGCCACGCCGCGCACGCTTGCATGTTCATGATCTGGCACGATGGCCCGGATTTTGTCACAATGCTCATCGGCGGCACCGCAAGCGCCGCCGGCATTTCGTCCAACCGCGACATCCACCGAAGGAGACGCATCATGACCTGGCAAACCCCGCAAGCGATCGACGTCCGCCTCGGCTTCGAAATCACGATGTACATTTCGAACCGTTGATCGTCAACCGCCGGCAGGCCTCGGACGCGTTCCGTCGCCCGCCGGCACCGCTTGCCTTCATCACCTGGAACACCCTTTGAAAATCCGTATCCTCGGTTCGGCGGCCGGCGGCGGTTTCCCGCAATGGAACTGCAACTGCGTCAACTGCGATGGCGTGCGCAAGGGCACCATCGACGCCATCCCGCGCACCCAATCCTCGATCGCCGTCAGTGAAAACGACACCGACTGGCTCCTCATCAACGCCTCGCCCGACATCCTGGCCCAGATCCGCGCCAATCCGGCCCTGCAGCCGGCGCGGGCGATCCGCGACAGCGGCATCGTCGCGGTCCTGCTGATGGATGCGCAGATCGACCACGTCACCGGCCTCCTGATGCTGCGCGAGCGCGGCAGCCCGCTGCCGCTGTACGCCACCGAACAGGTGCTGGCCGACCTGGCGCAGGCGCTGCCGATCACGCGCGTGCTCGGGCATTACTGCGGCGTCGATGCGCGCCCGCTCGCCATCGACGGCGCCGCGCTGACGATTCCGCCGCTGGCCGCTACCACCATCCTGCCGGTGCCGCTGCTGAGCAAGGCGCCGCCGTATTCGCCGCACCGCGACGACCCGCATCCCGGCGACAACATCGGCCTGACGATCCGCAGCGGCACCAGCGGCAAGCGCCTGTTCTATGCACCCGGCCTGGGCGAGATCACGCCGGCCGTGGAACAGGCCATGCGCGGCGCCGACGTACTGCTGGTGGACGGCACCTGCTGGAGCGACGACGAGATGCTCACCATGGGGCTGTCGAAAAAGACCGCGCGCATGATGGGCCACCTGGCGCAATCCGGCCCCGGCGGCATGATCGAGCTGCTCGACCGCATGCCCGCAAGCCGCAAGATCCTCATCCACATCAACAACAGCAACCCGATCCTGCGCGAGGACGCGCCGCAACGCGCGGTGCTGGCTGCGCACGGCATCGAGGTCGCCATGGACGGCATGGACATCGAACTATGAACGACATCACCCGCAGCGACGCCCAGCAGCCGTGGTCGCGCGCCGAATTCGAAGCGCAGCTGCGCGCGATGGGCAAGGGCTACCACATCCACCATCCTTTCAACGTGCGCATGAACGCGGGCCTGTGCTCGCCGGCGCAGATCCGCGGCTGGATCGCCAACCGCTTCTACTACCAGTTCATCATTCCCAAGAAGGACGCGGCGATCCTGTCGAACTGCGACGACCGCGAGACGCGCCGGCTGTGGATCGCGCGCATCCTCGACCACGACGGCTACGGCGACTACCAGGGCGACGCCGAGGGCGGCATGGAAGCCTGGACCCGGCTGGGCGAGGCCGCCGGCATCCCGCGCGCCGAGCTGTGGTCGCTGCAGCACGTGGTGCCGGCGGTGCGCTTCGCCTGCGACGCCTACGTCGACTTCGCGCGCCGTTCGCCCTGGCAGGAAGCGGTGTGCTCGTCGCTGACCGAGATGTTCGCGCCGCAGATCCACAAGGACCGGCTGGCCGGCTGGCCCGAGCATTACCCATGGGTCGAGGCGGACGGACTGACCTATTTCCGTACCCGCATTCCGCTGGCCCAGCGCGACGTCGAGCACGGCCTGTCGGTCACGCTTGACTGGTTCAAGACGCGTGAACAGCAGGAGCGCGCACTCGACATCCTGAAATTCAAGCTGGACATCCTGTGGGCCATGCTGGATGCCATCGAAAAGGCCTATCCCGAATGAGTACTGCATCCACCCCCGCGACCCCCGCCACGCCGGCCACCCCGTCGATCAACCGCCGCTTCCGCCTGCAATGGGAACCGGCCCAGGACAGCCACGTCCTGCTGTACCCGGAAGGCATGGTCAAGCTGAACGCCAGCGCCGGCGAGATTTTGGCCTGCTGCGACGGCGTGCGCGGCGTCGACGAGATCGTGGCGGTGCTGGAAGCGAAGTTCCAGACGGGCGGCCTGCGCGGCGACATCGAGCATTTCCTGGCCTACGCCAGCCAGCAGCAGTGGATCGTGTGATGCAGCTTGCCACGACATCCCCGGCAGCACCGCCGCCGCCGTACTGGCTGCTGGCCGAACTGACCTACCGCTGTCCCTTGCACTGCGCGTTCTGCTACAACCCGCTCCACTACGAAGGCGTGCGCAACGAACTGAGCACCGGCGAGTGGGTCGACGTGCTGCGCCAGGCGCGCGCGCTCGGCGCCGTGCAGCTGGGGTTTTCGGGCGGCGAACCTTTGACGCGCGACGATCTCGAGGAACTGGTCGCGGAAGCGCGCCGCCTCGGCTTCTACAGCAACCTGATCACCTCCGGCGTCGGCCTGACGGAAACGCGCATCGCCGCGCTCAAGGGGGCCGGGCTGGATCACATCCAGCTGTCGTTCCAGGATTCGACGCGCGAACTCAACGATTTCCTGAGCAGCACCAAGACCTTCGAACTCAAGCTGAAGGTCGCGAAGCTGATCAAGCAGTACGATTACCCGATGGTAATGAACTGCGTGCTACACCGCTACAACCTGCCGCACGTCGGCAAGATCATCGAGATGGCGCTGGAACTGGGCGCCGAATACCTGGAACTGGCCAACACCCAGTACTACGGCTGGGCCATGAAGAACCGCGACCAGCTGATGCCGACGCTGGAGCAGGTGCGCGAAGCCGAGCGCGTGGTGGCCGACTACCGCGCGCGCATCGGCGACCGCTGCAAGCTGCTGTTCGTGGTGCCCGATTATTTCGAGAACCGGCCCAAGGCCTGCATGAACGGCTGGGGCCAGGTCTTCCTCGGGGTGGCGCCGGACGGGGTAGCGTTGCCCTGCCATAACGCGCGCGACCTGCCCGGGCTCGACCTGCCGAACGTGCGCGACATGCCGCTGTCCGCGATCTGGCGCGACAGCCGCGCCTTCAACGCCTACCGCGGCAACGACTGGATGCAGGAACCCTGCCGCAGCTGCGACGAAAAGGGGCGCGACCTGGGCGGCTGCCGCTGCCAGGCCTTCATGCTGGCGGGCGACGCCGCCGCCACCGACCCGGTCTGCGCCAAGTCGCCACGGCGGCACGAGGTCGACCAGGTGATCGCCTTTGCCGCGCGCGCCGCCGCCACGCCGTCCGTCCATGCCGGGAACGTGCAACCGATCCTGTTCCGTACCGATGCCAATTCGCGCAGCCTGAGGGTGGAGCAGGCCGAGTGAGGCTGTCACATGCTGACGCCGATCAGGGTATCGCGCCGCAGGTGCAAATGGCTGCCGGGCACCCGGATGCCCGCCGCCATGCCCCAGGCCGCGGCCCAGCGCAGCGCGCGGTCGGTCGCCGGGCCGAAAGGCCGTGCGGCCGCGGCGCGCCGCAGGGCGGTCGCCATGCGCTGCATCGCGTACATCTTTTTGGGTGAGATCTGCTTTGCCATATCAAAAAGATAATGGCGTAGCGCGTGCGGAACGGTGCTCTGACTAACGGAAAACAAGGGAAAAGGGAAGCGCGCGGCTTCCCTTTGCTGTTTGCGTGCGGCGGCTAACGCAGCTCAGGCATGCACGGCGCGTTTATTACCGTTCGAGTAAGCCCAGCCCAGCATGATGATGCCGGCGACGATCATCGGCAGCGACAGCACTTGGCCCGAAGTGATCGGCAGGCCGAACACGTGGGTTTCCCAGTCCGGCACGCGGAACCACTCGGTAAAGAAGCGGGCGCAGCCGTACAGCAGGGTGTACAGGGCACCGACCGCCAGGCGCGGACGCGGCTTGCGCGCGAACAGCCACACGATGATGAAGCACAGGATGCCGTCGACCAGCATCTGGTACAGCGGCGACGGATGCACCAGCGCCGGCGAATCGACCCACCATTTCATGGCCCAGGGCAGGGAAGGATCGGCGGCGCGGCCCGGCAATTCGGCGTTGATGAAATTGCCCAGGCGGCCGCAGGCGTAGCCGATCGGCACCATCGGCGCGATGAAGTCATACACGTCGAGCAGGTTGCGGCCACGCTTTTTCGCCCACAAGGCCATCGCGATCAGCACGCCGATGAAACCGCCGTGGTAGGACATGCCGCCATGCCAGGTCATGAAGATCTCGGCCGGGTGCGCGAAAAAATAATCGGGCCGGTAGAACAGCACTTCACCCAGGCGCCCGCCGATCACCACGCCCAGCATGCCGTAGAACAGCATGTCGTCCAGGTCTTCGTTCTTCCATCCTTGCGCGGCGACGTGGGGCTGGGTCTTGATGCGTACCCGGCCCAGGATCACGAACAGGGCGAAGGCGAGCACATACATGATCCCGTACCAGTGGATGTCGACGGGGCCGATGCTGAACGCGATCGGATTCGGGTGCGGGTGTACGAGCATATTAACTAGTCCTTAGTAATTCCAGAAAACCCTGCAGTACCGGCGACGGGTTGTCGCGGCGCCAGGCGATGCCGGTGTCGACGCGCGGCGTCGGGTCGGCGAGGGCACGGTATTCTACGCCCGGCCGCATCAGGTTGGACACGGATTGTGGCACAAGTGCCAAGCCCATGCCTGCGGAGACCAAGCTGACGATGGTCTGCATCTGGATCGCCTGCTGGCCGACGGCGAGCGTGATGCCGGCCGCGCGCCAGCACGACAGGATGGCGTCGTGCAGGGCCGGCGAGACTTCGCGCGGGAAGATGATCAGCGGCAGGTGCGGCAGGTCCTGCAGCCGCACCGGGGCGCCATCCGGTGGCAGCGCCAGGCCGGCGGGCGCGCACAGGATCAGCGGCTCGTCCAGCACCTTCAGGTAGTCGAGTTGCGCCAGCGCGCGGTCGGGCAGCGGCGGGATCAGGAAGCCGGCGTCGATGCGTCCGCGCAGCAGTTCCTCGACCTGCACGTCGGAGGTCGCTTCGTGCAGGCTCAGGTGCACGTCCGGATAGCGCTCGCTGTAGCGGCGCAGGAAGGGCGGCAGCACGCTGTAGTCGGCCGAGGTGATGAAGGCGATCGCCAGCCGGCCCGCTTCGCCGGCGGCGGCACGCCGCACCAGCGCCGGCAGCGACGCCGCTTCCGCCAGCAGCCGTTTCGCTTCGGGCAGCAGGGCGGCGCCGGCCGGCGTCAGGGCCACGGTGCGGCGGTTGCGCACGAACAGCGGCGCACCGAGCTGGTCTTCCAGCGCCGCGATGGCCTGCGACAGCGGCGGCTGCGTCATATGCAGGCGCACGGCGGCGCGGCCGAAGTGGAGCTCGTCGGCGACGGTGACGAAATAGCGCAGCTGGCGCAGTTCTAGATGCATGGTCGGACGTTCGGCGATATGTATTTATCTTGGTTTTCGATAGTGTGATTCGCCGAGAATATCACACGGTGCGGAAACTCATTTGACCTGACGCTGTGTGCGGTGCATGCTTTTTGTATACCCATATCGAGGAGACCGCCATGCCCTACAACCGCCGTTCCCGCCACGTCACCGAAGGCGTCGCCCGTAGCCCGAACCGCTCGATGTACTACGCGATGGGTTACCGCGAAGCCGATTTCGACAAGCCGATGATCGGCGTCGCCAATGCCCACTCCACCATCACGCCCTGCAATGCCGGCCTGCAGAAGCTGGCCGACGCCGCGGTGGCGGCCGTGAAGGAGGCCGGCGCCAATCCGCAGGTGTTCGGCACGCCGACCATTTCCGACGGCATGTCGATGGGCACCGAGGGCATGAAGTTCTCGCTGATCTCGCGCGAAGTGATCGCCGACAGCATCGAGACCTGCGTCAACGGCCAGTGGATGGATGGCGTGGTCGTGATCGGCGGCTGCGACAAGAACATGCCGGGCGGGATGATCGCGCTGGCGCGCACCAACGTGCCGGGGATCTATGTGTACGGCGGCACCATCCGGCCTGGGAACTGGAAAGGGAAGGACCTGACCATCGTGTCGGCCTTCGAGGCGGTCGGCGAATTCACGGCGGGGCGCATGAGCCAGGAAGATTTCGACGGCATCGAAAAGAACGCCTGCCCGTCGTCCGGTTCCTGCGGCGGCATGTACACGGCGAACACGATGTCCTCGTCGTTCGAGGCGCTCGGCATGTCGCTGCTGTATTCGTCGACGATGGCCAATCCGGACGACGAAAAGGTCGATTCCGCCGCCGCATCGGCGCGCGTGCTGGTGGAGGCGGTGAAGCGCGACCTCAAGCCGCGCGACATCATCACCCGCGAATCGATCGAAAATGCGGTGGCGCTGATCATGGCCACCGGCGGTTCGACCAACGCGGTGCTGCACTACCTCGCCATCGCCCACGCGGCGGAGGTGGAATGGACGATCGACGATTTCGAGCGCGTGCGCCGGCGCGTGCCGGTGATCTGCAATCTGAAACCATCGGGCGAGTACGTGGCCACCGACCTGCACCGCGCCGGCGGCATCCCGCAGGTCATGAAGCTGCTGCTGGAAGCCGGCCTGCTGCATGGCGGCTGCATGACCATCACCGGGCGTACGCTGGCCGAGGAGCTGGCCGATGTGCCCTCAAACCCGCCGGCAGGGCAGGACGTGATCCGGCCGCTCGACCGTGCGCTGTACGCGGAAGGGCACCTGGCGATCCTGAAGGGCAACCTGTCGCCGGAAGGCTGCGTGGCCAAGATCAGCGGCCTGAAGAACCCGGTGATCACCGGTCCGGCCCGGGTGTTCGAGGACGAAGCCAGCGCCATGGACACCATCCTGGCCAACCGCATCAACGCCGGCGACGTGCTGGTGCTGCGCTACCTCGGACCGCGCGGCGGCCCCGGCATGCCGGAAATGCTGGCGCCGACGGCGGCGCTGATCGGCAAGGGACTGGGCGAATCGGTCGGCCTGATCACCGATGGCCGCTTCTCGGGCGGCACCTGGGGCATGGTGGTAGGGCACGTGACGCCGGAAGCCTTCGAGGGCGGCACCATCGCGCTGGTGGAGGAGGGCGATTCGATCACGATCGATGCGCACCGGCTGCTGATCCAGCTGAACGTTGCGGACGACGAGATCGCCCGCCGCCGCGCCGCCTGGACCCAGCCGGCACCGCGCTATACCCGCGGCGTGCTGGCCAAGTTTGCGGCACTCGCACGGCCGGCGAGCAAGGGCGCCGTCACCGACTAGCGAGATAGCGCAAACCGGGGTCAGAGCCCGAAATTTGGAAATGTCTTCATGCACATTGCCAAAAATAGGGCTCTGACCCCGGTTTGATGGTTAGCGGCGTTTGTCGAAGCTTTGCTTGACGCGCGCCTGGCGGCGCTTTTCGTCTTCCGCGTGGGCTTTCTTTTTATCGAGGCCGAGCATCTTTTCGATGAACTCGAACCAGATGAAGCCGGCGACCATCAGCCCGATGATCCACCACCAGGACAGCGCGGCAAATTTCCAGACTGCGAAGAAACGCAGGACAACGAGAACGAGGATCAACAGGATCAATGGCATGGCAATTCCTTTCAACTGGCATCCTACAACAATAATGCCTACCGGCAACGAAATCCTGCCTGTTCGTCAACGAAAATGTGTTTCAACCGTTACCGAATATGTCGATGCTACTGTGGTGCGTGAAACACGCTAGAATCGGATACCTTAGCTGTAGAGCTTTTTCTATTGGAGAGAAGAGAATGAAACGGTCCCTGATGTTGATGGCGGTGTCTGTCCTGGCCGCATTGTCGTCCGCCAGCGCCTTTGCGCAAGCCGACCTGGCGAAGGCCAAGAATTGCATGTCGTGCCACGCTGTCGGCAACAAGCTGGTCGGTCCCGCCTACAAGGACGTCGCCGCCAAATATGCTGGCCAGAAGGGCGCCGAAGACAAGCTGGTGCAGAAAGTTTTGAAGGGCGGTTCGGGCGTCTGGGGTCCGGTGCCGATGCCGGCCAATCCGCAGGTGAGCGAGGCCGAAGCCCGCACGCTGGTGAAATGGGTGCTGGCGCAGAAATGATTGCGAATAAACAGTAAGCAATAAAAAAACGCCACTGCATGCAGTGGCGTTTTTTTATGCCATGAAAGCTCGGCTCAGCGCACCACGTCCAGCCTGGTCCGCTTCCCGCCCTTGTAGGTGAACAAGGTCAGCGCCCCATCCTTGATGTCGCCCTTGTCGTCGAACTGGATGGTGCCGGTCACGCCTTCGTACTTGATCTTCTTCAGCTCGGGCAAGTACTTGGCCGGGTCCGCCGATTTGGCGTTCTGCATCGCCGTCGCCATCACCATCACCGCATCGTAGACGTAGGGCGCGTACAGCTGCACGTCCATGTTGAACTTCTTCTTGTAGCGCGCGCGGAAGTCTTCCATCACCTTTTCCTGTGGCCCCTTGACGCCGCCCGCTTCGGCACAGAACACCTTGCCTTCGCCGAGGCCGGCGCCGGCCAGGCGGCCCAGCGCGTCGGTGCACATGCCGTCGCCGCCCATGAAGGTTGCCGGGATGCCGAGCGCCTTGATCTGCTTCAGCATCGGGCCCGCCACCGAATCCATGCCGCCAAAGAAGATCAGGTCCGGCTTCTTGGCCTTGATCGAGGTCAGGATGGCGGTATAGTCGGTCGCGGTCGCGCTGGTGAATTCGCGGCCGACGACGCGCACGCCCGCACCGCCCTTCACGCCCTTGGCGAACTGGTCGGCCACGCCCTGGCCGTAGGTGGTGCGGTCGTCGATGATGGCGATGTTCTTCGCTTTCAGGGTGTCGACCGCATACTTGCCCATCGTGGCGCCGAGCTTGACGTCGCTGGCCACCACGCGGAAGGCGCCGGGAAAGCGCTGCGCCGTGTACTGCGGCGCTGTGGTCGCCGGCGAAATCTGCACGATGCCGGCGTCGTGGTAGATCTTCGAAGCCGGTATCGAGGTGCCCGAGTTCAGGTGGCCGATGATGCCGTTGACGTGGGCGTCGACCAGCTTCTGCGCCACTGCGGTACCCTGTTTCGGATCGGCGCCGTCGTCTTCCGACACCAGCTGGATGGTGACCTTCTGCCCGTTGATGGCGACACCCTTGGCATTCAGTTCGTCGACCGCCATGCGCGCGGCGTTTTCCATGTCCTTGCCGAGGTGGGCGCTGGGGCCGGAGATCGGCGCCACGTGGCCGAGCTTGACGACCTGCTGGGCGCCGGCCGATCCGGCAAAGGCCAGGGCGATGGCAAACGGAATAAGTCTGGTGGTGACCTGCATGTTCAATTCTCCAAGGGGATTAACCGAGCGCCTAACAAAACCTCCATGGCTGCGTTGCATCGTCTCGCCGTACTAGCGTACTGTCTTCGACGATGCGTCGGCAAGCCGCGTCTCTTGCCCTGAAGGCTTTGTTAGACGCTCTCAAGTTTTCAAGGCCGCAGTGCAAGGTATTTGCGCATGGCAAAGGTACAGCAAATTGCCGGCTTCGCAAAGCTTGATGAAGGCCGCACCTGTGCAGTGCGGCCACGCCCCCGGATGAGGCAGGAAAGGATCAGGGCGTGCGCGATTTCAGGTGCGCGAGTTCCTGGGACACGGCGCGCGACACGACCTGTTCGACGGTGTGCTGCAGGCCGTCGCGCAGCTCGGCGGCCAGGCGCGTGGCCACGTGGTCGAGCAGCGGAGCGAGGCTGGTGCGGATCTGGTCTTCGAGCGTCAGTTCGACGCGGTCCTGCAGGCGGTCGAGCACGCGCGCGACCAGGCGTTCCTCGAGGGCCTGCCAGGCGTTGTTTTCGTGGTCTTCGGCGGTTGGTGCCGCGGCCGGCGCCGCAGGCGCCACCGCTTCCACGGTGTCCGCCACGGGCGATAGATCCGCAGGCGGTGCTTCCGCAGGCGGTGCTTCCACAGGCAGCGCATCCGCAGCCAGTGCAGCCGCAGGCGCCGCCGCCTCGGCCACCACCTCGGTCAGCACCGGAATGCTTTCGTCGTAGGCGGGCGTCGGGGTCATGGCTTGCCTGCCACGAAGTGGGTCAGCGGATACGACTGCCGTTTATAGGCGACGTAGCGCGCCCGGCCGGCGGCGGCGTCTTCCTCGTCGGTCGAGATGATCTCGAACACGCGCTCGAAGCGCTCGAAGCCGGCCGGGGTGCGGCGCGTCAGGTTGACCAGCATGTCGCGGTGCGGCAGCTCGGCAGCTTCGTCGAAGGTGACGATCACCGGCGTTTCCGGCGCCAGCGGGTCGCCCGCCATCACGTGCGGGATGAAATCGGTGCCGGACAGGGTCCACAGGGCGTCGTTCAGCTCGGCGGCCTGGGCCGGACCGTCGGCCAGCAGCACGAGCTTGCCGCGCGCGGCATAGGCCTTGCGCGCCAGCCGGCATGCATAGCTGAGCTTATCGGGGATATTGGTATGGAAATCGATCCGGGTCATACGGGGCTCGGTGTGAACTTATTGCGTGGGCGGCGTGCCGGCCGCGGGGGATTGCCGGCTGCGCGGCTGCTGGTCGGCCGCCTGGGCCGCGGCCTCGTCCGGCGGCATCTTGATCTGCCCGCGCACGGGCGGGGTCGGCGGGGCGCTCGTGGTGGAGGCGGCAGGGGTAGCGACGCCCGAGCCGGCACCCGCCGCCGGTACCGGCGCCGCGAACTGGTAGGACGGCGGCAGCATCTTCTGGCGCGGGTAGGCGGCCGCGCTCAAGGCGTCCTGCCACGCCGCGGATTGAAAACCGGCGATCCTGCGGCTGCCGACCAGCAGCAGCGGCAGCTCGCTCCTGCCGCCGTTGGCGCGTTCCAGCTGCTGCTGGTCTTCGCCACTGTTGACGGTGCGTTCGGAAAACGGAATGCCGCGTGCGCGCAACAGGGCGCGGCCCTGGTCGCAGCCGTCGCAGCGTGCGGTGGTGTACAGCACGACCGGCGCGGCCTGCACGGCGCGCGCCAGTTCGTAGGGCAGCACCGGTGCGCGCGCGGGCGCCGGCCTGTCCGTTTTAAGGATGTCGGACTTGACGCGCGGCGGCGGCGTGTCGCCGTAGTGGGTCACGCCGTGCTCGTCCTTCCATTTGTAGACTTGCGCTGCGGCGGCTTCGGCGATTACAACTAGGGCAAGCCCGAGCACGGCGGCCAGCCGCCGTGCTCGGATATGCCCGTCATATATTCGCTTCATCGAAGCCTCCGCAGCGTCATGGCGTCAAGCCTGCATCCCGCTGTGGCGCAGCAGCGCGTCGATGTTCGGTTCGCGGCCGCGGAAGGCCTTGAACGATTCGAGCGCCGGACGCGAGCCGCCCACCGACAGGATCTCCTGGTGGAAGCGCTTGCCGGTCTGGTCCAGCAGCTCGCCGCCGCCGGCCTCGACCGCTTCTTCGAAGGCCGCATACGCGTCCGCCGACAGCACTTCCGCCCACTTGTAGCTATAGTACCCCGCCGCGTAACCGCCGGCAAAGATATGGCCGAACGAGTGCTGGAAGCGGTTGAACGAGGGCGGCACCAATACCGAGAACTTGCTGCGCACGTCGTCCACCAGCGCCTGCACGGTCTGCTGGCTGTTCGGGTCGAAGTCGTAGTGCAGGTGCATGTCGATCAGCGAGAACTCGACCTGGCGCAGCGTCTGCATGCCGGACTGGAAGTTTTTCGCGGCCAGCATCTTGTCGTACAGCGCGCGCGGCAGCGGCTCGCCCGTTTTGACATGGGATGTCATCCCCTGGAGGACATCCCATTCCCAGCAGAAGTTTTCCATGAACTGGGACGGCAGCTCGACCGCATCCCATTCCACGCCCGAAATGCCGGAAACCGACAATTCGTCGACTTCGGTCAGCATGTGATGCAGGCCGTGGCCGAATTCGTGGAACAGCGTGGTCACTTCGTCGTGCGTGAACAGCGAGGGCTGCAGCTTGCCGTCGACTTCCGCCGGCGGGGTGAAGTTGCAGGTGAGGTAGGCGATCGGCGTCTGCACGATGCCGCCGGTCGTCAGGCGGCGGCCGCGGGCGTCGTCCATCCACGCACCCTGGCCCTTGCCCGGACGCGCGTAGACGTCGAGGTAGAACTGGCCAATGAGTTGTCCGTTCTTTTCGATGCGGAAGAAGCGCACGTCCGGATGCCACACCGGCGCCTGGTCCGGGGCGATCGTCACGCCAAACAGGCGCGAGATCACGCCGAACAGGCCGTCGATGACCTTGTGCTCGGGGAAGTACTGTTTGACTTCCTGGGCCGAGAAGGCATAGCGCTTTTCGCGCAGCTTTTCGGAGGCGTAGGCCACGTCCCAGGCCTGCATGTCGGCGATGCCCAGCTCGTCCTTGGCAAACGTGCGCAGCTCTTCCAGGTCCTTCTCGGCATAGGGCCGGGCGCGGCGCGCCAGGTCTTCCAGGAACTCGATCACGTGTTCCGGGCTCTCGGCCATCTTCGGTTCCAGCGACACGTGGGCGAAGCTGGTGAAATCGAGCAGCTTGGCTTCCTCGTCGCGCAGCCTCAAGAGCTGGGCGATGTTGCCGGTGTTGTCCCACTTCTCGACTTCCGAGAACACCACGCCCATTTCGGACGCCTTGGTGGCGTTGGCGCGGTAGATCTGTTCGCGCAGTTCGCGCTTGTCGGCGAATTGCAGGATCGGGAAATAGGACGGGAAATGCAGGCTGAATTGCCAGCCGCTCTTGCCGTCGCGCTCGGCCGCGGCGCGGGCGGCGCTCTTGGCGTCGTCGGGCAGGCCGGCCAGGTCGGCTTCATCGGCGACCAGCAGCTTGAAATCGTTGGTGGCGTCCAGCACGTTTTCCGAGAAACGGGTCGACAGCGCGGCCTGCTGTTCCTGGATCTCGGCAAAGCGCTCCTTCTGCTTTTCCGGCAGCTCGGCGCCGCCCAGGCGGAAATCGCGCAGCGCGTTGTCGACGATGCGCTTGCGTGCCGGGCTCAGGGTGACGAATTCCGGGCTGGCGTGCAGCGCCTTGTATTTGGCGAACAGCGCTTCGTTCTGGCCCAATTCCGTGAAGAACTCGGTGACCTTCGGCTGGTTTTCGTTGTAGACGGCGCGCAGTTCCGGCGTGTCCATCACGTGGTTCAGGTGGTTGACCACGCCCCAGGCGCGGCCGAATTGCTCGGTCGCTTCCTCGAGCGGCACGACAAAATTGTCCCAGGTGACGGTGTCAAGGGGCGCTTCCAGCTGCGTCACCACCTCGCGCGCATGGGCGATCAATTGATCGATCGCAGGCGTGACGTGCTCCGGACGGATCTGGTCGAAACGGGGCAGTCCCGAGAAGTCGAGAAGGGGATTGCTTGTGTCGATACTCATGGTCTTCCTTCCATAGTCATGCGGTGGGTTATGCAACACCGGGCGCCGGGATCATGCCCGCCGCCTGTCCAAGGCGTTCCTGCTTCTTGCCGAGCACGCGTTCCGCGGATTCGACGGTATTCATCAACAGCATGGTAATCGTCATCGGGCCGACGCCACCCGGCACCGGCGTCACGTGCGACGCCACCTCGCTGACGCCGGCGAAATCGACGTCGCCGCACAGCTTGCCGGCATCGTCGCGGTTCATGCCGACGTCGATCACGATCGCGCCCGGTTTGACCATGTCGGCGGTCACGGTGTTGCGGCGGCCGACGGCGGCCACGATGACGTCGGCCTGGCGGGTGTGGTAGCCCAGGTCCGGCGTTGCGCTATGGCAGATGGTGACGGTTGCGTTGGCTTGCAAGAGCAGCAAGGCCATCGGCTTGCCGACCGTGTTCGAGCGGCCGATGACGACCGCATGCTTGCCGCGCAAATCGTAGCCGGTCGATTCGATCAGCTTCATGCAGCCGTAGGGCGTGCACGGGCGGAAGCCGGGCAGGTTGGCGACCAGTTCGCCGGCCGACAGCACCGAGTAGCCGTCCACGTCCTTGGCGGTGGCGATCGCCTCGATCACCTTCGACGAGTCGATGTGCTTCGGCAGCGGCATCTGCACCAGGATGCCGTGGATTGCCGGGTCTTCGTTCAGCGCGGCGATGCGCTCCAGCAGCGCCTGTTCCGAAAAATCGGCTTCGTACTTCTCCAGCACCGAGTGGAAACCGACTTCGCCGCAGGCCTTGACCTTGTTGCGCACGTAGACGTGGCTGGCCGGGTCGTCGCCGACGATGATCACGGCCAGGCCCGGCTGGTGGCCGGCCTGGGTGAGGGTGGCGGCGCGCACGGCGATGTCGGCACGCAGTTGTTTGGAAAGTTGGACTCCGTCGATCAGTTGGGCGGGCATGGCTGGAAACTCACTGTCTGGACAAAAACGAAATTATACGTGCCGCCGGTATCGCGCGCCGTCTCTCGACGTTCGTCGTCATATTTATAGATGCGTTCGCAGACCTCGAGAAATCGCCGGTTTGACCCTGTCGACAGCGCGGGAATGTCGAATCCATGCGGCTTTCATGGGGGGATTCCATATTATGAAATTGAATATCGTATTTTGAAAAACGGCTGATCCACTGGTAAAATCGTCAGGCTTTATTAGGGAAGTCTTTTCTGCCACCAAACGTCCAAAGACATGACCAAGGTCGGGTGGGGCACCAACTCAAGGAGACGTAGTAATGTCAGCTCAACTCGACCAGTTGACGGCCCAAGCCGCCAACGACCCGGATACGCTCGAGACCAAGGAATGGCTCGACGCGCTCGAAGCCGTCATCGAATTCGAAGGCACCGATCGCGCCCACTACCTGCTGGAGCGCCTGGTCGACCTGGCCCGCCGCCGCGGTGCCCATGTTCCGTTCTCCAGCAACACCGCCTACGTCAACACCATCCCGGCACACCTGGAAGAGCACTGCCCGGGTAACCTCGAATACGAAGAGCGCCTGCGCTCGTGGATGCGCTGGAACGCGATGGCGATGGTGGTCAAGGCCAACCGCGCCGACGGCGACCTGGGCGGCCACATCTCGTCCTTCGCTTCGCTGGCCAACATGCTGGGCATCGGCTTCAACCACTTCTGGAAAGCCCCGTCGGAAAACCATGGCGGCGACCTGCTGTACATCCAGGGCCACTCGTCGCCCGGCATCTACGCGCGCGCCTTCCTGGAAGGCCGCATCTCCGAAGAGCAGCTGCTGAACTTCCGCCGCGAAGTCGACGGCAAGGGCCTGTCGTCGTACCCGCACCCGAAACTGATGCCGGACTTCTGGCAGTTCCCGACCGTGTCGATGGGCCTGGGCCCGCTGATGGCGATCTACCAGGCGCGCTTCCTGAAGTACCTGCACGCGCGCGGCATCGCCGACACTGAAGCCCGTAAAGTCTGGGTCTTCTGCGGCGACGGCGAGATGGACGAGCCGGAATCGATGGGCGCGATCGGCATGGCCTCGCGCGAAAAGCTCGACAACCTGGTCATGGTCGTCAACTGCAACCTGCAGCGCCTGGACGGTCCGGTGCGCGGCAACGGCAAGATCATCCAGGAACTGGAAGCCGACTTCCGCGGCGCCGGCTGGAACGTCGTCAAGGTCGTCTGGGGTCCGGGCTGGGACGCCCTGCTGGCCAAGGACAAGGACGGCATCCTGCAGCGCGTGATGATGGAAACCGTCGACGGCGAATACCAGAACTACAAGGCCAAGGACGGCGCCTACGTGCGCAAGCACTTCTTCGGCAAGGATCCGGAGCTGCTGAAGATGGTCGCCAACATGAGCGACGACGACATCTGGCGCCTGACCCGCGGCGGCCACGACCCGCACAAGATCTATGCCGCGTTCAAGAACGCGCAAGAGAACAAGGGTTCGCCGACCGTGCTGCTGGTGAAGACCGTCAAGGGCTTCGGCATGGGCAAGTCGGGCGAGGCGCGCAACACCGCGCACCAGACCAAGAAGCTGGACGACGAAGCCATCCGCGAAATGCGCGACCGCTTCGCCATCCCGATCCCGGACGACAAGCTGGCCGACATCCCGTTCTTCAAGCCGTCCGACGACGCGCCTGAAATGAAGTACCTGCACGAGCGCCGCGCGGCCCTCGGCGGCTACCTGCCGTCGCGCCGCCAGCAGGCCGACGAGCAGCTGGTGGTGCCGCCGCTGTCGGCCTTCAAGGCCGTCACCGACCCGACCGCCCCCGGCCGCGAGATCTCGAGCACGCAAGCCTACGTGCGTACCATCACCGCGCTGCTGAAAGACCAGAGCCTGGGCCAGCGCATCGTGCCGATCCTGGTCGACGAATCGCGTACCTTCGGCATGGAAGGCCTGTTCCGCCAGATCGGTATCTTCAACCAGCAGGGCCAGTTGTACGAGCCGGTCGACAAGGACCAGGTGATGTACTACCGCGAAGACAAGGCCGGCCAGATCCTGCAGGAAGGCATCAACGAAGCGGGCGGCATGAGCTCGTGGATCGCCGCGGCGACTTCGTACTCGAGCAACAACCGCGTGATGATCCCGTTCTACACCTTCTACTCGATGTTCGGCATGCAGCGCGTCGGCGACCTGGTCTGGCTGGCCGGCGACATCCGTGCACGTGGCTTCCTGATGGGCGGCACCGCAGGCCGCACCACGCTGAACGGCGAAGGCCTGCAGCACGAGGACGGCCACAGCCACATCATCGCGGCCACGGTCCCGAACTGCATCCCTTACGACCCGACCTACGGCCACGAAGTCGCCGTCATCATCCAGGACGGCCTGCGCCGCATGGTGGAGAAGCAGGAAGATGTGTTCTACTACATCACCATCATGAACGAGAACTACCCGCAGCCGGGCCTGAAGGAAGGCCAGGAAGAGGGCATCCTGAAGGGCATGTACCTGCTGCGCGAAGGCCAGGCCGGCGCCGCCAACCGCGTCCAGCTGATGGGCTCGGGCACGATCCTGCGCGAGTCCGAGTACGCCGCCGAGCTGCTCCAGAACGACTGGGGCGTCGCCGCCGACGTCTGGTCCTGCCCGTCGCTGACGCTGCTGGCCCGTGACGGCCAGGACGCCGACCGCTGGAACCTGGTGCACCCGGTCGAGGAAGCGCGCCTGCCGTACGTGACCCAGCTGCTGAAGGACACCACCGGCCCGATCGTCGCGACCACCGACTACATGCGCATGTTCGCCGAGCAGATCCGCGCCTACATCCCGAACGGCCGCACCTACAAGGTGCTGGGCACCGACGGCTTCGGCCGCTCGGACTCCCGCGCCAAGCTGCGCGAGTTCTTCGAGGTGAACCGTTACTACATCACGGTCGCCGCGCTGAAGTCGCTGGCCGAAGAAGGCAAGATCCCGGCATCGGTGGTTGCGGACGCGATCGCCAAGTACGGTATCGATCCGAACAAGCCGAATCCTGTGACCCAGTAATGCCCAAGCACTCGTGCGCACGTGAACGTGTCACGTGCGCATGAACGTCATTCCCGCGCAGGCGGGAATCCAAGTTTTGCGGTCTGCCGCGAACTTGGACCCCCGCCTGCGCGGGGGTGACGGTTTTACGGCCAACGATAAAAATACGGAGCTACGAAACATGAGCATTGTGGAAGTCAAAGTCCCCGACATCGGCGACTTCAAGGAAGTGGAAGTCATCGAGCTGATGGTCAAGCCGGGCGACACCATCAAGGTCGACCAGTCGCTGCTGACGGTGGAATCGGACAAGGCGAGCATGGAGATCCCCTCCAGCCACGCCGGCGTCATCAAGGAAATCAAGGTCAAGGTCGGCGATAAGGTCGCCGAAGGTTCGGTCGTGCTGATGCTCGAAGAAGCCGCCGGCGCCGAAGCCGCGCCGGCCGCAGCGCCCGCTCCCGCGCCTGCCGCTGCCGCACCCGCCGCTGCTGCGCCTGCCGCCGCACCTGCTGCTCCCGCTGCTGCTGCCGCACCGGCTGCGTCGGGTGGCATCGTCGAAGTCACCGTACCGGACATCGGCGACTTCAAGGAAGTCGAAGTCATCGAATTGATGGTGAAGCCGGGCGACCAGATCAAGGTCGACCAGTCGCTGATCACGGTCGAATCGGACAAGGCCAGCATGGAGATCCCGTCCAGCCACGCCGGTACCGTCAAGGAAATCAAGGTCAAGGTCGGCGACAAGGTCGCCGAAGGTTCGCTGGTGCTGCTGGTCGAAGCGGCCGGTGGTGGCGCCGGCGAGGCGCAAGCGCCGAGCGCGCCTGCCGCAGCCGCAGCCTCGCCTGCTGCCGCACCGTCCGCAGCCGCACCGGCACCGGCGCCGGCCGCCGCACCGGTTGCAGCGTCGGCCGCCGCACCGGCTGCAGCATCGGCCGCCGCGCCGGCCCCGAGCTTCGCCAGCGCCCACGCCTCGCCGTCGGTGCGTAAATTCGCCCGCGAACTGGGCGTGGACCTCGGCAAGGTCAAGGGTTCCGGTCCGAAGGGCCGCATCACCCAGCAGGACGTGCAGGGATTCGTGAAGGGCGTGATGAGCGCGGCGCCGGCCGCCGCACCGGCCCCGGCCGCCGCTGGCGCAGGCGTCGGCGGCATCAACCTGCTGCCGTGGCCGTCGCTGGACTTCAGCAAGTTCGGACCGACCGAATCGCAGCCGCTGGCCCGCATCAAGAAGATCAGCGGCCAGAACCTGCATCGCAACTGGGTCATGATCCCGCACGTCACGCATTTCGAAGATGCCGACGTCACCGACCTGGAAGCCTTCCGCGTCGAGTCCAACGCCGCCTACGCGAAAGCCAAGTCGCCGACCAAGCTGACCATGCTGGCCTTCGTGATCAAGGCGTCGGTTGCTGCGCTGAAGAAGTTCCCGGCGTTCAACTCGTCGCTGGACGAGCCGAACGGCGCGCTGATCCTGAAGCAGTACTACAACATCGGCTTCGCGGCCGACACCCCGAACGGCCTGGTGGTCCCGGTCATCAAGGACGCCGACAAGAAGTCGATCTCGCAGATCGCCACCGAAATGGGCGAATTGTCGGCACAGGCGCGCGATGGCAAGCTGTCGCCGTCGAACATGCAGGGCGCGACTTTCACCATCTCGTCGCTGGGCGGCATCGGCGGCACCGCGTTCACCCCGATCATCAACGCACCGGAAGTGGCGATCCTGGGCCTGTCCAAGTCGGCGATGAAGCCGGTGTGGGACGGTTCGAGCTTCCAGCCGCGCCTGACCCTGCCGCTGTCGCTGTCCTACGACCACCGCGTGATCGACGGCGCCGGTGCTGCCCGCTTCGCGGCTTACCTGGCCGACGTCCTGGCCGACCTGCGCAAGACGCTGCTGTAAGGAGCCGACACTATGAGTACCGTTGAAGTCAAAGTACCGAATATCGGCGATTTCAAGGATGTCGAAATCATCGAGTTGATGGTCAAGCCGGGCGACACCATCAAGGTCGACCAGTCGCTGGTCACCGTCGAATCCGACAAGGCGAGCATGGAGATCCCATCCACGCATGCCGGCGTCGTGCAGGAACTGAAAGTGAAAGTCGGCGACAAGGTAAACGAAGGTTCGCTGCTGCTGACCATTTCGGAAGAAGCCGGCGCTGCCTCGTCCGCACCAGCTCCGGCCGCTGCACCTGCTGCAGCCTCGGACAAGCCGGCCGCGCAGATCGGCGCGCAGGCGGTGGCACCGACCGCCGCTGCCGGCGGGGTGCCGCCCAGCCCGACCGATTCGTACGCGCCGGCCCATAAAGCCGACGCGGCCGCACCGAACTCGGTGCCGGCGCCGAACGCGGCCAGCTACAGCGGCCAGGTCGATGTCGAATGCGAAATGATGGTCCTGGGCGCGGGTCCGGGCGGCTACTCGGCCGCCTTCCGCTCGGCCGACCTGGGCATGAACACCGTGCTGGTCGAGAAGTACGCGACCCTGGGCGGCGTCTGCCTGAACGTGGGCTGCATCCCGTCCAAGGCGCTGCTGCACGTGGCGCACATCATGGACGAGACCGCGCACATGGCCGACCTGGGCGTCAGCTTCGCCAAGCCCGACGTCGACATCGACAAGCTGCGCGCCTATAAAGACGGCGTGATCAAGACCATGACCGGCGGCCTGGCCGGCATGGCCAAGGGCCGCAAGGTCAACGTGGTGCAGGGCGTGGGCAAGTTCCTCAGCCCGAACCACATCGAAGTCACCGCAGCGGATGGCGCCAAGAAGGTCGTGCAGTTCCAGAAGGCGATCATCGCGGCCGGTTCCTCGGTCGTCAAATTGCCTTTCGTGCCGGAAGACCCGCGCATCGTCGACTCGACCGGCGCGCTCGAACTGCGCCAGGTGCCAAAGCGCATGCTGGTCATCGGCGGCGGCATCATCGGCCTGGAAATGGCGACCGTCTACTCGACCCTGGGTGCGCGCATCGACGTGGTCGAGATGATGGACGGCCTGATGCAGGGCGCCGACCGCGAGGCCGTCAAGGTCTGGCAGAAGTACAACGCGCACCGCTTCGACAACATCATGTTGAAGACCAAGACCGTCGGCGTGGAAGCGCTGCCGGAAGGGATCAAGGTCACGTTCGAAGCCGCCGAAGCCGGCGCTGCCGCACCGGAAGCGCAAGTCTACGACCTGGTGCTGGTGGCCGTCGGCCGCAGCCCGAACGGCAAGAAGATCGGTGCCGAGGCAGCCGGCGTGGCAGTGACCGACCGCGGCTTCATCGGCGTGGACGGCCAGATGCGCACCAACGTGCCGCACATCTTCGCCATCGGCGACCTGGTCGGCCAGCCGATGCTGGCCCACAAGGCCGTGCATGAAGCCCACGTCGCCGCCGAAGCCGCACACGGCGAGAAGGCCTTCTTCGATGCGAAAGTGATCCCGTCGGTGGCCTACACCGATCCGGAAGTGGCATGGGCCGGCCTGACCGAGGACGAAGCCAAGGCAAAAGGCATCAAGGTCGAGAAGGGCCACTTCCCGTGGGCCGCCTCGGGCCGCGCCGTCGCCAACGGCCGCGCCGAAGGCTTCACCAAGCTGCTGTTCGACGCCGAAACCCATCGCATCGTCGGCGGCACCATCGTCGGCACCAATGCCGGCGACATGATCGGCGAAGTGGCGCTGGCCATCGAGATGGGCGCCGATGGCGTCGACATCGGCAAGACCATCCACCCGCACCCGACGCTGGGCGAGTCGATCGGCATGGCCGCCGAAGTCTACGAAGGCAGCTGCACGGACCTGCCGCCGCCGCGCAAGCGTTGATCGGTAGCCAGTAGGTTGGATTGAAAACCGGGACCTTGTGTCCCGGTTTTTTTATTGTTGGCTCTAAAACGTCGCCCCTGCCTGCGCAGGGGCGACGTTTTTAGGTTAGCTTGGCAATCAGAGGTATCACCAAGCTCACTTCGCAATCAACTCCCGAATCCGCGCCGCCAGGGTATCCACCGGAAACGGCTTGGTGAGCACCGACATCCCCGGCTCCAGCTGCCCATTGTTCAGCAGCGCATTCTCGGCAAACCCGGTAATGAACAACACTTTCAAACCAGGCCGCTGGATGCGCGCCGCGTCCGCCATCTGGCGTCCGTTCATCATGCCCGGCAGGCCGACGTCGGACACCAGGAGGTCGATGCGCGCCTGCGATTGCAGGATCTTGAGGCCGGCGGCGCCGTCGGCGGCTTCGATGGCGGTGTAGCCGAGGTCGTGCAGGACGTCGGTGACCAGCATGCGCACCGCCGGTTCGTCGTCCACCACCAGCACCGTCTCGCCGGCGCCGGCCTGGGCCGGCAGGAGAGCGGGGGCCGGGGCGTCGTCGGGGTCGGCGGCGCCGCGGTGGCGCGGCAGGTAGATCGAGACCATGGTGCCGTGGCCGACTTCGGAATAGATGCGCACCTGGCCGCCGGATTGCTGGGCGAAGCCGTAGATCATCGACAGGCCCAGGCCGGTGCCCTGGCCAATCGGTTTCGTCGTGAAGAAGGGATCGAAGGCCTTGGTGATCACGTCCGGCGTCATGCCGGTGCCGGTGTCGGACACGCTCAGCGAGATGTACTGGCCCGCCGGCATGTCGAGTGTTTTCGCACCGTGGCGGTCGACCCAGCGGTTGGCGGTCTCGATGGTAATGCGGCCGCCGTCCGGCATCGCGTCGCGCGCGTTGATGCACAGGTTGAGCAGCGCGTTTTCCAGCTGCGGCTGGTCCACCAGCGTCGGCCACAGGCCGCTGATGCAGACTGCTTCCACCTCGATGCCCGGTCCCACGGTACGCCGGATCATGTCCAGCAGGCCCCCGACCAGCGCGTTGGCGTCGGTCGGCTTCGGGGCCAGCGTCTGGCGGCGCGAGAAGGCCAGCAGGCGGTGCGTCAGCGCGGCGGCGCGCCGGCTGGCGCCCATCGCCACCGTCATGTAGCGTTCGATGTCTTCATGGCGGCCCTGCGCCATGCGCATCTTCATCAGTTCCAGGCTGCCCGTGATTCCGGCCAGCAGGTTGTTGAAGTCGTGCGCCAGGCCGCCAGTGAGCTGGCCCACGGCTTCCATCTTCTGCGCCTGGCGCAGCTGCTCCTGCGCCACTTCCAGCTCGGCCTGGCGCTCGCGCTCCTGGGTGACGTCGCGCCCGGTGGCATAGGTCAGCTTGCCTTCCGGCACCGCAGCCCAGGAAATCCAGCGCAGCGAGCCGTCCTTGTGGCGGTAGCGGTTGACCAGGCGCGGCGTGCCGCCTTCGGCCGCCTCGACGCAGGCGCCGACCGTCTGCGCGTGGTCTTCCTCGACCACGAACTCGTTGACGTGGTGGCCGACCAGTTCGCCGGGCGCATAGCCGAGCAGCGTGGTCCAGGCCGGGTTCACGCGCTGGAACACGCCGTCGAAGCCGATCACCAGCAGCAGGTCGGGCGAGGTGTCCCACATGCGGTCGCGCTCCGCCGTGCGCTCGGCCAGCGCCGCCTCGGCTTCCTTCTCGACGGTGACGTCGCGCGCCGAGCAGTACACCTTGGCGTCGTCCTGCACCGCCACCCACGACAGCCAGCGCCAGCCGCCGTCCTTGTGGCGGTAGCGGTTCTCGAAGCGCAGCGCCGGCAGGTTGCGCACCAATATGTCCTGCCAGGTCGCCTCGGTCCGCGCCAGGTCGTCGGGGTGGATGAAATCGATGAAATGCATGCGCGCGACTTCTTCCTCGGTCCAGCCGAGCGTCGCTTCCCAGGCCGGATTCGAGGTTTCGAAGTAGCCGTCGGCATTCAGCACGCCCAGGATGTCCGGGCTGACCTGCCAGGTGCGGCCGCGCGCCAGCGCCTGGGCGATGACTTTCTGTTCGAGTTCCGCGTTCAATGCGCGCAGCTGGACGATCGCCTGGTCGCGCTCGGCCTCGACCGCGCGCCGCTTTTCCACGTCGATCAGCACGCCCGGGAAGTACAGTCCGGTGCCGTCCGGCGCCAGGTCGACCCGGCCGTTGGCTTCGATCCAGTAATAGCGGCCATCGGCGCGCCGCACCCGGTACTGGTGGGCGTAATGGCCGCCGTGCGTGCGTACATCCTGGATCGCGGCTGCCAGGCCGGCCTGGTCGTCGGGATGGACGGTCGCCACCACCTGCGCCAGGCTCAGCCCTTCGCGGCCGAGGGCCGGGTCGAGGCCGAAGGAACGGGCAAACGCTTCGTCCACGGTGAAGCGGTCGCTCGGCAAGTCCCAGAACCAGGTGCCGATGATGGCGCCGGCCGCCAGCGCCAGCTGCACGCGCTCGCCATTCTCGCGCGCGGCTGCCTCGCTCTTGCGCAGGGCGGCTTCGTTGGCGGCGCGCTGCTCCCGTGACTGGACCGCTTCGGTGGTCTCGATGCAGGTGCACAGCAGGCCGAGGATCGGGCCGTCATCCTCGCGCAGCGGCGCGTACGAATACGTGAACCAGGTGTCTTCCGGATAGCCCTTGCGCAGCATCAGCAAGGGCAGGTCTTCCATCATGAAGCTCTCGCCCTCGACCATCGTGCGGTGCACCAGCGGCGCTAGCACGTCCCAGATTTCCGGCCACACCTCGCAAAAGGGCAGGCCGATGGCGCCCGGGTGCTTGTCGTGCAGGATGCCGGCATAGGCGTCGTTGTACAGCGTGACCCGTTCCGGTCCCCAGACGATAAAGGCGGGGAAGGCCGAGGCCAGCACCACGTTCAGGGTGGCGCGCAGGGTGGTCGACCAGGTTTCGGCGGCGCCGAGCGGCGACCCGGACCAGTCGCGCGCACGGATTGTGGCGCCGGTCTGGCCGCCGCCGAGCGGGAATGCATGGGTAGGATTCATACAGCGGAAGCGGGTTGCAGTGCCATGCCGGGCAAGGGGAGGTTGTGGAAGGGGGCCATGCGCGCATTATCGCCCAACCATGTGGTTTTTCTGTTCACGATATCAGTCCCTGCCCGCCGCATCCAGTTCGGCCGTCTGCGGCTTGTCGGCTTCGTCCGGAGGCGCAGCCTTCTTGCGGCCGCCGAACAGGCGCGCCACCACGATGTAGAACATCGGGATCACCAGCGGCGCCACCAGGGTCGCCGTCAGCATCCCGCCGATGACGCCGGTGCCGATCGCATGCTGGCTGGCGGCGCCCGCGCCGCGCGAGATCGCCAGCGGCAGCACGCCCAGGATGAAGGCGAGGGAGGTCATCAGGATCGGCCGGATCCGCATGTGGGCCGCCTCGAGGGCGGCATCGAAGGCGCTGGCGCCTTCGGCCTGGCGCGCGTGCGCGAACTCGGCCATCAGGATCGCGTTCTTGGCCGACAGGCCGATCGTCACCAGCAGGCCGACCTGGAAATACACGTCGTTGGTCAGCCCGCGCGCCATGGTTGCCGCCAGCGCGCCCAGCACGCCGATCGGCACCACCAGGATCACCGCCACCGGGATCGACCAGCTTTCGTACAGCGCGGCCAGGCTCAGGAACACCACCAGGATCGACAGCGCATACAGCAGCGGCGCCTGGTTGCCGGATTGCTGTTGCTGGTAGGAGGTGCCGGTCCAGGCGATGCCGATCCCCTTGGGCAGGGCCTTGGCCAGTTCTTGCATCGCTTCCATCGCCTCGCCCGAGCTGCGTCCGGCCGCGCCCTGGCCCTGGATGTTCATCGATTCGACGCCGTTGTAGCGCTGCAGCTGCGACGGGCCGCTGGTCCACTGGCCGCTGGCCACCGCCGTCAGCGGCACCATGCTGCCCGACTGGCTGCGTACGTACAGCTTGCCCAGGTCCTCGGGATTCATGCGGAAGGGCGCGTCGGCCTGCACGTACACGCGCTTGATGCGGTTGTCGGTATCGAGGAAGTTGTTGACGTAGCGCGAGCCCCAGGCGATCGAGAAGGCCTGGTCGATGTCGGCGGGGGCGACGCCGAAGGCGCCGGCCTTTTCGCGGTCGACGTCGACCTTGAAGCCGGGGCTGTCGGCCACGCCGTTGTAGCGGACCTGGGCCAGCGCCGGATGGCTGCGCGCCGCGGCCAGCAGCTGGTCGCGTGCCTGCGCCAGGGCGTCGTGTCCGAGGCCGCCGCGGTCCTGCAGCTGCAGGTCGAAGCCGGCGGCGTTGCCCAGGCCGCGGATCGGCGGCGGGCTGGTGGGGAAGATGATCGCCACGTTGCTGCTGGCGAAGCGCTTCTTGATGCGGTCCGACAGGGCGTCCACGCCCAGTTCCTCGTCCTTGCGGTCGTCCCAGTCCTTCAGGCGCACGAAGATCTGGCCCTGGCTCTGGCTGCGGCCGGCGTTGTTGTTGCCGTTGACGGTGAAAGTGGCGTCGACCATCGCCTTTTCATCGCGCAGCAGATACTGGCTGATCTCGTCCAGCACCTGCCCGGTGCGGTTCTGGGTGGCGCCGGCCGGGGTCTGCACCTGCACGAACATGTAGCCCTGGTCTTCGTTCGGCAAGAAGGAGGTCGGCAGGCGCAGGAACATGAACGCGGTCGCCGCCAGCGACGCGGCGAACACCAGCATCCACAGCACCCAGCGTTTCGCCACCCCCTTCACGCCGCGCATGTAGTGGGCGCGGGTGCTTTCGAAGCTGCGGTTGAACCAGCCGAAGAAGCCGTGATCGTGTTCGGCCGAATCCTTGAGGAGGATGGCGCACAGGGCCGGCGACAGCGACAGCGCGACGAATACCGACAGCAGCATCGACACCACGATGGTCAGCGCGAACTGGCGGTAGATCGCGCCCACGGTCCCCGGCGAGAAGGCCACCGGCACGAACACCGCGCACAGCACCATCGCCACGCCGATCAGCGCGCCGCTGATCTGGCTCATCGCCTTGGACGTCGCTTCCCTGGCCGGCAGCTTTTCCTCGCGCATGATGCGCTCGACGTTCTCGACCACCACGATGGCATCGTCGACCAGCAGGCCGATCGCCAGCACCAGGCCGAACATCGACAGCGTGTTGATGGTGAAGCCGAGCGCCGCCATCAGCCCGAAGGTGCCGAGCAGGACCACCGGCACCGTGATCGAGGGGATCAGGGTGGCGCGGATGTTCTGCATGAACAGGTACATCACCAGCACCACCAGCACGATACCCTCGAGCAGGGTCTTGACCACTTCATGGATCGAGACCTGGATGAAGGGCGTGACGTCGTTCGGGTACACCACCTTCAGGCCGGCCGGGAACACCGGCTGCAGCTCGGCGATGCGGGCGCGCACCAGCTCCGCCGTCTTTAGCGCGTTGGCGCCGGGCGCCAGCTGGATACCGAGGCCCGACGCCGGCTCGCCGTTGTAGCGGTTGTCGACGATGAAGTTTTCCGGGCCGCGCTCGAGGCGGGCGACGTCGCGCAGGCGCACCAGCGCGCCGTTCTGCTGGGTCTTGAGCACCACGGCGCCGAAGTCCTCGACCGTGCGCAGCAGGGTGGCCTGGGTGATGGTGGCCGCCACCTGCGGGTTGCCGGTGGCCGGCAGTCCGCCCAGCTGGCCGGCCGAGACCTGCACGTTCTGGGCGGTGAGGGCGGCGGTGACGTCCGTCGGGTTCAGCTGGAACGAGTTCAGCTTCGAGAGGTCGAGCCAGATCCGCATCGCGTACTGGGTACCGTACACGTTCAGGTCGCCCACGCCGTCGACGCGGCTGATCGGATCCTGGACCTTGGAGACCAGGAAATTGGCGATGTCGTACTTGCTCATGCCGTGGTTGGTCGACACGAAGCCGATCACCATCAGGAAGGACGGACTCGACTTGGTCACGCGCACACCGGACTGCTGCACCTGGGTCGGCAACTGGGGGATCGCCAGCTGCAGCTTGTTCTGCACCTGCACCTGGGCGATGTCCGGGTCGGCGCCGGTCTCGAAGGTCAGCGTCGTGGTCGAGCGGCCGCTGTCGTCGCTGGTCGACGCCATGTACATCAGCTTGTCGATCCCGCTCATCTGCTGCTCGATCACCTGCACCACCGTGTTCTGCATGGTCGAGGCCGAGGCGCCCGCGTAGTTGGCGTTGATCTGCACCGAGGGCGGCGCGATCGGCGGGAACTGCTCGATCGGCAGCGTAAAGACGGAAAGTCCGCCACCCAGCATGATCAAGAGGGAGAGGACGATGGCGAAGATCGGGCGCCTGATGAAAAACTGCGGCATGCTGTCCTTTTTGCGCGTCTGGATGTTCAGTTGAACAGTCAGCTTACCCCGAAGGAAAAACGGGTGGCGCGGCGTTTCGCCTGTGTTTACGGGTGCCGTTTGATTCCAGGTCGGGATAGGCGTATATTTTTTGCAACTATCCGCGTTTAGCAAATTGATCACCTGAAATTTGCATTACTATCAACACATTTGACAGACCCGCTTTCCGATGAATTGCTCGCTGCGCCTCGAACACATCACGCACCGCTTCGGCAAGGTGCTGGCCCTGGATGGCCTGGACCTGGCCGTGCCCGAAGGCGAGATCTACGGCTTCCTCGGGCGTAACGGCGCCGGCAAGACCACCACGCTGCGCCTGCTGATGGGTTTGATTGCGCCGGATGCCGGCCGCATCGAACTGTTCGGCGAGGAGGTGCGCTCGGTGCCGGTGCGGCTCAAGCAGCGCATCGGCTTCGTGCCCCAGGAGCCGCATTTCTATCCCTGGATGACGGCGCGCCAGCTCGGCCGTTTCGTCGGCGGCTTTTATCCGCACTGGGACGATGCCGGCTTCGAACGCCTGCTGCGCCGCCTCGACATCCCGACCGACCGCAAGGCATCCGCCATGTCGGGCGGCACCCGTACCAAGCTGGCGCTGGCACTGGCTTTTGCGACGCGTCCGGAACTGCTGCTGCTGGACGAGCCGACCACCGGGCTGGACCCGGTGGCGCGCCGCGAATTCAACGACCAGCTGATCGAACTGCAGCGCGAGCAGGGCACGACCGTGATGTTTTCCTCGCACCTGGTCGGCGAAGTGGAACAGGTGGCGGGGCGGGTCGGCATCATCCAGGCCGGCGCGACGCGCTTCGAAGGCACGATCGCCGGCCTGCGCGCGCAGGTCCGGCGCATCGCCGGCCTCGACCAGCCCTTCGGGCACCCCGGCTTCGAGCAGGTACGCGGCGACGTCTACCGCGCCGACGCCGGCGCCTGGGACGCGGCCGGCCTGCCGCCGGGCGCAAGGGTAGAGGCGCTGGGCCTGGAAGAGATCTTCCTGGCCTTCGCCCGCACCGACGAAGTCCAGAGCGCATGATCGCGCTGCTGCGCAAGGAGGCGCGCGAACACTGGCGTTTCATGCTGCTGCTGTACCTGATCGGTGCCCTGATGTTCCTGCTGATGTGGATCCAGGCGCGCAGCGCGATCTCGCCGCTGGCGGCCTGGCGCAGCCTGCTGCAGGGGTTCGGCGTGCCGGCCGCCATCCTGCTGCCCAACCGCCTGGTGATGCGCGAATACGGCCTCGGCACGCAGCTGTTCCTGGAATCGCTGCCGATCGGGCGCGGCACGGTCCTGCTGACCAAGTGGCTGGCCGGCTGGATCGGACTGATGCTGTTCCTGGTGCCGGCGTTCGGCCTGATGCTGTACGCGGCGCGCCACCAGGTCTACCTGAGCGGCGGCCTGGTGGGCCTGATGGCGCTGCGCAGTCTCGTGTTCCTGGCCTTCGTGTATGCCGGCGCCTTCGCCATCGCGCTGACCCTGCGCTTCCGCTTCGCGCTGTGGGGCCTGCTGTTCCTGGCCGTGGTCCTGCTGAGCGTCCACCTGCAGCAGCCGATCACCCAGTGGCCGCCGTTCCTGGTGGCCGGCGAGGCGATGGCGCTGGAAGGGGTGCAGCCGCCCTGGCGCGAGATCGCGATCACCGCGGCCATGGCCGGCGGCCTGCTGGCGGCGGCGCTGCTGCTGGCGCTGTCGGCGCGCGGGGCGCTGGTGGTGGTGCTGGCGCGGCGCCTGTCGGCCGGCGCGCGCACGCTGCTGGCGTTCGTCTTCGGCGCCGTGTTCGCGCTGTCGACGCTGCTCGAGAAACGCGTGCCGCCGCAGCCGTTCCGGCTGGAGCAGGCCGTGTCCAGCCAGGCCGAGCCCACCGTGCAGGTCGGCTGGACCGACAAGGTCGGCGGCGTGGCCCCGGACCGGCTGGCCGAGCGCATGTCGTCCGACTTGGCGGCGTTGCATGCCTGGCTCGGCCTGGGCCGGCTGGCGCCGCTGTCGCTGGTGCCCGATGCCTGGCGCGAAGCGGACGACATCGGGTTCGGCAGGGCCGGCCGCGGACAGCTGGTGGTGCGGGCCGCGCTCGGCGCGCCCGACCTGGCGCTGCCGCAGTTGCAGGAGATGGTCAGGATCGCCCAGATCCTCGACCAGTCGCCTGCCTACGACTGGCGCGAAGACCGCACCTGGCTGCTGCGCGGCTTCAGCGCCTGGTGGCAGGCCGAACGTACCGCGGGCTATGCCGCGCTGCTGCAGCGGCGCGCCGCCTTTGCCGCGCGCCTGCTGCATGCGCATGGCATCGGCCCCGAGACCGCGCTGCGCCAGGCCGAGACCACCGACCAGCTGCTGGGCGACTGCCTGGGCGCCGCCTACGCCTGGCGCGCCATGCAGGTCCTGCACGAACGCCTCGGCGCCCAGGGCTTCCAGGCGCTGATGCGCGCCGCCCTGGGCCAGCGCACCACCGACGATGCGCGCAGCCTGCTGCGGGTCCGCGCCAGCGCCGACCTGCTGGCGCAGGCCGGCATGCCCTTGCCGCAGCTTGCGCAGGCCATGCAGCTGGCGCCGCTGCCGGCCCCGCCCACCACGCTGCAGGTGCAACCGGCCAGGCTGGCCGGCGCCATGTTCGAGCTGCGCTACCGCATCCTGGGCGCGCCGCCCGCCGGCCTGGTGCTGGGCTACAAGACCCTGCACCCCGGCGAATCGAGCGCCCGTCCGGATGCGACTTACCGGGCCGGCGCCGCCAGCGGCGTGCTGCCGGCCACGTTTACCGGCGGCAGCCGCGTGCTGGTCACGGCGGAAGCCTACGACGCCGGCCTGGCCTGCCGCTATCGCATCGGCGCCGTGCGCGCGGCCCTGCCATGAAGCGCGTCCTGCTCGCCAAGGAATGGACCGGCATGCGGCCTTTCGTCTGGCTGCTGGTGGTCATGCTGCTGCTCGACCTGCTCGAGCTGGCCGTGAGCGACCTGCAGGGCCTGCACCGTACCCATGTGCTGCTGGGCACCACGCCCTGGATCGAGGATGCGGCGCTGTCGCTGCTGCTGGCCTTTGCCATGGGCAGCGGCCTGCTGGCGCGCGAGGTCGAGGACGGCACGCTGGCCTTCCTCGACGGCCTGCCGCTGCGCCGCGCCGACGTGTTCCTGGCCAAGCTGGCGGTTGCCTGGATTTGCCTGTTCGCGTATGCCTTCGCGACGCCGCTGCTGGGCGGGCTGCTGCACCTGCTGCTGCGCCATTCGATCGACGAGCCGATCGCGGCCTCGGCGCTGGGCTGGCTGGCGCCACGCTATGCGCTGCTGGTGGCGGCCGGGCTGGCACTGGGCGTGCTGTTCGGCTTCGTGCGCTACCTGGCGTGGGCTCTGCTGGCACTCGGCGTCGCCGCCGTCACGCTGCTGCGCAGCGCCCAGCCGCGCATTGCCGACGCCCTCGATCCGACCCAGCTGGTCGCCGCCGGCTGGTCGACCCAGGGCCTGGGCGGCGACACCGTCTGGGCCAGCGCTGCGCTGATCCTGGTCTGCCTGGCGCTCGCCTACCGGGTGTTTGCCGGCGCCGGCGGGGCCGGCATGCAGCGCCTGGCGCGGCTGGCGCAGCACCGCGGCATCGTGTTCGTGCTGTGCGCTACTACGCTGGTGGCCGGCGCGGTGGCGATCTTCCAGGCACAACGCACGGAAGGCGACGGCCCGGTGACGAACGACGACGAGGTGGCCGTGGCCAGCGCCGCCCAGCCTGCGGCGAAAGCGGGCCACACCCCTGTGCGCCCGGCCGCGCCGGCTGCCCGCAAATTCGTGACCGCCCACTACAGCTTCAACATTCCCGCCGGCCGCCGCGTCGAGGAGGCCGACCTGAAGGCGGCCGACGGCGCCTTCGCCACCGCGGCCGAGGCGCTGTCGATCGAGGTGAGCGACCCGCCCCGCATCGACGTCGACCTGTCCGGCAGCATCCGCCACACCGCCGGCCTGGCCGCGCACAACCGCATCCGCATCACCCTGGAACCCGACTGGCACGAGACGCTGGTGCACGAGACGGTGCACGTGATGGCCGGCTGGATCGCCGGCGGCGAGCATGCGCGCGACCTCGACCGGATGTCGCTGTTCAACGAGGGCCTGGCGCACTGGGCCGAGCCCTCGTATGGTCGCGACAAGGCGCTGCGCGCACGCGAACGGCTGGCGCTGGCGGCCCTGTTCCGGCGCAAGCTGCTGAACCAGGAGTCGCTGCTCGACAACCGCACGCTGGAACGCCAGCTCGACTGGCGGCTGCAGTATCCGCTCGGCGCCGCGCTGATCGAGGTCGTCGTCAAGCGCTACGGCGACGAGGCCCCGCGACGCGTACTGGAAGCGCTCGCCAAGCCCGACTTCCCACCAGGGCTCGAGGGCTATGAGCTGTACCGCAGCGCCTTCCAGCAGGCCGGCTTCGACCTCAACCTGGTCTTGAACGACTATGCGCTGCAGCTGCGGCGCTGGAGCGATGACGCCGCAGCGGCGATCGACGCCATGGCGCGTCCACGCGGGCTGCTGGTGCGCGCGCCCGGCCAGGCCGGCATCGCGGTGCAGCTGGACCGGCCGCTGGACGCCGGCGAGCAGCTGGTGGTGCAGTTCCGGCCGCGCCCCGACAGCCGGCTCGACGACGTGACGGCGGTGGACCACCTGGAACGCGACGCCCGTATCAAAGGCCGCCCGGTGGCCTGGCTGCCGCTGTCCCGGGTGGCCGGCAACCAGGTGTGCTACCAGCTGGGCGTGCGCAACCGCTTCTACGACATGGTCGAACCCTGGCAGTGCCTGCCGCTGGACCGGGCCGCCGCCGCCGGACCGTGACGGCTGACGGTCCGATTGGCGCCGTCCTCTGCGGGCCGGCGGGATTGCTGCTCTAATAGCGCTTTCTATCGTTCGCTGTCGGATAAAAGGAGCTACAACAATGACCATCGCCTTCCTCGGCCTCGGCGCCATGGGCCAGCACATGGCCGCCAACCTGCTGCGTGCCGGCCAGATCGTCCATGTCTGGAACCGCAACCCTGCGCCGGTGCAGGCACTGGCGCAACAGGGCGCCAAGCCCGCCGCCACGCCCGCCGAATGCGGCATCGCCGACGTCGTGTTCACCATGCTGGCCGACGACGCCGCCACCCGCGCCGTGATGATCGACGGCGGCGTGCTGGACGCGATGGCGCCCGGCAGCATCCACGTCAACATGGCCACCGTCTCGGTCGCCTTTGCGCGCGAGATGGCCGACCTGCACCTGGCGCGCGGCGTCGGCTACGTGGCGGCGCCGGTGCTGGGCCGGGTCGACGTCGCCGCGGCGGGCAAGCTGAACATCCTGGCCGGCGGCAGCGACGAGCTGATCGCCCGCGTGCAGCCACTGCTCGACCTGTTGGGCCAGAAGACCTGGCGCTTCGGCGACGCACCGGAACAGGCCAACGCCATCAAGCTGGCCTGCAACCTGACCCTGGCCTGCGCCATCGAAGCCACGTCGGAAGGCGCCGCGCTGGCGCGTGCGCACGGCGTGCCGGCCGCGAACTTCGTCGACCTGATCACCAGCACCCTGTTCGCCGGCTCGCCGGTCTACAAGGGCTACGGCGGCATGATCGCGGAGGCGCGCTACAGCCCGGCGGGCTTCAAGCTGTCGCTCGGCCAGAAGGATGTGCGCCTAGCGGTGGAAGCCGGCCGCGCACAAGGCTTGCCGCTGGCCTTCGGCGACGCCCTGCAGGGGGTGCTGAAAGAAGCCGTGGACGCCGGCGACGCCGACCTCGACCTGGCGGCGCTGGGCAAGAACGCGGCGCGCCGCGGCGGCCTGGTGTGACGGGGCATTCGTGGACAACCTTACCGATAAGCTGGCTGCGCAACTGACGCGGCTGTACCTGGCGCCGGAAGCGCTGACGCGCGAGACGCTGGCCCAGCACCTGCAGGGCAAGACCACGCTGGCCATCAAGCTGACCACGGCCGACAACCTGACGCGCGCGCTGGCGATCCCGTTCCGCAAGCTGGCCTTCGCCACCGAAGGCCAGCACTGGACCCGGCTGTGCGAGGTGGCGAATGCGCTGCAGGGCGAACTCGGCCTGCCGGCGCCGGCGGTCAGCATCGACGGCGCCAGCGCCTATTATTTGTGGCTGTCGCTGGAAACGCCGGTACCGACCACGCGCGCCCAGGACTTCCTGGCCGCGCTCAAGCAAGCCTACTTTCCCGAGACCGAGCTGGCACCGGACGCCGCCACCGCGCCGGTCTACCTGCCACCCTGCCTGAACCCGCGCAGCGGCAAGTGGGCGGCCTTCATCCACCCCGGCATGGGGGCGGCGTTCGCCGACGAATCCGGACTGGAGATGGCGCCGCCGACGGCCGGGCAAGTGGCCTTCCTGGATGGGCTGGACAGCATCGGCGCGGCGCAGTTCGAGGCGGCGCTGGGCAAGCTGCAGCAGGGTCGGGGGGCGGTACCTGCCGCACCGGCGGTGCCTGCGGTGGCGCCGCTTGCCGGTGCGGCGGTGGACAGCGTGCCGGCAGCGCAGCCGGTGGCGGCACCGGAGGGATTGCTGCTGAAGGATGCGACGCTGGAGGATATCGTCAGGTTCCTGCACTCGAAGCATATCGAGCCGACGTTTCGGCATTTGATGCCGAAGTAAAGGCTGCGGAGCAGCGTTGGCGTCGGATTTTTGCGATAGCCAATGCACGTCGCCCCTGCCTGCGCAGGGGCGACGGGTCATATTACCGGGCTGACGTTCAAGGCTGCGGATTCCACCCAGCCCCACCACCGTAACCCGCAAACACCTTCGCCCGCGTCGCAAAGCGCGCCGCCACCTCGGCATCGCTCAACGCATACCCACCCACCCGCAAGCGCAGGTCGATCGGCACCCCGGCCAGCGTGGTGCTGCCGTACTCGCGCCAGCCGGCGTCCGCGCTCGGCACGGCCGGATTCGGCGCCGGCTGGCCGTTCACGCCCAGGCCGGCCCAGCCCGCGGTCGCCACGTGGCTGTCCATCTTGCAGTTGACGAAGGCGATGTTGTCCCAGCTCGCGGTCCCGCCCGGACTGCGCGCCAGGTAGGTGGTACCCGCCGGCACGTCGCCGTGGTTCGGACCGGGGCCCGGACCGTGGGTCAGGCTGCTGTTGAGGAACACGTAGCCGATGTCGGAGGCAACCGGCACCCGTGCCTGCAGCACGTAGCCGCCGCTGGTCGCGCTGGCGCTGTCGCCGACGCTGCGGATCTCGCTGTTCTCGAACAGCGCCGCGTGGCTGCTGCCCCAGATGAAGTCGACGTTGCCCGCCACCAGCGTGTTGTAGAACCATGCCCAGCCCTTCAGGTTGAGCGTGTCCTGCTCGCTGTAGAAGCTGGCGTTCCTGGCCACCAGGCGCGTGTCGCTGTTGAAGTACACGGTTTCCGCCTGGCCCGAGATCGACGCCGAGCGGATGGTCGTGTTCGTCATGCTCAGGTTGTCGAGCACCAGCATGTCCGCCGCTTCGACCAGCATCACGGCGCGCCCGCCCGCCGGCGAGCCGGCGATGGTGGGCGACTGGCTCGATCCGGTGCCCGGGTTCAGCGTCTCGTTGTTGGTGTAGCGGATCGTCACGCCGTCGCGGCTTTCGCCCCGGATCGTGACGTTGTCCTTGCCGTTCAGGTACAGCAGCTCGTCGTAGGTGCCGTTCTTCACGTTGATCGTGACCGGGGTCGCCTTCGCGACCGCCTGCATCGCATGGTTCAGCGCGCCCTGCACGGTGCGGAAATCGGCGGCGCCATCGTCGTCGACCGTGAGCATGGTGGCGGTCGGCGGCGCCGCTTTCGTCGTGAACGACCAGCCGCCCAGCTTGCCGATGCCCACGAACGGCAGGCCCCCGAGCGTGGTGCCGGTGAATACGCCGTCCGCGATGGCGACGTAGTACGCGGTGCCGTAGGCCAGCTTGTTGGCGTGCGGGACGATGGTTGCCGTGTTGCCGTCGATGCGGATCAGCGCCGTGTTCACGCGCCGCACCAGCGCCTGGCCCGGATAGCCGAGCGCATCGGACTCGCCGCTGGGGCGGATCACGTCGACCAGCGCATCGTCGCTCTTGCGGAAGATGCGGATGCTGCCGATCGTGCCCAGGGTCGGCGGACGGTCGAAGGTCAGTTTCAAGGCGCCGTCGACGTTGACCGCGCCGGCTTGCGCGGCCGGCTGGCTGGCGCCCTGCAGCGGATAGGTCTGGACCGGCTGCACGAATTGCGCGCCGACCGTGGCGGCGATGGTGCGCGTCAGCGACGGCTCCGAGCCGCTGGCGAACACGATGCTGGCGCTGCCGGCCGACAGTGGCGTCAAGGTCACGGTAGTGCCGCTGGCGACCGCGCTGACCACGTTCGGATTGCTGGAAGCGACCGTGAAGGTATCCGGCGTGTTGTCCGCGGTGACGGCCGTGACCGCGACGTTCAAGGGCGCATCGCCCGCTTCGGCGCTGTAGGCGAGCGAAGACGGATCCAAGGTCAGCTGCACCGGCTTCTGGCGCGGGTCGCCCACGCGCACGTCGTCGATCTGGAACGACTTGTTGGCCGTGTACAGGCCGATCAGGCCGCGCTGGGTGAAGGCCGTGTCGGCGATCGACCCCAGCTTCCTGCCGTCCAGGTAGACAGTGAGGGTGCTGCCGATCAGTTCGAAGCGCACGGTATAGAACTGGGTATCCATCGCGATCGCCTGGCGCGACTGGAATGGACGGCTGAGCGAACCGGCCAGCATCTTGGCGATTTCGACTTGCGTGCTGGTGGTGCTGCTCTGGACGTTCAAGCCGCCGCCGTACCAGTTGTTCGCGTCGACGTAGCGCGTGACCAGGTACAGCTGCTTGTTGCCGGTGGTGCTGTTGGCCATCGGCTTGATGCGCGCCTCGACGTAATAATCGCCCGAAGGGACACCCGCAAAAGCTTCCGGCTTCACCAGCGCCAGCACGCCGCCGGCGGTGGCCGCGGTGTACTGCAGCACCTTGCTCGGGCTGCCGGCCGCTTCGTCGACCACGCGGAAGGATCCGTTCGGACCACTTACCGGCAACAGGTTCCACTTGGCGGTGCCGCCATCCTGGAAGTCGTCGCAGAAGTACAGGCCACTGGCAGGGCAATTGAGCGTCGGGCCGGTCTCCACGACCACCGGGCCGGTGCCGGTGACGGCGGTCGTCAGCTTGCCGCTGCCGGCCTGGGCCAGCGTATTGGCTTTCACCAGCGCCGCCGGACGCGCCGTAAAGGCGTACGGCGGCGTCCAGCCCGGCGTGGCCGGTAGCGCGCAGCTGCCGAGCGCCGCGCCGTTCAGCAGCGAGCCGCTGTCCTTGAAGGCGCCGGCGCTGGGGTCGCCCGGGTTTTTGATGATGGCGTCGCAGTTGGCAGCCCCGGCGATCTCGAACACGTTGGCGTTCGACAGTACCTTGGCATTGGTGCCGGGACCGATGCTGTAGCTGTTGCGGTACACCGCCGCCGTCTTGCTGCCGACGTAGTAATTATTGAACAGGTGGACCTGGCCGAAGCGCACGCGCGGCGCGCGCGACTGCACGTCGCGGAACACGTTGTTGCTGAAGGTGACGCGCAGCTTGCCCTCGTCGGCGGTGGCCGAGCTGCTGGAGCCGACCAGGTTGTTCTTGTCGTGCTCGCCGAACACGTTATACGACACCGTCACGTAATCCGACGCGTTGGTGATGTCGACCGCGCCGTCGTGGCACTGCTTGACGTGGCCGTTCTCGCTAGGGAGATAGTTGTCGGTCACCGGCGCGTCGGTAAAGGCATTGTGGTCGATCCATATGTGGTCCGACCCGCTGATGCCGATCGCATCGTAGGCGGCGTTCCAGTTGCCGGTGGCGCCGTCGTTCGGATCGAAGACCGGCTCGACGTCGCAGGGGTTCACGATCTTCAGGTTGCGGACGATGATCTGCGAAACGTTGGAGACGATGATGTGGCCGTTCACGATGCCGGCGTTGGCGCCGTCGCCGATCAGCGTGGTGTTGTTCTTGAGGCGGATCGCCCCACGCGCCGACTGGTCGGCGGTGCTGGTGTAGGGCTTGCCCTCGGTCATGTCGATGGTACCGACCAGCTTGATGATCTTGGGCGCCACGCCGCCGTTGACGATTGCGGCCAGCAGCTGGGCGCGGTTGGTGACGGTAAAGATCTGGGTCGCTGCCGCAGTGGCGCCGCCGCCGGTGCCGCCTGCCTGGCTGGCCCAGCCGTCGAGCGGCGCCGTGGCGCGCGCCGCATCCACGGTCGCGCCATGGACGGTGGCGCCGAAGGTGCCGGCGCACAGGGCGGCCGCCAGCAGGGCCGACGCGCGCAGCGCGGCCCTGACATTGATATATGTCATTTGGATTCTCCCGATATGGAACGCGTGGGCGTTCAGGCTTGCGCGGCGCGCTTGCGGCGGCTCATCGCCAGCCCGGCAACACCTGCCAGCAGCAGGGCGGCACTGGCCGGCTCCGGTACGTCGGCCGCCGCGTCCGCGCTGCCGATCTGCGCGCTGACCGGGATGAAGTCCGCGTTCCAGTCCAGTCCGCTCAAGTCGAGTCCGATGCTGTGGCTGCTCAAGACCGACAGGCGGGGCAGGCCGCCGACGGCGCTGGCGTCGACCAGGGTGAAGCTGGTGATCGGCGCCGCCAGCGAGCTGCCGAAATCAAAGGTGAGGGTATAGCTGCCGTCGAGCGGCGGCACCATGTTGGCGTAGATCGACAGCAGGCCGCTGCGCGTGAAATCGAAGCCGAACAGGGCGTCGCCGGTCAGGAATTCGACGTAGCTGTCGTTCGGGTCGAGGCCGCTGACATTGCTGCCGGGGCCGGGCAGGTAGCCGCTGTCGTTGCCGAGCACGTCAACGGTACCGTTGTAGGTTGCCGTGATGCTGGCCTGCTCGAGGGATAGCGGTGCCGCGTGTGCCTGGCCGGCGGCGAGGGCTGCCAGTACCAGGGTCTCCATGATCATTTTTTTCATTATTGTTCCAGTTGTGGTTGCTGCGGATCGGAACCGGCGCCGGCCTGCCGCGGGCATGCGGCGTCCCTGGCGCCAGCCGTGGGAGGGCTGCGCGGATGGGCGTCTGCGTGCGGGCGGTAGGGATGGCAGCCGGATGGACAGCTGTGAAGCGAAAGGCGCGTACTGCCTGCCGGGAGCGGCTTGTGGCCGCCCCGCCAGGTTCTGGAATCTTAGCACGGAGCCATTAAATTGGTCTGGCCAATTTAAGGGTCTGCAGCAGTTTGTGGCGTAATTGACGTTAACTGGTCAGGCCAGTTTCCATGACAACATAGCCGTTGCCACGGGTGCTAGCGTTGCATCGTGTCGAGTGTCGCATTTACCCACTTCATGAGTGCCGCATCGTCCGCCATGTTGCCGGTGTACGGGATATCCGGATTGAAGGGCTCGCGCGTGCCTTGCGTGCTCTTGAACCAGGCTGTCGGAAAGGCGATCCTGCCATGCCCGCTCGGCAGGTCGAGCGCCGTGATTTCGCCAAAGGGCGAATAGCCGACGGTCGGTTCGCCCATCACCACGGCATCGCCCGTCGCCCGTAGATAGAGCAGAAAGGCCATGCACGAGCTGAAACAGGTGCGGTCGATGACGGCGGCGATGCGCGGGCCGTGCGGGCGCGGCCAGGTCGGCGCCGTCAAGGCCGTCGAGTCGGCTTCGCCGTCGACCAGGGCCAGCTTCTGGCCGGCACGCAGCGCCGCTTCGACTTTCACCA
>Ga0308168_1000491_pt1 | contig 47664 bp, 46 predicted proteins | sample PhyCR2_FD_202133 | JGI IMG/M metagenome (GOLD analysis project Ga0308168, IMG submission 202133) | Phyllosphere microbial communities from UC Gill Tract Community Farm, Albany, California, United States - DLSLRC.R2 | ecosystem: Host-associated > Plants > Phyllosphere > Unclassified | place: USA...
TTGACATTTAATCGGGATTACAGGCAATGGCTGAGAATCAAAACTACGGCACTGGTCGCCGCAAAAGCTCTTCCGCACGCGTCTTTATTAAGCCGGGTAGCGGTAACATCGTTATCAACCAGCGTTCTTTAGAACAGTACTTCGGTCGCGAAACTGCCCGCATGGTAGTTCGTCAGCCGCTGGAACTTCTGGACATGGTCGGTAAATTTGATCTGTACATCACTGTTAAAGGTGGTGGTATCTCTGGTCAGGCTGGTGCGATCCGTCACGGTATCACACGCGCTCTGATGGAGTACGACGAGTCACTGCGTGGCGAACTGCGTAAAGCAGGCTTCGTTACTCGTGATGCTCGTAAGGTTGAACGTAAGAAAGTCGGTCTGCGTAAAGCACGTCGTCGTCCTCAGTTCTCCAAACGTTAATTTTTCCTGCTCAGGCAGAATCAATTATCGGAAAACCCGGTGCCTGGCGCCGGGTTTTTTATTTTCTTCCGGTGCAAAAAGCGCGAAACACACACCGCTTTACTATTTTCCCCCTCAATTCCGTGTGTGGTCCCCCACAAGCTGGCTAAAATCTGGTAAACTGTGTGTCACTTTGTGCCCATTGGCCGGGTAAAAATGTCTGTATCCTGTACATCAGGAAAGGGTTAATTTTCGGGCCGGTGGCAATAATGAGTCGCCACGTGGATGGCTATTCGCAGTAATTTTCTCGATAAACTTGGAGGTTTACATGGCTGTCGCTGCCAACAAACGTTCGGTAATGACGCTGTTTTCTGGTCCGACTGACATTTTCAGCCACCAGGTACGCATTGTACTGGCTGAGAAGGGTGTTAGTGTCGAGATCGAGCAGGTTGAAACGGATAACCTGCCGCAGGATCTGATCGACCTCAACCCATACCGTACCGTGCCCACCCTCGTTGATCGCGAGCTGACGCTGTATGAATCGCGCATCATCATGGAATACCTGGACGAACGTTTCCCGCATCCTCCGCTGATGCCGGTTTACCCGGTGGCACGTGGTGAAAGCCGCCTGATGATGCACCGTGTTGAGCAGGACTGGTACAGCCTGATGCGTAAAGTCGAAAACGGCACCGCACAGGAAGCTGAAGCTGCACGTAAGCAGCTGCGGGAAGAGTTGCTGGCTATCGCGCCACTGTTCGCCCGTACGCCGTTCTTTATGAGCGAAGAGTTCAGCCTGGTCGATTGCTATCTGGCTCCGCTGTTATGGCGTTTACCGCAGATGGGTATTGAGCTGATTGGTGCCGGGTCTAAAGAGCTGAAAGGCTATATGACCCGCGTTTTTGAGCGTGATTCCTTCCTCGCTTCTCTGACAGAAGCGGAACGTGAAATGCGCCTGCAAACGCGGGGCTGATTACGATGGAAATGTCCCAACTGACTGCACGTCGTCCCTATCTGCTGCGCGCCTTCTATGAGTGGTTGCTGGACAACAATCTCACGCCACATCTGGTTGTCGACATCAACTTGCCCGGCGTGATGGTGCCCCTGGAATATGCCCGCGATGGTCAGATCGTTCTGAACATTGCCCCGCGAGCGGTGGGCAATCTCGAGTTGGGCAATGATGGCGTTAGCTTCAGCGCCCGTTTTGGCGGCGTTCCCCGTCAGGTTTCCGTGCCTATGGCTGCGGTCCTGGCGGTTTATGCGCGTGAAAACGGTGCCGGTACGATGTTTGAACCAGAGCCGGCGTATGAAGAAGCCAGTGAGTTTGATGCTTCACATGCGCAGGATGATGGGGCGCCAGAAACGGTCATGTCAGTGATCGATGGTGATCGTCCCGATGATGCAGGTGCTGATGACGACAACGATCCCGACGATGAACCGCCCCCGCGCGGCGGTCGTCCGGCGCTTCGCGTCGTAAAATAAAAACGGGCCTTCGGGCCCGTTTTTTTACACTGTCGATCCGGGAGCGCCAGGCTCCCGGTGTCATCAGTAGACGTCGCGCAGGTAGCGCTTCTCTTTTTTCAGCTGGTCAACGTAATCGGCAGCACGCTCTGCAGATAATCCGCCAAACTGAGTAATCACCTCATACAACGCCTTATCAACGTCTTTTGCCATGCGTGAGGCATCACCACAGACATAGAAGTAAGCCCCTTCCTGCAGCCAGGCATACAGTTCGGCACCCTGTTCCAGCATCCGCGTCTGAACGTAGATTTTTTCCGCCTGATCGCGTGAAAATGCCAGATCCAGACGGGTCAGCAGTCCACTTTCCTGCCAGGCTTTCAGCTCATCCTGATAGATGAAGTCATGCTCCTGATGCTGATCGCCAAAGAACAGCCAGTTTTTCCCTTTGGCACCGACGGCCTCGCGCTCTTCCAGGAAGGCACGGAAGGGGGCAATACCGGTCCCCGGACCGATCATGATCAGGGGGGCATCACCGTTCGCTGGCACGCGGAAGGCTTTATTCGGTGAAATAAAGATGGCCGGTTTTTCACCCCGTTTGACACGCTCGGCCAGATAGGTTGAACAGACGCCGCTGCGGGCACGGCCAGCGCTGTGATAACGGACGGAAGCGATCGTCAGGTGCACCTGGTTCGGATGGGCTTTCTGACTGGATGAAATAGAGTAAGCGCGATGCTGTAGCGGACGCAGCAGGCCAACAAATTCAGGAATACTCAGTGAACGGGTCACATCCAGCTGCAGCAGGTCGAGAGTATCTTTCCCCCACAGCCACACACCCAGCGCATCCTTATCGTCGTGCTGTAAGACATGACGCAGTTCCTGGTTGGTGGTGTTCTGGCCCACCCATTCAATCAGCTTGCGCGATGGCTCAGAAATCTCGAACTGGTAGGTCAGCAGATCGCCCAGGCTACGGTCAAAGCCGGGGACCGGGTTATCGTAGTCAGACTTCAGCTGTGTCAGCAACAGATTCACCAGCGCCGGGTCGTTGACCGGGATCACGCCCAGCGCATCACCCGCTTCGTACTTCAGCCCGCTGTCGGTCAGATCGAACTCGAAGTGGCGGATATCCTTGCCGGACTTCTCACCGGACAGACGCTTGTTGGTCGCCAGAGCGGCGGCATACGGATTATTTTTATTGCTGCCCGGGATGACCGGTGCTTCCGGCGCGCTCTCCAGCGCCGTACCGCTGCTGCCTGCACTGGCGGCAAACTGCGGCATCGAGCTGGCGATCCACGCGTTGGAGGGTTCTTCATAGTCGATATCGCAGTCGATACGATCACAGACGCGTTTTGCACCCAGTTGCTCAAGGCGCATATCAATAAATTTACCCGCCTGGCAGAAACCATCGTAGCCGGTATCGCCAATGGCCAGAACGGCAAAGTGCATCTGCTCCAGACGCGGTGCGGTACTGGCAGAGATGGCCTGCCAGAACAGCTGGGCGTTATCCGGCATCTCGCCTTCGCCGTAAGTCGAGGTGATTACCAGCACATGACGCATGGTGACAAACACGTCGATATCCACTTCACCCAGGCCCTGAACAACCGGTACCAGGCCCTTCGCCCGCGCGGCTTTTGCCGCGTTTTGCGCTAAGGCTTCCGCATTACCTGTCTGGGAACCAAACAGGATATGCAACTGGGTGGTGGCGGAAGAGGCCGCAGAGCCTGCGGCCTGCGGCTGGTTTTCCAGCACCAGCAGACGTGAGTGTAATCCGGCAAGGAAGCCTGCCAGCCAAAATTTCTGCTCGCCGTTAAACGGCGCGTCTTCAGGAATATAAGGAATCTTCATCAGTTTTATCTACTCAATCCCGTTAAATACTCGCCAAACTTCGGGCCGCAGAGGCGATGGCTGCCAGCCCGAAACAGGGAAAGTATGAGTCACTGTTCATAGTCAAATAGTTAAGCTAACTTGCCGACGGCGGCTGCCAGTTCAGGCAGTGCAGCACGCGCGAACAGCTCCTCAAAGTCAGGCAGTCGGCCCAGCACGTCCCGGTTACACGCATCCTGATACATGATCCAGCCGTAAGTCGCCAGGCTGTCCATGGAGCGGATATTACGCTGCGTGAGCGCTGCTTTATAATCTGTCATACGCTTTGCACCAATCAGGCAGGCCAGCTCTTCATCACTGTAGCTCTCGATGGCCGCCCGGCCGTGGCGTTGCAGTTTGCTGATCAGGCTGAAATCTTCAGTCATCAGCAGGTTACGTACCGCTTTCTCAACGGCCGGATCCTCCACAGCGGTGCCTTTCGGCAGGCGTGAAAGCGCCAGCTGCTGTGCAGAATTGAGGACGGTGTAGTTATTCAACAGCACCAGCATTTCAGGGGTATCTGTCGCACCGTAGCCCGGGACTGCACCGTTAGCAATAGGCTTCCCTTCGCGCCATGCGGCTTTAAACTTCGCCACCTGATGCCCGGCCAGCGCTGTGGAGAGCTCTTCCAGCAGATCCTTACGGCTTTTCGCTTTCAGGATCTCAGCGGCATCCTGGTAAAGCAGCAGAGAGCGCGGCATGACATAAACGAAGTGCTGACACTCGCTTTCCCAGTGATCGAGCAGCCACTGCGCACGTGGGGAAGAGGTGGCTTCCAGATGCCAGTTCAGCATCGTCAGTACCGCATCTTTGTGCACGCGCGCCATTTCACTGTCATCCGCGATGGAACCCAGCATCACGGAGTCCGCCGCAGCAGAACCCGCCAGCGTGCCGTACGGGTCATACTGATAAGCGAAACCGCCGCTCATACCGTTACCAAAGCCAGTACCGTAAGTACCGAGGTTCAGCACTGCACCGTTAGTCATATATTCGCAGCAGAAATCACCGACGCCTTCGACCACAGCAGTAGCACCCGAGTTACGTACGGCGAAGCGGTCACCGGCCTGGCCCTGCGCGAACAGACGTCCCCCGGTGGCACCGAACAGAGCGAAGTTACCGATCAGCACGTTACCTTCCGCATCTTCCGATCCGCCGCCCGGAGACATCACCACGATTTCTCCGCCACACTGCCCTTTACCGACACCGTCGTTACAGGTGCCGTAATGCTCAAGGCGCATGCCATCGTTACAGAACACGCCATAAGACTGACCGGCAGATCCGGAGGTGGAAATCGTCACAGTCGACGGAGCCAGATAGCGACGGCCGCGATCGTCCAGCAGTGCAGCCGGGATACGGCTCAGGTGTTCGGCATTCAGCGTGTGGTTCAGCAGGCGTTCAATATCAATAGCCAGCTGGCCCCCCACGCTCTTATTACGGTTGTTCAGGGTGATCCCGTCACCCAGTGTGATCCCGGTCGATCCCTGGCTGACCAGGCGATCGTTAACCAGATCGATCCAGCCATTGTCCAGTTCGAAATCTTTTTCCAGATAAACCGGATGGGCAATTTTCACCTCAGGCACCACGGTTAACATGGCGCGCAGATCCAGCTTACCGACTTCCAGCGGGTGGTCCATCAGGTGGAGCAGATCAGACCGGCCGCGTGCCTCACGCAGTGAACGCAGGCCAAGACGTGCCAGCATCTCACGCACCTCGTGCGCCACGTTGATGAAATACTGCGCCAGCTGGCGAGGGTCACCATCGAAGGCTTCGGCATTGGTGGTCAGCCCGGCCGGGCACTTCACGTTGCAGTTTTTCGCCATCACGCACTTCAGCATCATGAGTGCCGTGGTGCCGAATTCAAAGCTGTCGCCGCCCAGCAGTGCGGATTTCACCACGTCACTGCCCGTCTGCTGTGCGCCTGAGCAGCGCAGTAGCACTTTCTCACGCAGGCCGTTGGCACACAGCGCCTGATGGACTTCTGCGATGCCGATCTCTGCCACACGTCCGGTATATTTCAGACTGGTGACTGAAGCGGCCCCGGTACCGCCAGTGTTACCGGCCACGTTGATGACATCAGCGCCGGCTTTCGCCACGCCAACCGCGATAGTACCGATCCCTTCAGAGGAAACCAGTTTAACGATCACGCGTACACGGGCAGCTTTACAGTCGTGGATCAGCTGGGCCAGATCCTCAATAGAGTAAGTGTCATGGTGCGGAGGAGGGGAGACCAGCTCCACGCCTGGCGTACCGCCACGGGCCGCGGCGATTTCTACCGTCACCTTGGCCGCCGGTAACTGACCGCCTTCACCCGGTTTTGCCCCCTGGCCGATTTTAATCTCCAGTTCTTCCAGCATCGGATCGGCCAGATAGGCGGCCCAGACGCCAAAACGACCGGACGCCAGCTGTTTAATGCGTGATGCCCGGATGGTGCCGTGACGGGAATAGTGCTCGCCCCCTTCCCCACAGTTACTCATTCCGCCCACCATGTTGGTGCCATGAGCGACGGCCTCATGTGCCGGCGCTACCAGTGCACCGTGGCTCATCGCCCCGGAGGCAAAGGTGCGGGTAATCTCATGGGCTGGCTGCACTTCGCTTAACGGCAGCGCGGGAGAAAGGGTAAAGATGCGTGACAGATAGTCAGCTGCTTTGCCGTTCGCCTTCAGAAGCAGGGCTTCTGCGGTGACTTCCGCATGTTCAATGGCGTCCCCGAAGCGTTTTTTCAGCACCACGGAGAGCGTGGTGAGGCGGTCGTGCTCACTTTTCAGGCCGACAATGGCATCGGTGAGGCGCAGTGTGAACAGACCTTCTTGTGACTCGTCTGCTTCGCATTCCAGTCCGCGCACCGCAAAGCCGTTATTTACCAGCGAGTAACGCCCCAGCTTACGCGTGAACTCGGCTTCGCTGTCGACGTGGGTCAGGTCAGCCGGCAGGGCGAGAATATCACGCAGTGCCGCCGGGCGGCGCTTACGCTCTTCCAGCATCAGGCTGGAGAACTGACGGTAATCGGGGGTGATAGTGAAGTTGTCTATCACCTCGTCCGGGATACGTTCGAAGCTGCTGTCCGTAAAGGATTTCGCTTTGATATTAAACGCGTTGTCCAGCTTGGCCAGCGTCATCAGGCGGATAAAGTTATCCTCCTCGCGCGCTTTATCCGAGAAGCGAATCGGCTGCTCAGTCATATCGATAAAGGTACGTACGGCGATAGTGCCGTAGGAGTGACCGGCCCCCTCTGCACGTTCCTTAAACAGGCCCAGCAACGGCACTTCTGACTCTCCCTGAATACGCAATGCACTCTGGTGCCAGTCAACGGCCATTTGCGCGATGGTGGCGAAGCCTGCACCCCCTACCGGGGTTTTAATATTCGGAAAATACTTCTTCAGCACGCGATCTTCGGTATCGAGGAAATTCGGCTCAAAGAACTCACCGCAGCTGTAGCTTTCAACGGTACACAGGCCGACTTTGCCCATGGTCTTCATCAGCGCTTTTTCAGCCGCTTTGGCGTAGCGTTTGAATGCCTTGTTACCTTCTTCACCTTCACCGTATTTTTCTTCGGCACGCATCTGCACGCCCAGCGGATACACCGCTGACGCACCGAAGCCGAGGGTGGCAGCAATGTGGTGCGAAGAGATGCTCTGGCCGCTTTCCACCACCAGTGACACATCCAGGCGCAGGCCTTCCTGCACCAGGCGCTGGTTGATGGCTGATACCATCAACAGCATCGGGATAGCAGCACGGGTTGAGGAGATATGGCGGTCCGTGATGACGGCGATACCGCCCTGCTCACGGGCGAAATCCACCACCTCCTGTGCCAGCGCATCAATGGCCTGCTCCAGCGCATTCGCATTGGCGGCACGGCTGATCGGGTCGGTGCCGATAACGGGCTCATAGAGCATTTCAAAACGGGCATACGGGGCCACGGTCTGCTCGCGCAGCTGCAGCATATCCAGATGCGTCAGGATCGGTGTTGGCACCACAATCTGGTGACCTTTACTGCGCCCAAGATGCGGTTTCGCACCCAGTGCAACGCGCAGGGTCATGCCATCCACTTCACGAATGGAATCCAGCGGCGGGTTGGTGACCTGAGCAAATCGCTGAGAGAAGTAATGCGCCATTCCCCCTTCATGGTCGGACAGGGCGTTAATCGCGTTGCCGTAACCCATGGCAGAGATTTTCTCTGCGCCGGTGGTCAGCATCGGGTCCATCATAAATTTGAAGCTTTCCTGGTTGTAGTAGTAAGCCACAAAACGCTGATAGGTTTTGAGGTCACCGCTATAACGCAGAGGGGAACCCTGTTGCTCCGCCGGGATCACCGGCAGTTCCTGTAATGTCACCCGTGACTCAGCCAACAGCGCCGGATAATCGGCCACCGCCGCCAGCTTTTCCAGGGCTTCTACGGTGGTATAGCTGCGTTTTTCACGGTGATCGTAATACAGCATGCCGCCCGCTTCGATACGGCCACGGCGCAGGACGCTCTCGGGTGGGAAGGCAATCTGACCCGCTTCCGACATCGCACCAATATACTCCGCCGTTTCCACAGAGCGCAGCGGGCGCAGGCCGAGACGGTCAAGACGAGCCCCGATCACTTCACCGTTGCCGAAAATCAGCGCGGCCGGGCCGTCATTCTTCTCTTCATACAGGGAGAAGTATTCCAGCATTGCGCGGACTTCAGCGGAGAGAGAGGGATCGTTTTCCCACGCTGGCGGCATCATGGAAACCACCGCAGTGATCAGGTCCAGGTTATCTTCCATCAGACGGCTGTGGATACTTTGATCCAGGCGCGAGCTGTCTGACTGGCCTTTAGGGCGCACGATTTTCTTACCGCGCGCCAGCGCCAGCGCTGCTTCCGCAATACGGTTTTTACGGTCGGTGTTCAGCTCGCCGTTGTGCGCCATCAGCCGGAACGGCTGCGCCATGGTGGTATGCGGATCGGTGTTAGTCGAAAAGCGGGTATGGAAGAACAGACCGCGGACCTGGTGGTCTGTGTCGGTCAGATCCTGGAAATAGGGGATCACCTCGTTCGAATTCAGGCGGGCTTTAAAGACCTGCGTGCGGGAAGAGAGCGACAGTGGATAGAGGCCGCCAAACTCACTTTCGGTAAAGGCGCGGGCTTCGATATCCAGCAGGGCACGGTAGATACGTTTTTCAAAGTCAATCTGATTGCTGATATCGTCCGGGGCAGTAAACACCCATTGCACGATAGGCAGCTGGAACTGAATCGCCGCCGGACGCAGTACGCTGGTATCCAGGGGCATATCACGTTTGAGGAGGATTGGCAGTTTATAAGCGGCCAGGGTTTCTTCCACCAGGCGCTCGGCGTTGGCACGCAGCGTACTGTCCTTCGGCACAAAGAAGTTGCCGACGCCATAACGGCCGGCTTCCAGTGGCTGTCCGGTAATTTTGCGGAAGAAATGCAGAGAGAGGTCGACGTTAACCCCGGCGCCGTCACCTACGCCTTCGGCAGACATGCCCCCGCGATGAGGAACAGTACACAGGGCACTGTGTGCCATCTGCAGAACCTCATGAGTTTGCTCGCCGTCCTTACGAGTAATGAAACCCACACCGCAGCTGTCACTGTCTTTTGATGGATCATACAAGCCATAGGGATAAGGTTTTGAGTTGGACATTGAGGGCCTCCTTAACTGCTTTTGACATTACCACTGTTCTTCAGGCTCAGAGCGCCACGGAGTGTCTTCTCTGGTTCTGTATCATTTTCTTGCCGCTAAAACGCAGACACCGTGACTCCGAACATTTCATCAAGGGACATTGACCTGACACGTCCTTGAATGAGTTGCTCACGAAATTCCGGGTCTCAAATTGGAGATAACTTACATCACGAGGGAGTCTACTTGCTGCATAGATATGCCGAGACACTGGCCCGTCAGGAAAGCTTCCAGCGGATTTCCAACTTATCGGGAAAGCGAACTCAGGTCAAATAGCGATCTTACTGATACCTTTTCATGCCTTTTTGGTATTAACTAATTGATTTTAAATGTTTTAATGCGATATTTTAACCCTATTGAAGGGAGGGCGAAGGGGAGAGAAGTGTGAGCTGACTCACTATAGGGCAGTACGCAAATCTCTGCACCATGCTGGTGCTGGGGGTAATGCCAGCATAATATGCTGCTGTGATGGTTATGGCCGCAGGAACGCACTGTTTTTAACTGTTGCGATTATTTGAATTAAACAGGGGGGCATCATTAGTAAAATTAATCAGAAGTTACGTGATTAATATTTCATTTATTATGAATGGTTATTCGTTAGGTGTGACAAGGGAATGCGAAGGATACAGGGCATCGCTATGAAAACTATCAACATGAGAAAGGCGCGCTGAATCCAGAGCGGCCTTACAGATTATGCAGTTATAAAATTTAGTCAATATCCCCGTTGGCAACTTTTTACGCGAAAGGGGAGCGCCGGACATTTCCAGCGTTAACTCAGGCAGGAGAGGGGTTGCTTCCTTTCCCGTCCCTTCAGCAGCATGGGGGGCGATAATCCTGTGGTAACGGCTGAAGGGATGTCGGTGCTGCTGCACGGTTATCGTGCACTCTCCCGAGGGCCGGACGGCGAGATAGCGCGTTGGTCTTTTGGTCAATTCCGGTATGATTGCCGTTATCACGCTGGAAGGGATCCTTTATGAAACAAATTCGTTTATTAGCGCAGTACTATGTTGATTTGATGGTCAAACTTGGGCTGGTACGCTTCTCTTTGCTGCTGGCATCCGCACTGGTCGTGCTGGCCATGATAGTGCAGATGGCGGTGACGATGGTGCTTCGCGGCCATGTCGAAAGCATTGATATGGTGCGGTCGGTTTTTTTCGGTCTGCTGATCACCCCGTGGGCCGTCTATTTCCTGTCGGTGGTCGTGGAACAGTTAGAGGAATCGCGTCAGCGTCTGGCCAGGCTGGTGGATAAGCTGGAGGAGATGCGCAATCGTGACCTTGAGCTGAACCAGCAAATGCAGGGCAATATTACCCAGCTCAACCAGGAGATTGCCGACCGCATCAAGGCCGAAGAGGCACGTCTGCAGGTGATGGCAAAGCTCAAAGAGGAGATGGCGCGGCGTGAAGAGGCACAAATCGAACTTGAACAACAATCCTCCTTCCTGCGCTCCTTCCTCGATGCTTCACCCGATCTGGTGTTCTACCGCAACAGTGACCAGCAATTCTCTGGTTGCAACCGTGCCATGGAGCTGCTGACGGGAAAAAGCGAAAAACAGCTTATCGGGTTAACGCCGAAAGAGGTCTATGACGACGATGCGGCAACTAAGGTGCTGGAAACCGATGAGAAAGTGTTCCGCCATAATGTCTCTCTGACCTACGAACAGTGGCTGGATTATCCCGACGGCCGCAAAGCCTGCTTTGAGATACGCAAAGTCCCTTATTATGACCGCGTGGGCAAACGGAGCGGGTTAATGGGCTTTGGACGCGATATAACCGAGCGTAAGCGTTACCAGGACGCGTTAGAGAACGCAAGCAGGGAGAAGACCACCTTTATCTCTACGATCAGCCATGAGCTTCGTACGCCGCTTAATGGCATTGTTGGCCTGAGCCGCATTCTGCTGGATACGGATCTCAATCACGAGCAGCTGAAATACCTGAAAACGATTCATGTCTCTGCCATTACGTTGGGCAATATTTTTAATGATGTGATTGAAATGGACAAAATCGAGCGGCGAAAAGTGCAGCTGGACAATCAGCCCATCGATTTCACTGGCTTCCTGGCCGACCTGGAAAATATCTCCGGCCTGCTGGCTGAACCAAAAGGGCTGAAATTTGTTCTGGCACCTGACCTGCCGCTGCCGCAAAAAATTATCGCCGATGGGACCCGTCTGCGCCAGATCCTGTGGAACCTGATCGGTAACGCGGTGAAGTTTACTCAGCAGGGGGAAATCGTGGTGCGTGTCGGCTATCAACAGGATGACTGTCTGTGCTTTGAAGTGCAGGACTCTGGCATGGGTATCCCGCAGGATGAGCAGGATAAAATTTTCGCCATGTATTACCAGGTAAAAGATCAACGTGGCGGCAAACCCGCGACCGGCACAGGTATCGGTCTGGCCGTTTCCCGCCGTCTGGCACAAAGTATGGGCGGTGATATCCGCGTACAAAGTTCACCGGGGCAGGGTTCCTGCTTCACCCTGACGCTCAATGCGCCCCGTGTGGAAGAAGAGCGGCAAGATGAAGAGACGGAAGACGATCTGCCACTGCCTGCGTTGCATATCTTACTGGTTGAAGATATTGAGCTGAATGTGGTGGTTGCCCGCTCAGTTCTGGAAAAACTGGGCAGCAGCGTAGAAGTGGCGATGACCGGGCAGGCCGCGCTGGAGATGTTTGACCCGGATGAGTTTGATCTGGTGCTGCTGGATATCCAACTGCCCGATATGACCGGTCTGGACGTGGCACGTATTATTCATCAGCGTCACGCAGGCGAACAGCTTCCGCCCCTGGTGGCCCTGACGGCGAACGTGCTGAAAGATAAACGCGAATATTTTGATGCCGGTATGGACGATGTACTGAGCAAACCCCTGGCGGTTCCTGCTCTCACGGCCATGATTAAAAAATACTGGGATTTTCAGACTGATGATTTATCTACTGAACAGGATGGCATGATGGATGATAAAAAACTGGCACTGCTGGATGTTCCGATGCTGGAGCAATATATCGAACTGGTCGGGCCGACCCTTATCCACCAAAGTCTGGCGATGTTCGAGCAGATGATGCCTGGCTATCTGGCCGTGCTGGACTCCAACATGATGGCTCGTGACCAGAAAGGGATTGCAGAGGAAGGGCACAAAATTAAGGGCGCAGCAGGAGCTGTGGGCTTGACGCATTTGCAGCAGATTGCAAAACAGATTCAGAGCCCGGAATTACCCGCCTGGTGGGATAATGTTCAGGAATGGATTGATGAACTGAAACTGGAGTGGCGCAAGGATGTTGAGGTATTACGGCAGTGGGTGACGGATGCTGAAAAAAAATGACCCCGACCGAAGCCGGGGTGCGCGAATACTGCGCCAACACCAGGGAAATTGGTAACCTGCGCTGTTCTGATTAGAATCGTCTGGAGCACAGGTTTGGTATTGGGTGAACATTAAAAAGCTCAGTCACTACTTTAGCAAATCTCTCACCACTTGTTACTGGATTCATTAAAATGTGTGATGTTGAGCAGTGTTCCTAAATAGAAGACCCGATTTTAGATATGTAGTCAAGCAAGTAATGAATATTTACGATGATCTGCATAAATATTGTACAGTCAGGCTTTTGTTGAAGTAAGCAGAGGAGCGGAACCGTCTCCTCTGGCTGACAGGATTTTCGTTGTCATCGGGAAGGAAGCCGGAAAGGCGTTGGTGATATTTTAATGTATTGTTTTATAAGTGCTTTATTGTTTATTTGATCCTTGTTTCCGAAACGTTTTGGTTTCTGCTAGCAAAAATTCTCACATTACTGTCCCGTATCAGATAAAAGCTGACTCCGTTCAGCAAGATTAACTGCTCGTACCAGCCGCAATTTATGAGTAAAAAACGTCAATTATTGCCGGAACGGAGTGTTTATTTCATTTGCAGTGCCATGATTTCGGAAAGCGACCTGCTGAAATTTATAAGCAGAGTGAACCAATTGATTTAATGCATTTTCAGCAGCTGACAGAATCGTCGTGGAGTATATATAAACGGCGTGATTTAATGGAACCGATTCCGGTTATGTAGGGTTAATTAACAATGGTGGAGTATTGCTGGTGAATTTTCATACTGATAAATATGGGCGGGATCCTCAGTAATGAGACGCAATAAATCACGGGGTTTTACACGGATTAAAGCAATTTTACTCCGCCTGGTGCTGGGCGTTGCGGGTCTATGGCTGAGCGGCATTATCCTCTTTGCCTTTGTGCCAGTGCCGTTTTCTGCGGTGATGGTTGAGAGGCAGGTCAGTGCCTGGCTCAACGGTGATTTTGACTATGTGGCGCACTCTGACTGGGTGGGGATGGATGAGATTTCGCCGTGGATGGCGCTGGCCGTCATTGCCTCTGAAGATCAAAAATTCCCGACCCACTGGGGCTTTGACGTGGCCGCTATCCAGTCAGTGCTGGACAGCAGCGGTGAAAAGGCCGGCATGCGCGGTGCTTCCACACTTTCACAGCAGACCGCCAAAAATATGTTTCTCTGGGATGGACGTAGCTGGGTGCGTAAAGGCCTGGAAGCCGGCCTGACCGTGGGCATCGAAACCGTCTGGACGAAGCGTCGCATTCTGACCGTCTATTTGAATGTGGCAGAAATGGGGCAGGGGGTATTTGGTGTGGAGGAGGCCTCTCAGCGCTATTTCCACAAGCCGGCCAGCCGCTTGAGCCTGTCCGAAGCAGCGCTGCTGGCCGCGGTTCTGCCTAATCCGATACGTTACCGCGCAGATGCACCTTCAGGCTATGTACGCCAGCGTCAGCAGTGGATCATGCGTCAGATGCGTCAGCTGGGCGGAGAAGGGTTCCTCAGGGAACATCAGCTGCGTTAAAACCGCAGGCCGGGCTCAGGTCGGTGGCGTGGTGGAACGGATAAAGAGAGTTACACGGAGACCGACCGTCAGGGTCGGCCTGTTGAGGATGGAGATGAGGAGATTACTCTTCGTCAAACCCGGCGTTAAACAGGTCGATGACTGCCGCCAGTGCTTTAGTTTCTTCCGGTCCGCTGGCTTCAACTTCGATATGTCCGCCTTTGGCGGAGTCGAGCATCAGCAGCGCAATCACGCTACTGGCTTCAGCTTCTGTACCGCTCTCATTACGCAGCAGCACTTCAGCGTCAAAGCTCTGCACCAGCTCGAACAGCTTCATCGCTGGTCGGGCGTGCATTCCCAGTTTATTTTTTATCTCAACGGTTTGCTTCACAGTCATGATTTGCGTTTTTCCAGCGTGCGATGACGGGACTGAACGTTTTTACCCCGCGAGCGGAAATAGTCCGCCAGCTGCTCGGCAATATACACCGAACGGTGTTTGCCGCCTGTGCATCCAATGGCAACAGTCAGATAGCTGCGGTTATTGGTTTCCAGCATCGGTAACCACAGTTCCAGATAGCTGCGGGTCTGGTAGATAAAATTATGCACTTCCGTGTGGCGATCGAGGAAAGCCGCCACGGGACGATCGAGTCCGGTCATCGGACGCAGTTTGGGATCCCAGTGGGGGTTGGGCAAAAAGCGCACATCAAACACGTAATCAGCATCAATTGGAATACCGTGCTTGAAGCCGAATGATTCAAACACCATCGTCAGCTCGCGTTCACGTTTACCTAACAGGCGTGTACGAAGCATCTCTGCCAGTTCATGGACTGACATTTCTGAGGTATCAATAATCAGATCGGCGCGGGAACGCAGAGGCTCCAGCAGATCGCTCTCTTCATCAATGGCGCTTTCCAGCGACAGGTTTTTGCTGGAGAGGGGATGCAGACGACGCGTATCGCTGTAACGACGAATTAAGGTATTACGGTCAGCATCCAGGAACAGAAGTTGTGGCGAAAAACAGTCCGGCAAACTGTTGAGTGCGGTTTCAAACACTTCCGGTGATTCCGGCATGTTGCGGACATCAATACTTACCGCAGCAGATATGTTGCGTTCGGCCAGCGAGTTCGCCAGGTCAGGCAGCAGGACGACGGGCAGGTTGTCCACGCAGTAAAACCCCATGTCTTCCAGTGCGCGTAATGCCACTGACTTTCCTGAGCCTGAACGACCGCTGACGATCATCAGCACCATTTCACAATTCCCCTCATTTAACCTGCCTGACTAGCTCTGTTCGTGATCTTCCGTGATGATCGCGTAGAGATCTTCATCGCTCTGGGCGGATCGCAGACGCCGCAGTACGGTTTTGTCTGCGAGGCGCTTGGCCACCAGAGACAACGTATGCAGATGTGTTTTACATTGATCGGCTGGCACCAGCAGGGCAAACAGCAGATCCACAGGCTGATTATCAATGGCATCGAACGCGATGGGCTGATCAAGGCGAATAAAAACGCCCACAGCACGCAGAGTATCTTCCTCCAGCTTGCCATGCGGGATGGCAATGCCATTACCGATACCGGTACTCCCCATCCTCTCACGCGTCAGAATAGCTTCAAAAATTGTCTGATGCGGAAGGTTAAGCTGTTTAGCTGCCAGTTCGCTGATAATTTCCAGCGCCCGTTTTTTGCTTTGGCAATGTACACCATTACGGGTACATGAGACGCTCAGCACGGAGCCCAGTTCCAGTTTCAAATCATTGTTCATCATAGTTTCACTTAACTTTTCACTGCCGCAGGCAAGTCACTCTTCTCCCTGGTTCGAAGTAAGAGATTAACATGACGTATTGATTAACGGCTCATATCCCCGGAAGAATACGAGCCGATACTGCTTTCAGCTTAACCTTAAAAGGGGTCACTGCTGAAAAACCATCAATGCATGGTGAATTTAGTGTTGTTTGAGCTTGTCTTTATGTTTATTTAACTGGCGAGTCAGCTTGTCGATCAGCCCATCAATCGCCGCGTACATATCTTTATCTTCCGAGGTGGCGTGCAGCTCCCCGCCGTTCACATGCAGCGTAGCATCTGCAATCTGTGTCACTTTCTCCACTTTCAACACAATATAGACCTGATTAATGCGATCAAAATAATGTTCCAGTTTGGCAAACTTTTCAGTCAAAAATTCGCGCAGTGGTTCGGTGATTTCAACGTGTTGTCCAGTGATATTGAGCTGCATAGTGTCTTCCTTCTCAGTTCGTTCAGACCAGCTGTTTGCGCTGATTTGATGGCGGGATGGATAAAGACTCTCGGTATTTTGCCACAGTGCGCCTTGCGACCATAATTCCCTGTTCGGAAAGCATGGAGGTCAGCTTGCTGTCGCTGAGTGGTTTGACGGGATTCTCCGCCGAGATTAACTTTTTCACCAGCGCACGGATAGCCGTGGATGAGGCTTCGCCTCCGCCCTCGGTGTTGACGTGACTGGAAAAAAAATACTTCAGTTCAAAGATGCCCCGTGGGCTGTGCAGATACTTCTGGGTGGTCACACGGGAAATCGTCGATTCATGCATTTCAACGGCACTGGCGATATCCGCAAGCACCATGGGACGCATATGCTCTTCACCTTGCTCAAAAAAAGCCTGCTGCTGTTCAACGATGCAGCGCGTGACTTTCAGCAGCGTATCGTTACGACTTTCCAGACTTTTTATCAGCCATTTCGCTTCCTGCAGATTACTGCGGATAAACTGCGAATCACTGTCGCTGCGTGAGCTGGAACCTAACGATGCATAGTGCTGGTTGATTTTCAGGCGCGGCACGCTGTCGGCATTAAGCTCAACGGTCCAGCGGTTACTGACTTTACGGACCAGCACATCAGGGATGACATACTCAGGTTCTTGCGTATTGATTGACTGTCCCGGGCGCGGGTCAAGCGCCTGAATCACCTGCATCGCACCTTTGAGCACCTCTTCCTTAAGGCGGGTGACACGCATCAGACTCCGAAAATCATGATTCGCCAGCAGATCAAGATGCTCGCTGACAATCAGACGCGCTTCTTTCAGCAGGGGGAAGTCGGCAGAAAACTGTGAAAGTTGAACCAGCAGACAGTCGCGTAAATCACGCGCACAAACGCCAATCGGATCAAAGCGCTGTACACGTTTCAGCACCGCTTCCACTTCGTCGATAGTCAGGTCGTCGCTGCCCATGCTTTCCAGAATTTCTTCCAGCGAGGCCGTCAGATACCCCGTATCGTCCACCGCATCCACAATCGAGGTGGCGATCGCCCGGTCGGTGTCGGTGAACGGCGTCAGTTCCACCTGCCACATCAGATAATCCTGCAGCGTCTGGGTAGTTTCACCCTGATAGACGGGCAGTTCATCATCGTGATAATCCGTCCCGGTACCGGAGGGGGTCCCTGCGGTATAAATTTCGTCCCAGGTGGCGTCCAGCGGCAGTTCTTCAGGCATGTCCTTCTGTTCCAGCGCTTCCCGGGTATCCAGCGCTTCAGTTTCCTGATATTCGCGGGTATCGACTTCTTCATGAATGTCGGTTTGTTCAAGCAACGGGTTACTTTCCAGCGCCAGCTGAATTTCCTGCTGTAGTTCAAGCGTAGAGAGTTGCAGCAGGCGAATGGCCTGCTGCAACTGTGGCGTCATGGCAAGCTGTTGACTCAGCCTGAGTTGTAAACCTTGCTTCATGTTCAGAGTCTTAATTCCCCAGAAAACCTACCGAATGCAAACACCTTATCAGAGTCTGAACTCTTCGCCCAAATAGACACGCTTAACTTGTTCATCGGCCAGGATCGCTTCCGGGGTGCCGTGGGCGATAAGATGCCCCTGGCTGACGATATAGGCACGCTCACAGACGGCAAGCGTCTCACGGACGTTGTGGTCGGTGATCAGAACCCCCAGGCCACTGTCGCGCAGATGTTCAATGATCTTCTTGATATCAATGACGGAAATCGGATCAACACCCGCAAAAGGCTCATCCAGCAGGATGAACTTCGGATTGGCGGCCAGTGCGCGGGCAATCTCTACGCGGCGACGTTCACCGCCGGAAAGTGCCTGGCCCAGGCTGTCACGCAGATGCGCGATATGAAACTCTTCCAGCAGTTCATTCGCGCGATCTTCGCGCTGTTCGCTGGTAAGATCTTCACGGATCTGCAGTACCGCCATCAGGTTATCAAACACGCTCAGACGACGGAAAATAGACGCTTCCTGTGGCAAATAGCCAATACCCCGACGCGCGCGCGCGTGCAGCGGCAGAATGCTGATATCTTCATCATCAATGATAATGCGGCCGGCATCACGAGGGACAATGCCTACGACCATATAAAACGTCGTGGTTTTACCCGCGCCGTTCGGGCCAAGCAGACCCACGATTTCGCCAGACTTGACCTGCAGGCTGACATCTTCAACCACGCGACGGCCTTTGTATGCCTTCGCCAGGTTTTCCGCAATTAAGGTTGCCATGTTCGTTAGTTACTCTTTTTCTGACCGTTTGACGGTGTGCCTTTGTCCTGCAGCTGTGACGGTACCAGTACGGTAGTGACACGTTTGCCGGAGCTGCCGAAGGCCTGCATTTTTTGCTCTTTCACCAGATAGGTGATGCGGTCGCCTTTGACGTTGCTGTCCAACTGTTCCAGGTAAGCATTGCCTGTTAATTCCACCAGGTCTTTTGCCAGTTCGTAATGCATTTTTTGCGCATGGCCCTGTACGGGTTTTCCGCTGTCCTGCATCTGGTAAAAGGTCGCCGGGTTGCCGTAGGCATCCACGATGGTTTTATTGCTGTCGCCGCCCGGACGGGTCACCACGACTTTATCCGCCGTAATTTTGATGGTTCCCTGGGTCACAATGACTTTACCGGTAAAGGTGGCCACATTGCCCTGCATATCCAGCGCCTGATTTTCCGAGTCAACGTTGACCGGTTTCTCTGAGTCACCGGTCAGGGCAAAAGCCGGAACGCTCGCCGCGAACAGGAGGGTAGCAGTCAGTAATTTAAGGCTTTTGTTCATTTTGAATTTCATAAGATGTTTTGACCTTTTCAATCAACTCGGCAGTTTTCTTCCGTAAATTTCCACGCATCTTCATACCTGTAGAGTTAAAGCTGCGGCCATAAAGCGTGACCTGATCGTCAGAGGTAACATCCTGCGTCGTCAGGTTGATCTGAGCGTTATCGGTTTTGATACGCTCAAGCTGTGCGTCTTTTGTCAGGCTGTTTACTTCCACATGACCATAAAGATACAACATGCGATCGTTCGTCAGTTTGGCCTTATCCCCCCGTACCGACCAGGTGGGAACCTTATTTTCGTCGTAGGTCGTCATTACCGGGTTATCGAACCAGCTCACTGCGTCGGCTGAAAAATAGGTAACTTTGTCAGAGACCAGCTTATAGCTCAGTGCCCCCGCAGGGTTATAAACGACCGTATGTGAATTATCGCTCATATAGGTCGGTTCATTGTTGTCATTCTTTACCGCGTCGTCATTGTCATCCGTCGCGGTCAGATTCCAGCCAATCAGCACAATGGCGATCAGCGCCAGAATCATCGTTATCCAGCGTCTCGTTTTACTCATACCGACTGCCCTTTGGCCTCATCAAACTTACCCTGTGCAATCAACAGGAGATCGCAAATTTCCCGCACTGCGCCACGGCCACCCGCAATCCGCGTCACATAATCGGCGCGTGGAAGTAAAACGGGATGGGCGTCAGCAACGGTTACGCTCAGGCCGACCTCGGCCATAACCGGCCAGTCAATCAGGTCATCGCCAATATAGGCAACCTGCTCTGCATTGAGTGACAGTGTATCCAGAAGTTCACGGAAGGCCAAAAGCTTATCCGTCTGTCCCTGGTAAAGATGAGTAATCCCCAGTGTGGCACAGCGATCTTCCAGCAGTTTGGCTTTACGGCCGGTAATAATCGCAACCTCAATATCGCTGGTTAGCAGGCAGCGAATGCCATAGCCATCGCGAACATTGAAGGCCTTCAGCTCTTCACCACTGTTGCCCTGGTAAATGATGCCGTCCGACATTACACCGTCCACATCGCAGATCAGCAATTTAATCTTCTGCGCGCGGGAAATGACCTGCTGGCTAACCGGGCCGTAGCAGGTCTCTACGGTGGCTGATGAATCACGCATTGCTCTCGACTTCCTTTGTTAAACGACGCCAGCCCGCAGCATGTCATGCATATGCACGACGCCCAGCAGTGTGTCGCCATCGGCGACCATGACACAGGTAATATTCTTACTCTGCATCAGATTCAATGCATCGACAGCCAGCGTATTGGGCCGGACGCGGATACCGCCCGGCGTCATGACACTTTCAATGCCAGCGTGCTGGATATCGATGCCCATATCAAATACGCGGCGTAAATCCCCGTCGGTAAAAATGCCTTCGATTTTCATTAAATCGTTGCAGATGACCGTCATTCCCATATTTTTACGCGTTATTTCCAGCAATGCATCCCGCAGTGAGGCATCGCGGCTTACGTGCGGCATTTCGCTACCGGAGTGCATAATATCATCAACGCGCAGCAGCAGTTTACGCCCCAGCGCACCGCCAGGGTGGGAGAGTGCGAAATCTTCCGGCGTAAAGCCCCGTGCTTTCAACAGTGCGACGGCCAGGGCATCGCCCATCACCAGGGTTGCCGTCGTGCTGGTGGTCGGAGCCAGCCCCAGCGGACAGGCTTCCTGCGGCACTTTAACACAGAGATGCACATCCGCTGCGCGGCCCATTGCACTTTCCGGCCGCCCTGTCATGCAGATCAGCGTAACCCGCAGGCGTTTCAGCACCGGAATCAGTGCCAGGACTTCAGAGGATTCACCGGAGTTGGATATCGCGATCACCACGTCACTGGCGCTCACCATGCCGAGATCGCCATGGCTGGCTTCCGCAGGATGAACAAAGAAAGCCGGGCTGCCGGTGCTGGCAAAGGTGGCAGCGATCTTTTTCCCTACATGCCCGGATTTACCCATCCCCATCACTACCACTTTACCTGAACAGTGATAGATCAGTTCGCAGGCGCGGGTGAAGTCGTCATTGATGTACTGGTCGAGCTGCTCCAGCCCTTCACGTTCAATTCGCAGTACTTCTTTCCCGGCCTGTTGAAAGTCAAAGTCGGGATGGGCAGTGATATGCACCATAATTTTCCAGTCCTTTTACCAGAAGGTCACTGAGGGGAAGCCGTAAAGCATCCCTACCCAGACGATAAATCCGCACAGCAACAACGCGCCAGCCAGCCGACCAATGCGGCGACTGCGCTGCAAACAGATCAGAGTAAAGATGGCACTGACACCGAGCATTACCCAATAGTCACGGGCAAAGATAGCGGGGTCGAGTGTACCGGGGTGGATCAGCGCCGGGAGACCCAGCACAATCGCGGTATTATAGATGTTAGAACCAATCAGATTACCGATGGCGATATCATCTTCGCCTTTTAATGCGCCGGCGATGACGGTGGCCAGTTCAGGCAGGCTGGTGCCTACCGAAATGATCGTCAGACCAATGACCAGTTCACTGACGCCAAAATAGTCAGCGATGACCGTGGCGTTGTCGATCACCATCCGCGTGGACATTGGCAGCACAATCAGCGCGACCGCCAGCCACAGGAAGGCGACGGTATTACCGACTTCGTCGCGGGGCAGTTCAGCCAGCTGCTCACGCGTCAGCGAATCATTGTTGTCGCGTTCAGCCCGGCGGGCAATTTTGATGATGAACCAGAGATAGAGTGCCGCGATAGCGATCAGGGCCAGGCCATCGTTACGGCTTAGTTCATTATCGAACAGCGTCACGCCGCACAGCAGGGTGACCAGCAGCATCAGCGGCAGTTCACGGCGCACCAGGTTCGAATGCACGCTTAAGGGATGGAGGAGTGCCGCGCCTCCCAATATCAACAAAATATTGGTAATATTTGACCCCATCGCGGTCCCCACTGCGATATCCATCTGTCCGTGCGAGGCGGCAGAGAAAGAGACGATCAATTCAGGCAGTGAAGTTCCGATCCCCACGACCGTCATCCCGATGATCAGCGGCGGGATGCCGACAGAACGACATAAGATGGCGGCGCTAAACACCAGACGATCGGCTCCATAAACCAGTAAGACTAAACCGATAATCAGTAGTGCTGTAGCGACGAGCATGAAGTGTCCTTTTAGTGAGGTAATATCGTCAAAGACGGGTAGCGGCAATGAAATCAGGCAAGGTTATTTTAGTGGCCATGATTTTGACGATCTCAGGACAAAAAGTAAAACTTATGGCAGCTTTAGCTACGCAACAGAGGTAAGTTTCTGTAAAAATGCCCGGTCCGAGGGTTAATACGTTACCATCGGGAGTAAATTAATCGTCTTAGAATAGAGGTCGAGGTAACTATGAGCCAGACGGAGATGAATCTGGTGGATGTCCAGGGGGTGAGTTTTTCCCGTGGCAACCGGCTGATTTTCGATAACATCTCGCTTACGGTGCCCAAAGGAAAAGTTACCGCTATCATGGGGCCATCCGGCATTGGTAAAACCACGTTACTGCGGCTTATTGGGGGGCAAATCCCGCCCGATAGTGGCCAGATCTGGTTTAACGGTGAGAATATCCCGACGCTTTCCCGTTCGCGGCTTTATGAGGCGCGAAAAAAAATGAGTATGCTGTTCCAGTCTGGGGCCTTATTTACCGATTTAACGGTGTTTGACAACGTGGCATGGCCGTTACGGGAACACTCCAGGTTACCGCTGCCGTTATTGAACAGCACGGTGATGATGAAACTGGAGGCCGTTGGGTTACGGGGGGCGGCGAACCTCAAGCCCTCTGAACTGTCAGGCGGTATGGCGCGGCGTGCTGCGCTGGCGCGGGCTATCGCGCTGGAACCCGATCTCATCATGTTCGACGAACCGTTTGTGGGGCAGGATCCCATTACTATGGGCGTGCTGGTCAAATTAATCGATGAGCTGAATCACGCTTTAGGCGTCACCTGTATTGTGGTGTCTCACGACGTACCTGAAGTGCTCAGTATTGCTGACTACGCGTATATCATTGCCGATCAAAAAGTGATTGCGCAGGGTACCGCGCCTGAATTACGTGAAAATAACGATGCCCGTGTTCGACAGTTTATTGATGGCATTGCCGATGGGCCAGTGCCGTTCCGCTTCCCGGCAGGGGATTATCTGCAAGACTTGGTCGGCTCAGGGAGGGGGAAAGAGTGATGTTTATACGCGCACTGGCATCACTGGGGCGACAAGGGATTAACACCTGTGCCTCCTTCGGCCGCGCAGGATTAATGTTATTCCATGCGTTATTTGGCATTCCCCGCTTTCGTAAACATACGCCGTTGCTGATAAAACAGTTATACAGCGTTGGTGTGCTGTCGTTACTGATTGTCGTGGTGTCAGGATTGTTCATCGGGATGGTGCTGGGGCTGCAAGGCTATCTGGTGTTGAAAACCTACAGCGCCGAAACCAGCCTGGGAATGATGGTGGCGATATCCCTGCTACGCGAACTGGGGCCCGTGGTCACCGCGCTGCTGTTTGCCGGACGCGCCGGATCGGCGTTGACCGCTGAAATTGGTTTGATGAAGGCCACCGAACAGCTTTCCAGTATGGAAATGATGGCCGTTGACCCCTTGCGTCGCATCATCTCGCCGCGTTTCTGGGCCGGGGTGATCAGTATGCCGCTGCTGACCCTGATTTTTGTCGCGGTAGGCATTCTGGGCGGTGGGCTGGTGGGGGTGAGCTGGAAGGGGATCGATCCCGGGTTCTTCTGGTCAGCGATGCAGAATGCGGTCGATCTGCGTACCGATATTATTAACTGCGTGATCAAAAGTGCCGTGTTCGCGGTGACCGTGACTTGGATTGCGCTGTTTAACGGCTATGACGCCATTCCGACCTCTGAAGGGATCAGTCGGGCAACGACGCGTACCGTAGTACATGCTTCACTGGCTGTGCTCGGTCTGGATTTTGTGCTTACGGCACTGATGTTTGGGAACTGATTCGATGCAAACGAAAAAAAGCGAAATTTGGGTAGGTGCCTTTTTAATGCTGGCGCTGTGCGCGATTATTTTTCTCTGTCTGCGCGTGGCTGACCTTAAATCACTTGGTAATGAGCCCACCTGGAAGCTCTATGCGACTTTCGATAATATCGGTGGGCTGAAAGCCGGTTCACCGGTGAAAGTGGGGGGGGTGGTGATCGGTCGTGTGGTGGATATCAGTCTCGATCCGAAAAATTACTCACCCAAAGTCACCATGGATATTGAAGATAAGTACAACAATATTCCTGATACCAGTTCACTCGCGGTGCGAACGTCCGGTCTTTTGGGTGAGCAATATCTTGCCATGAATATCGGTTTTGACGACCCGGAAATGGGCACTGCTACACTGAAAGATGGCGGTACCATTCAGGACACGAAATCCGCCATGGTACTGGAAGATCTGATAGGTCAGTTCCTGTACAAAAGTGGCAGTGGTGATGATAAAGACAAAAATGCAGCTGCATCTGACGAACAGCCAGCTTCAGAGCCTGCACCGGCAGCGAACAATTCAGGAGAGGTCAAATAATGTTTAAACGTTTACTGATGGTTGCGATGCTGATCGTCGCACCACTGGCGGCAAATGCAGCGGCGGATCAAACCGACCCCTATAAATTAATGGGTGAGGCTGCGGAAAAAACCTTTACGCGCCTTAAAACGGAACAACCTAAAATCAAGCAGGATCCGAACTATCTGCGTCAGATCGTTCGTGAAGAACTGTTGCCGTATGTGCAGATTAAATATGCCGGTGCGCTGGTGCTGGGCCGCTATTACAAAGAGGCTACGCCTGCACAGCGTGAGGCTTATTTCAAAGCCTTCGGTGATTACCTGGCCCAGGCATACGGTCAGGCACTGGCCATGTATAACGGACAGACTTACCAGATCGCCCCCGCGCAGCCCCTGGGCGATGCCAATATTATTGCCATTCGTGTCACCATCATCGACCCGAACGGGCGTCCACCGGTCCGTCTGGACTTCCAGTGGCGTAAAAACAGTGTGAGCAACCACTGGCAGGCGTACGACATGATCGCTGAAGGCGTCAGCATGATCACCACGAAACAGAATGAGTGGAGTGATATCCTGCGCAAGAAAGGCATTGATGGATTAACAGAACAGCTGAAATCCTATGCTAACCAGCCGATTACTCTTAATAAGCAGTCGTAATGAGCGATCAACTGCGTTGGGAGGTGGAGTCGGATATTCTGCGCCTCTCGGGAGAACTGGAACGCGAAACGCTGTTACCCCTCTGGCAACAGCGTGATGCGGTGATGCAGTGGGTTGAGACGATTGATGTCTCCGGACTGGAGCGCGTTGATTCTGGTGGGCTGGCTTTGCTGGTCCACCTGCGGCAGATTGCCATACAGCGGGGACGGGTTCCCCGGTTTACCGGCATTACCGACAAGCTCCGTTCGTTGATCACGCTGTACAACTTGCAGAAAATTATCCCGGGCAGTGAGTAAATCACTGCCGCAGGTATTTCCCGCCAGACCTCAGCGGAACTTCATGAGTTTGCTCATTTTTCCTTCAGGAACCGGCTCCCCGGTTCCTTCCTCCCTGTACTGTCTGAGTGGTTATCCCATCCCGTTTACACTTTTTCTCTTACCGCAGGCATTTTTTGCTTGTTTAAGAGTGGGGCGGATTCCACTAAGATGTGTGCCTGTTTAATATCAAGTGAATTTGAAAACATCATGGAAAATAGTGAAATTCAGTCCGTGCTGATGGGCGCGTTACCGCTGCAGGAAGTCCACGTAACGGGTGATGGCAGCCATTTCCAGGTTATCGCCGTGGGTGAGCTGTTTGGTGAGTTGAGCCGCGTTAAGAAACAGCAGACGGTTTACGCCCCCCTGATGGCATATATTGCGGATAATCGCATTCATGCGGTATCCATCAAGACTTACACCCCTGAAGAGTGGGCGCGCGACCGTAAGCTAAACGGTTTCTAAGCTGTGCAGAGTATGTCTCGCCTCGCGGGGTGAGCGTCTGTGCAGCAGATTTTTTGACTGACAACAGAGAGCAGTTGCAATGGATAAATTTCGTGTACAGGGTCCGACCCGACTGAGTGGTGAAGTCACAATCTCCGGCGCTAAAAATGCCGCATTGCCGATCCTGTTCGCTGCTTTGCTGGCTGAAGAGCCGGTAGAGATTCAGAATGTCCCGAAACTGAAAGACATCGATACCACCATGAAACTGCTCAGTCAGTTGGGTGTGAAAGCGGAACGCAATGGTTCCGTGCATCTGGATGCCAGTGACGTCAATATTTTCTGTGCGCCTTATGACCTGGTGAAAACCATGCGGGCTTCTATCTGGGCTCTGGGGCCGCTGGTGGCACGTTTTGGTCAGGGACAGGTATCACTGCCTGGTGGTTGTGCGATCGGTGCCCGTCCGGTCGATCTGCATATTACCGGTCTGGAACAGCTTGGCGCAGAGATTAAGCTGGAAGAGGGCTATGTGAAGGCCTCCGTCGATGGCCGCCTGAAAGGGGCACATATCGTGATGGATAAGGTCAGCGTTGGCGCGACGGTGACCATCATGAGTGCCGCGACGCTGGCAACCGGTACCACGATTATTGAGAACGCCGCGCGTGAGCCGGAAATCGTCGATACCGCCAACTTCCTCAACACCCTGGGAGCCAAAATCACTGGCGCAGGCAGCGATCGCATTACCATTGAGGGCGTAGAGCGCCTGGGCGGTGGTGTCTATCGCGTGTTGCCTGACCGCATTGAAACCGGTACGTTCCTGGTGGCCGCTGCCATTTCCGGCGGCAAGGTTGTCTGCCGTGCGGCCCAGCCAGATACACTGGATGCGGTACTGGCCAAACTGCGCGAAGCGGGCGCCGAAATCGAAGTGGGCAGCGACTGGATCAGTCTGGACATGCACGGTAAACGGCCTAAAGCGGTTAACCTGCGCACGGCACCTCATCCTGGCTTCCCCACCGATATGCAGGCGCAGTTCAGCCTGTTGAATCTGGTGGCGGAAGGGACGGGAGTGATCACGGAAACCATCTTCGAAAACCGATTCATGCATGTACCTGAACTGGTTCGCATGGGCGCTCACGGTGAGATTGAAAGCAACACGCTGATTTGCCATGGCGTAGAGAAACTGTCCGGTGCCCAGGTGATGGCGACCGATCTCCGTGCCTCAGCCAGTCTGGTGCTGGCAGGTTGTATTGCGGAAGGCACGACCGTGGTCGACCGTATTTACCATATTGACCGGGGATATGAGCATATCGAAGACAAGCTGATTGCTCTCGGGGCCAATATTCAGCGCGTCAGCGGCGAAGAGTAACTTTTTCTGCCATGAAACGAGGGCCGGTAGCGAATACCGGCCCTTTTTTTATCCTCGCATCAGTTTTTTACGATCGATAAGTTGGTGCGTTACCGGGTCGTAATAGCGGCTGGGCCAGATCTCTGCGGGGTGTACGTTCAGCGCATCAGCGATTATCCATTCCCCTTTCGGCCACGGACGACACAGCGTATTCGCGAGCGTTGAAGAGCTTAAGCCCGCCAGTCGCGACTGAGCCGCCAGGGTGGTGCCTTTTTTGCGTAGCGCGGCGATGATATCGGCAGGATGCCAGTCTTGTGGGGTTTGTTTCATGTGCTTATCCTCCATGTGCACTTTTCTCAGACGGTGGCAGCATGTTGCCAGTGCCAGCCTGTTGTCGGTATTTCCTGGTAAACCGACGGGTTATAATTTGCTATAACAGGATTTTTTTAGCAAGTGCTTTCCATTAAGTTCCAGTTAATTTTGAATGTAAGATGCTTTTTTGCGTAACGCTACGCAAAACAGGGAGCTCTTTAACAAGATGATTTCAGCCAGACGGGGGAGAGAGACGATTTCTGGACAGGCCAGGACAGATAAAAAAAGGAAAGCGCGGCCTGCCGCACTTTCCTCATTGTATCAGTGGTTAAAACTCGCGCTGAACGGACATATGTGCAATCGCTTCGAGCGCACTGCGCCACGGTGATTCAGGCAGGATTTTTAGCGCGGCAATGGCTTTATCCGCCTCCTGCTCTGCCGCACTCCGCGTCCATTCCAGTGAGCCACACTGGCGCATCGCTTCCAGAACGGGTTCCAGTAAATGACGACCGTTACCGTCTTCGATAGCAGAACGGATCAGGCTGGCCTGTTCCGGCGTTCCGTTACGCATGGCGTGAAGCAGAGGCAGGGTCGGTTTCCCTTCACTCAGGTCATCACCGACATTTTTACCCAGCGTTTTGCCATCGGCGCTGTAATCCAGCAGATCGTCAATAAGCTGGAATGCTGTGCCAATGAAACGGCCGTAATCCTGCAATGCCTGCTCCTGAGCTTCGCTGGCACCCGCCAGAATGGCAGATGACTGCGCTGCCGCTTCGAACAGACGTGCGGTTTTGCTGTAAATGACCTGCATGTAGCTCTCTTCCGTGATATCCGGGTCGTTGCAGTTCATCAACTGCAGAACTTCGCCTTCTGCAATCACGTTGACCGCTTCCGACATCAGTGCCAGCACTCTCAGCGAGCCGAGGCTGGTCATCATCTGGAAGGCGCGCGTGTAGATAAAGTCACCAACCAGCACGCTGGCAGCGTTGCCAAAAGCCGCGTTAGCGGTGGCTTTACCGCGACGCATATCTGACTCGTCCACGACGTCATCGTGCAGGAGCGTCGCGGTGTGAATAAATTCAATCAGTGCCGCGACCGTGATGTGCTGTTTACCGTCATAATTATTGATGGCGCGGGCTGCAAGCACCGCGATCATCGGACGAATGCGCTTACCTCCGCCGCTGATAATGTAATAGCCCAGCTGATTGATGAGGGATACATCCGAGTTCAGCTGGTCGAGTATTGTCGCATTGACGTCCGCCATATCTTGCGCGGTGAGTTCGTTTATCTGTTCTAAGTTCATCAGTCTGTTCAGCTATCGCTCAGTTCGCTGCTATGATAAGCGCCTTTACCCGTGCCGGTGGCATGAAATGTATGACAGATTGTACTGCAAAAACGCGGCGGTGAAACGCCCCCATTCATGTTGCGTTTTTTTTCTGCAATACAGCGCAACAGACACTTGTCTTTACCGAGGAAGTTGCGTAGAATTCGCGCCCTATTGTGAATATTTATAGCGCAGCCTGAAATCAAAGAAGGCAAGCGCGAGAGCGGAGTTTATATGTACGCTGTTTTCCAAAGTGGTGGTAAACAACACCGAGTAAGCGAAGGCCAGACCATTCGCCTGGAAAAGCTGGACATCGCAACCGGCGAAGTCGTTGAATTCGACCAGGTTCTGATGATTGCCAATGGCGAAGACGTTCAAATCGGCGCGCCTTTAGTTTCAGGCGGCGTGATCAAAGCGGAAATCGTAGCTCACGGTCGTGGCGACAAAATCAAGATTGTTAAGTTCCGTCGCCGTAAGCATTACCGTAAGCAGCAGGGTCACCGTCAGTGGTTCACTGATGTGAAGATCACTGGCATCAGCGCATAACAGGAGATCTGAAAAATGGCACATAAGAAAGCTGGTGGCTCGACCCGTAACGGTCGCGACTCCAATGCAAAACGTCTGGGCGTAAAACGTTTCGGCGGCGAATCTGTACTGGCTGGTAGCATCATCGTTCGTCAGCGTGGCACTAAATTCCACGCGGGCACCAACGTAGGCTGCGGTCGTGACCACACCCTGTTTGCTACTGCAAACGGCAAGGTCCAATTCGAAGTTAAAGGCCCGAACAACCGTAAGTACATCAGCATCGTTGCTGAGTAATTAGGTTTTCGTGCCGCGGAACGGCTTTCACGTCGTTCACTGCTGCGAAAAGAGAAGCCCCGCACTAGACTGCGGGGCTTTTTACATTCTGTCAGGGAACACCGATGTCAGCGATCAAACAGCAGGCAGGAATGGGCATTGCGCTTGCGCTGGTGACCGCTATGAGCTGGGGTTCATTACCGATTGCCATGAAAGTGGTGCTGCAGGTAATGGATCCGTTCACCGTCGTGTTCTACCGCTTTTCCTTTGCTGCTTTAGGCCTGGGCACGATCCTGGCGCTGAAGCGACAGCTGCCGCCGCGTGATTTTTTTCGACATCCGCGCTGGCTGGTGTGGATTGTCGTTGCCACCGCCGGACTGGTGGGTAACTTCGTGTTGTTTGGCTCTTCGTTGCAGTATCTCAGCCCTACAGCCTCACAGGTGATCGCCCAACTGGCTCCGCCAGGCATGATGCTGGCCAGCGTCTTTATCCTGAAAGAGAAGATGCGGGGCAGCCAGGTGATTGGCGTAGCCATGCTACTCTGCGGACTGGTAATGTTTTTTAATACCAGCCTGGTAGAAATCTTTACCCGCCTGACCGATTACACCTGGGGTGTGATCCTCGGCATCAGTGCGGCGCTGGTCTGGGTCATCTATGGTGTGACGCAAAAAATATTACTGCGTCGACTGGGCTCGCAGCAGATCCTGTTTTTGCTGTACACTTTATGTGCAGTGACGTTATTGCCTTTGGCTCATCTTGAACTGATAGGGCAATTAGATAGCTGGCAACTGGGCTGTCTGATTTTTTGTGTGCTCAATACCCTCGTGGGATATGGCGCACTGGCGGAAGCCTACGCACGCTGGCAGGCGGCGCAGGTCAGCGCAATTGTGACGCTGACGCCACTGTTTACTCTGCTGTTTTCAGAATTTTTATCGCTTGGCTGGCCCGACTTTTTTGCGATTCCGCAGCTCAATACCTTAGGGTTTGTCGGCGCAATTGTTGTGGTGTCAGGCGCCATGTTTTCCGCAATTGGTCATCGCTTATGGCCACGGCGGAGCAATCCCGTACCGGTGCCATCTGCATCGGGCCACGGGCGTATGAGTGACGGAGAAGTAAAATGAAGTTTGTTGATGAAGCGACGATTCTGGTAGTGGCTGGCGATGGCGGCAATGGCTGCGTGAGCTTCCGTCGTGAGAAATATATTCCGCGCGGTGGCCCGGACGGCGGTGATGGTGGTGATGGCGGCGATGTCTATATGCAGGCCGATGAAAACCTCAATACCCTGATCGATTACCGCTTTGAAAAATCCTTCCGTGCGGAACGCGGGCAGAACGGTCAGAGCCGTGACTGTACCGGTAAGCGTGGTGTCGATATCGTGGTCAAGGTGCCTGTCGGAACCCGTATTATTGACCAGGGCACCGGTGAAACCCTTGGCGATATGACGCACCATCAGCAAAAGATGATGGTCGCAAAAGGCGGCTGGCACGGTCTGGGTAACACCCGTTTCAAGTCATCCGTAAACCGTACCCCTCGCCAGAAAACCATGGGTACGCCGGGCGAAAAGCGCGATCTGCAGCTGGAGCTGATGCTGCTGGCCGATGTCGGTATGCTCGGTCTTCCCAACGCGGGTAAATCGACCTTTATCCGTGCGGTTTCCGCGGCCAAGCCAAAAGTGGCTGACTATCCGTTTACTACCCTGGTGCCAAGCCTTGGCGTAGTGCGTATGGACAGCGAGCAGAGCTTCGTCGTGGCCGATATTCCAGGGTTGATTGAAGGCGCTTCGGACGGTGCCGGTCTGGGGATCCGTTTCCTGAAGCACCTTGAGCGTTGCCGCGTGCTGCTGCACACCATTGACCTTGCTCCGATTGATGAAAGCGATCCGATTGAGAACGCGCGCATTATCCTGGGTGAACTGGAAAAATATAGCGATAAGCTGTTCCAGAAGCCACGCTGGCTGGTATTTAACAAGGTTGATCTGCTGGATCAGGAAGAAGCGGAAGCGCGGGCTAAAGCGATTGCTGATGCTTTAGGCTGGACGGAGAAATATTATCTGATCTCGGCGGCTAACCGCTCTGGCGTTAACGCGCTGTGCTGGGATCTGATGTCCTTTATCAATGCCAACCCGAAAGAAGCCGAACTGGAAGCGAAACAGCCAGAGAAAGTGGAATTCATGTGGGATGACTATCACCGTCAGCAACTGGAAGAGACACAGCCTGAAGTTGAAGACGAAGATGATGACTGGGATGACGACTGGGACGAAGACGACGAAGAAGGTGTCGAAACGGTCTATCAGCGTTAATCGACGCGAAAAAACGGGACGCCTCTGGCATCCCGTTTTACTTTTCGGCGTACAGTATCAGCCAATGATGGCGGTGGTGAGCCGGGCCATACAGCATAGCTGATCCTGACCGTTAACGATCTCAATCTGCCACACCTGATTCAGGCTGCCGCGATGCAGCGCGCGACAGATACCGCGAACCGTTCCGCTGTAAACCGCGCGCAGATGGCTGGCACTGACTTCAATCCCGACTACGTTCTGTCCCGGTTGCGAACAGAGCCATCCCGCCATGGATCCCAGCGATTCTGCCAGCGCGACAGAAGCACCACCGTGCAGCAGTCCAAAAGGCTGCTGTGTCCGGGCATCCATCGGCATGGTGGCTTCAAGCCAGTCCGCTTCCAGGCGGGTAAAGACCATTCCCAGACCAGCAATAAGAGTACCTTCAGCCATCTTATTCAGTTCTGCCAGGCTGCTTTGCCGTTTCCACATATCAGGCACCGAGGGTCGCTCCGCCATCGACGACAATATCCTGCATCACGATATGGCTGGCGCTGTCCGATGCGAGGAACAGCACCGTACTGGCAATCTCCTGTGGCTGAGCGATTTTCTGCAACGGAATGCCCAGTTTGTACTGCTCGGGGTAGCCGGCAATCATCTGCTGTTCGTCTTCCGGCTTATGCCACAGGCTTCGCTGCATCGCGGTGTCTGTTGAACCCGGTGATACGATATTACAACGTACGCCAAACGGAGCCATTTCCAACCCGACGGTGAGGCAGAGACTGCGCAGAGCGGCCTTCGACGCACCATAGGCTGACATTCCAATACGCGGGGCATGGGCAGCATTTGAAGCGATGGTCACAATCGCCCCGGCACGCTGCTGACGGAACAGCGGCAGCGTTTGCTGGAACAGGTTAAACGCACCGCCAGCGTTGACTGCCAGGCACGCCTGCCAGTCTTCCACCGTCAGTTCATCGGTCGTGCCGGTGCGTAAAATTCCGGCGGCATTCACCAGCACATCCAGGTGCGGCGTTTCAGCCAGCAGACGCTGACAGACCTCTTTTACCTGGCCAGCATCGGCAACGTCGACAATGGCGCAGCGGAACGGGTAATCGCCCTGCGTATACTGCCGATCCAAACCCACTACGGAGGCACCCGCAGCAACAAACGCCAGCGCGGTATGATAGCCAATACCCTGACCTGCACCGGTCACCCACACCTGTCTGCCGCTGAAATCAAAGCCACATGACATTACGCGCTCTCCCGTGAAAGCAGTGCCCACCAGCCGTCAATACTGGGGTTCTTTGCCAGCGCGATAAAGTCGATATCGCTGTGCGCCTGGCGCCAGCGGGCGGCCAAAGCCATCATGCGTACGGAGTCCAGTCCGTAGTCCACCAGGTTCTCACTGTCTTCGATGTCTTCACTGTCATCATCCAGCAGCGGTATCACCACAGCGCGTAACTGTGCTTTGCTTTGTGGCAGTGGCAGCAGGGTTTCTGTCATGACGACGCGGCCGCTGCGGCCAGCGGTGTAGGTCAGCGACATCATGTGCTCTTCGCGGCTAAAGTCAGCCAGGGCATCGGCCACCATAAATGGCTTGATGTTGCGCATAAACGCATCCGTAGCGGTAGTGAGACAGCCGATATGTGCATACACACCGCAAATAATCAGCTGATCGCGTCCGCTCTCATGGAGGATCGACTCCAGGGGGGAGCGATGGAACGCGCTGTAGCGCCATTTGACCAGCACCTGGTCATCGTTGTCCGGTGCCAGGGCTGCTACCACTTTCTGCTGTTCAGGATGTCTGTTCAGTCCCGGTCCCCACATATCATTCAGCAGAGCGCGATCTTCGGCACTTTGTTCGTTCGGCTGTGCGGTGTAGAAAACCGGGATCCCCTGAGATTTGCAGTATTCACGCAGACGGGCGATGTTGGCCACCACCTGCTCGATCAGAGGGCTGCCTTCGCCCCAGAAATTGAGGAAATATTCCTGCATATCGTGGATCAACAGTGCGGCGCGCGCTGGCTCAAATGCCCAGTTAACCTTGTTAGTCGGCAGTTCGGCTGCGGTTGGCAGCGCGTAAGAATGTAGCGTTGGGATCGCCATGATGTCTCTCCTGAAAAGTTATCCGTTTTGCTGAGTGGCCAGCTGCTGGCGCAGGCGTTTTTTGTCGACTTTCCCCACCGGGGTCAGTGGCAATGCCTCTACGCATTCAATACGATCCGGCAGTTTAAATTCGGCCACGCCCAGCTCGCGCAGGTGACGCCGGAGTACCACCGGCTTGAGCACACGACGTGCGACAATGAAGGCACAGCTTTTTTCGCCCATCAGACTGTCCTCCATTGACACCAGGGCCGCATGGATCACATCTTCGTGGCGCAGCAGCAGGTTTTCGACCTCCTCCGCGGCGATCTTCTCGCCCCCCCGGTTGATCTGATCTTTCTCACGGCCCTGCACGGTTATGTAGCCATCTTCGGCGATAGCAATCAGATCGCCGGAGCAGTAGAAGCCCTGCGCATCAAAACTGGCGGCATTATGTTCCGGGCTGTTGTAGTAACCCCGGAAGGTATAGGGACCGCGCGTCATCAGACGGCCGGTTACCCCTGGGGGCAGCGGGTGCCCCTGTTCATCGGCAACCCAGACTTCGTCATCGTCAGAAATGGGGCGGCCCTGTGTGGTGAGAATATGCGACATGTCATCATCAAGGCGGGTGTAGTTGACCAGACCTTCCGCCATACCAAAGACCTGCTGCAGTTGGCAGCCGATGTCCGTCTGAATGCGTGCCGCCAGCGATTCGCTGAGTCTTGCCCCGCCTACCTGTAGCAGGGTGAGTGAGGCCAGTGCCTGGTTACTGCCCCACTCCTGAATCGCCTGTAACCACAGGCTGACGGCCGGTGGCACCAGCGCGGCGACGTTGACCTGATGCTGTTCAATCAGCGGAAAGCAGAGGCTGGCGCTGGGATCGTTCGCCATCACCACGCAGCCGCCAGCGTAAAACACGCCGAGGGAGCCTGGTGAACTCAGGGCATAGTTGTGCGCAGCGGGCAGGGCATTCAGATAACGCGTCTGTTCGCTGAACTGACAAATTTCGACGCTGCCCCGGATGCTGTAGTAATAATCATTGTGGGTCCGCGGGATCAGCTTCGGTGTGCCGGTGCTGCCACCAGACAGCTGGAAGAAGGCAACCTCATCGGCGGCAGACGGGCGGGCAACAACGTCGCCGTTATCCTCGTCCATCATGGCTGACAGTGACAGCGCAGCACTGTTGTCATTGTGCATCGCCACCACCTTCAGTGCCGGAATGTCCTGCTGAAGCTGAGTGAGATACTCATCGCTGGCAAACAGGCTGTGCTGCCGGTCGGCAATCAACAGCGCGGGCTGGATCTGCAGCGCATAGGCGCTCAGTTCATTGCGCTGATGGCTGAACAGCGCATTCACCGGGGCGACACCTATTTTCAACAAAGCGAAAAACGTTATGTAAAACTCGGCAACATTACCCAGTTGTACCAGGGCCGTGTCACCGCACTTCAAACCCCGGCGTGATAACGAGGCGGCCAGACGATCTGACTGCTTCGCCAGATCCTGATAACGCAAGCGGCGTGCGCCATCAATAACGGCAATGGCGCTGCTGCCGGCATGGCGTTGCAGGATGTCCGTGAGCGGCAGATCCAGCCAGTAGCCTTTAGCACGATATCGGGCGGCCAGATCGTCCGGCCAGCGGGTATAAGGGATTGTCATGGCAGCACTCTTTAGTTAAGGCCAAATGCCCGTAGCATGGTGTTCAGTTTGACGCCGGTTTCCCGCCATTCTGATTCCGGGCAGGAGGCGGGCACAATGCCGGCACCGGCAAACAGGCGAACGCGATTGCCGTTGACCTTCCCGCAGCGGATGGTGACGACCCATTCGCCATTACCCTGTTCATCGCACCAGCCGACAATGCCGCCAAACAGGCCGCGATTGAACGGTTCCAGTTCGGCAATCAGCTTCTGTGCAGTGGCATGAGGGAAGCCGCTCAGGGCCGGCGTCGGATGCAGCAGGCAGGCCAGCGAAAGCGCGGTATCGGTTTGATTGCCCGCTTCGCCTTCAATCGCCGTGCCCAGATGCCAGAGCGTTGAGGTTGTTATTAGCTCAGGAGTTGAGGGCACGGTGAGGTGAGCGCTGCGCGGCTGTAAGACATCACGCATCGCGTCTGTCACCAGCTTATGTTCGTAACGATCCTTAACCGAGGCTATCAGCTGCTCGCCGGCAAGGCGATCTTTCTGCGGATCGCTGTCGCGACGAGCAGAACCGGCCAGAGGATGGGTGTAATAGCGGTTGTCGTGCTTACGCAACAGCAGTTCCGGGCTGGCACCAAGCAGAGAGCCTCCTTCTGGCAGAGGAACATGAAAGTTATAGCTACCCGGGTTCTGCGTCATCAGCCGGGTCATCAGGTTGGCAATGTCCACTTTCTCAGCGGTAACGATGTCCATCAGTCGTGACAGCACGACCTTATCCAGCTTCCGTGCGCCGGTGGCAGCGACGGCCTGGCTCACCATCTGCATAAATGCCTGCTGCTCTGGCAGGGCAGTGCGGCGAACCACTTCAGGTAACTGGCTTTTTGGCGCCCCCATTTGCTGCAGGAATGCTTTGCCATCGAAGTACAGGCTGGATTCCGGGATAAACAGTGAAGAAGGTTGGCTGGGATCAAAAGGGATAGCTCCGACGACGATCGGTTTTTCAATCCCCTGGTGCTTCGCATCACGTAATCGCTGGCGGATTTCCTGCTGGAATTCACCTTCCAGCGATTCTCCTCCCAGGGCGGGGGCAGTGACGGTCGTAAAGCAGCCCTGCGCGACCAGACTGCGCCAGGGAGACATAAAGAAAAAGCTACTGGCGGCGGCCTGCGAGGCAAACTGTAGCGTACTGTGTGACGTTAACGATTCCATCGTGCATCCTCATTTAAATGATAAACGTAGTAAGAACCATTATCATTTGCTTTCAGCTGCAGTAAGCTACGTCGATTATCTGAGAGTGTCAATAAAGGTAAATTAATTTAGTTAGCGTAAGGAATTTTTTACACACACAGCGTTAAGTACCGCTATGCGTGAAATTGGCAGTGAAATAGCCGCCGTCACGATCCCCTATGAAAGGTAAGCATTACTGATTAAATTAGCGGCGGTGTTCGCAGGGGGGAGGGTTAATCGAGGTGAGCGGGCAGCCAGCAGCCAGCATCAAGGCCACTGCGATCGCTGCGGTTAGTCAGGCTGAGGTGGCCATGATGAATTTGAACAATACGCTGGACGATATTCAGCCCCAGCCCACTGCCACCATAGCGCTGGTCCATCCGGCGAAAAGCCTTGATCGCCTCATTTACGGCACCGGCATCAATCCCTGTGCCCTCATCACGGACGGTGGCCCGGCTGCCGGTATCATGATCTTCAAGCAGTAGCGTCACCGTGCTGCCCTCAGGGCTGTAGCGTGAGGCATTCTCCAGCAGATTACGCAGCATCAGCCTGAGGAGTACCGCATCGCCCTGTACCGTGCGCGTGGTGGTTGTGATGACTCTGAGTGTCTGCTGTCGCAGAGCCAGCAGTTCATCCATTTCCTGGCGCAGGGGATCGACGATCTGGTGCCAGTTCAGCGTCAGATAGTGACCACTGGCCAGCGCCTGGCCCGCACGGGACAGCATCAGCAGTTGTTCAATCACGTGCATCAGCTGATCGATGCGTTCAACCAGCATCGGTCCCTGTTTAACCCCCTCCTGCTCCAACAGTTCCAGGTGCAGGCGTAATCCTGCCAGCGGCGTTCTCAGTTCGTGAGCCGCATCGGCGGTAAACAGGCGCTCCTGCTGTAAGGTGTGATCAAGACGGCCCAGAAGCTGATTAAGAGCCCCGGTGACGGCGACGATTTCATCCATCTCAGAATGTAATGGCAGGGGAGAAAGATTGTCAGCAGACCGCGCGACCAGACTTTTCTGCAGCGAACGCAGCGGACGGATTATCCAGCTGATGGCCCAGAAAGAGAGTAACAGCGTAAAGCAGACCATCACCAGTGATGGCAGCAGCAGCGAGGCAATGGCTTCACGGATCTCATTTTCAACATGATCATTACGCGCGTGTGCAGAAAGCGTCTCATTGACCAGGAAGCTGATCTGTTCGCGGCTTTCGTGCCAGAGCCAGAACGCACTCATCAGTTGACAGCTGAGAAGGATCAGCGCCAGCATCATCAGTAAACGCCGACGCATACTGTTCATTCGCGCTCTTCCAGCCGGTAACCGACGCCGCGCACTGTTTTTATACGATCTTTCCCTAATTTACGACGCAGGTTGTGAATATGCACTTCAAGCGTATTGGAACCGTTGTCATCCTGCCAGCTGTAAAGATCCTGCTGAAGCGTTTCCCGGTGCACAGTTTGCCCGATGCGCATCAGCAGACGTGTCAGCAGGGAAAACTCTTTCGGTGTGACCTCAACAGGGTGGCCGTCAACCATCACCTGTTGAGAAGAGAGGTTGAGGGCAATATCACCATGCTGTAACAGATTATCGCTTCTTCCCTGATAGCGTCGGATCAGCGCGCGGGCACGGGCCTTCAACTCCACAAGGGCAAAAGGTTTTATCAGGTAGTCATCAGCCCCCGCATCGAGGCCGTCCACGCGGTCGGACAGGGCATCACGCGCCGTCAGGATCAGAACGGGCAGGTCAACATGCTCTTTGCGCCACTGGCGAAGCAGGTCGGTACCATCGCGGTCCGGCAGACCGAGATCCAGCACGATCAGACTGTACTGACCGCTCTGTATATACGCCACGGCCTGAGCGGCGTTAACAGCGCAATCCACGGCGTAACCCTCACCCGTTAGAGCAAGGGTTAATCCCTGTTGCAGCAGCATATCGTCTTCAACGATCAGTATTTTCATCGGCTCAGTTATTCTGATAAACGTCTTTGTACAGACGGCTTTCGAAGCGGACAAGCGGAATACGGCGCTGGCGCTGATCCTCCGGTGGCACAGCATAACCGGAAAGGAACTGCACAAACGCCACGCGCTGACCGCTGGCTGTCGTCATAAAGCCGGCGAGGTTATAAACCCCCTGCAGAGAGCCTGTTTTTGCCGACACTTTGCCATCAACGCCTGCTTCGTGCAGGCCGCCGCGATAGCGTAAGGTCCCGTCATAACCCGCCAGCGGCAGCATGGAAATGTAATTCAGCTGTGCATCATTCTGTGCGATATATTGCAGCACCTGCATCATGGTTGCAGGTGAGATCAAATCGTGGCGTGACAGGCCCGACCCATCAACCTGGATACTGTTACCCAGATCGATATTCGCCTTCTGCCGCAGGATCTGACGCACGGCATCCGATCCGGCACGCCACGTTCCCGGCACGCCGAAGCGTTCATGGCCAATGGTGCGGAAAACGGTATCCGCGATCATGTTGTCGGACTTCTTCAGCATGATCTTCAGCAGATCGTGCAGCGGCGCGGACTGTGCTTCTGCCAGTACGGTTCCGGGTTGCGTGGCCAGGGTCTGTCGAACCAGATGACCTGTGTAATCAATCCCGGCCGTTTGCAGCTCCGCTTTCAGGATCGCACCGGCATAGCTGGCCCCATCCTGAATGGCAAAGGCCAGCGGTAACGGTTCGGCACGCTGGGTCAGACAGCCGGTAAGCGTAAAGCGATTCAACTCACCCGGCACCACATCAAGCTCACAGTACTGTGCATCCGGAGAACCCTTAGCCAGCGTGCGAACTTCGCTGAACATATTGACCGGATACCAGGACGCTACACGAATAAAGGCTTTATCGCCTGGATTCGGTGCGCTGTACAGGGAAACGGAAAAACAGTTACGATCAACAATAGCGGCCCCCGGTGGGGCGCTGAAGCATTGTGTCATGTCATTCCACGGCCAGCCCGGCGCTTTATCGTGGCTGGCAAAGACCGACGTATCAATCACCAGATTGCCATCAATATGCTCAACGCCCTGTTTTTTCAACGCGTTGACCATATTTCGCAGATCCTGCCTGGTCAACGTGGGATCGCCGCCAAATCGTGCGACCAGGTCACCGCGCAGCGTATTGCCGCTGAGGCTGCCTTTGGTTTCCAGCTGCGTATGGAAACGGTAATCCGGCCCAAGCTGTAACAGGGCTGCGAGCGCGGTGATCACCTTCATGGTACTGGCCGGTAAGGCCATCTGTTGGCTGTGATAGTCGATCGATGGCGTGGTAGCGCCAATTTTCTGCACAACCAGTGCAAGGTTCGCGCCATCGGGAAGATATTGAGTATAGTCTTCCACAGGCGCAGCCTGCGCTTGCAGCATAAATGCGCAGGTAAAGCCGGTGACAATTCGTGAAAATCGCATAATCTCGCGGTAACTGACAGGTGATGCTGTCATACTACGGTGCATTGTGGTGGAAAGTAAACGATGACCCCCAGTGAACTCTGGGGTAAAATACGTATCAAATTGCAAAATCGATCCTGGCCTGGAGCTCGCTCCGGGTCAGGCTTCTTTCGTTTCAAATCAGTAGTAAGCGCCGCAGGACGCCTTTCTGCACGCCACCCGTCAGGATGACGACACTTTGAACAGGAAAGATTTTAAGAGGTATTGAGATGAACCAGATTCCGATGACGTTAAGGGGCGCGGAAAAACTGCGCGAAGAGCTCGAAGAGCTGAAAACCGTTAAACGCCCCAGAATTATTGCCTCAATTGCTGATGCACGTGAACACGGTGATTTGAAAGAAAATGCCGAATATCACGCAGCACGCGAAGAGCAGGGGTTCTGTGAAGGCCGTATTCAGGAAATCGAGGCTAAGCTGTCTAATGCCCAGGTGATCGATGTCACCAAGATGGCAGGCAATGCTAATGGCCGCGTTATTTTCGGTGCCACCGTGACCGTGCTGAATGTCGATACAGATGAAGAGTCAACCTACCGTATCGTGGGGGATGACGAAGCCAACTTTAAACAGAATCTGATTTCTGTAAATTCGCCGATGGCGCGTGGCCTGGTGGGTAAAGTGGCGGATGACGTGGCCATTATTAAAACTCCCGGTGGCGACGTGGAATATGAAATCATAAAAGTGGAATATCTCTGATTTCTTCCCTCACAAAATATCCGGTGTATTGCTGAATGTTTTGTAAAGATAAGAAAAAGGCCGCTGTGCGGCCTTTTATCAGAGTCAGGAGCATGGCACTTTCTCCCGTCCTGAGCTTAAGATAAGCAGATCGGTTGTCAAACCGTTCGGCTAATCAACGCGGAATGGCGATCTTGCGTTCCTTCGTTGGGCGGTACAGCACCAGCGTCTTGCCGATAACCTGCACGTTAACTGCACGTGTTTCGCGCACGATGGCCTCGACCACCAGGGCTTTCGTCTCACGATCTTCTGTGGCGATTTTTACCTTGATAAGTTCATGGTGCTCAAGGGCTTGTTCGATCTCGGCCAGCACCCCTTCGGTCAAACCATTGTTGCCCAGCATAACGACGGGCTTCAGAGGATGGGCCAGGCCTTTCAGGTGCTGTTTTTGTTTGGTACTCAGATTCATCGTATTTTTTACTTACATTGGGATTGAAAACGGGTCATTCTACCGCCATCTCTGGTGTATCACCAAATCGGCAACGCTGATTTGCGCGGTTTATTTATCGCTTACGTTGAATCATAGTTGGAAATTGTATGACTGGTAAAAAGCGTTCGGCCAGTTCCAGCCGCTGGCTACAGGAACACTTTAGCGATAAATATGTGCTTCAGGCACAGAAAAAAGGGCTGCGTTCGCGCGCCTGGTTTAAACTTGACGAAATACAGCAAGGCGACAAGCTGTTCAAGCACGGGATGACTGTGGTTGACCTCGGCGCGGCTCCCGGCGGCTGGTCGCAATATGTTGTAACGCAGATTGGGTCAAAAGGTCGCGTCATCGCCTGTGATATCCTGCCGATGGATCCTATTGTCGGTGTCGATTTCCTTCAGGGCGACTTTCGTGATGAACTGGTGCTGAAAGCCCTGCTGGAACGCGTAGGGGATACCAAAGTTCAGGTTGTGATGTCAGATATGGCTCCCAATATGACCGGTACGCCTGCGGTGGATATTCCCCGTTCAATGTATTTATGTGAGCTCGCGTTAGAAATGTGCCGTGACGTTCTGGCACCTGGCGGCAGCTTTTTAGTGAAAGTGTTTCAGGGAGATGGCTTTGAAGAATACCTCCGGGAAATTCGCTCCCTGTTTACGAAAGTAAAAATTCGTAAGCCGGACGCTTCGCGCTCTCGATCGCGTGAAGTGTACATTGTAGCGACAGGGCGCAAACCTTAACCCGAATAACTGGAACGGCTGTCAGCACCTCAGCGGTTTCAAGTGTGAAGGATATGGAGTACCCTACGCTGTCTGTTAACACAGTTGTAATATGAGGTTAATCCCTTGAGTGACATGGCGAAAAACCTGATTCTCTGGTTAGTCATCGCAGTCGTGCTGATGTCTGTATTCCAGAGCTTTGGGCCCAGCGAGTCGAATGGCCGTCGGGTTGATTATTCAACCTTCCTGTCAGAAGTGAACCAGGATCAGGTCCGCGAGGCACGTATTAACGGGCGTGAGATTAACGTAACCAAAAAAGACAGTAATCGATACACGACCTACATTCCCGTCAACGATCCCAAGTTGCTCGATAACCTGTTGACTAAAAATGTGAAAGTAGTGGGCGAACCACCGGAAGAGCCGAGCCTGCTGGCGTCGATCTTCATCTCCTGGTTCCCAATGCTCCTACTGATTGGTGTCTGGATCTTCTTTATGCGTCAGATGCAGGGCGGCGGCGGAAAGGGCGCGATGTCCTTTGGCAAGAGCAAGGCCCGCATGTTGACCGAAGATCAAATCAAAACCACTTTTGCTGACGTTGCCGGTTGTGACGAAGCAAAAGAAGAAGTCAGCGAGCTGGTGGAATACCTGCGTGAGCCAAGCCGCTTCCAGAAACTCGGCGGTAAAATTCCGAAAGGCGTACTGATGGTCGGTCCTCCGGGTACCGGTAAGACCTTGCTGGCGAAAGCGATTGCTGGCGAAGCAAAAGTGCCTTTCTTTACCATTTCCGGTTCTGACTTCGTCGAAATGTTTGTTGGTGTGGGTGCATCCCGTGTCCGTGACATGTTTGAACAGGCTAAAAAAGCAGCGCCATGCATTATCTTCATCGATGAAATCGATGCAGTAGGCCGTCAGCGCGGTGCCGGTTTAGGCGGTGGTCACGATGAACGTGAGCAGACCCTGAACCAGATGCTGGTTGAAATGGATGGCTTCGAAGGTAATGAAGGTATCATCGTCATTGCTGCGACGAACCGTCCTGACGTTCTTGACCCGGCGCTGCTGCGTCCAGGTCGCTTTGACCGTCAGGTGGTGGTTGGCCTGCCAGATGTGCGTGGACGTGAACAGATTCTGAAAGTCCATATGCGTCGTGTGCCATTGTCTACCGATATCGAAGCCGCCATCATTGCTCGTGGTACGCCTGGCTTCTCCGGTGCTGACCTGGCTAACCTGGTCAACGAAGCTGCCCTGTTTGCTGCCCGTGGCAACAAACGTGTGGTTTCGATGGTTGAGTTTGAAAAAGCCAAAGATAAAATCATGATGGGTGCAGAACGTCGCTCCATGGTGATGACCGAAGCGCAGAAAGAATCGACTGCCTATCACGAAGCAGGCCATGCGATTATTGGTCGCCTGGTGCCAGAGCACGACCCGGTTCACAAAGTGACGATTATCCCGCGTGGACGCGCACTGGGTGTGACCTTCTTCCTGCCTGAAGGTGATGCAATCAGCGCCAGCCGTCAGAAACTGGAAAGTCAGATTTCCACGCTGTACGGTGGCCGTCTGGCAGAAGAGATTATCTACGGTGTGGAACATGTTTCTACCGGTGCGTCTAACGACATCAAAGTCGCGACATCAATTGCCCGTAACATGGTCACACAGTGGGGCTTCTCTGAGAAATTGGGTCCATTGCTGTATGCAGAAGAAGAGGGTGAAGTTTTCCTTGGTCGTTCTGTCGCAAAAGCTAAGCACATGTCTGATGAAACCGCGCGCATCATTGACCAGGAAGTGAAGTCTCTGGTTGAAGTGAACTATAAACGTGCCCGCGTGATCCTCGGAGAAAATCTGGATATCCTTCACTCGATGAAAGATGCCCTGATGAAGTATGAAACGATTGATGCGCCACAGATCGACGACCTGATGGCGCGTCGTGAAGTCCGTCCGCCAGCAGGCTGGACAGATCCGGGTAGCAGCAATAATTCTGACAGCAATGGCACGCCGCAGGCGCCGCGTCCGGTCGATGAACCGAACACGCCAAACCCAGGCAATACCATGTCAGAGCAGTTAGGCGACAAGTAATTCGTTGCGCTGTAAACTGCAGTAACGATGAACCCCGGCAATGTCCGGGGTTTTTTTATACATATTTACCGGAGCCATTTGTTATGAAGCTGTATGCCAGAGATTCTGTGCTCGACCTTTCGCATCCTCACGTTATGGGGATCCTGAACGTCACCCCTGACTCTTTCTCTGACGGCGGCAAGCATAATGAATTAATCCAGGCACTGACTCATGCTAATGAGATGATTAACGCCGGGGCGACGATTATTGATGTGGGTGGCGAGTCGACGCGCCCCGGAGCAGAGGAAGTGAGCGTTGAGCAGGAGCTGGAGAGGGTTATCCCGGTGGTAGAGGCCATTGCGCAGCGTTTTGAAGTGTGGATTTCAGTCGATACGTCAAAACCGGAAGTGATCCGCGAATCCGCCCGCGTAGGCGCGCATATCATCAACGATATCCGTTCCCTGCAGGAGCCTGGCGCGCTTGCCGCTGCTGCCGAAACCGGCCTGCCGGTCTGCCTGATGCACATGCAGGGCGAGCCAAAGACCATGCAGCAGGCACCTCACTACCCCAACGTTTTGCGCGCTGTGGATGATTTTTTTGTCACGCAAATCGCCCGCTGCGAAGCCGCCGGGATAAAAAAATCGCAACTGCTGCTCGACCCGGGTTTCGGTTTCGGTAAGAATCTGTCCCACAATTATCAACTGCTGGCGCACCTGGCTGATTATCACCACTTTGGTCTGCCGCTGCTGGTCGGTATGTCACGTAAAAGTATGGTCGGTCAGCTCCTGAACGTGGGGCCATCGCAGCGTCTGACGGGCAGTCTTGCCTGTGCAGTCATTGCTGCGATGCAGGGGGCCCATATTCTGCGCGTGCACGATGTGAAAGAAACCGTAGAGGCGATGCGTGTCGTCGAAGCCACACAGTCTGCAAGGGAAGAAAAATAGAATGAGTGAACGTAAATATTTCGGTACAGACGGCATCCGCGGCAAAGTGGGTGAATCTCCGATCACGCCTGATTTCGTGCTGAAGCTGGGCTTTGCCGCCGGTAAAGTGCTGGCGCGCCATGGTTCCAAAAAGATTATCATCGGTAAGGACACGCGTATCTCTGGTTATATGCTGGAGTCGGCGCTGGAAGCCGGTCTGGCAGCAGCCGGTTTGTCAGCCGCGTTCACCGGTCCGATGCCGACCCCCGCGATTGCCTACCTGACCCGCACCTTCCGTGCGGAAGCTGGCATTGTTATTTCCGCTTCGCACAATCCGTTTGATGATAATGGCATCAAATTCTTCTCTACCGAAGGTACCAAGCTGCCGGATGAAGTGGAGGAGGCGATTGAAGCAGAAATGGAAAAACCGATTACCTGCGTGGAGTCTGCTGAACTGGGCAGGGCCAGCCGCATCGTTGATGCTGCCGGGCGTTATATTGAGTTCTGCAAAGGCACCTTCCCCAGTGAACTGAGCCTGAACGGCATGAAAATCGTGGTCGACTGCGCCAACGGTGCCACCTATCACATCGCGCCAAACGTGCTGCGCGAGCTGGGCGCGACGGTGATTGCTATTGGCGTGCAGCCAGACGGCATGAACATCAATGAAGCGTGCGGGGCCACCGACCTGCGCCTGCTGCAGGAACGCGTCCTGGCAGAAAAAGCCGATGTGGGCCTGGCCTACGACGGTGACGGTGACCGCATCATGATGGTGGATCACCTCGGCCATAAAGTCGACGGCGACCAGATCCTCTATCTGATTGCCCGCGAAGGTCTGCGTCAGGGCCAGCTGCGCGGTGGTGTGGTGGGGACACTGATGAGTAATATGGGCCTGGAACTGGCGCTGAAGCAGCTGGGCATTCCGTTTGCCCGTGCGAAAGTGGGCGACCGCTATGTGCTGGAAAAATTGAAAGAGAAGGGCTGGCGCCTGGGCGCTGAAAATTCCGGCCATGTGATCCTGCTGGACAAAACCACTACCGGTGACGGCATCGTGGCGGGGCTGCAGGTACTGACAGCGATGGTACGCAACCATATGAGCCTGCATGACCTGTGCAGCGGGATGAAACTGCTGCCGCAGATTCTGGTCAATGTGCGCTTCAGCGGCACCCACGATCCGCTGGAAGATGCCACCGTGAAGGCCGTTACGGCAGAAGTTGAAACCGAACTGAAAGGCCGCGGCCGTGTACTGCTGCGTAAATCCGGTACGGAGCCATTGATCCGCGTGATGGTCGAAGGAGAAGACGAAGCGCAGGTCACTGCACTGGCGCACCGCATCGCCGACGCGGTAAAAGCGGTATAAGCGATCGCGGTAGATCGACATAAAAGATCTGCCCCAGCGATAGACGTAGGGGACGGCCCATTTTTGCGGTTGTCTCTTACCCTGAACGGTCTGGAAACCGGCGCGATCCGATAGTAAACTCACCATTTCGCTGGTTTTTTCCGCACTCGGACAGGGGGAATAAAATTGCCCTTGCACGTGCGGCTACCTTTGGTTAGTATTCACACCCGCTTCATAGGCAGGTTGTGAACTGCTTATTAAGACTAACTGGCTTGAAGCTTTTGATGTGCGTGTAACGCACCAGGAACAAGGTTGATTATGTACGAAGCTCTTTTAGTAGTTTTCCTTATTGTGGCAATCGGCCTTGTGGGTCTGATCATGCTTCAGCAAGGTAAAGGCGCTGATATGGGAGCATCATTTGGTGCAGGCGCTTCTGGTACGCTGTTCGGTTCTAACGGTTCTGGTAACTTTATGACCCGTATGACTGCAGTGCTGGCGACCCTGTTCTTCATTATCAGTCTGGTTCTGGGTAACATCAACAGCAACAAAACCCAGAAAGGAAGCGAGTGGGAAAACCTGACTCAGCCGGCACAGTCCCAACAGACTACGCCTGCTAAACCGGCAGCGCCGGGCAGCGATATCCCGCAGTAAGCAGTACAGTACCTCAGCAGTACAAGCAGTAACGATTTCGATGCGACAGAAATAAAATAGTCGCCTCTTTAGTGCCGTGGTGGTGGAATTGGTAGACACGCTACCTTGAGGTGGTAGTGCCCGCATGGGCTTACGGGTTCAAGTCCCGTCCTCGGTACCAAATCTCAGTTGTGCTTGCAAATTCTGCAAGTTTTGCGTAGTATTCGGACGCGGGGTGGAGCAGCCTGGTAGCTCGTCGGGCTCATAACCCGAAGGTCGTCGGTTCAAATCCGGCCCCCGCAACCACTTTCCCTTAGAGTTCTTTTTCAAAT